>ENA-OQCL01000315-OQCL01000315.1-human-gut-metagenome-genome-assembly--contig:-NODE-315-length-24923-cov-12.019519_pt1 | contig 24923 bp, 27 predicted proteins | sample MGYA00242502_ERZ504586 | MGnify/ENA primary metagenome ERZ504586 (study PRJEB26092, sample SAMD00036316) | human gut metagenome | host: Homo sapiens | study: EMG produced TPA metagenomics assembly of... | reverse complement strand
AGCACATAATACATGCCGTCGTCTTTGATCTTCTCCTTCAGGTAAGGATAGAGCACATCGGGATCGCGGTACTGCTTGTTTTCATAAGCATCAAACGCAATCTCAATGATGTGGCTTTTTTGCTATTCCTTCTGAAAGCAGGTAATCCTTGAAGAGAGTGAACAGAAGATAAGATTTTCCGCATCTCCTCATGCCGGTTATCACTTTAATCAATCCGTTATGCTTCTTGCTGATCAGCAGATTCAGGTAACGGTCTCTTTTAATTTCCATGCAGCGCACCTCCTATTGCGGATTTTTGCGGTTTACTGCAATTATCCGCAATAGTATTATACCACGCGCGAAGTCATTTTACAACCGGTCTACGAAAGATTTTTGCGGTTTCCCGCAAAAATCTGAAATAGGAATCAAGCCGTATTCCGAAATCCGGTGCGCCTGCACCTTTTTTCGGAATAGAATCAGATATCGAAATCGGGGTAGAGCTCCAGCTGCCCGAACTCCTCATCGGTCATTGTTGCCAGTTTTGTAAGCGTTGATTCGGTCAGCGACAACAGCTGCACCTCGTCGCGTTCCAGGTACTTCTTCATTTCCGTGAGCTTCTGTATCAGGCCGGTGCGGCTGCTGCCGGCGCTGTAGATGCACATCAGATTCATCTCGTCATTGGTGAAATTCATCATATCAGATCCCTTTCTGCGCTTTTCGTCTGCGCGGTCTTTTCGCTTCTGGACGGCGCGGGTGCATGGAGCATTGCCAACACGGAAGGCTTTTTGCCCGGTTCAGAAACCTGCTTATCTTCCTGAACGACCTGTCTGGCTGCTTCAAACAGAGCCGATAAATCGGGAGCCTTGGGTTTGGTCTCCGGCTGTTCCTTTGGACCGTTGTTGATGATGCCGTCGATCATCCCGTAATCGTCCTCCATGGACATCTCCGCATTTTTCAGGTAATTGTCCGGAAGAAACGCCGGAAACTGAACAAAGCCCACGCTGTCCACATAATGAGAGCTTACCGCACCCTGCTGCTTTAAGACAACAATGTCGCTGACAGACAGGCTGTGCCCGGTAAAATCCTGCGGGTGGGCAGTGTTGAACTTCATGTACAGGTCATCCAGGCGGGCTTCTGTACTGCCGTCAGACGGAAGAGAGCCGGAATAAACCGCCTCATAATGGTCAAATGCAGGCTCAAGACCATGTTCCCGGAGATACTGAGAATTCATAAAGCGAAGCTCGGCCAGTTCCGGATCTCTGCGGAGCTGATAAATGCAGTAGCTGTCTGCCGGATTCTGCTGGAAGGCTTTCTGCCATCTGTTTTCCGTGGCGACAGGAAACTGCTCCTTTACCGCCTCCCAGTCTGCGCGGTCAATGCCGAAAATGCCGTCATGATTCAGAATCTCCGTCTGTTCAAAAGCCATCGCCTCGGTATTGCCCCCATAGAGAAGATATACCGGCACATCGCGTTCAAACAGCTCCATGGCGCGTTCCTTTGTCAGCGGGAGCATCGCATCATCCGTATAGCCGTAAGCGTTCCGCGCCTCCACGGAAATTGCCGGGTCAGCCGGAGTATCCGTCTCCGGCTCCGGGTTTTCCTGCACAGGCGGCTCAATGGCAATCACCGCATCCTGCGCGGCCTGCAATTCATCCAGTATCCCGATGTCCGCAACCTGAAGCGGGGCGTTCTGCCCGATTCCATGGGAGTTGCAGATTTCCAGTGCCGATTCGGCCAGCGTGCTGATCTCCATATCCAGCTGACCGCCGTCGAGTTCCTTCATGGATGCCTTATCGTAAATCGTGTAATCCACGCCGGTGTCCGTGCGCTGAACATGAAGATACCGGTCATCCACGGCATAAAGGCGCTCCATCGCCATGGCAGGTTCAGCAGCAATCAGCTCCGCCTCGCGCTCTTTCAGGATTTCCGCATAGTGCCGGTCGATATCGTTGATAAGGCCGTCGGCGGTCTTGCTGATCACCTCCAGGCTTTCCCGCAGCTCCGGCAGGGTTTTATCCTTTGACCAGGACGCGATATAGCCGAAACTGTTATCACCGGTGGCGATGCCGTAATAGGCGCACACTGCATAGGAGATGCTTTCCGCCTGCACCTCTTCGGTACTGCGGGAGAGTTCTGGTGTTTTCTCCTCAGTATCTTTGGTTCGATTGTGAAGCAGCGCGTGCGCCATCTCATGTATGACCGCAGATACCGTCTGCACCTCGCTCATGCCTTTGCGGATGGCGATATCCTGATGCTCCAGATCAAAGTAACCGTCCATACCGCCGCCCATTACCTCAATGGAAATGGGAACCGGAGAGGAGCGGCGCAGCGCCTCCATGAACACATCGTAATTCGCCACATTGCCCGACAGGTCATGGGCCAGCTGAGGCAACGGCCTGCCCTCGGTCTGCGAAACGTCGAACACCGTCACCGGCTTGTACATGGGAATCTGGATGGTCTTTTCCTCCGTAATGATTTTCCCGTCCGCATCCAGCATGGGAAGCTGCGTATCCGGGTCGAGCTTTTCCTGCTCGATTTTCTTCTTGAAGGGAGTCGGGGCAATGATTTTTATGCCGTGTTCTCCCTTGATGACATTTCTGCCGAACTGATTCTTCCATTTGTTGAAGCCCGCCACCAGCGTGGCGTCCGGTTTCTGCATGTGGATCAGCACCTGATTGTTTACACTGTAATGGTGAAACCGGCTCATGGTCTGAAGATACTGCGCATAGCTCTCCGACTGGAACAGCTCTTTGATGCCGTCCTCAATACTCGCCGTGATCTCCTTCAGCCTGTCCCGGCTGCTCTGTTTTTCTGCCATATACCATCCTTTCCGGGAAACAGGGCGCAGAGCCGAAGCCCTGCGCCTATCTCCCTGCATTATTCGTCCGAATCGCGGCCTTTACTTCTGTCCGGCGGGACGGTGCCGGCCTCCTTTGCACGCCTGCTGGCCGCCTCGCGCCGCGCTCTGGAAAACGGCTCACGGACGGAAACACAGCTTTTCGGCACAATATAGCTTTTCGCACCGGCAGAGGAGCGTTTTTTCTCCTCATACACTTCTTCCGGACATTTTTTGCAAAGGGCGTCCAGCTTTTTAATCAGCCTCCTGTCATAGGTGTAGACGCTGGCGGTATCGTCTGCATCGGAAAACAGGATGATCGTTTCGCGTTCTGCGGGGCTCAGCTTCATGCGCCGGTTTTCTCCCTGTCAAACTCCAGAGCATAGCTGGATTTCTGCCCGTCGTCCGTCAGTACGAGGTAGGCGGAATAGCTTTTTCCGGTCTTTTCGGAATACATGCCGCTGACAAAAGTTTTTCCATCCTTCAGAAGCGCCTCCGCCATCTTTTTTGTCAGAATGATGTGCTTTGCGGACAGATAGCGGTTGTCCTTCCAGAGTCCGAAGCGGCAGTCGCGGCGCTCACAGAAAAAGCCGGTCTTGCTCTCCGTAACCGGACCGCCGCAGCGAGGGCATTTTCCAACCACCGGGCGTCCTGACGGGAACAGCACCTCTGCACCGCTCACAGGTTCGTAGTCGCGCACCAATTTGGAAACCATGCGGCTGATCTGCTCCATGAACGCCTCTGGGGAGAGCTCGCCGCGCTCGATCTCTTTCAGCATGTTCTCCCATTCCGCAGTCAGAAGCGGAGACTGAAGCTGTTCCGGAAGCACCGTGATCAGGGAGATACCGATGTCCTGCGGAACCAGGCTGACCGCCTTTTTATTCTTCTTTCGCTCCACAAAACCGGAGGAAACCAGCTTCTCCAGAATCCCGGCGCGGGTGGCGGGTGTGCCCAGCCCCTTGCGCTCGGCATCATCCGGCATCTCTTTCGCCCCGGCATTTTCCATGGCGGAAAGCAGCGTATCCTCGGTGTATCGGGCAGGCGGCTTTGTCTTTCCTTCCTCCAGCGAAACATCAAAACTGTCAATGGACTGTCCTTCCGTCATCGGAGGGAGTACCCTTTCCTTCTGTTCGCCCGCCGCATAGCTTTTCCAGCCGGTGTTCAGCACCGTTTTTCCCTTTGCGGTGAATACCTGCCCGCCGCATTCAACAGTTACTACCGTTTCCAGATAGGAATACGGCGCACTGACCGCCATCAGCACCTGACGGGCAACCAGCTTCAAAACCTCGCGCTCCCCGGCCGTCAGCGCAGAGAGTTCAGCTTCTCCGGCAACCATCGTGGGAATGACGGCATGGTGATCAGAAACCTTACGGCTATCACAGACCTGCTTTGCAGATACATCTCCGACCGATACGCCGAGAATCCCGGCGGCGCAGGCAGCGACGGCCGGAACCCCGCTTTCCATATCGTCCGTCAGGAAGCGGCTGTCGGTTCGCGGATAGGTACAGAGCTTTTTCTCATACAGGGACTGAAGGTAGTCCAGCGTCTGCTGAGCGGTGAAGCCCAGGATGCGGTTGGCATCTCTCTGGAGCGTTGTCAGGTCATAGAGCGCAGGGGCTTTTTCAGATTTTTCTTTCTGCTCCACGCTGCGGATCACTGCCGGCGCTCCTGTGCAGGCGGATTTCAGATTTTCCGCATCCGGCTTGTTTTTCAGCTTTTCACTGGTTGCCGTGAAATCACCGGCGTCCAGCTTCACCGTATAAAAAAGCTCCGGCTGAAATGCCTTGATTTCCGCTTCCCGCTGTACCAGCAGCGCCAGCGTAGGCGACACCACGCGTCCGACATTCAGCGTGCGGTGATACAGCACCGAGAAAAGCCGGGTAGCGTTGATGCCCACCAGCCAGTCCGCCTTGCTTCTGCAAAGCGAAGCATCATAGAGATGGTCGTACTCGCTGCCGTCGCGCAGGTTTGCAAAGCCCTCGCGGATTGCCGCATCCTCCATGGAAGAAATCCAGAGGCGCTTCACGGGTTTCACGCAGCCTGCCAGCAGATAAACAGTGCGGAAAATCAGCTCGCCCTCGCGTCCTGCATCGCAGGCATTGACGATTTCCGTCACATCTGAGCGGCGCATCAGCTCCGTCAGCAGATCCAGCTGCTTTTTCTTATCGCGCCCGACGCTGTACTGCCAGCTTTCCGGAATGATGGGGAGCTGTTCGCGGCTCCATTTCGCATACGCCTCGTCATACACTTCGGCGGAAGCCAGCTCCGCCAGATGGCCGAAGCACCAGGAAACGAGAAAATTTCCTCCTTCGCAATAACCGTCCCGGCGCTTGTCAGCGCCAAGGACGGCAGAAATGGATTTGGCCACAGATGGCTTTTCGGTAATCACAAGCTTCATATCGTTATCCTTCCTTTCTCTGATTAGCGCAGATGCGGTCTGCACCATTACACTTCATCTGTTTCCTCCGGCTGGTCGTCCTCGATGACGTATTCCTCCTCATCATCTTCGTCATCATCGCCGAAGTCGTAGTCATCCAGATCATCGGGGCCCTTGGTATCGGGCTTCTGCTTTCTGAATTTGAACCAGTACACAGCACCGCCTGCACCAAGACCGGCGATCAGCAGCAGGAGAAGCAGAGGCGCGGAACTGCTCTTTTCAGACTCCGGTTCTTCCGGCTCCTCCGGAGCAACGGTAGGTTCCGGTTCCTCCTTGACCGTACCGGTGCATTCCGTCAGATTGGCCTTGCAGACCGGACAGTTCAAGTCCACATCACCGGCTTCACAGCGGTCGGTACAGGTGCATTTGACCGTAACCTCGCCGTCCTGCATCAGCGCCATCAGGTCAGCCTCGTCCACCAGATTCAGAAAATAGACGTTTTCACCGTTCTTATTCCGGTCGATGACGACGTAAAAGGTGTTGTCATTTTTGGACTGCACCGTGATGAACTGCTTTCCGTCCGAGGTCTGGTACACGTCATCCACAAGCTCCAGGTTGCCGTCGGGCGTCAGCGGGGTTCCGGAATCTGTATCCCCGGTACTTCCGGTTCCGGTTGAACTTGTATCAACATTATCACCGGCAATAACCGTACCCTCGCTGACCTTCAGATAGCCACCGTATACATAGCCCTCCTTTTCGGGCACGATGACTTTGTACCAGCCGTTTTCTTCGCCGATCACCGTGACGGTATCGCCGCAGGGAAGCTGGCCGATGATATTGTAGCTGGTGCTGGCTCCGTCACGCAGATTCAGCCTGCCGCCGTTGGTTGTCACCGTTCCTATCCTCTCTGTCTGAACGGCAGTCTGACTGGCGGAGGACTGCTGTGCAGCAGTCTCTGCTGTGCTGTCCGCAGAATCTCCTGTGTAGGCAAAGGCGGGAGCTGCCAGCGCCGTCATCATGGCAAGCGCTGCCGCCAGTGCGGTCAGCCCCCTGCGAAGCATCCTTTTAGTTCTCATGTTCATATTCCTCCGTTTCCTCGTGTTCATCGGGATCTTCGGTTCCGGGCACATCCGCAGTCCTGCCGCTCAGAAGCGCGGCCAGCTGCTCCGGCGTCATGCCGATCTCGCGCACCATGCCGATGATGTCGTTGTTCTCCAGCTTCGTAATCTGCTCGGAGAGCTTGCGGTTGCGGTTCTGAAGGTCGGAAATCTTTTCGGTATTCCTGCTTCTCTCTGCCTTCAGCTTTTCAATTTTCGGGTTCATACTTCTCCTTTCTTACGGGCTGGGCAGCCTTCCGAACTGCAGGAAGTGCTGCTGCCAGTAGTTCGTATCAATACTCGTGTACTGGATGGGGTCGCCGCAGTGGATCATCATGTTGTTGCCCACATAGATGCCGACGTGCGACGCACCGGAAGTGTCGTAGGTTTTCTCAAAGAAGATCAGGTCGCCCGGTTTGGCGTTGGCCGGGGAAACATAGGAACAGATATTCCGCAGTCCTTCGGCACCAAGCCGCCCCACATTCCAGCCCACACCGCAGTGATTGATGACCCAGCTGACAAAGCCGGAACAGTCAAAACTGGTGCTGGGCGAGCTGCCGCCCCAGACATACGGATAGCCCAGGTATTTCTCCGCTTCCTGAATCATGGCCGCGAACTGTTCATCCTCAAGCGCGTCCGCCGGGATTTCGTACCGGTACTGGTCGCCGTAATAGCGGTCAACGTAGGAAGAACCGGCAAACAGATCGGGCCGGTTGCCCAGCGTAGACATATAGGAGGCATACAGGGACAGATGATCCTGATCCATCAGGTAGACCGGCAGATGGGACAGATTGAAGTTTTCCAGCGTCACCGTACAGATGTAATAATCGTAGGGAACCTGCACTTCATATTCGTATGTCTCGATGCTGGTCGCGCCGGTCTCCGGGTCTGTAACCGTGTAATAGCCGGTGCGGGTCTCCGTCCTGTAGCGGGTTTCAACCTGCACATCCTCCGTCAGCGTGTACTGGCGGTCGAAGATAGTCTGAAGCAGGTCGCCCACCTCATCAATCGTCCATTCTCCCTCCCGGAGCGCCGTCAGCATGGAAATCAGCACATAGGGGTCATGTTCGATCTCATCCAGGTCAAAATGGTATTCGTCGTAATCATGGGTGCTTTCGTAATTGTCCAGATACTCCTGAAGCTCTGCCTCAAGCGCCAGATACTGTGCCTCCGCCGCCAGCATATCCGCATCGGCGCTGGGATAAGTGGTCAGCACGCCGGAGGATGTGAGCGAACTCATCATCACGGAACAGCTGGACATCACAGCGGAAACAAACAGAAACATCATTCCGATGACGCCGAGAATCACAAAGCCTTTTTTGTGCCGGGCGACAAACTGAACGGCTTTGGAGGTTTCCTCACCGGTTTTCTTTACGGCTTTGGCCGCAGCCTCGGATGCCTTGACCGTGTTGTCCGCAGCCTTTCCGGCCTTGGCCTCGGCATAGGCTTTCTTAATGGCGCGCTTCTGCTGGAACCGGGAGACCGGGCTTGCGCCCCATTCCGGATTCTGAAGCTCCGCCTCCTTATACAGCGCCTTCAGATTGGCCCGGTCGGCGGCGCGTTCTGCTTTCAGCGCTCTGGCATAGGGTTTATCCTGCAATGTGCGGTGGGCGGTATCCAATGTGCGGATACCGCCCTCGGCGCTGCTGATGACCTCATGGGAGACCGATGCGGAAACGCTGCCGTCCGCGTCCTCATGCAGTTCCCGGTGGGATGCTGCCGAAACCGCATTGAGCGGAGTGGCCGCTGCGGCATGCGTGAGTTTGGACGGGCGCTTTTTCTCGGTCTCCTCAAAAACAAGGCGCGTCACGACCTGATTTTCCTTCGGGTCATAGACGCGCTGTTTCTGAACGATTTTCTTTTTGGGGATTCTGCTCTCAGCCTTTTCCAGCTTCTTGCCTGCTTTTTCCGCCTTTCGGATGGGCTTTTGAAGCTCCGGCGTTTCCAGCTCCTCCTCTGTAAACAGAAGGCGGGGCGAGCGTTTTGCCATGTGCATCACCTCGATTCGTATGGTTGTTGTTTTGTTCAGCCGATGATCTCGGACCTTTCTGCCAGGAATACCTGTTTGCCTCTGGGCGTGACCAGCATCTGTGTGCCGCGATGCCCGTTGGGCGCGATAAACTCACGGACAACGAACAGGCCGTTGCGGTACGGAAGGGCGTGAGGATGCATGATGCCTTTGCTGTCATAGTAGGCATATTTCTTCCTGACGAGATAGGCCGTGAACATGCTCTGGGGAACACCCAGTTCCTTGGCGGTGAGCCGGATGCCGGTGCAGTCGGGGCAGTCTACCAGTGCATCGAAATACGCTGCCTTGGGAAGTGCCACGGTCAGCTGCGCCTCAGCCTGTTTCAGCTGCCCGGCCAGCTTTTTATTGAGGGTCCGTTCCTCCGACAGCGCCCGCACGACCTGCGCCGCCACATCGGCATTGCCTGCCGCCTGCTCCAGCAGCGCATCGGTCATATAGGCTCCGTGCCTGCGGATAGAGGGAAGAACTTCGCTCGTCACCCAGTGCTTGAAGCGCTTGGCGCTTTCCAGCTTGCTGGAGAGGATCAGGCTGTAAAGCCCGGATTCATTGATGACTACGGGGTGTTGCTCTCTGCCGATGGAGTCATGAATCGTTACCCCATCTCCGCAGTAACGGTCCTCCGGATCAACATGGTCAATAATGGCTTTTCTCGGATTACTGTATCCGAGAGCCTTTGCCACATCTTTTCCGACGAACCACGGATCGCCGTTTTTTCGCACCGTCCGCAGTTCTCCGAACTCCTCATTCTGAAATATCTGCATCCTGTTTTCCATATCTTTTCGTCCTTTCTTATCCAGCCTGCTCCTGCGGCTTGGTGGTGATGATTCTGTACAGCTCCGTATCCTTCGGGAATCGGTCTACAAACGGAAGAATCGTGCTGCCGTAAAAAAGAAGCCCTTCGCCTTCACCGCTGTGGGTGACATACGAGAGCTGATGGGGAGAAATATTCAGTTGTTTGGCGAGAATCTGCCGGTCGCCGGACGCCTGGTTCAGCATGAACACATAGTCGGAGTTTTCAAAGATGTTTTCCACCTCGCGGGAGGAAAGCAGGTCTTTGACGTTCTGCGTGATACCGGTGGGAATGCCACCCCATTTTCTGAAGCGCTTCCAGATTTCCACCGTGTACGCCGCCGTCTGTTCCTCGCGGAGCAAAAGGTGCATCTCGTCGATGTAATAGCGGGTGGATTTGTGCGCCTCGCGGTTGATGGTCACGCGGTTCCATACTGCATCCTGCACGATCAGCATACCGATTTTCTTCAGCTGCTTGCCCAGCTCCTTGATATCGAAGGACACAATGCGGTTTTCGATGTTGATGCTGGTGCGGTGATTGAACACGTTCAGAGAACCGGTGACATAGATTTCAAGCGCCGTGGCGATGTACTGCGCCTCCTTTTCCTCCTGTGTCAGCAGCGCATTGTACAGATCCTCCAGAATCGGCATGTTTTCCGGCACGGGGTCGGCCAGATAATCCCGGTAGACCATGCGGACACAGCGGTCGATGATGGTCTTTTCCACCGGCTGCAAGCCCTCCTTGCCGCCTACGATCAGCTCGCACAGGGAGAGAATGAAGTCGGATTTCAGCGATAACGGATTCTCATCGTCGCTGTAATTCAGGTTCAGATCCATGGGGTTGATGTAGTCGCTGGATGTGGGCGAGATTTTGATGACCTGCCCGCCCAGGCGCTCCACCAGTGTGCCGTACTCCGATTCCGGGTCGCAGATGATGATGTCGTCATCGGTGACCATGAATACATTGGCGATTTCGCGCTTGGCGGCAAAGGATTTGCCGGAACCAGGTGTGCCGAGAATCAGGCCGTTGGGGTTCTTGAGGAGCTTTCTGTCCACCATAATCAGGTTGTTGGACAGGGCGTTGATGCCGCAGTAGAGCGCCTCCTTACCGCTCTGAAACAGCTCCTGCGTGGTAAACGGCACAAAAATCGCCACACTGGATGTGGTCATGCCGCGCTCGATCTCCACCTGATTGAGTCCCAGCGGCAGGCTGCTCATCAGCCCTTCCTCCTGCTGGAAGTCGAGCCGGGTCAGCTGACAGTTGTATTTCTGGGCAATGGAGCCCGCCTGGAACACATTGTTTTCCAGCTGCTGTTTGGTCTCCGCCACGTTCAGCACCAGGAAGGTCAGCAGGAACATGCGCTCATTTCTGGACTGCAGATCCTGCAGGAGCTTCTTCGCCTCATTGCCGTACGTGGCCAGGTCACTGGGGATGATGTCCATATCATATCCGGCGCGGACGGCCTTTTTCTGTTCCTCAATGGTCATCTTCTGCAGATCGGTGATTTTGCGCTTGATGGTTCGGATGGCCTTGACCTGATCCACCGACTGCACATGCATGGTCACGATCAGACTGCTCTGCATATCCAGAAAGTCGGCCAGCATCCGGTCATTCAGCTCCGGCGCGAGAATCTGCAGGAAGGAAACCTGCCCGATTTTCCTGCCCATGGTGAAGTTTTTGCCGTTCCGGAAGGAAAAGGAGCTGGGCGCGATAAAGTCCTTCACAGAAAGCCCGGTGGGAGCCAGCCAGTCCCAGTCAAACAGGAAAGGCTGCTGCTCGTCCATGTGGAAGATGCCGTGGAGCAGCTCCAGACGCTGTTTTCCGTTCATCGGGTCAGCCTGAACGCCCAGCCGCTTGAAGTTGTTCAGCACATCGGTCTCAATGCGCTCCAGCCGGAGCTTGGCGCTTTTCAGCGAATCGGCCTCGATGCCGAAGGTCAGGTACTTGGTCTTGATAAGGCCATTGTTGCCTTTGGCCAGCTGATTTTTCAGCATCTGGGTGTATTCGGCGCGGATGCTGTCGTAGCTGTCGCCCTTTAACGGAATGGCGATGCGCTCCGAGTAGGTATCCTTGTTTGCCGCCGTATTGATAAAGGACAGCTCAAAGCGCACGGAGCTGTCAAAGTAGTTGAGGAAGTCGCACCAGCCGTCAAAGATGGCGGCCTTGTCCTCGTTCTGATTCAGCTGATAGTTGATGTCCTGGAACTGCACCGTCTTGGTGTAGTAATGATCGGTCACGCGGCAGATACCGTCCGGGAACATGCGCTGAAAGGGAATGGAATCCTGCGCGGATTTGTGTCTTTTGTCCTGTCGTCTGGCGTTCTGAATGGCAGCGTTAATCTGCTGCTTTTCCGCTCTTGTGAGCTTTTTCGCCTTGGACAATCTTCTGTACCTCCTTATCCAGTTTTTCCTGCCGCACTACGGCAGAATAGAAGTTGTTGGTTTTGTATGGCCGCTCCTTCGGGCGGATAAAGCTGACCTGCACGATATTGCGGATGATCTTTTCCAGCGGCTGTCCGTTCTTCTCATACATGGCGAACATGAAAAAAGGCAGCATGACAAGCACCATGAGAAGTGTTGCCGTACTGCTGCTGACGTGTCCCTTGATGAGAAAAAAAGACCGGAAGCCCCACCAGAAGCCCTCCGCCGAAGCAGACGATCTGGCGCTTGGTCAGGTTGAAGGCGACCTTGGTTTTGACTGCGTTCATGTCCTTGGGTACGGGTACATATGCCATTCTGATTCCACCTCCTTAATGTGCGTTGAACACGCTCTTTGCCAGTGAGCTGGTCTTAAACAGCGTGAAGCACAGCAGCACGGTGTAGCCCATAACCGTCCAGATTGCCATGGAGATATCGCTCTCCACGACCATGTTCTGCACAAGGACGGCATAAATTGCCACGCAGACGATGATTAAAAAGCCCTGAAACGCCAGTGCGAACAGGCTTCTGAGATAGTTCTGACCCATCTGGCTCCACTCGTGATTCATCATGGTGGCCATGGGGATCGGAGCAACCGATGTGACCAGATAGATCTCGATCATTCTGCCGAAGCAGATAAGCATAATGATGATGGACAGGATATGCATGGTCACGCCCACGATCATGGACTGGAACCACAGGCCGATCAGGCTGGAAAGCTCCATGGCCATCAGCGTTTCCTCAAGTCCCTCTGTGACAAGCTCGATATCCGTATTGCCCACGATCATGCCGGCGGCGTTGTTCACCACTGTCTGAGAAACATCGAACACCGCCATGACGATATTCCAGGTGTTGGACACGATCAGAATGGCGCAGGCTGTCTTGAACACCCACATGAGAATCGACCAGGTGTCGAAATCATGCATGTTGTTCTTATCCATGATGATGCGGATGAATTCCATGGTCATGACCAGCGCCAGTATGATACCGGCTATGGGCAGGATCACGTTGTTGGAAAGGTTCTGAATCATACTGAAGATTCCGCTGTTCCAGCCCTGCGGGGTCTGACCGACCTGCGCCGCAATATCTCCGACCTTCGTATTCACCGAGTCCACCATCCCCGTCAGGTTGGATGCTATCGCACCGGCAAGAAGCTCCTTGAGCCATTCGGTCAGCGTGTTGAGCAATAAATCCAATCGGCATCGACCTCCTTTCCGGCTCCCCCTGCGCTATGGCAGGGGGAAGCCCTGGATTTTACTCACTTCTGTCTTGCTGTGCGGTGATTAACCGAAAAGACCGGTAAGCAGGGGAACAAGGGTCATGCCGATGAGGGCCACGCCGCCGCCCGCCATGAGCTGCTTCATGCCCTGGCTCTTGGCGCCGGGGTTGTCGTTGCCGTAACCCTCCATGAGGTTCACGACGCCCCAGATTGCGAGACCTGCGCCCAGAGCGATAACGAGAGTCTGAAGAACACCTACTGCGCTGTTGAAAAATGCCATATTCCGATTTGCCGGAATCCTACGGGAGTATTACTGATAATGCTGTTTTCTCCGGATTGCAAAAGCCGGAACCGACTGTTTCAGCGCCTTTATGGTTGCTGAAACCTCCCGATTCCGGCGTCTCCTTTCATTTTTGAATTGATTTTGATGATTGCGTCTGTTCCGACTTTGCAGCGGGAGTCGGCGTCTTTTTTCGTTCATCTGATATCCTCCTTTATCCGCCGGCAGTTTCACCGGCGTCCATCACGGATGCGTCGATGTCGTAAACGTCATAGACCTCATCCGGTTTTGGCTTCAACCTGCGGGACAAAAAGCGTTCGATATCGAACTCATTCCGCTTGTCCGCATCTGACAGGTATTTGTAGTTCGGGTGCTTGGTGATGTCGTACTTATCCGACAGGAACGGGCGTACACCGCGCAGCTGCAGGATGCACTTTCCGCCGTCCAGCACGGCCAGTTCATCCACGGTGGCAAGGTCTTTGCCCAGCTTCTGATAGTTCAGGCTGTGGCTGACCTCGCGCCCGCGGCTCTCGCCGGTGTTGAAGGTATCGATGGTCTCCTTGCCCAGCGTCTGGTTCAGCTCCTTCAGCGTGGTCGGCTCCTTGCCGCCCAGAAACAGTGAGGTATCGCAGTTGCCGATGATGGTATCGGCGCTGTCCTTATACAGCGCTTTCAGCTGGGACTGTGCCTGAAGCACCAGGCAGGCGGAAATCTCGCGGCTTCGGATGGTCGCCATCAGCTTTTCCAGATTGGGAATCTGACCGATGTTGGCGCACTCGTCAATGAGGCAGCGCACATGAATCGGCAGACGCCCGCCGAACTCGTCATCCGCCTTTTCACAGAGCAGATTGAAGAGCTGGCTGTAAATCATGGAAATGAGGAAATTGAAGGTGCTGTCCGTGTCGCTCATGATGAGGAACAGCACAGTCTTCTGGGTATCGCCCTTTTTGGTTCCGCCCAGCGTATCCAGTTCCAGTTCATCATACATGGTGATCTCACGAAGTTCCTGAATGTCAAAGGGAGCAAGGCGCGCACCGGCGGAAATATTGATCGATTTAGCTGTTTTGCCGGCGGCCAGCTTGTATTTTCGCCATTGGCGCACGGCGAAGTGGTTGGGGTCACGCTCGCCGAGCTCCCGGAATGCGATATCTACATTATTTTCAAAGGTTTCATCATCCTCACGCACCTCCATTGCATTGATGAATTCCACAAGCGTTGCGAAGTTCTGTTCCTCCTTCGGCGCTTCATAGTAGATGTAGCCGATGAGCGCCGTGTAAAGCAGGGTCTCCGCCTTGAGCCAGAAATCATCGCCTCCTTTTCCTTCGCCCTTGGTGTTGGTAATCAGGGTGTTGACCAGCTTCAGAATATCCTTCTCGCTGTGAATATAGGCGAAAGGGTTATAGTGCATGGACTTCTTGAAGTTGATGGTATTGAACACCTTGATTTGTATCCTGCGCGCTCCATCAGCCGGCCGCACTCGACCAGGAGACTTCCTTTCGGGTCGGTGACAACGTATGAGCTGTGTAATTGCATGAGCTGCGGCTTCACAAAGAACCTTGTCTTACCGGAACCGGAGCCGCCGATCACCAGCACATTTTTGTTTCTGGCGGTCTTGGGGTCCTTGGGGCGGCTGTTCATCGTCAGCCGCTCCGTCTGGGTCAGAATGATGTTGTTCCGGAAGTCCGGGTCCATATACGGTTCAATGTCCTCCGGCGTTCCCCAGCGGGCGGAGCCGTATTCCGTGTTCTTGCGGAACTTCTTGGCGTTTTTGCCCCGGACATACACAACCACCCACATGATGACCGCTCCAGCGATGCCGATGAGCAGATCAATCGGGTGGAAGCTGGGCAGCGGTGAAGCAAAGGCGCTGCCGAAGCCGTCTGCCAGATGCAGGAGCTTCTGGCTGGCGTCCGCGCCGGGGGTAAGGCGTATGCCCTGCGCCACCTTGTCAAACAGATAGATGAACAGGACATATGGTGCGTTCAGAAGCAGCTTCTTTTTCAGCTTTTTATCCAGCCTCATAGCTCCAGCCCCTTGTCCTTGTGCCGAACCCTGTCCTTCTTCACCGCCTGTTCCAGCGGATTGATCGCGCGCAGCTTCTGAATGACGGACGGACGTTCCTTCTTTTTCGCAACGACCGCCGAGTATTCCCGGAACGCCGCATTCAGCGCATCGCCGTCCCGCGCCTTGAAAAAGACCAGATATTTGGGAATCTCTTCGGTGGTATCCTTCTTGACGGCATAGTCGATGCCGTATTTCCTGGCCACGCGGTCGAAGTCCTTGATGTTTTTATCGCTGATCTCAATGTTCTGAACGCCCTGATTCTGACCGACCAGCTCTGCCACCGACTGTTTGCCGCGCGGCGTAATTGCTGCGGCCTGGGCTTTCTTAGCCTGCGATTTGCTGTGGTGATTCAGAAACTGACGGATCGCCCACTTGAGTGTGCGTCCTGTCAGCTTTGCGCCGGATATGGTCAGCGTGACGGTTCTGTTTTCAACCTCCTCCTGCAAGGTGCATCATCTCCTTTCTCTGCATACTTTCCGGGCGGCGGTTACAGCTCCATGCCCGGTGCTTTCCTGTCCGGCTTCGGATTTGCCGACGTGGGCTCCGTGGGAATCGCCATGATGCTGCGCCCCATCTTCAGAAACGCCTCCGGCTTTTTGAACTTCTCCTCGTACTTTTTCTGAAGCTCCTTCGGAATGGAGGAGAAGTGATCGCCCTCCGCGCCGCAAATGAAAAAGGTTCCGGCGACAACATCGATGATTTTTCCATCATCGTCCCGGATGGCACGGTTCAGCGGCAGACCGGAAATCTTGCCTTCCTCGTTGCAGACCAGCGTGACCGGATCGCGGAAGAAGGGAGCCTCCTGAATGTAGCCGCCCACGACCTTCTGCATATCCTCAAGGGAGGAACCAATGGTGGTCATTCTGGCATACTGTCCGGGCTCCACAAGCAGTACCTCAATGGGCTTGTCCGCCTCGATTTCCTGTCCGTCATTGCAGCTGAACTCTGCGCCGACGAAGTGGTCGGCGTCCAGCACCACATCGCCTTTATCCCACATTTCCTCGACCATTGCCTGCGCTTCCTCTCTGGTTGCTGCCTCAACCGTAATGGACTTCTGAAGCGTCTCGGTAATGGTGACTTCAAATTCTTTCATGGGTCGGCCTCACAGCCCGAAGGCGCAGCGGATTTCCGCGCCGTTGGTCAGTTCGGCAGTCCCGTCCTCCAGCACCTGGGTAATCAGCTTTTTGTCCTCCTCATCCAGCGAAACAATATCGCCGTCCTCCAGTGCAAAGATGATGCCGGGACCGGCAAGATAGCAGTCGCCGCTCTGGTCGATGATGACGTCATCGCTGTTAAAGGCGATGAAAATGCCCGAAACGGGCATCAGCTCCAGACTGTCCGCTCCGCCGCTGTTCAGTGCCAGCGACAATGCCTCATACAGCGTCATGCTGATGGCCGCCGCGCCGGGAATGGCGTAGATGACCTCCGCCTTGCTTTCATCATCTTTGCCGTCGGCTTCCAGATGGATGCGCAGCGTTTCGGGGCAACCGTCCATGCCGTCCAGATACAGGCTGTCCGGCTGGCCGTCCTCCTCGCTGACATAGATGTTCAGATCTTCCTCAATGTTCAGTGTGATATTTGCCATAAAAACTCCTTTCAGCGCTCCTGTTGATGCGCTCTGTTTTTCTGCCAGGCTTCCAGCAGTTTGATGATGGTCTCCTGCATCTGCAGGGGTGTGTAGGACTTCGGAAAATACTTCCGCAGCACATCGCCGCGGATGGTTATGCGGTCGAGCTCGCTTTTCTTTTCCTCATCCATGATTTCGTACATGGCTTCCGGTGTGCATTGTTCGTTCTGGCTCAGGCGCTTGAGGCGCTGTGCCTGTGAAAGCGACGGCGTCGCCTGCGCGTAGTCCATGGCGTCGAGAAACTGCTCCTGCTCATGAGTTTTCAGGTAGGACAGCTCGACTGCCGGATTAAAGGCAAGCTCTTTTCTGTCCACCATATCCAGCAGCTGCGGAATCAGCTCTGTCAGACGGATAAACCGCTGTACCTGCCGAGCACTGTCGCCGGCCGGTTGACCGACCAGCTCTGCCGTTCTGAACTTTGCGCCAACTTGGCGCAAAGTGGGGTCGGTGCGCTGTCCCTGATGGGTCAGGGCTTCCATCTTCATGCGGTAAGAAAACGCCCGCTCGCTGGGGAGAATGTTCTCTCTTTGCAGGTTGCTGTCCACCATGGTAATCACGGCGGTATCGTCGTCCATTTCCCGGACGATGGCTTTGATATCCGCTTTGCCGGCAAGCTCCGATGCCCGGAACCTGCGGTGTCCGGAGACGACTTCAAATTTGCCGTCCTCCGCCGGGCGTACCAGAATCGGGTTAATCACGCCTCCCGCCATGATGCTGTCGATGGTGTCCTGCATCAGCTCGTCCTCATCGCTGACTTTGAACGGGTGGTTTTTGAACGGCCGGAGTCTGTCCAGCGGGAGCAGTACGACCTGTTCCGCAACCTCCCATTCCGGTTTCGGCTCTGTGCGCGCCTGTTCCAGAATTTCCTGTGCCTTGCTGCCGGTGTCTTTGTCCTGGGGAGCGGCCCGGGCCGCGTGTTCCGCTTCCGGCTTTTTTCGCCTGCCTGTCTTACCGGTAGTCCGCTTTGCCGGAGCTGCCGTGTCCTTTTCTTCTGCCAATTTGCATCACCTCCCGGAAATGACAGAAGCCGCAGCGGGAAAGCTGCGGCTCAGACAAAGCCGTTTGCCATATCGTGACGAACAAGTGCGTCGTAGTAATTCGATATGGTCAGCGGCGCGTTGTATAGGGAAGCCAGAAGGTACTGCTTGATGTTCCGCACCTTGCTGGCGTTCTCCTTGAAGGAACTCAGCACATATTCGATATGCGTGCAGTTGAGCTTGAGGAACTGGCTCTTGACTACCTCTCGGGGCTTGTCGTCCCCGGCAATTCGGATGTACTGGCGTTTGGAGCAGATGGTATCGAGAAGGAGCTCCATGATCTCTGCGATGGTATCCTGGTCATACGGGTTGTTCTCCAGGAGAATGTCGTACTCCAGATTTTCTTCAAGAATTGCGCGGTATTGTTCCCGCTCATCCATATCCCGTCCCATCTTATCCACAGGAGCCTGACCGTGACCGCCTGCTTGACCGGAAGGGAAAGGATAGGCTTCAGTCTCACTCAAATCAGTATAATTTGAATCAGTATTACTTCCTCGTGATTTTCGGGATTCCGGAGTCGTGAAATTCACGTCTGCTGAATCGTGATTTTCACGAGTCTTGATTCGTGATTCCGGTGCAGGCGGGATGCTGCCGGCGGAGTTATCCACAAAGTTCTTGACGAATATGAGATTGGGCTTGCCCAGTCCCTGCCGCTTGCGCTCTATGAGCCCGGCTTTGCTGTCCAGCTCGTTCAGCAGTTTGGTAGCCTTCTGATCGGCACAGCCGATAGCCTCCATGACCTCCTCCAGCGTGAAGATGATAAACACGCGCCCCTGTTCGTCCAGCCAGCCGTTTTTGCGGCTCAGGCTCATCCGATCCAGCAGAATGCCGTAGAGAATTTTGGCCTCGGCGGAGATGGACTTGAAGCGTTCATCGGTAAACAGTGCCTTGGGTATACGGTAAAAGGCAAACTGATCTGCCTGGGCACCGTAGAAATAATCCAGCGTCACTTGGCGCGCCCCCTCTCAAGCGAGCGAAGAATCTCCTTCGTACACCAGCCGATGCACGGTCCGCACTTGCCATACGGACAATCATCGCATTCGCTTACAGGTTTCGTTTCCGGCTTTGGCCGGTCATAATAGCAGACCTTCAGCATACAGCCGTGTCTGCCGTAGTAATAGCAGTACCGGCAGTCCTTCGGCTTGCCGTTTTCGCAGTAATCTGTCATGGCGTTCATCCTCCTGAAAATGGGTACAAAAAAAGCGCGTCTGTCCAGCCGTAAAAGGCATTCTCCCCGGAGGGAGAGACAGACGCGCAAGGCGTGTTCATATTCAATTCTGGCAATAAAAAATGGGCTAAGCGTCCATCGCTTACTCCCAGTACAACATCAGCTATTCAGTTTCGGCATTGCCCAAATGCAAGGGCTTATGCCGCAAATTCCTTGAAATTACAGGCTTTTTCGGGTGTTAGTCCACAAATAACAGCCTCATTCGTCACCACCACATCATACTTCTGCGCCATAACCTCCGCCACCTGAATCAGCGGCAGAATGCTGTTCAGCACGATCTCGCGGAACATACTGATGCCCGCCCGCACTTCCTCCACTCTACCATAGAGGGCGGAGAAGTCCACCTGAGCGATATTCAGGATAGAACCGTATTCCTTTGCATCCCGCAGCTCGTCCATCAGCGTTCCAAAGTCCTTCTTGAGCTTTGGATCATTGTTGGTGAAGTATTCGACGGAGCTGTTGTCCAGTCCGTTGCTCTCGACGATAGCATACACATGAGGCTGAATGCCACGGGAAAAGATGCGGCGGTCGTACTGCCGTGCCTTCATCATGACAGCAAAATAGGCAAGCTGCGCCGCACGGTCGTCAATATCGAGACCGTAGAGGTTATTTTCAAGAATGCTCTGTGCCGCGTCGCGCTGACTATATCCGGTTGCCTCATAAATCTGCATCAGTACATCAAAGGCATAAACGAGGATATGCCCGCTGCCCATGCAGGGGTCAATGACTTTGATGTCTTTGACGTCGAGATTGGCGAACTCTGCCTGAATCTCATCAAGCTGCTTGCGTACTTCCTGCGTCTGTTCCGCTTCGGGCAGATAATACTTCCAGCCCATTTTGTCGGCAATCAGCTTTTCCGTTGCAATGCGTTCGGATTCCGCTTCGTGCCAAGTCATTTCATCCAAGCCGCGACCGTCCGCATAGATACCCTCGTTCTTGCGCTTGTCCACATAGATTCTGCCAAGGCTGTTTTCAACCATATAGCGGACAATCCAGTCCGGGGTAAAGAGCTGCGTTGCGGAAGGAATGCGCTCCTTGGTGATCTTCACATTTTTCTTGAGCAGCGCAAAGGTATCGTCTTTCAGTTCGGTGTTGTAATACTGATACAGCCAGCCGATAATCTGCACCTGATCCGTCCAGTCCGCTTCGGGAATATCCGCGACCATGTGACCGAGAACGCTGTCCTGTTTCAGAATGTTGTTCGGCAACAGAAGCTCGGTATAGCCGCCCATTTTCTCAAACATCCGGGGAAGAGGATCGTTCAGGGCGTTGCACTGCGTCAGAAGCAGATAGCGATAGAGACCTTCGGTGTCGTTGCTCTCGATATACTCCGCAACTTTCTCCCGATTCAGCCCCGGAAGTTCAAGGTGCAGGACATCACTCAAAATCTCCGGCTTGAACGCACCGGTACTGTCCGAAAACACGCGAATATGGGAGGGCAGATAGTTGTTGACCTCCATAAAGCGCAGGGCGATAAAGCGGTTGAACCAAGTGTAGGCAACCTCTTCCATGACCTGTGTGTAGCCTTTTGAGCGGATCTGATCGACAAGCTCCTTGCGCTGTTTCTGCTCATCGCCGGTCAATGCGCGTCCGCCCACCGTCACGGCGTTTGCTTCGCCGCAGCCTTCCTTCGTGATTCCATACTGATAAGCTCTCTGCGACACCTGAGCGATCAGCTCGTTCCGCGCCCAGATTGCAAATCTTTGTATCGCACCTTTATTCATGCTCGTTATCTCCTAACTATGCGTGTATTACGCTTTCTCTTGCCCCAGTTCATCAAACATTGCCTTAACAGACGGAGCGTTCTTTGTCAGCTTCTTGATGCTAAGGTCCTCCGCTTTATTGTTCGCAAGGCGAAGATTGTTTTCAGAAGAAAGAAGTGCTGCCTTTGTCTTCTGTAAGTGGTCGATTGTTTTGTCAATCTCATCAATCGCCGTTGAAAACTTCTCGCTTGCCAGCCGATAGTTTCGGGCAAAGCCTTCCTTGAAGGCGTTCATGTTTTCCTCGAAGTTGCGGATGTCAACCTGCTGGTTGCGAACAATTTGAAGCTCCTGCCTGTATTGCAAGGAGTTTTTTGCCGCATTCCGCAGCAGCGTAATCATCGGAATGAAGAACTGCGGACGGATAACATACATCTTCGGGTACTTATAGGACACATCCACAATGCCATTGTTATATAGCTCATTGTCGATCTCAAGAAGAGAGACAAGGATTGCGTACTCGCAGCCCTTTTCGTTTCGGTCCTTATCCAACTCTTTGAAAAAGTCCTCATTCTTGTGCTTGGTGGCGGTTTCATCAGCCTCGTTCTTCATTTCAAACATAATGGAGATGAACTCCGTACCATCTTCTCCGCACTCACGGTAAATGAAGTCACCTTTGCTGCCGGTTTTGGCGTCGTTGTCTTTCTCAAAATAGGCGTTTGGAAAAGCCGTCATTCGGATCGCATTGAATTGTGTCAGGCAGTGCTGCTCCAAACTCTCACCGATCATCTTTGTTGATTGCCGTGCTTTGAAGTCTTTGTAATACTCAATCTGTTCGTCTTTCAGCTTGAGCTTTTCTTCATACTGCTCTTGAAGGGACTTCTCGCTCAAGCGGCTCTCAGTTGCCTTGTTCTTTAGTTCGCCCTTGAGGTCGGCAATCTCAGTTGCCTTTTGAGATAATTCCGTCATTCTTCTGTTCAATCGCCTCTGCAACAGCAAGTTTCTTTGCCGTTTCACTGGCGTCAAGTTTGGCTTGCAGCTCTGCTACTTTTTTGATCCTTCTCAGAAATCTCAGCATCTTTCTGGGTGATACTCGCAGTATGCTCCTTTTTCCTCCTGCAAGCGAATTATCTCAAGCTCCTGTTCGCGTTGAGCATCCAACTCATTTTTTGCGACGATCAAGCTCTTTCTCGAACTCTCTATCACGCACCTGCTGTGCAATCTGGTCGTAGCCGCTTTCATCGACTTGAAATACTTCACCGCATTTGGGGCATCTAATTTCCTGCATACCATTCTGTCCCTTCTATAATGTTATCAGTTAATCTGCACACCGTCGCAGCCTTCCAATGTTTTCATCAGCTTCTCGCGGATTCCATCGACGTACCGGTCAATGTCCTCCTTAGATTGCAGACGCTTGACAGAGCAGAGGTCATACCGGCGAAGTGTTGTGATTTTTGGCATTTTCGGGGCGGGCTGTGCTGCTCCTGTGCCTCCCTGTGTCGTTGCTTCCTGATGGGAAGCGGACATTACCTCCATGCGTCGGCAGATATTATCCTTGTATGTGAGAAGCTGGGTGATCATAGCGTCCAGCTCGGTGAGAGAGAAAGCGTTCTTCGCCGCCTCTCGCTTGCCGACAAAGTAGTCATCTGCCTGACGCAGCAGAACTCCTGCATCCCGCGCTTCGGTTGCAAGCTGATGAACGTCCTGCATACACTGACGGATATTCTCGGCAACCTCATCCTTCTTCAAATCCAGCAGACCGGAGTATGCCGCCTTAACCTTCTGAATCAGTTCCGGCAGCTCACCAATGCGGTCATAGGGCTTCGGTTGTGCAAGAATGGTCGCAATGGTATGGAAGACATCCAACACATCCGCGTCAGAAGCAAAGTAGTCACGTTCCTTATTCACGCGGTCCATCTGACGCCGTGCCTCATCATATACACTGCGCTGCGACTTGAAGAAGAACTCCACGCCCTCCATGTCCTCGGAGCAATCCAGAAGGTCTTCCTGACGCTGCACCATGCGAGTAAGCAGCGCAACGTTGTCCCTGCGCTGACTCAGAACATCATTCATAAGGTCACGGGCTTTTGTGACAACTTCCTTTTCCGGGTAACGGAACTCAGAATAAGCTTTATCAAGAAGCTCCTGATAATGCTCCTGTTTTTGAGTAAAGGTGTCCAGCACAAAGCGAATCAGTCCGTCCTCGTCGGAAGGAATGTCCATCGCACCAAGGTAGTCCCGGAGGAAGGCAATGCTCTTGCGCATAAGGTCTTCGGAAGGGGCAATCCTACGGGTAACGACGGCTTTGTCAATCTCGGATTTTTTCCGCAGATAATCAACCAGTCTGCGTTCGTCCTTGCCAACCAAAGCGCCGCCGTATTTGATGGAGATTTTCTGCTGAGAAATCAAACGAGCAATCAGCGCAGCAATATCAATTTCACGCCAGCCGTAGGGAATCGCCTGATACCGGCGCTGCACATCGCCCATTGACGTACTGAGCATCTTCTGATTTTGAAGCTCAAGCCACTGGCTGATCTCGTTCAGCGCATCCTCGTTGTTTGCGCCCTGACCGGTGAAGGCAATCTGCCCGTCATCCGTTCCATTCAGGATGGAAAGAATGTCTGCGTCGCTCTCTACGAAACGGTTGACCATGTTGAGCTTGGAATAGACACTCTCAACCAGACCGTTCATCGCGGTGTCCAGCTTGTCTTTCGCGCTGCCAGTCTTGATGTCCATGACTTCGCCGTGGACAATGACCTTTGCACCGACGATAGCTTTTTCAATATAGCTACGCGCTCTCTCTTCCAGAATACGCGCTTGCTGCTGCCGCTTGCGGATAATGTCCTGAATGCTTTCAGGGAGCTGAGATACATTCCGCTGTTTGACATACTTGCGGATCTTCATCGCTTGTTCCAGCTCATCAAAATACGGTGTCTCATTGGACAGCACAACGATTGCTTCATTGTTGACCTGAGAATCCATAATGAGCCGTTCGTTCGGCGCACCGTAGTAGTCGCTTGCAACGGTCACAATGCGGAGCCGCATTCCTCCGCAAGCAGAGCCGTTCAGGGTCTCGTCAATGTATTGGTCATAGGCAAAGTCATACTTGCCATACTTGAATTTCTTAGAGGGATAGATTTCCCCGTAAACCGTTTGTGCAATGCTGGTGATGACCTGTGCGCTGTCAACCGGCGTGTTCTTGATGTCGATGGCAATGTCCTGTTCTCATCCGTCAGGAAGGCATAGGTATCGCCGTTGCGAGAAATGTAGTTCTGCGAGAGAAGCCGTTCCAGTGAGGCGGAAACCGACGCCCGCAGCGCAATCTTATCTGTACGGATGTCATCGATCATAAGGATGGAGATATTGTCGATATTTGCCTTGATGTCCTCAATATAACGTACAAGGTAAAGGAGCTTCAGGACGCTGACATCTTGCTGCTCAAGCCCATCGTGATTGTCTGCCGCAGTCTGGCAGCGGTCGATAACCCGTCGGATGGGGCTTTCGAGGAATGTGTGAACTGTATTGTAAAACAGATGGAATGGAATCAGAGCATTTTCATCCTTATCCTTCACATCCTGCGCTGCTTCTTGGAAGCCGGAGAGCATGGAACGCTCACCGCCGGACAGATGCTTACCGGAATTGCCGTGCTTGCGAATCTCGGCAAGCACCTTCTGGATCACGATGAACTGGTACGGTACAAAGGGGAAAGTTGCAGAAAACTCCGCACCATCCGTAAAGCCCTTGATGTCAAGAACGGGATTGTTGAAAGTATAGAGGTTTTTGAGTACGGCGTGTTCCTTGTCATAGACCATGCGAAGAAGCTGATCCGCCGCATCTGTTTTCGCCAGAACACGCTTTTTGATAACTTCATCAACGGAGGACGAGGAAAGGGCTGAGGCGCGTATTGAAGCGTCCCTGAATTTTGGGAAAAGTCATTGCCGGTGATATGGACAACGGAGTCAATCGCCTCCTGACTTGTCACCATGACCCCAAACCTTGCCGTGGCAGCGAATGCCAATCTCTTCTACAAGAGATTGCAGATTGATCATCAAGTCACCATCGTCACCAATGTATTGACCGACTTCATCCACCATAAACAGCAGTCGGAAATCCTTGCCCTTGCCGTCTACATATTCCTGAATGTCAGCTACGAGCTGGGCGATGCTCAGTTCATTCGTTTCCTCACCATTGAACCAGTTCCGCGCCGCCTGTTCGCTCATGCCGAGCGTAGATTGCAGAGCCG
>ENA-OQCL01000314-OQCL01000314.1-human-gut-metagenome-genome-assembly--contig:-NODE-314-length-25041-cov-3.095649_pt1 | contig 25041 bp, 22 predicted proteins | sample MGYA00242502_ERZ504586 | MGnify/ENA primary metagenome ERZ504586 (study PRJEB26092, sample SAMD00036316) | human gut metagenome | host: Homo sapiens | study: EMG produced TPA metagenomics assembly of... | reverse complement strand
CTACACATTTTACACCAATATATCCATCCTCTGCAATTTGCTTTACGCAGATGTTCGGTGCTGGAATCGCCGCCGTTTAGATACTCGTCATATAGGGCGATCATAATGGGCAAGTCCGCCTTGGTCACCCGTTGATATTCTAGCTCCACATTCCGTTCCTTCATGGTTCTCTTTTCTCCCCCGTCCTTTGCCTAATCAAGAATCTTTTTTCTTACCGTTACAAGCTAAGAACAGCAACAGCAAGGCTAACATTGCGCCGCCTATGAGCCCTAGGCCGGAACGGTATCCCAGCATCATCGCAAGGCCGTATATCATCGGCCCAAGGGTTTGGCCAATATTTTCAAACAGGGAATAAATTCCCATGGCCCGTCCGCCGCCATAATGCTCCACGCTGGGTAGCTCGGAATAGTAGGTAGACTGGGCCGCATAGCCAAAGGAAATGGCCACGGAAAGCAGCAGGACGCCCACAATGGTGGTGGCCAGGGTGGGGATCGCCACATAGAGCAAGGGGGCCGCAATGATCAAGGCGCTGGCCAAGGTCACCGTCCACTTGCCGCCCAGCCGGGCGATCAGCTTGCCGGTGAGCTGGGGCCCTGCGTAAATCACCAACAGGCCGCAGATCAGATACAGCCGGCCGATCATGGTCTCGCTCATGCCTAGCTCCGCCGCGTAAATGGGGAAGAAGTATTCCCGGAAGGACAGGCCCATCAAGAAGGGCAGCAGCATCAGCAGCAGGAAGGTAATGACCTGCCGGTTGAACAGGAAGCGGAAGAAGCCCACCTCTTCTTTGGCCTTGGCCACAGCCACTTCTTTGTAATCCCGGCCGGAGAAGCTAAGCGCCAAGCCAATGAGCAAGATGGCCGCGCCCGCGAAATAGACCATAGAGTAATGGCCAAAGGACAGGATGATGGAGCCTACGCCGGCGCCGGCGGTAACCCCTGCCAGGGTGCCCGCGCTGATGTCCGTAAAGGCCTTGGCGCTTTCCGCCTCATCCTCGCCCCGGGCTGCAATGGCGTTCAAGCTGACGATGATCAGCCCTAGGCCCATACCGATAACGGCCTTGCCTCCCAACAGGGAGAAATAGGTGCCCCCGGCCCGCACAGGAGGCAGCCGGTGATCTCCAGCAGGAACCCGCCCACCAGGGTCTTTTTCACCCCCGCCTTGCGGCTGAGCCCGCCGCCCAGGAAAGCCATTACGGCGGCTGCAAACACCTGGGCCGAAAGGGGTAGGGCTGCGCCCACGCTCTGGGGGATGCCCAGGATGGGGGTATACAGCTGGTTGGCCAGGATGGACACAAAGGCGTCCTGCATGCAATCCACCAGATATGCCAGGAAGATCAGCAGCCGCAGGGGGAACTGGGCCGCCAGCCCCGGCAGGGCCAGGTTCTTGCGCTTGCGTTCCCGGTGTTCGGCGTAGAAGATGATCTCCACGATGATCATCAGCAGCACCACCGCCATGGATAGGATGGTTAGGGCCACCTCTTTCACCAATTCCTGGATCTGGGAATCCAGATCGTCCAAATTGGTGCCCACCTCCATAATGGCTATGGGCGTCCCTGCCGCATCCCTAATGGGTTTGAGCACAAAGGCCCAGGAGCCATAGGAGCTTACATCGCCCCCAAACTCCACGCTTTCCCCTTCGGCAAGCACCTCCGTATACCCTTCCTCCCCGTAGGCATACACCGGATACCGGGCGGGCAGGGTCTCCTCAAAGTCCATGATGGTATAGATGATCTCCCCATCCGTGCTGTAGATAGCGTAGTAATAATACATCCCGTTTTCATAGCCCATCCGGGTCAGGGCGTCCAGGGGCTCCTTTACCTGGTTGAAATCCGCCCCCTTGTAGTCCGCCAGGGAATCGATATTGGCCAGGGCCTCGGTATCGGTGTTTTCCACCAGAATGTCGCAAAACAGGTTCAGCTGCTCCATCACCGTGGCCTTTTAGTTGGATACCATCTGGGTGATGGTGATATACCCCACCAGGCAGCCCATGCAAAGGGAAACCCCCAGCACAATGGCCATCCGCTGGAACAATTCGCTCTTGGGCCTATGGAGCGCCGGCGCCAGGAGCAGGTACGCCACCGCCACCGCCAGCAGCCCGCCCAGGAACAGGGCGGCCCACAGGGCGCACCGCAGCAAGGGCTGGCTATAGGTCAGGGCGTCCACATAGGACGCCTCCCCATCCTCCAGCATGTAATAGCCCATATAGTCCGTGGTATAAAGCCGGCCCCCCGCGGTCTGCACCCCGTAGAGGATATCCGGCGCCTCCAGCACGATCTCCTCCCGGCCGGTTTCCAGGTCATAACACAGCACCGCGTTGGCCGCGATGTCCGAATAATAGATCCGTCCTTCCTCCGCGCACAGCATCCAGGAGGTACGGCCCTCGTCCAGCAGCACCTCCGTCGCGCCATCCGTTACCGTGCAAACCTGGCCCAGCCGGTTGGTGAAGATGGGCCGCAGGGTGCCGGGTTCCGCGTCCGCGTCGGAGATATATTGCCCGGGCAGGTCATAGCCGGCGCTTTGGAGCCGGCCGCTGGCCAGGTCCAGCTGGCATACCGCCAACCCGTTATCGGTTTTCCGGGTAAAGACCAGGGCGCCGTTCTCCTCCCGGAGGGAGAGGATGTTGCCGTATTGCAGGGGCGCTTCCTGCTCGATGGTCTCATAGTCGATCAAATAAATACATACGCCGTTCTCCCCATTGGCGTCATAGCGGAAGATGCGCTCTTGGCTAATGCGGGTCCCCTGGCCGGCGTAGCGGGTATCCGCCACGTAGATGCTGCCGTCCGCCCCTTCCGCCACCAGGGAGGCGTAATAGGGCTCCGAATCGCCATCCGTCCCGCAGTCGATGCTGCGCAGGAGCTTGCCCTGCCCATCGGTGATGAGCACGGTCTTTTTCCCCTGGTCGATGATATACAGCCGGCCGCTTTCCCCAGGAAATACCCCCGATGGCCCGTCAAAGGCGTAGGCCGTGGAAAAGGGCGCATCGGTAAACAGCGGCCTAAAAACCCAGCACAGGGCGGCCAATAATAAACAGGCCGCCCCCAAGATCAGAGCCAACTTTTTTCGGGTATTATCCTGCATGAAAAACCTCCGGGCGGGGAAGCCCCGCCGCTGCTTTGCGATGATCCTTGGTTATTATAAGCATACATTCTATCCGTGTAATATGCAAATGCTTTTCTTGGCTTGCGCGGCGCCAAATGCCCATGGCGCCAGCGCCGCGTCCCGCATCCGGCAGTTTCCCAGCAGGGCGCCGTATCCATCGCCAAGGTTTAAGCCCTTACAGCATCCCGTTCCGCTGGAAGAAAGCCTGGAATATAGCGGCCATTTGCCGCTCCTGGGGCGATTGGTTCGCTGCTTTTTGGGGATCCAGCAAAGCGGCCAATACATCCGGCTGCATACTGCCCATGCCTTGGACGACGGTCATATACTTTTTGGAATCCTCTTCGCCTAGCCCCAGCTCATTGCGGGCTGCGCCAGAATCCGGCCCTAAGGAGCGTAGGATCATATCGTTCATGGCACGGTGACTGGCCTCCAGCTTACCGGCCGCCAGGCCGGCCTGGTTGGTCGGGCTATAGGTTCCCAGGGACTCATATAGGTTGCTGGAGGATTGCCGCAGCGCGTCCATGGCGTCGGGATCGCTCTCCAAAAAATTGAGATATTGCTGGGTCATCTGCACGGAACGGTCCTGTATGGCCGCAAGCCTGGCCGGATCTTTTCCCCGCAGATCTTTGTAACTATTGGCATCCGACATATCCGGTAAGCCGCCTATATTTTGGGATAGCGTCTGTAAAAATTGGATATTCGCACCTCTGCCGGCGCGTCTGAGCATTTCAAAATAGTTGGCGCGGGCGTCTCCCGGCGAACTATTCCGCAAGAAGACGAACCGGTTGCCATCCGAAACGTCCTTACCCTGCGAGTCGCTTGCAATCATCTGCTGGGCTTGCGGGAGAAGGGCGCCGAGGCTGGTTTGCATCAGGTTGGCATCATATGCGCCCTTCAACGGGATCATGGTGCTTCCAAAAGGCCTTGCCGGCTGCGCTGCGGGCTGGGGCGCCGCGGGCGCGGCTGTCGCCTGGCCATCGCCCCGCTTAAACAGGCCCGACACCTTGCCGCCCAGCCAGGAAGCCCCCTTTGCGATGCCCCGGCCGGCTGCCTTCAGACCCCGCCAGGCCAGATTCCCCGTAGTCATCATCGCCCGGGAAGACGCCAGGGCAACATCCTTGGCGATGCTGCCTGCCCTTTGCAGGAACTTGGGCATCATCTGCACCCCGCCCATGGGGGCGCTCACCGTGGACATGCCGCTTTCCACCGCCCCCTGCTGGGCCGTATGCACCAATTCGTGGGCGGCTACCATGGGATCAAACCCGCCCTCGCCAAAGTATACGTCCCGCCCTGTGGCATAAGCCCGGGCGCCCATGCTCTCCGCCTTTCCCACGGCGTCCGCGCCGGTATGGAAGCGCACATCCGAAAAGTCCGCGCCCATCTTTTCCCCCAGCTGGGCCTTGACCTCCGCCGGGGTCCGGCCCGTGATCCCCTCCGCCACGGCGTCCGCTTCCGCCTCAGCCGCCGGATTCTGCCGGCTCAAAAACCGAGACATCCGCGCCTGCATCTGGGCATCTAGGGCATCTCCAAGTCCCGGCTGTTCCAGGCCGTAAGCCCCGCCCGCCGCCTGGGTGTTCGGCGCTTGTACGTCCATCTTTTCATAGCTGCCCGCTGGAATTTCCCGGGGTTTTTTTTACCAATTGATACGCCATATTTTCCTCCTATGCCGCGTCTAGCCTTGCTCCCATCAGCACAAATGTGCCCGTTCCTTGCTTTCCGCTCTCATCGCTTATTCTTCCAGCAGGTCTGCGTATTCCCGCAGTTCCTCCCGTACCACCACGATCTCGTTCTTACGCATCTCGTTCACCGCCGCCGTGAGCACGTGCCGCATGTGGATGGGGCGATCCTCCCCCGCCGCCATAAAGGCGGCGCCCAGCACGATGTTTTTGATATGTCCGCCGGACAGCTCGAACTTTTCCGCCACAAAGTCCCAATCCACCCCGTCCTCCACCGGCGCGTCCTTTGGCAGGGTACGCAAATAGATCTCCTTGCGCTGGGGCGGCTCCGGGAAGGGAAAATGCACCACATAGGTGATGCGCCGCATAAACGCCGCGTCGATGTTCTGCACCAGGTTGGTGGCCAGCACGCACACCCCGTCGTAATCCTCGATCTGCTGGAGCAGATAGGCCACCTCCACGTTGGCGTTCCGGTCGTGGGCGTCCTTTACGTCGCTCCGCTTGCCGAAGATGGCGTCGCACTCGTCGAAGAACAGGATGCAATTGGAATTGCGGGCCTCGTTGAACACGGCTTGCAGGTTCTTTTCCGTCTCGCCGATATACTTGCTGACGATCTGGGAGATGTTGATCTTATACATCTCCATATTCAGCTCCCGGGCGATCACCTGGGCGCACATGGTCTTGCCCGTGCCCGGCGCCCCTGCAAACAGGATGGACAAGCCCTTGCCATAGCCCAGCTTTTTTTCAAAGCCCCATTCCTGATAGACCCGGTGCTGGTAGCGGATATGGTTGCAGGCCTGCTGCATCAGCCGCTTTTGGGATTGGGGCAGCACCACGTCCTCCCAGGTATAGCAGGGCTCCACCCGCCTGGCCAGCTTATCCAGCCTATGCACCACCTGCCGGTAGCAGCATGCGTGTATGGTACGGTTATCCAGGGGCTTATCCTGGATCCGGCCAAGGCCCGCCGCCTGCATGGCCGCCCCTTTGATCTGCCGGGGCACGAAGCGGAACTTGACGGAAAGCTCCTGGAGCTGCACCTGGGCTTCCATGGGGACCTGGGCAAAGTAATGGGTAAACAGGGCCAACCGTTCCGATTCTTTGGGGGCGGGGATGGAGAACTCCACCGTGGCAGGCCGCACCGGCCTGGGTATCCGCCGCTTGGACAGCAGGAACACCGGCTCCCGGCTGATATCGGCCTGGGCAATGGCCTCGGTCAGGGCCGGGGACGCGGGCTCCACCTCCCCCTCCGGCCCCGTGGTATCCAACCCGTGGAAGCATACATAGGCGTCCAATAGCCGGGCGGCCAAAACCGCCTCTTCCACCGCCTTGGGCCGGTGCTCCAAGGTCTCCATATCGGCAAATAGGCACTTGGCCTTTTGCCGGGCCATCAGATGCTGGATCTGGAACCGGCGTCCCGCCCCCTCCGGCCCGGTGATGGCGATGGCCTGAGGCCCGCCTGCCATGGCCCCCTATCCAGGGCTGCCGCCAGGTCTCGGCCGATCACCAGGGGGTCCGCCGGGGTCTCCTCGGCCCCATCGAAGATGCGGATGCCATTGCCGGATTCCAGCCGCCCTGCGCTCAAAAAGGCCAGCACCATGGGCTTTAGCTGCAAATTTCCCTCCAGCAGGCCCTCCCGCTGGAACAGGGAATTGAACAGACTCTCCCGGGCAAAGGCGGCGGTATAGGCTTCCACCGATTCCCCCCTGGGGCAAATATAGCTGCACCGCCAACTGGACGGTAGGGTTTTTCTTGGTGATATCGTCCTGCAAATAGGCCAGCAGCCGCTCGTACTTGGTATCCAGCCGGGCCCCGTAGCACAGGGTGAGCACCCAGCGGGAAAAGGGGTCCAGCCCAAAGCGCTGGAATACCTTTAACAGGGGGAAGGCGTCTGGCGCCGTCAAGGCCAGCCGCCGTTCCAGCACAGCTTCCCCCACCCGGATCTGTTCCAGCTCCTCGGGGGCCAGCTTTTCCATCAGCCCGGTCTGGGCTGCCTTGGTCAAGTTATGCTCAAACTCCTCCCGGCTCACCACCAGCCCCAGCATATTCCGCATATCCCCCTGGGGCCCTAACCATTGATGGTATTTGTAGTAAAGATACAGCCGGTAATCTATCAGGGCGAAGGCGTCCTCCATCAGTTCCCATTGGTCCTGATAGGGCGCATCCAGCTTTCCGTAGGCCACCTGGCCCACCTCCAAGGTTTCCGCCTCCCGCTGGGGCGGGCTGCTGGGGGATTCCTTTTGCCGCTCCCCCTGGGGCTTCCGTTCCCACCACATATCAGGGAATGACCACCGTTGTGGCCATGGGGGAAACCACCTGGATCACCCCGCCATAGGCGCACATCAGCTTGCTGGTATTGTTCAGCGCGCTTTTGCCGCCGATCTGCACCGTGAGGGAGCCCGGCATCCAAGGGGCGGTCAGCACCGGGGAGCAGGGCTGGGGGGTCAGCACCCCGCCGGCGGCAGCGGTGGCTGCGGATACCGCCGGGTTGGCCAGGCTGCTGCACATGCCGAAGGGCGGCAGCTTATTGTCCATCACCGTGGCCGCGGGCAAGCCGCAGGCCAATACCTTGCAGGCGGGGGGCACCGGCAGGGATGCGGGCGCGGCCCCGAAGGAACATTGACATACAGCCGTATTGGCTGTTTGCATCGCCATAACTTACTCCTTTTCTTTGGGCTTTGGGCCCAACTCTACCTGATTGATCCCCTTATCCAGCTTCCATTCCGTCAGGTTCGCTTTATCGGGGTCCAGTATATAAGCCGGTACGGGCTCCCGGAAAAAGGCCAGGATCTGCCCCTTGTCGTCCGTATGGTATTCCTGGGCGGGGTAAAAGGCCGCCCCTCGTTTATGGGAAAACTGCAAGGGGGTATCCAAGGCGGCGTGCCCGCCCTCCGCGCCGGAAATGGCCACCACTTCGCTGTTTTTTCCATCCACGATCAGATAATTTCCCGGGAAACGCCCCTCAGGCCCGCCCCGGAAATACAACTTGGCCTCCCGGCAGCCCGCCTCCGCCGTATCCTGGGCCAGCTTCAGATCCGCCATGGCGGCCTTGGCCGCTACCCACAGGGTGCGGTCCGCCACCGGTTTCCCACGCTCCGTCAAGGTGGCGGAAAGCTGGGTCATCTGGCAGTAAAGGGGGTAATTGGGGGCTGGCTTTAATGTGACGTTTCGCTCCACATGGCCGGTTTCCGGGATCTCCAATAGGATCTTCTCATCCCGATACCGCCCGCCCCGCAACACTACCGTATGGGGCCCGGGGGCCAGGTTGGTGAAGATCAGGTAACCGCCTGGGCGGTAGCCCGGATGGCAAACCTGGCCGTCCAGGATACACCCCACGGCGTTTTGGGCCATAGGCTTGCCGGTAAACCCATCCCGCACAGCCAAAGCTGCGCTCAACCGTACGCGGATCATAGGTTGCCTCCTTCCCGGATGCCGGCCTTTTCGTCCAAAGCGATGGCCACGTCGCCCACCCGGGCCACCCGGCGGGTGCGCTTGCTGTCGATAAGGATGCCTTCCAGCTTGCACACGATGGATAGCTTATAGGGCATTGGTGGTATTGTTCCAGATCTTGATCATCTGGTCCGAAATTAGGCCGCTGCCACGGAAATATGGATGGCCGCCCCGGTATCCAGCAGGGACCCCTGCAAATACTTCCGGTCCAGCACGGGCTGGTCCTTGAGCACCTGGATCGCCGCCCCCAGCATCCGGTATTGATCCGCCTCCCGCAGTTGAGCAGGGGGCCTTGGAGTGGGCGGTGATCAAAAAGCTCAGCTGAAAGCGGGAAGGCGCCATGCGCTGCATGTTCCGGGTCTGTTGCATATAGCCCGCCTGGGGCGCGGCCTGCTTATCCTCCTCAATGTGGAACAGATAAACGGTAAGCTGGTTGTTTTCGCTTTCATTGGGGGGAACACAGGGATATCAGATCCCGCTTGCTGATGGGCTCTGGGGTCATGTTTTCACGCAACAGCTCCACCAAGCCGTTTCCTGCCTCCACAAAGGCCGTATAGTCTGCCATCCGTCCTTCCCTCCTATCGGCTTAAGGCCGCCAGCCAATCATACTGGCTGGCCAGCATCCCATTGGTCAAGGTATTCAAGGCGTACATCTGCACCGCGCAGCCGTGAATGGCCGTATGCAGATCCACCGTTGCCTGGCTGTGGGCGCACAGGGCGTCGCAACGGGCGGTCTCATCCACCGTGCCCATGGCGTATCCCTCCAGGGCTTTTTCCATATCCCCTTTAGCGGTATTGTAATCCGTCTGGGCTTGCAGCAGCTCCTGCCAGGCCAGTTCCAGATCCATCAACCCCAGGGCGATGGCCTCGCTATTTCCCGCCCCCTGTAACGCGTCCACATCCAAGGCGGCCGGGTCCACCAAAAACAGCGCCTCCGTCAAGTCATAATCCGCCAATGTCCCCGTCAGGGTACCCTTGGCTTCCAGCTGGATCTTCTCCATGGCCACCATGGCCCGGTTGGCGCTCAACTCCAGCTTGTTTTACCTCCGCCGTCAGGGCGTCCACCGTCTCCTGGCTGCCTGTGCCCATGCTGCACTTTTCCTCCTCCGCCGTCAGCAGGGCCTTCTTCCAAGCCGCCTGTTCCTCCATGGCTTGCCGGGTCTCCCCCTGCAGATAATAATCCGCCATGGCGGTCAGCCCCGCTTCCAAAGAGGCTCCGGAGGCGGCGCCTAACAGCGCCGCCGGCGCCGCCGTGCCGTAATATTTGCAGCCCGGCGTTTCGCTGGCCGCGGATAGGGCGGCCGTTGCCCCGCTGCTGGCGGCAGCGGCGGACGTTTGGGTGGTTTCAGCGGCGCCGCCGCTTGTTTGCGCCTCTGTTTGGGAATCCCCTACGGCTTCCCCGGTGGCGCCGGCATCCTCCGTCAGCCCCAGCTTGCCCAGTAGGCTATCCATCCGGCCGGCGTTCCCCTCCTTCCCGGCGCTCCCTGACCCGGTCGCGCCCGGCAGGCTCTGGTTCACGATCCATTCCACCATCACCCATTCCGTTTCCCCGGGCTGGCTCCAGCCTACGAATACATAGTCCTCGTAATAATAGGCGGTCCGGTGATAGGTGCCGTTGGGATAGGGCACCCCGCCGGTAAACACGGCGGACTCATCCCGCTCCTGCTTGTCATAGCCCGCAGCCTGGGCCTCATATTCCGCCGGGGTATGCCAGGACATGGCCTCCGCAAAGGGGTCCGCATCCCGGTCATAGCCGTACACATAATATACCGTGGGGTCCGCCTCTTCGGTCTTGTAGGTGCAGAACAGGGTCACGCCCAGGGCTTTGTTGTTGATGGAGAACCCGTTGCGTTCCCCGGGGGTCTCCATCAGCTCCGCTTCCCCAAAGGCCGCCCGTACCTCGTCTCCGGTCTTGTTGAGCAGCGCCCCCAGATCCGGCACCCCATGGATCATATTGCCAACGTAAATGGATTCGCCGGTGCTGGCATACAGGGTGCCTTCCCCATGGGGCACCAGCCCTTCCACATAGCCTTCATAATACAGCTTGCCATCCTGATGGATGGTCACCGCCCCCACCGGCTCCCCGGCTTCAAAGGTACCCGTGAGCCGCAGGTCCTTGGTGATGTTCAGCACCCCGTCCCCGGAATACAGCCCTTGCAGGAACCCGCCCTGGTATAATAGGCTGCCGTCCTCATTGTAAAGGTTGCCCGTTTGGTCATACAGGCCGTCCAGGAAGCCGCCCTTATACTGCACCTGGCCGTTTTCATAGTACAGGGTGCCCTCGCCGTCGTATTTTCCCTGCAAATAGCTGCCCCGATGGAGGATCTCCCCATTGGGATAATAGGAGGTGCCCGTACCGTCGTATAGATCTGCGGCAAAGTCCCCCTTGTAGCATACGATGCCGTCTTCATAGGCGGTGCCGGTACCCTCCCGCAAGCCGCCTGCAAACTGGCCTTCGTATAGGATCTCTCCGTCCTCATACAGGGTGCCCTTGCCTTCATAGACGCCGCCGGCAAAGTCGCCGGTATACACCAGCACCCCTTCTTCATAATAGCTGCCCTTGCCCTCGTACAATCCGTTTACAAAGGCGCCTTCATACTGGACCCGGCCCGCCTCGTCATAGGCTTTGCCCTGGCCCTGGATCATGCCGTCCTCCATTTTGCCCTGGAGCATGGGCATATCCTTTTCCTCGTCGTAGCACACGACCACCTTTCCGCTATAGGTGGCCACCGCCTCATCGTTCTGGTACAGCCGGGCGGCAAAGAACATCCGCACCAGCCAGGGCCAAATCACGAAATAAAACAGCAAACCAAAGGCGATCAATCCCAATACCAGCATGATCAGCAGGGACTTGGCCACGAACAATCGCTTGGTCTCAACAAAATCCTCCCGCTTGGTAGGTTTTTTCCCGGCCACCGCCACCGTAGACATCGCCTTTGGCACCAAGCGGACCGCCTGGCGGGACAGGCTGGTGACCCGGCGGATACGGGCCCGAAGCCCCACCACCTGCCGGGTAAGGAAGGCCCGGAAGGTACGGAACACCAATCCGCATGAATTTAGGAGTTGTTGAAAAAATCTTGCGATCACGTATGGATCCTCCCTGGAAAGATCATCCTGCCTGGGCCGAGGCCCTTTGGGGGATTATTACAGTAAATATTGTATCAACAGCACTGCAATACCTGCAAGTATCGCCACCACGATCACCCCGCCGATGATCCGGCGGGCCAAGCGTTTATAATAATCCGGCGCCACGCGGAGGGGCTGGACCGGGGAACGGCGCACATAGCCGTCCGGGGCCAGGATGGCCGGGTGCTCCTGCACATAGACCCCCGCCTTCGTCCGCCTGGCGTTGGCCGGCTTTTTCCGGGCCTGGTCCAGCTTTTTGGCGGCAGCGCCGATCCGGGCATTGGCATAGCCCACGATGCTGGTCTCCCGGCGGAACTCCGCCTGGGCCGTCCGCACCTGGTTCCGGGCCGCGCTTTTTACCTGGTTCCCTATTACGTCCAAGGGGTTGATGGCCATGGTTACACTTCCCTTCTGCTGGCCGGCTCCGACCCGTTCAGGCCGATCCAATCCGGCGCCTGCTTTTCAAACCGGTCCGCCAGATACAGATAATGCCGGGCTACGCCGTCTTCGCCTTGCTGCCGGGCAATTTCCATAAACAAGCGCTTTGCCTGGGCATAGTCCCCGCTGTACAGGGCATAGATCCCTGCGCTGAAGGAGGCCCGGGCGCTTTCCTTGGCCAACCGCATCCCATAGGGGTCCCCATCGAATATCTCGTATACCCGGATCACGCTGTCCCCATCCCGGCTCTTGCCGATATAGCGCAGGTTGTAATCCTTTGCCGCGTCTGCCACCACCATGGTGCACAGGATGTTGGCGTCCAGCACCTGGGCCAGTTCCACCAGCTTGCGGGCGGTATTCAGGCAGGCGGATACCACCGTGGGCACCACCCGGTCTTCGTCGCCTACTACGCCCATCATGGCCACCCCATGGTCCAGGGCCACCCGCAGCTCCACCGGCGCATCCCCACGGGCTTCCCGTTGGGCGTTGAGCTCTAAAAGGGCTTGCCGGACCTCTACGGCCGCGCCCACCGCCGCCTGGGGCCCGCTTTCAAACACCGCGTCAAAGCCGTCGTGGGTAAAGTTATAGATGGTGCCGCCCCGCCGGATACGGCGCCGGCGATGTGGGCGAATACTTCGTTTATATTGTCAAAGAGGGTCTGGGCGTCCTGCTGATAGGCTGCCTCCGGGAAGCGGAAGCGCACCACCATCATGGCGATCTCCTGGGATACGCTGGTATCCTTATCCACCTGCTCGATGTTGGAGACCCCCAATAGGGCCACCAGCCGCCTGGGCACAAACCGCATATACGCGTTCCCGGCCAAGGCTGCGTTTTCCTTCTTTTCCTCCAAGGCGCCGCTCAGGTCGTTAAAGGCTGCGGCCAGGGCTTCCATCTCGTCTCCGGTATGGTGTTCCACCCGTACCTGGGGCGCCCCTGCCGCCAGCAGGTCCACCCCCGGCGTCACCCGCCGGGCGCCAGGCCGACCTCCCCGATGGCCAACAGGCTCAGCACCACCACCAGGGCCACCGCCCCATAGGCGTACAGGGCCAATTCCAGCATGCCTGTCTGGATCTCTTGGGTCAGCTCCCGATCCTGCACCCGCAGATAAAGGACGCCGTTCTCCCCATTTTGGCCGACGGCATAGTAGTAACCGATGCCGCCGGATGTGGCATGGCCGGCATATAGGCCCTTTTCCTGGGCCAGGGCCAGCTGCTCCGCCACCCCTGGTAGGAAGCCTGGGGCCTGTAGGGATGTGCCCGCCGCCTCCGGGCCGGAGCTGGCCAATACTTCATAGGTCCCATCCGCCCCTGGTCCCAACCTTAGGAAGGTGCAATCCCCATAGGCTTCGTCCGCCTGGGCCAGGGCCTGGGCGGCTTGGGTCAAGCCCGCGGAATCTTCCGCAGTCACCTGGGCGGCCTGGGCTTCCAGCCCCGCCAGGATATTCTCCTCCGCCCCGGCGCGATACCTGGGGCCTATGGCAAACAGCAGCGTTGCGCTTAACGCCACATAGCCTGCCAACCCCAGCCACAACAGGTTTTTCACCACCAAGGGGAAGTATAGCTTCTGATATTCGCACACCAGATAGTAGAACCCATAGGATAGGAACAGCACCCCCGCCACCAGCAGGGCCAGCACCAGGCCGCTCTGCCAGGGGGTCCGGTATAGGCCGGCGCTCAGATCGGTATGCCCGCCTTGTGAGGATACCGATAGCAACATCTGTCCGCTCTCATAGAGGAGGGCCAATGCCCCCCCGTTCCCATCGGGGGCCAGCCAGGCGATGCTGGCGCCAGGCAATCCGGCCAAGGCCACGGCCTGGCCGGCCTGCTCCCTGGCTGCCTCGTTGGCAGCCTGGGCTGCTTGGACCTCTTCCTCCCCCAGGGCGCCGGCAGCTACCAGGCCCTGGCCCTGGGCGGGGTCAAAGGTGTAGCGGGCGTATTCCCCCTCCTGGAGCACCGCCAGTTCCACCAGCTCTCCATCGGCCGTCACGTACAGCAGCCCGGCGCTGGCCCGGCGCTGATCCCCGGTGATCCCCGACAGGGGGGCCTCCAGCAGCAGCTGGAAGGGCTGCTCCGGCAAACCCGCATACAGGGCATAGCGGGTCAGCTCCATGCCGGCCCGCTCATAAAGCCCCAATAAAATGCAGCCGTTTTTCGCCACATAGATTTGCTCCACGGAAAAGTCCTGGGGCAAGCCCTCGGAAAGGGGCCGCTCGGAAACCCGGCCCTCCGCGCTGGTCCCATACAGGGTATACCCGCCGCCCGGCTCCGCTTCCAGGGCATAGGCCACCCCGTCCGCTCCCTGGACGGCCTGGATAAAGGTACGCGTCCCACCGCCGCTGCGCAGGTTTTCCGCCATATCCCCCAGCGCCGCCGGGAACAGGCTGTACAGCAGCACGCCAAACACGGCGATGAACAACAGGAAAACCGAAAACTTGCGAAGATTTCTCATGCTTTGCGTCCCTTTCTCTTTTTCCACAGCCGCTTGCACCATCTGCCCAGGTTCTGGAAGCACAGGTACAGGGCCCGCTGTAGGGAGGATTTTGCCTCCAGGGCCTCATAATCCGCGATGATCCCTTCCTTGGCCCGCAGCCAATGGCTATATAGGGCCACCGGCGTCAAAAACGCCTGCTCTTCCAAGCTATCCAAGAAGCGGATCTCTGCCTTTGGCGAGCTAAAGCGGCGGAGCAATACCTTTTTGATCTGATCCATCAAAAGCAGGGCTTCTTCCCGGGGATTCATATCCTCCATGGGCCGCACCTGGTATTGGACCTTCAGCCTGCCCTCCTTGGGCCAAAACCGCAGGTTATCGCTGAGCAAGGCTGCGCAGGCGATCTCCGGCGGATAGTCCGATATGGACAATCCCAAGTGGAACAGGGCCTGGGCCGCGTCCACCCGTTCTTGCCAGCTTACCTGCGCGCCCTTATAAAACACCTGGTCGATGGGGGCGCCGTCCACCGCGTCGAACACCGCCACCAGGCTGCCCTTATCCATAAATATCCCATGGTAGGCCGGGCAGTGGCGCAGCCGGTCAAAGCTGTCCACATAGGTTTTGACCAGCTGCCCCTCATATACGTTCAGCAGGTATTCCCGTTTGTCCCGGCTTTCCAGATCCACGGCCATCAGGGCCGCATACTGGTCCTGGGCGTGTTGGATATGGGTCACCTTATATCTGGAACGGATCAGGATCGCGTCCACGGCATAACCCCTTTCTCCCTTGCTCTTTGGTCTATTCCACAATCACATAGGCGCTGGCCGCCACGCTTTCATCCGCGCTGGCCGTGGCCACGATCTCATAGGTGCCCTGGGCCTCCGGCGCCTGGTAGATGCCGTTCTGGTCGATGGCGCCGCCGCCGGCGTCCTTCACCGTCCAGATCACGCCCTTATCCTCGCTGCCCTGTACCACCGCCTTGAAGCGCATCTGCTCCCGCTTCTCCAGCCTGGATACCTCCGGTACGATGCTCACCCGCACCTGCCGGTTCTCCAGCAGCCGCTTGGTATCCCGTTCGGGCTTCTGGGCGTAATAATGGATGCGCACCCGGTTGCCTTCCACGTTGTCGTGGAGCCATACGCCGATCCGCATGGTTCCTTTGCCCGGATACACCACCGCCGCCGTCTCCACCCAGGGGGCTGCGATGGGGCTATTCTTGGAGCGGAACACCTCGCTGTTGCCGAACAGGTGGGCCTCCCCGTCGTTTTCAAATTCCACCGCCAGCCGCACTTCCACGTTCCCCGGCCCCAGGCCGTGGGGGATCTCCTCGGACATATACCGGCCGTTCACCTTGATGCCCCCCGGCATGGCGATATCCACGATGCCGTGGCTGGTGGTATAATCGTACAGCTCCGGCGACGGAATGCCGAATGCCAGATGCAGCGCATTTTCGCTCTGGGAATAGCTGGCCTTCACGTCCGGCTTTTGCCAGAACTCCAGGGATTCCACCGAGGTGGTCACCTCCAGCCGGTCCTGGCCCGCCGCCTGGGCCGCCCGGTCCCGATCCAGCCGCTGTTCAAAGGGCAGGTTGGTCACATGCCCCAGGAATACCCGGTCCGTGGACTGGATCAGCTCCAGCTTGGCCAGGTAGATAGGGGTCTCCCGGCCCTTCAGGTGCTGGCTCAGGTCATCCTTTTGATGCTTCAAATCCAGGTATGCCGCCCGGTCTGCGCAAAGGGCGATCTCCGCCGGGATCTCCAGCATGTTTTTATAGGTATGGCCCCCCATCTCAATGGTCAGCTCCGCGCCATTGGGGAACAGGGGGGCTACCATATCCGTAAGCCCCTGGGCCTTGACCCGGAAGGTGGTGGTCAGCACGTTGCGGCTTTCCTCCGGGCTTTCGGTATAGCTCAGGCTGATCCGGCCATCCTCGCTGTCCACAATGCCGCATTCCCCTTCCAGGGTAAACTGCACCGGCGGGGTCTTTTCGTTTTTGACCACCAGCATGCCCACGGTGAATTCATCCCCGCCGCATACGGCCCCGTCCGCAAAGAACACCAGGCTCAGGCCGTTGTCCCCGTAGAGGATCCGCACGTTTTCCCGGCCCATGGTCTCCAATAGGCCCCGGTATTCCGGCGGCTGTGCGGAGAAGTACAGCTTGTAGCCCTCCCGGGTCATGTTAAACTGGCTGGTGGCGCCCGTATCCGAGCCCACCGCGTTCACCGGCTCCGTATCCGTTTCATCGTAGGCCAGGCACAGATACGCGTCCGCCTGGTCCTTGAGCGACCCATAGCCTTCGATCATCTCCAGCCGCCGTACCAGGGGCTCTTCGATGACCACCTCCCGGCCCAGATAGTCCAGGGCCATGCCGCTGCCGATGAGCAAGGTGGTATCGTCGCTGCGGCTCACACCCAGGCCGCACACCACGCCCGCGCCATGCACCACACGGTTGACCAGGCGGCGCTTTGCGCTTGCATAGTTCTGCTCCGCCTCAAAATCCCGCACCGTAAGCAGCTTTCCATAGAAATACCGGTTTCGCTCCATGGGGAAAAAGCTAACGTCCTTCAACTTTGTTTCCTCCGATCATAGTGTCATAGTGGATGGTGGTGTTTTCATCTATTACAACCGGGACATAATCGCTTACCATGGTATTGACCCCCAGGTAGGTATGCCGGTCCAATTGTACGCATCGATTTGAGCAGCACCAGTTCAAATTCCGTGCCCGCCGGGATCAGGCGCTGCATCCGTTCCAAAAAGGTCTCCATTTGGGCTCTGCTGCAAAAGGCGTCCTCCGGCAGCAGGATGAAAAACTGATAGGGGTTTTCCCCGTACAGCCGCCGGTATAGGGCGGAATTGGCGCAATCCGGCCGGTTGGGGTCCACGTCCGCGCTTTCGATGAGCAAGGGTTCCCGGCCGGTGAGCCGTTTTACTGAGCGTTTGATCCCCGCCACCGTATACAGGCTTTCATAATCCGCCTGGGCGGTACGGATCCGATCCGCCAGGGTTTCACCCCCGCCTTCCTCCGCCTCCACGCACATCCAGTCCGCCAGATATTCCAGCATGGCGCCCGTGGTGTTCTCATAATCGAACCGGGCGGGCAAGTCGTAGATGGCCTGCTCCATATCCATCATAATGCTGTCGAAGATGGAAAGGAAGCGTTTTGTGAAATCCCCGCCTTCCCGGTAGATGGCCGGCAGATAATCCAACATGTGATCCCCAGCCATATGCAGCCGCAGGGCCTCTAGCCCGGGCGCAGGCCCGGAGGCAAAAAATTCCAGCATCAGCCACAGATAGCGGCCGCTTTGGTCGATGTAAAAATCATCGCCCTCTCCTGCGGGTATAAACAGGGCCTCCAGGGCCTCTTCCGCCTCCGGGGAACCGGGGGCAAGGCTGGCAAGATACGCTTCCATGGTGGGATAATCCCCATAGGGAGCCACATCCGCCGCATAGGCCCGGGTGCGGATCAGGCTATCCTGGGCCAGCCGGCAGTCCAAGGACACCCGGCCCCAGGAAAACCCCTTTTCCCCGCTATCCAGACCCCATAGGCAAATGACCCCGCGCCTGGCGCCCGGCGCCAGGGTCAGGCTATCCCCTTCGGGGACCACCCCCCACGCAATAGGCGGCGCGCCAATCCTCCGCTTTGTTCAGTCACAAGCATGTCGTTGAAGCCTTTTCATCCTTTCCTCCTATGCGGCCCCTAGCGGGTCTGTAAGTCCAGGGAGCCCAGGTAGGCGATGGCGTTCTGCTTGAGCCGCAGATCTCCCCGGGGGTCCTCGTAGCAGTCAGGCCGCAGGGCCCTTAGCTCCAGCCGCTCCACCTGCATCACCCCATCCAGGGACATCAATTCCGCCATCAGGTCGTCCTTGACCACTGGATCTCCAATGGCCCGGCCCTGCCGGCCCGTTTCCAGGTACGCCTCCACCTGCTTCCGGATGGCTGCTTCACGGCGGGCCCCGGCCCCGTACCTCGCAGGCTTATCCCCACCGGCACATATTGGGGGGGCACCACCTTGCACGCTGGTGCATACCGGCCGGTATCGCTCCAGCTGGGCCTGGATCGCCGCCATAAAGGCTGCGTCCGGCATGGGCCGTTCCTGGGCGCTCCAGGGCCGTACCACCACCGTGACCACCGGGATCCGGCTATGGCCCGTGGGCTCATCCGGGTCAAACCCGGCAATGGCCTTGGCCTGGGCCACCCGCAGCCCCGGCGTAGCTAGGGCCAGGCGCTCATAATCCGCCTGGGACACGCACTTATACGTATCCTCCATGGAATGGAGGAAGGCCGTAGCCGCATCCTGTAAGCTCTGGGCCTCCCGGCCGCCTACAGCCGCCCGATTGTCCCCGGGGCTGCCGTCTGCGAAGGTAAGGCCGCAATTCTCCGGTACATTGCCCCCCGCTGCAATAGGACAGGGCCAGGGAGGCGATCATTATCCCCTGCTCTCCCCGGGGGGGCACCGCCCCATGGGCGCCATCCCCGAAGAGCAGCTGTTCCCCTGCCGGGTCAAAGGTAAATGCCAGATCCCGGGGGCCGCAGGCGGATAAGTCCGTTACATACCGCCACAACCGGGGCCGCACCTGGCCATCCTGGCAGCGGGTATCGCAAACCAAGGCCAAGGTCTCCGGCAATACCTGCCTGCCTCCCAGATCCAATTCAACCGCCATATTGGGCAAACCGGTGGAGGGATACAGCAGCCGGTTATATCTTAGGGCGTCCTGGCTCACCATCAACAGGTTGTCTTGGCCGTCCTGCACGCTCCCTGCGCCCTGCACGGTCACCGCCAGTCCTTCCGGCGTAAGCCGCTGCGCCCATTCCGCCGCCTTTAGCCCTGCTTCCTCCCGAAGGAACAGGTAGACCCCGCCGGCCTGGGACACCCCATCCTGCAAAAGGAGGGTGGTCTCTTCCGGTCCGATCCTGTACCAGCTATATCTCGCCCAGGTCTCCTGCTGGCGGCAGCGGAACCAACCTGCGGATACCTGGCTGAGCCGCACGTCCTCTTCGCAGCCATGGCAGGTCTCCTCCACCGTCAAATACCGGCGCAAGGGCAGCCCGCAGCCGCCGTCGCTTTCCCCAAAGCCTTCCGGGAAGGTAAAGGTGATAAAGCCGCTATGGCTCAAACCATGGGTCTCATCCTGGACCTGGGGCAAAGCGTCCAAGCCGCTGCACCGCCATGCCAACGTCCGGGGGGCCGCCTGACCTGGGGCGAAGGGGTTCCGATCCACCGGCCGCTTATCGTCCACCTGGAACCATAGGCGCATGACCCGTTCTTCCCCGGAGATGCCGATGATCAGTTGGCCGCCCCCCTTTCGGGAGAGGAAGGGCCATATGGTGATGCCTGGCTGCCCCATGATGCCGGTCATATCCTGGGCACCCTGGGGCCCGTTCAGGTAGATGGCCGTCACCTGGCCTCCCGCTTTTGCAGGCTCCTGTAACTCAAAACAGATCCCTTCCCCATTTTCCAGCCGGGTCAACAGGGGATATTCTTGCCCTTCCTCCCAGGATGGGCGGACCAGGCAAGCCGCCGGCTGGGCCGGCGCAGGGACCACGCCCAGGAGCTTGAGGAACTTCTGCTTGAGCTCCTCCGTCACCACGTTCATGTGGTATTGCTGCATTTCCTTATACCACGCCATCAGCTCCAAAATGGTAATGCCTGGGTCATGGGCGTTATGATCCGTCCAGGCGGGGCAAAGCCAGGGCAGACGCCCCAAGGCATATTCCATGATATCCGCAAAGGTCTGGTCGTCCAGGTTCCTGGATCGCAGCATATCCCCGTCCCTCCTTTCCCGGGCTTACACGACCCGGATGGTATGATTCCCGCTGCGCACCGTGGCAAAGGGGAATCCGTCGTCCGTATCCAAGGCGCACAAGCAGCGCCGTCCCTCTTCAAAGTAACTGCCCTCGCAGGAGACCCGCTCCACGCTGCGCACGTTGGGCGTAGCCTTGATGGTGCGGTACAGCTCCAGCAGGTTGATCTGTGCGCCGATCTCCCGGCTGCGCCAGGTCTTTTCGATCAAGGCGGCGATATGGCCCGCCAGCGCCTGTTGGGTGGTGGCCGCCTGATCCAGATCCCACAGCTGCACTTGGGCGGTAACATGGACCGTCATCTCCGTGGAAGGCACCACATGGAGCCGCTCCCCGGCGATCAGGTTGCAGTCGCACCGTTCCGCCAGGTATTCGTAGATCTCCCGGCACAGGCTATAGCCCATGGCGGTTTCACAAAGGTCTTTGCCCATCACCACCAGGCACACGTGCCCCGGGGCGTGGCGGCCCTTTTGATCCGTATTGGAGAAGCATTTCACATGGGCGGCCCGGGAGAACCGGAAGAGCACCATCTGTTCAAAATCCGATGCCCCTAGGGCCCTGCCCCGATGGCGAATGCATTTGTTGCCCAAGCGTCGATCTTTTCCATGGGGGTGGGGTCGGTGCCGCCGCTCATGGGGCTGATGTTGGTCACGCCGGTGATCCGGGGCAGGGAGCCCACCAGGGCGTTCACCTGGCCTGCAGGCAGGTTGCCCACCGCGCCGCCGCCATAGGAATAGGCCACCCGGATGTTCAGCATACCCTTGGGCGGCACCTTGCCGTTGCGGCTGTTTCCAAAGCGGATGATCCCTGCCAGGGCGTCCAGCTCATAGACCCGGTCCTCGCCCCCCGCCAACAGCAGATTGGGCACCTGCTCCCAGCGCACATAGCAATGGGTCACCAGCCCTTCCTCCCGTTCCACCCGGACCCGGCCGGGCAGCTGGGCTTCCAGCTGGGCCATCTGGGCGGCGGACAGCTCCCCGGCTTCATCCACCCACACCTGGCATTCCAGCACCGGGGTCTCCAACAGCTCCAGGGTCTTATCCACCTCATAGGCTTCCGTGCTGAAGTACTGATCCGCTCCCCGCTGCTGCTGCCGGGCTTCCACGATGTTGAAGTCCAGCCCCGTGATCTGGGGCGCGGGCCGGGTCAAGGGGGTGAAGGAGCTCAGGCTCATCCGCAACCAGCAACCCGTTTCCCCGAAAAAGGTGGCCTCGGGCACCGGCTGGGAAATATATAGGAACGCTGTGCCTGTATAGCGCAGGTTCTTGGTTTGATCCACCGTGCGCACCTGGGCGAACCCGGTCCCGTCCCAGGCCTCGAAGAGGATCTTGCTGGGCAGGATGGTCTCCCCGGCGATCTGCAGCAGCATGGACAGGGGCATGCCGTGGGGCGACCCGTCAAAGCGCAGATACATGGCCCGGGGATGGGGGGGCAAAGGATCGTAGACGGTCATAGCCAGGTCCGTGATCCCCTCCGCTTCCAGGAGCTCGGTCAGGTTGGCGTTGTTCCAGGCCCGCACGGCCTGGGCAGGCCGCAGGTGGTCGTACTGGAAATTGCATTGGATCCCCTTCACAAAGGGCAGGATCCAGCGGGGAATGGTGCTCAGGTAATTTTCCACGTTCACCACCCGGGCCCGGATATAGTAGCCGGTTTCCGCATTGACCGTGGCGGCCGACATATCCTCCGGCACCGTAAACAGCACCAGCAGCGCCCCTGTCTGCTTACAGGAGAAGGGGTTTTCGTTGCCGCCCACCGCCAGCTTGGCCCAGCCGGTGCCGTTGTAATACTCCCACACCACCTGCTCTACGAACACGTCGTCCGGCAGGATGCGCACCGCATCGTTCTTATCGATGATCCGCTTGTTGAATTCGTATTGGGGTTCGTCCCCCACGGTGGAGTAGATCACCGGCACGATATCCAGCCCCAGGTTCACCCGGGCGCCCCGCTTGCAGAATACCCGGTCGGAGCGGATGTAGAACATCTCATAGGGGGCGGGCCGCCGGCCAAAGCAATAGCCGCCCGCTTCCAGGGAGATGGGGATGTCGTTGTTGGAGGCTCCGTCCGCAGCCACGCTTTGGGGGATCATGCTCCGCAGGGCGATGCCGCTGAGCTGGATGGCGCCCTCCACCTTGGGGCTCACATCGCAGTAGATGTAAATGTTGCCGTCCTCCTCCGGGCAAAGGGCCTGCTCCCCCTCCTTAAACAGCCGCAGGATGCCGCCTTCCGCCTGCACCCGGTCAAAGGCCGGATGATCCGTCCCGTCAAAGTACCGCCAGACAGCCCGTTCCGGGTCTCCCAGGATGGCAGCGGTGGCGGCCTCCAGAAACCGGGCGGTCTGCCGCAGGGAGATCTGCAATTCGCAGGGGCCTTGCAGGTCCAGCACCTGGTTCTGGGCAAAGGCGAACCGATGCCGTTGCAGGTTTTCCTCCCCGGTGGGGGCGAAGAAGGGCTGCTCCTTGGAACGATCCAGCCGCTCGATCCGGCCCGCCTCGGGGTCCACGTAATACACCTCCGCCAAGCTGGCGGTAATGGCCTCAATCCGATGGGTGGTGGAAAACACCGTATCCGTGCCGTCCTCCTCCTGGGCGGCGGCAAAGATCTCCGTACCCGCCGGCACCGGCACCGGCCCGCCATCCCCGCCGGCCTCAAAGCGCACCAATCCGCACGCAGGGGTCACCCCCGGCCCGGGCACGCCCAGCAGGTTTAAAAATTCCGTATAATGCTTCTGCGGCAACAGGTTGAACCGGTCGATGGTCTGATAAAACATCTCCCCAAAACAGGGTGGCGATGGCCGCCCCGGGGTCGGTTTCATCCCCCTGTTCGTAGCGCCATTCCGGGACGTATTCCCCCGCCCGGCGCTGGATCAGGTCCATCAGGTCTTCCTTGGTCCGCGGGTCCAGGATGGGCTTGTTCATTCTTCCGCTCCCTCGTTCAGATAAAAGGGGTATACCCGGTTATACCGGTTATTGGTATTGCGCACGGTATACTCCACCTGGATGAGCAGGGTGCCGGCATTGCCGTCCTGCTCCTGGGTCTCCACCTCCACGTCCACGATCCGGGGCTCCTGGAGCACCAGCTGCTCCTGCACATCGTATGCGATGGCGGATTTGGAATTGTGGGCCATGGGGGAAAAGGCGTACTCCGCCACATTGGAGCCAAACTCCGGCCGCATCACCCGCTCCCCGATGGAGGTCTGGATGATGATGCGCACCGCCTCTTCTATATCTTCCTCAAAGAGGGACATGGCGATCTTTCCTGTCCGCCGGTCGATCTGCAACGGGAATTTCAAGCCGCTGCCCAAAAAGTCCTTGCTGCCCATGCTGCCTCCTTCCGGGCTCAGTTGATCTGCACCAGGGCGCCCTTGATGGTGGTATTGCCGGACGCCTGTACGTTCAGCAGGCCGTTGGACTTGATCTCCACCTGGCTGCCGTTGGCGGTAAAGCCGTTGTTGGCCTTATGTTCCACATCCGTACCGGTGAAGGATATGGTCTTGTTCCCCTTGCCGGTAATGTTGCCGGCGGATTCCAGCACCAGGCTGGTCTCCCCTGCGCTAAGGGTGAGCTTGGTCTTGGCCGCCAGGGTGATCTCCCCTTTTTCCCACAGGATGGTCAGCTTGTTTTCCCCGTTTTTCATCCTGTAGGGCCAGGCTCTTGTTTTCATCGTCCAGCTGGAGCATGGCGCCCGACGGGGTGGTCAGGGTGAGCTTTTCCTTTTTTTCGGTATCCTCCAGCTTGATCTCTATGCCGGCGGGGGTCTTGATGCACCGGATCTCGTTGACCCCGTCCTTTATGCTATAGGGGGCTTTGATGTCGTTGGCCCAATAGCTGCCCAATACGATGGGATGGTGCACATCCCCGCCCAGGTAGGTAAGCAGCACCAAGTCCCCTACCTTGGGAAAGAAAAACTGGCCGTAACCCTGCCCCCACTGGGCGCCATGCAAAAGCACCAATCCGTCTCCCCCACGTCCTTGTCCGCGGTGACGGGCTTGCATTTGAGCCGGTTCAGGTTATCCGGGTCCTTGATATTGGTGACCTCGGCCAGGATGACCCCGGATTTTCGCATATAGCTGCTGGCGTCGTTGCTCATTTACTTTTAGCTCCCTTTACCTCAAAGCTGGTATAATATCCGTCCTCGCTGAACTCGTGGGTCACCTTGCTGATAAAATACTTATCCGCCGTGGATTTATCAAACCCCTTCAAGGTGATGTACCGGCCGGGGATCAGCTCCGGCAGGCCCACGCACCGGCCCTTGCCGGATACGAAGGAGTAGGCCCGCTGATCGAAGATGGCCTGGGCCAGCTCCTTGCACTCCTCCGGGGTTTGCACGAAGAAGTTGATCTCCTTGAGCACCATGCCGTTAAAGCCCCGGGCGATATCCCCGGCCTCCTTCCCCGAGCCCGAGGCGCTGGTATCGGTGGCCTCCCCGGAGATGGGTTTCAGGGTCTTGGGGTCGATGCCGTAGACCACCACCTTGCCGATCTGCTTGCGCAGGGACACGGTCTTGGAGAATTGCAAAAGGCTGACCCCCAGGTTCAGCTCGATGATGGAGCTGGTCTTGCGCATCAGGGAATCGAATACGATCTCCCCGTCGATCACGGTAAAGGTCAGGTTATAGGTGCGGGCCAGGAAGCACAGGAAATGATAATCGTCCATCTCCTCCTGGATCAGCTCCGCATCGAAATCCTTGATGGCGCCCACCTTGACCTTTTTGGCATAGCCCTTGGAAACGCATTCGTTGAGGATCTCCTTCACCACGGTGGTGGTGGATTTTTCCCTGCATATATTTACGGTCCTGGGCGTTCATCAGGTACCCTTTGGCATCGATGCCGTTGACGCTGATGCTGGGGCCCGTGCTGATAGTGTGTAATGTCGTACTACAACCAAAGAAGCAAATGGATTCCGTTGCTGCCTACGTAGCAGGCCTTGGATTGCTCGATCTTGTTGCCCACCTGGATGGTATCCAGCAGGCTGTTGTTCCACTTGCTGCCCTCGTAGTCATACTGGGATTCCACGGTAAAGCTGCACCCT
>ENA-OQCL01000312-OQCL01000312.1-human-gut-metagenome-genome-assembly--contig:-NODE-312-length-25085-cov-15.038384_pt1 | contig 25085 bp, 27 predicted proteins | sample MGYA00242502_ERZ504586 | MGnify/ENA primary metagenome ERZ504586 (study PRJEB26092, sample SAMD00036316) | human gut metagenome | host: Homo sapiens | study: EMG produced TPA metagenomics assembly of... | reverse complement strand
TTTCTATCATCACCCGATGATTTCTTCCGACAGGTTGTGTCATCGAAACCGACGCTCGTATTCGCAGTTTAATATTCGCGGGTTGACGGCCTCGGGCTGGCGCGGACCGCACGCGGGTCCGCCGCGTCATCGCCCGTCTATGTCGGCCGCCCTGGCTTCGCATTTCGTTGCTACGGCTGGATGCGCGCACCTTCTAACAAGAAGAATCTTTCGGCGAGCATGGCGGTCGTCCCGCTGCTCAAAAACAGATCTGGGATTGCATCCAACGACCAGTCGATATGGAAGAAGCCACGGGGAATGACCGTTATGGGATTGCCATCGCTCCCTCTACGCGAGCGCTCCTTCGCTCATGCGCCCGAGCGCCCATATCCAGCAAGCCAGCTCGCGCGCTGTAGCGACGTTTGCGACCACAGGTCGCTTGCGCAGCTCGCAAGATAGATGGCGACGCCTTTCCACAAGGCGCTTGACACCGACTGCCGCATGGTTCGATATGGAAGCGGGAACGCTCTCATCGTAAAGCGAGCGCTTCCGCTCTTTCGTGGCGCGGGCGTAGTGCCAGGATGCCTCCACGAGCAGCTTCCGCAAGTGAGAGTTGCCGGCTTTGGCGATGCCGCCCCGGGAGGCGCGCTCTCCGCTCGAGTGCTCGGAGGGAACGAGCCCAAGCCAGCTCGCGAAGGCGCGCGCCGAATCGAAGCGGGAGAACACGCCGGCTTCGACCGTGAGCGCGAACGCCGTCACGGTCTCTATTCCCTTCATGCACCTGAGCGCCTCAACGCGATCCCGCCAACGAGGCCTTGAGGCGCATTGGGCCACTCTCTTCTCGATGGCCTTCTTCTGCGATTCGATATGGCGCACCTCGGAGATGTAGTAGTCGAGGGACTCTCGAGCGGCAGCGTCGGGAAGCTCGATTCCCCGGATCCACTCCCAGTGCGCATGGGTCCAGCTGCCTCGGCGCTTTCCATCTTCGTTAAACTCGTTCCAGATATATCCCCACCGGATGAGCAGATGGGTGAGGCGGTGCTTGGCGCGGGTGAGGTCGTCGCGGATGTCCTCGAGCGCACGAGAGAGGTTGCGGGCGCCCTCTGTCTCGACGTCGGGCACGAACACCTCCACGATGTTGTGCGCCATGAGCTGGCGCGCCAGAAACTCCGCATCGTTGCGGTCGTTTTTCTTGCGCCTGTCCGATGCGGGCTTGTGCATCTTGGATACGGCGCCCACTATGCAGTCCACGCCCATCTCTCGAAGCTCGCGCACAAGATGAAACCCCGTCACGCCGGATTCGTAGACCGCTTTGGGAGAGTCAAGCTGAAGAATCCATCCTGCGATCTCCGCGGGCGAATAACCGAACTTCTGTGACCGAACCTCGCCTGTGATTGAGTCGAGTGCGACAGCTGTAACGGATCGGGCATGGACATCCAGACCGATTGAAGTAACATGGTTCATTGTGAGCCCCTCTCATGTATGTGGCAACTTAGGAAAAACTGCCGGTTGTATAGACGCACGACCATTATCAGCCTATGATCCACGGTCATTAGGAAGACGACATGAAGTAGGGGCTCACAATGTTCTACTCATATCGTCTTTTGCCCCTATTTCTTGCATGCCTCAATGGCTTCCGCATTCGCTCCCCATTGGTTCAGAAAGGGTTCGGGGAAATCGTCGAGTTGATTGCGTCCCTCGCGTTTTGCAAAATAGAGCACAAGGCCCTCTAGCTCGAATTATTACATTTAGAACCCCGCCGCTCGTCCATCCCAGCTTGCCCAGAAAGCCCTCCCGCAATGTCCGTGTCCCAACGGATGGGTACCATTTTATCAGGGTGCACCTGGGGCAACGGGCCGGTAGGCCCGCGCAAGGTCGCTCGCAGAACACGCAACATCAAACAAGACAGAAGAGGCGAACGACAGATGCCGGACCCCGGACGACAGCACCGCGGAAGAGAAGCATTCCAACCAAAACTGAACAACTCCAGCCACTAGGCAGGCGCCCGCATGGGCGCCTTTTACTTTTCAGGGACTTAGCTGCGAGCTAAGGCGCGCGGCTCATGGCCGTTTCGTGAAGGCCCGACCAGCTCGACCCACCTCGACCCATCTCCGCCCGCGCCGTGCTCACTTATCGCCATCAGGCGGTTCAATCGTCGCGCAGACGAAAAGGCACACGGTGTCGTGCGGTGTCCTCGCGCGGTGCCGCACGGGAAGATTGGAGGAACCATGGCACGCACAGCCGGATGCGCCGCGCCCGAGGGCAACCAAGATCGCGACGAATGGATGACGGTGATCGAGATGCAGGAGTACATGAGGGCGAGCCGAAACAAGGCGTACGACCTCATCTGGTCGGGAGAGATCGACTCGTACAGGCTCGGAAGGAAGCTCCTGGTGTCGAGGGCGTCAGTGGACGCCTACATCGAGTCGAGGAGCGGCAGGAAATGACGGCGGCGACCGCCCCAGGAGCCGCCCGCGGCCGGGCACGCGAGGGAGCCTCGAGACGAAAGGAGCTCGAGGACGACCATGACCAAGAGCATTAGCAGGAGCCAGGTGAGGCTCATCGCATCGACCAACGCGATATTCGGAGCCGACGAGGCGTGCGCGATGCTGCGCATCAGCCGCGACGCAATGTACCGGCTCGCCAAGGACCCCGACGACCCGTTCCCGATCCGCTACATCGGCGGCAAGACGCGCGACGGCATCGTTCTGCACGACGAGCTCGTCGCATGGGTCGAGCGGAACAGCATCGTCGGCTCGCCCAGAAGGGGCTAGCGCCGATGGCGGCCACAGGCCCGAAGGGGCGCGACGGCCCCTCCCCGCGCGAGTTCACGACGGTACGGCACTTCATGATGGCGGACCTGGGCCTCTCCGGCCTTCCCCTGCTCGTCTACGCGCGAATCTTCGGCTTCTGCGACGCCGGGTGCGGCTACTTCGAGAGCAAGGGCGGCCTGGCCCGATTCCTCAACGTGCAGGAGCGCAGCGTCCACCGCGCCATCCGCGACCTGCTCGACCGGGGCCTCATCGAAGAGTGCGGCGTGCACGCCCCGGCGCGCGGGCACGCCACCAAGCGGTACCGCATCGTGCGTGAGAGGCTGCCGCCCGGAGCGCTGGCAACCCCTGACGGTTCGTCAGGGTTCCGGACGCGAAAGGGTGACGAACCGTCAGGGTTCGCAGCCCGAACCCCTGACGAGATGACAGGGAAACCCCTGACGATATGCCACCCAATAAGCAAAAGGGACAACAAGGACTTCAGAAGATAAGGAAGGGGCGCCCGATGGACCGAGCGGGACTCATCACCCTTGAGCAGGCCCGGGCGGCCGGGCTCTCCTTCGACGAGCCGGAGCAGAGGGCGTGCCCGCACTGCGGCGCCGCCCTCGATCCGCTCGGCGCTGCGCTGGCGGGCAGGGTCGCCTGGGTCTCCGCCGCCCCCTGCCCGTGCGAGGGCGCGGCTCGCGAGCGGGAGGCCGAGGCGCGAAGGCGCGCCGCCCTCGCCGCCAAGGAGGAGGCGGCCCGCCGGGAGAAGGAGCTCTCGCGCGCGGGCATCCCCAGGCGATACTGGGCCGCCGAGGCCGACCGCCCCGAGTTCGCCGAGTACATCGCCTCGTTCGCCGGCAACGGGGGCGCCGGGCTCTACATACACGGGGGCGTCGGCGCCGGCAAGACGCACGCCGCCTCCGCCATGGCCAGGCTGTTCGCCGAGGCCGGCTACGACGTCGCCTTCACGACGGCCAAGGGCATGCTCGAGCGCGTGAAGGCCACGTTCGACGAGGGCGGCACCGAGGCCGCCGTCGCGCGGTACGCCAAGTGCGACGTCCTCGTGCTCGACGACCTCGGCAAGGAGGACGCGACGGAATGGTCCGTCGGCACCGTGTTCAGCGTGCTCGATGCGCGCTACGAGGACATGCGCCCGACCATCGTCACGTCGAACTACGCGCCCAGCGCGCTGGCGGACAGGCTCGCAAGGCGCGGCGAGCGCGTCACGGCAGAGGCGATCGCGAGCAGGATCTCCCAGACCTGCAGGCCCGTCTACCTGGGCGGAAGGGATAGGCGCCGGCGCGCCTAGCCTGTGCGCTTCCCGTGGAGGCGCGGACGGCTCGACCCAGCTCGACCCGTCGCGGGCGGCCCCGGTCGCCGCCGCAATCGAAATCGCTATACACGTCTTGGGCGGCGCCGACGCGCCAGCACGCACGCCTGCTCCGACTCGCACCGTGCCCCCATCGCGAGGACGCCGCCCGCCAAGCAACAACCGAAAGGCGGAGGGCCCATGGACGGCTTCGAGAGGATAACCGGCCGCGAGCACGACGGGCTCGTGGAGAAGTGCCAGGAGAACGGCTGGCTCAAGGTCGGCGGCTTCGACTGGCAGGACGACCCGTTCCTCGAGGAGTACCCCTACGAGTTCTCCCGCACGGACAGCGTCGACAGGCTCCGCGAGGCGCTGGGCTCGGGCAACTGGGCCATACGCCAGGGGTTCTGCTACCGCGACCTCGCTTTCATCCAGCAGGTGAACGGCGGCGACGAGTGGTGGACGCTCAAGCGCGACGGCGACGCGTGGACCGGCTTCGAGAGCTGGAGCTTCGGCGCCATCGCCCAGGAGCCCGAGCGCTTCGAGCGCGCCATGCGCGACATGTGCGAGGCGACGCCGGAGCAGTGCCGCAGCGGCGAGTGGGCCCATCTGCACGAGAAGGCTTCCGAGCCGCTGGCGCAGCGCGCCGCGTCCGCCCGCGAGGCGAGCCGCGCGCACGCCGGGCAGGAAGCCCGCGCCCCAATGGCGCGCGAGAGGGCCGTCGGGGCCGAATAGGGACGACCGGGGCGCGGAGGCGCCCCTTTTTCATCTCGACTGGAAGGGAGGCGCGGGATGGCGAGCGACTACGGGGACGAGGCGGGCGGCAAGCTGCTCGACTGGATGCTGAGGATCGGCCAGGAGGCCGGCGCCGAGGCAATGGCGCGCAGCGCGAGGGAGCTCTCCGAGCGCCTCGCGGGAATCCGCGGGACCATCGTCGGCGGGCGCGCCGAGGCCATCGCGGCCGAGGGCGCGCCGACCTACGCGAAGCTCAGCCTCGAGGAGCTCTCGGGGCTTCCCGAGTACGCGACGATCAAGGAGGTCGTCTCCGACAAGCTGCGGGCCGCGTCGGTCGAGCACCACATCATCCCAGGCGAGGGCCGCGACTGGCTGCTCTTCAAGGTGGAGGACGCCCCCGAGGTCGACGAGGCCTTCCGCCAGCTCGAGCAAGAGACGGGAAAGGCCGCCGAGCGCGCAAGGGAGCGGCTCTCCGAGATAGCCGAGAGGCGCCGGGCGCCCGAGCGGCTGGCCGAGCGCGCCGAGCGGGCGCGCGAGGCGTCGAGGGCCCACAGCCAGGGCATCGGCCGGGACCGCGGCCCGCGACATATCGAGGGGCCCGAGAGATGAGGTGGCAGGCGGCGGCCGCGCTGGCCGCGGCGGCGTTCGCCGCGGGAGACTTCGCGGCCGCGGCAATCGCGGCGTCGGGCGCGAACCCGATCCTCGACCCGGAGGCCGCCATGGCGGCGATCCCCGCGGCGCTTCGCGCGGGGCGCGTCTTCTCCGCGGAGGCGCTTCCCCTGTGCGCCGGGACCGCCTGCGCGTGCGGCGCGCTCCTCGCCTGGGCCCGCTCACTGGGGACCAAGGGGGCCCGGCGCGACGGCGAGGAGCACGGTAGCTCCAGGTGGGCCACGCCCAAGGACATCGCGCCCTTCGGCGACCCCAAGGACCCCGACAACAACATCATCCTCACCGACAACGCGCGCATCCGCCTCGTGAGCCGCAGGTTCGACCTCTCCACCGACACCAACGACAACGTGCTCGTGGTTGGAGGGCCCGGCACCGGCAAGACGCGCTACTACGTCAAGCCGAACCTCCTGCAGGCCAACGCCAGCTTCTTCGTGACCGACCCGAAGGGCACGCTCATCCGCGAGATGGGCGGCGCGCTGGCGGAGCTCGGCTACGAGATCCGCGCGTTCGACACAATCGACTTCTCGCGCTCCATGCGCTTCAACCCCATAGCCTACATACGCGACGAGGCGGGCGTCATCCGCTTCGCCCGCGGCATCGTCGCCAACACCGAGGGCGAGGCCGACCACAAGGGCGACCCCTACTGGGAGAAGGCCGAGCGCCTGGTCTACACCGCGCTCACGGCCTACCTCGTCATGCACTGCGAGCCCGCCGACCGAAACCTCGACGGGCTGCTCACGCTGCTCTCGCTCGCCGACGCCCGCGACGACCCGGGCTACATGAGCCCGCTCGACATGGTGTTCCGCGAGCTGGAGACCGGCGAGCGCTACGTCAGGCGCGGCGGCGCTTCGGCGGAGGGCGGATCGCTGCGCGGCTTCGCCGAGGAGGACGGCGCGTGGGAGTGGGTCAAGGTCCGCGAGCCGGCGCCGCCCGACGACTTCGCGCTCGCGAGCTACCGCGAGTTCCGCGTCGCCGCCGGCGACACCATGAAGTCGATGCTCTCAAGCTGCAACGTCCGCCTGAAGCCGCTGTCCATCCGCGCCGTGCGCGACCTCACCTCCAAAGACGAGCTCGACCTCGCCCACATGGGCGACGAGGGCGCCAAGGTCGCGCTCTTCGCGTCGATGAGCGACACCGACTCGACCTTCGACTTCCTGTTCGCCCTGCTCATGGACACGGCCGTGAGCGCGCTCTGCGCCGAGGCGCTCGAGGCGCACGGCGGCTCGCTGCCCACGACGGTGCACTTCGTCTTCGACGAGTTCGCCAACATCGGGCGCATACCCGACTTCGAGCGGACAATCGCCGTCACCCGCAGCCGGAACATCGCCGTCTCGATGATCGCCCAGTCGCTCTCGCAGCTGAAGGAGACCTACGGCGACAACAACGCCGAGACCATCGTGAACGCCTGCGACACGCTGCTCTACCTGGGCGGCAAGGCGAACGAGACCAACGAGGAGATCAGCAAGATGGCCGGCAAGCAGACGGTGGCGAGCGAGACGCAGAGCGACTCGCGGGGCGCCGGCTGGACCCGGACCGTGAACCGCGGCATCTCCGAGCGCGACCTCATACAGCCCGCCGAGGTGGCGCGCATGCCGCGCGAGGACGCGCTCGTGCTCGTGAACGGGTGCATGCCGCTCATGGACCGGAAGTACCGGCTCGAGCGCCACCCGCGCTCGCGCCTGCTCGAGCAGGCCGCGCGTCGCGGCCCGTTCGACTTCGCGGAGTACCGCAGGCGGAAGGACGGCCTCTCGTGACGGGGCCGCGAAGGGCGCGGGCCTCCCCCGCCGCGGGGGAGGAACAACAAGGAACATCGTCAACCGAAAGCAAAGGAGAGCAGCATGCTCGCAAACGTCATCAAGCTCGTGTCGGGCTGCGTGACCTTCCTCGGCGGCTTCCTGGTCGTGTGGGGAGCGGTCTCGCTCGGCCTGGCCATCAGGGAGCAGCAGGGCGGCCCGCAGATCGCGACCGCCATTTCCACCATCGCCGGCGGCGCGATCATCATCGCCGCGTCGGTCTACTTCGGGCAGCTGGACACGTCCTGGCTGCCGGCATAGGGGGCGTCGCGGATGGCGCTCCGGATACCGGTGCAGAAGGACATCGGCGAGTACGAGGAGAAGATCGTCGGGAAGATGAGCCTGCGCACGCTCGCATGCGTGTCGCTCGGCTTCGGCAGCGCGGTCGGGGCGGCGGCCTTCGTCCACCTGGGCCTGCACGCCGACGTCGCGGACGCGGCCTTCCCGATCATGCTCTGCAGCATGCCGTTCTGGCTCGCCGGGTTCTGGCGGCCCTTCGGCATGCGCGCCGAGGAGCTGCTGCCTCTCCTGGCGGCACACGAGCTCTCCCCGCAGCTGCTCGCGTACGAGCCCTGCCTCGCCGCGAGCCTCCCCGAGGGCTCGCCGCGCCCGGGCCGCCCGGGACGTCGCGCGAGGCGCAGGGCCAGGAAGAAAGGAGCCGAGCTCTATGAGCCGAGCAAGAACCAGCAAGGAGAATAGGCCGAAGCGCCCGAGCACCCTCGGGCTGCTCCTCGGCGGCACGGGCGGGCGCAAGGACGCCTCGAAGGGCGCGGAGGCCGAGCGGCAGAGGCGCCGCCGGGAGCGCGACCGCTCGCGCGAGATGGCCGCCTACGTCGGCTACGACGCCATGTACAGGGACGGAATCGCCCAGGTGATGCCCGGGGTGTTCAGCCAGACGGTCGAGTTCTCCGACATCAGCTACCAGTCCGCGCGCAAGGAGGCGCGCGAGACGGCCTTCACCGTGATGAGCTCGCTGTTCAACTACTTCCCGGCGGACTCCCACGTGCAGCTCCAGGTAGTGAACGCGCCCATCCCCGCCGACGAGGTCGGCCGCAAGGTCTTCTTCGAGCCCGGGGGGCGCGCCACCGCCGGGCTCGCCGAAGAGTACAACCGGATCCTCAACGACAAGATGCGCGAGGGCGTCTCGAACCTCGTGCGCCACCGCTACCTGACCTACGCCGTGGGCGCCGACGACGTCGACGCCGCGGTGCCCAAGCTCGCGCGCATCCGGGGCGATGTGGAGCAGACGCTCGCGCGCATACGCTGCTCGTCGCGCGCCCTCGACGGCGCCGAGAGGCTCGAGCTTTTGCAGGGGCAGCTGCGCCCGGGGTCGCGCTTCGAGTTCTCCTGGGACAAATTGTCCCCGACGTCGGGCGCGCGCACGAAGGACTTCGTCATGCCCTCCACGCTCGACTTCAAGCCCGAGGGCAGGTCCGACTGCTTCCGCAGCGACGGGCGCTACGGCGCGGTGCTCGCGGTGCGCAGCTTCGGGTCGGTCATCGAGGAGACCTACCTCGCCTCCATCATCGACCTGCCGCTGCCGCTCAACGTGACGCTGCACGTGCAGCCCATCGCGCAGAGCGAGGCGCTCGCGCTCGTGAAGCGCCAGATCGACTGGATGGACAAGGAGATCATCGACGAGCAGATGAGCGCCGTGAAGAAGGGCTACGACTACCAGATCCTGCCGCCCGAGCTGCGCTTCTCGAAGGAGGAGGCCGAGGAGCTGCTCGACTTCCTGCGCAACAAGTCCGAGCGCCTGTTCGTCTACACGGGCCTCGTCTACACCTGGGCCGACAGCCTCGAGGAGCTCGACCGCCGCGTCCAGCAGGTGACGAGCGTCGCGCAGGGCTGCACGATCGGCCTCGAGCCGCTCCACTTCCGGCAGCGCCAGGCTCTCAACTCGGTGCTCCCGCTCGGGGACAACCACGTCACCGTGAGCCGCTACCTCACCACGGGGCAGGTGGCCATGCAGATGCCCTTCGCCAGCCAGAGCCTCGACGAGGCGGGCGGAGGCTACTACGGGCAGTCCAAGGAGAGCGGGAACCTGGTGCTGTGCGACCGTAAGCGCCTGGCGAGCCCCATGGGCTTCGTGTGCGGCAAGCCCGGCTCGGGCAAGAGCTTCTCGGTCAAGCGCGAGATAACCAACACCGTGCTCGCGCACCCCGAGGACGAGGTCGTGATCTTCGACCCGGCCGGCGAGTACGGCAACCTCGTCGGCGCGCTCGGCGGCGCGAACGTCGAGCTCGCCCCGGGATGCTCGGCGGTGCTCAACCCCCTCGACACCGCCGACGTCGCGGACCGCGCCGACGCCGCCAAGCTCGCGTACAAGACCGACGCGGTGCTCGCGCTCTCGAGCGCGCTCATGGCCGAGGGCCGCGAGGGCCTGCCGGAGCGCGACCGCTCGATCATCGCCCGCTGCGTCGGCGAGGCGTACCGGGAGTGCGCGAGGGACGGCCGCCTGCCCACGCTCGGCGACTTCCACGCGGCGCTGCTCGCTCAGCCCGAGCCCGAGGCTGCCGACATCGCGCTGCGCTACGAGCGCTACGTGAAGGGCGCGTTCTCCTTCTTCAACGGCCAGAGCAACGTGGCGCTCGACAACCGCATCACCAACATCGACATGCACGGCCTCGGCCAGAACATGCGCGTGTTCGGCATGATCACGGCGCTCGAGATGGTGCGCAACCGCGTGATGGTCACGCCGCCGCGCCCCAACTACACCTGGCTCTACATCGACGAGGTGCAGAGCCTCTTCGCGCACCCGACGGTGGTCGAGTACTTCGCCCGCCTGTGGCGCGAGGGGCGCAAGTTCGGCCTCATCTGCACCGGCATCAGCCAGAACACGAGCCACATGCTGGCCAACGCCGAGGCCCGCGACATGGTGCTCAACTCCGAGTTCTTCCTGCTGCACAAGCAGTCCACCGCCGACCTCGACGCATGGGCGGAGATGCTCCAGCTCTCCGCCACGGAGCGCGGCTACATCGGCGACGCCGTCAAGCCCGGCGAGGGCCTGCTCATCAGCGCCGGGATCCGCGTGCCCATCACCGACGACTTCCCGAAAGGCCCGCTCTACGACCTGTGGAACACCAAGCCCGCAGAGGTCGCCGAGCGCGAGATGCGCCGGGCGGCGCGAGAGGCGGAGGAATAGGAATGGCCGGCCCGAGCGAGGGCGGCGGGATGCTCGAGGTGGTCGGGGCGCAGCGCCGCGACGTGCTCACCGCGGGCGACGTCGCGGAGACCGAGCGCGACGCCCTGGGAAACGTCTCGGAGGGCGCCGGCCCGCTCGACGAGGCGGGAGGCCCCGCCGCAACGGTGACGGGGCGCCCTTCCAGGCCCGACGCGCCGGAAGGCGGGCTCGGGGACAAATTGTCCCAACCAGCCGGCGACCGGCGCGCGGCGGCCGCGATGCGCTCGCGCGTCGATGCGGCGAAGCTGGCGATCGCCAGGGAGGCCGTCTCCCAGCTCGACGACTCGGAGGAGCTCGAGGGCGCCTCGGGCATGTACGACGCGGGGCGTGCGGCCAAGAAGGCCGCGGGAAGGCTGCGGCAGAGGAAGGCGAAGAAAGCCGCCCGGGGCAGCCGCAAGGCGGCGACCGCCCTCGGCGCCCCAAAGGGAGGCGCGCGCGGCCCCGAGGCAGCCGGCGCGACCGCCCCGGCCAAGCACCAGGCGGCCCAGGCGGCCGCGCAGGCGTCGGGCGAGGCGGCCCGCGCCGCGGGGTCGAAGGGCGCCGCCTCCGCGATCGCGGGCGCGGTCTCGGGCGCGGCGCCCACCCTGCTCGGGGCGGTGGCCGGCATCGTGGCCTTCGTCGCCTGCGCGCTCGCCGTCGCGCAGCTGCTGAGCGCGCTGTTCGGCTTCTGGGACGACGCGGCCTCCAAGCAGGGCCTCGAGGGGCTGCCGCCCTACATCACCTACGAGATGGTCGAGGCGGCGCTCGAGTGCCAGGAGGAGTACGGGCACCCGGCGGGCTGCACCATCGCGCAGATCATCCAGGAGTCCGGCCAGGGCGACCGCATGAGCCAGCTCGCAGAGCGCGACCACAACCTCTTCGGCATGAAGTGGTGGTCGGGCTACGCGGGCTGCCCCGAGGTGGCCGGCAAGGCGAACTGGGCCACCAGCGAGGAGTACGTGCCCGGCGAGCACACCCAGATCACGGCGAGCTTCATCCGCTTCACCGGCGACGCCGAGTGCATCCGCTTCCGCAGCAGGGTCTTCCTGCAGGCGGAGCGCTACTCGGGCAACGCCCTCATCCGCGAGGCGATCGAGAGGCACGACTCGGGCAGGATGGCCGAGGGGCTCAAGGACGCCGGCTGGGCGACCGACTCGTCCTACGTCGAGTCCCTGAAGTCGATCATGGCGCAATGGGGCCTCTACAGGTTCGACTCCATGACGGTCGAGGACCTGAAGGACCCGGCCGCGAACGGGAACGCGATCGTCGAGGCGGCGTACAGCCAGCTCGGCGTGCCCTACGTGTGGGGAGGCTCGACCCCCGGCAAGGCGCTCGACTGCAGCGGGCTCACGCAGTACTGCTACGCGCAGGCGGGCATCCGCATAAGCCACTACACGGGTTCCCAGTACGAGGAGCTCAGGCGCATACCGCTCTCGGAGGCGAAGCCCGGCGACATCCTCTACCGCTCGGGCCACGTGGCCATCTACATCGGCGACGACAGGTACATACACGAGCCGCGAACGGGCGACGTGTGCCGCATAGCGAGCGGCATCGGCAGCTTCAGCTGCGCGCTCACCGCGAGATAGGAGAAACCAATGCAGGGAAAGTCAAGGGTCATGGCCGCCGTCGCGGCAAGCGCGCTCGTCGTGGCGCTCGGCGCGGGCGCGGCGCGCTGCGCCATCGCCCCACAGGAAGGCGCGCAGGATAGTCTCCAGGAGCAAGAGCAGCCCGCGGCTGCAGGCGCCGACGCGGCAACCGGGAAGGCCGCCTCGGGCGCCGAGGCGCTCTGGAACACCGCATGGACGGGCGCCGACGACCCGACAGCCACGCTGCGGATCGTCGAGGGCGCCATGGTCGAGTGCGCGGGCGGTTCCGAGCGCGCCTGGTTCTTCTCGGCCGAGGAGCCCTCCGAGGCCGGCGGCGCGCTCAGCGTGCCCATCGAGGTCAAGGGAACCGGCGACAAGGCGGGAGGGCTCTCGCTCATCCAGGTCTCGGGCGACGGGGACGCCCGCATCCTGGCATGCGACCTTCTGACGCAGGCCTACGCGCCCCAGAAGGCGCAAGACGGAGCGTTCTCCGTGACCGGCACCGACGACCGCCTCTCCGAGGCGCTGGGCGCGGATGCCGCCGCCATCGAGGAGGTCGTCGCCGGGAAGGCGGCGGAGGTGTCCCCGCAGGCGGCGAGCGCCTCCTGGGACAAGGAGGTGTGGCTCGACTACGCCGGGAACGTCGCGTCGACGACCTTCACGCTCGACGACCCCGCCTCGACGGTGGTCACCGTGGTCTTGCGCGGCGGCTCGCTGGAGGCGATGTAGCCGTGCGGGCGCTTGAATCGCGACGCCGAAGGGCGTTCGCCATCTCCGCCGCGACGGCATTCGCCCTCTGCGCGCTCCTGCTCGTCCCCGCGCAGCCGGCATACGCCGACATCGCCGGGGACGTCAACGATTGGCTGTGCGGCCTCCTGCGCGACTGCTGCAACTGGATGTTCAAGGCGCAAACGGGCGTGCTCGGGTCGATCGGCGCGAACGGGATCCTCTCGGCCGACTTCGCGCACATGCTCACGAGCTCGAGCGACCTGACCATGAACGACGTCGCCAGGGGCGTATGGCAGGTTGCCATCCTGCCGATCGGGTGCGGGGTGCTCGGCCTGGTCTTCACCCTGAAGCTCATCGAGATCTCCCAGCGCATGGACGGCAGCCAGAGCCTTCCCGGCGTCAAGGAGGTCGTCTTCCTCCTCGTGTTCTTCGCCGTGTTCCTGTTCCTCATACAGAACAGCTTCGACCTGATGGCGTCGATCTACGAGGTCTGCGGGCTCGCCATCGACCGAGTCGAGGCGCTCTTCGGCGCCGGAGGCGCGCTCGACCTGCCCGAGGTGTCCGTCGTCACCACCGACGACGACATCCCGTCGCTCATCGCCATGCTCGTCGTGAGCCTCATCAGCTGGGTCGTGGTGCTGGCGGCCTACGTCGTCGCCCTCGTGGTCTGCTGGGCCCGCGCGCTCCAGCTCTACATCATGGCCGCGTTCGCCCCGATCCCGCTGGCGTTCCTCGGCATGGACGCCACGCGCCAGATAGGCCTTGGCTACCTGAAGAGCTTCGGGGCGGTCTGCATCGCCGGCGTCATCATCCTCGTGCTGCTCATATCGTTCCCGCTCGTGCTCGGCGGGCTCACCGGGGCGAACCCCGGGACGGGCACCCCGGCCGACGCGGTCGCGAACGGGCTCACCTACGCGCTGCAGTACCTGGCCATGTGCGTGCTGCTCATCCTGGCCCTCGTGAAGAGCGGCTCCTGGGCGCGCGACATCGTGAGCGGCTTCTAGCGGAAAAGCGAGGAAGGAGGCGGTCGCCATGAGATAGGGGCGCCGCGCCGGGGCACGCGTCCCGGCGGAAGAAGACAAGCACGGACGAACGACGAAAAGGAGGAAAGACATGGAAGAGAGGAAGAACGTGTACCTCTCGCTGCACAAGAGCTTCGTGCGCGAGGGAATCGAGTACACCGACCGCGCGACCGGCGAGGCCAGGACCTTCAACTCGGCGACCCTTCCCAAGGGCACCGTCGTCGACGGCGTGGACGTGGGAGGCTACGAGTTCAGCCCCATGTTCGTGAACGAGAGCCGCTTCAAGGGGGCCGACTTCCGAGACATACCGCTGCTCGCGAACCGCGAGGTGTGGCTAAGGAAGACGGTGATGGGACCGGGCGGCCAGCCCGAGCTCGACGAGGACGGCCGAACGGTCAAGGACACCGTGAAGGTCATGCCGGCGCAGCTCAAGGAGGCCGTCGACGCAGGGCGCTCGCGCTACCTCGCGGAGCGCGCCGAGCACGCCCGCCAGGCGAGCCGTGCCGCTGAGCACGACGCGCCCCGCGCACAGCGAAGCGTTGAGAGATAGGGAGGCGGAAAGATGAACGCAGCGAAAGACTGCACCCTGCAGGAAAAGCTCCTCCGATGCGCCATGGCGCTCATCCTGGCGGCGGGGGCCCTGCTCGCCTCCGTGGCGGCCTCGCCCGCCTACGCCGCGCCGAGCACGGTCGACGTGTCCATCGGCGGCAAGATCCCATACGGCGGCTTCGCCACCACGTGGATGAGCGCCGACGGGAACATCGCCTACTGCGCCGAGCCCTCGTCCCCGACGCCCGCTCCGGGCTCCTACTCGACGAGCCCCGTGCCGAACGGCGACGTGACAGCGGCGATCTGGTACTCGTTCGGCTCTCCCGGCTTCGACGCGTCGATGTTCCCGGGCAGCTGGTACGACGGCGGCGGCTGGGACGACGCCAAGTACGCGGCTGCGAGCCACGTGCTCATCGCCTATGCCTACTCGGGGTCCGAGTCGGCGGCCGTGCACGGCACGAGCTCCGAGTTCGCCTCCTGGGCGAAATCCGAGCTGATTGGCGGGACCTACTCCCGGATGAAGGCGGGCGCCGGCAAGGTATCTGCCGGGTTCGAGGCGTTCTGCGTCAGGACCGGCGGCGGCTCACAGACGCTCGTGAGCTTCAGCTGGTCCACGGGCGGCGTCAAGGTCGCCAAAGAGGACTCCGAGGCGGGCGCAGAGCCCCAGGGCGACGCCTCGCTCGACGGCGCGAGCTTCTCCGTCGTGAACGAGACCGGCCGCTACGTGCTGGTCGGCGGAAAGTACTACGCCGACGGCGAGGTCTGCGCCACGATCAAGACCGCGCCCGAGGGCGGGTCGCACGTCGCCGCGACCGGTGCCGACGCGCTTCCCGCGGGCAATTACAGCATCGTCGAGTCCGGAGCGCCCGAGGGCTACGACGCCAACGACGCCTCCATCGCGTTCACCGTGAAGGATGGCGAGGTGGCCGACCTCACGGGCGACCCCGTGACCGACGATGTCGTCCGCGGCGGCGTGCAGGTGACCAAGTCCGACAAGGAGCTGCAGGCGTCAGAGGCGCTGGCGGGCAGCGGCCACGCGGAGGCGCCTGGCGAGCACACCGGCCTCGATGGGATCGAGTTCACCGTCACGAACAGGTCCGCGCACAAGGTCCTCGTTGACGGCGAGTGGCGCGAGCCGGGCGAGGCCGTGGCAACGCTGACCACCGCATGGAACGAGGAGGCCGGCGCCTACACCGCGCAGACAGAGGCCGGCACCCTGCCGTACGGAACCTATGACGTGCGGGAGACGGCGACCAACGGGAGCTACCTGCTGACCGACGGCGAGCCCCGCACCTTCGAGGTCCGCGCCGCCGGCGAGGTCGTGAACGCCTCCGCGGACGGTGCCGCGCTCGAGTTCCGCGACCAGGTGGTGCGCAACGACCTCGAGGTCTCCAAGAAGAGCGAGCCCGACAACGCCGGCCTCATGGTCCCGTTCGCCATCGAGAACGCGGCAACCGGCGAGACGCACGTGCTGGTCACGGACCGCAACGGCGACGCGTCCACCGCTAGCAGCTGGAACAGGCACTCGAGCGACACCAACGCCAACGACGCACTGCTCGGCCATGAGGGCCCGATTGCTGTCGCCGACATGGACCCGAAGGCCGGCATCTGGTTCTCGCTCGGCGAGGACGGCTCCTCGGCGCCCGTCGACGACTCGCTGGCTGCACTGCCGTACGGCGCCTACACCATGACCGAGCTGCGCTGCGAGGCCAACGAGGGCCTCGAGCTCATCACGAGGAGCTTCTGGATCGAGCGCGACTCGACGGTCGCGAAGGCCGTGTGGATGGGCCTCGACGACCAAGAGGGCCCGCGCATCTCCACCACCGCAAAGGACGGGGCGGACGGCGACAAGGACGTCTCGGCCGACGCCGAGGCCAAGGTCGTCGACGCGGTGGCCTACGAGGGGCTGAAGGCCGGCGAGGAGTACGAGCTCTCGGCCACCCTCGTCGACAAGGCGACCGGCGAGCCCGTGGCCGACGCCTCGGGCAAGCCCGTAGAGGCCAAGGCCGAGTTCGCGCCCGCGCTCTCGACGGGCAGCCGGGACGTAGAGATCTCCTTCGACGCGAGCCTGCTCGGCGGCCGCGACCTGGTCGTGTTCGAGAGCCTACGAAAGGACGGAGCCGAGGTGGCGTCGCACGCGGACCTCTCCGACGAGGGCCAGACAGTCCACGTCGCCGTCGAGGTGGGCACGCAGGCGGCCGACGCCGCCGACGGCGACCAGGTCATCGAGGCCGGCAAGGCCAAGGTCATCGACACGGTGGCCTACAAGGGCCTCGTCCCCGGCGAGACCTACATCGCCGTGGGCACGCTCATGGACAAGGGCACCGGAGAGCCGTTCCTCGACAAGGACGGCAACGAGGTGACCGCGCGCACGCCCTTCGAGCCCGAGGCGCCCTCCGGCACCGTCGAGGTGACCTTCGAGTTCGACACCGAGGGCCTGGCCGAGGGAGACGAGCTCGTCGTCTTCGAGAAGGTCCTGGACTCCGCCGGCAACGTCGTTGCGGCCCACGAGGACATCGACTCCGCCGAGCAGAGCGTCGTCGTGGACAACCCCGACACGCCCGAGGTGCCCGAGGAGCCCTACGCCAAGACCGGGGCCGACGCCCCCGACGGCACCGGCTACGCCGTGGCCGCGGGCATCGCTCTGGCAGCTGCGGCGGGTGCGGGCGGAGCGCTCGCGTATCGCAAGCGCAAGGCGGCCGCGAGCAAGGACGAGGCGGCCGAAAAGCCGGAAGAGTAGCGGCAGCGCATCGATACCGAACCGGAGGCCCTGGGCGCTCGCCCGGGGCCTCCCCTGCGAACGGGGGAGGACATGAGCAAAGGGAAAGCTGCCACGGCGCTCGCCATTGCCGTGGCGTTGCTGGCGCTGGCGGCGCTCGCCGTCTTGCCGCAGCCCGAGAGGAACCCGTACGTGGTGCGTGAGGTGCCCGCTGCGGAAGAGGACGCGGCAATGGAGGCTCAAGAGACGGGAGGCGGCATCGACTGGGACGCCCTTCCCGCCTCCGTCATCGCTTGGGTGCGAGTGCCGGGCACGACCGTCGACTACCCGATCGTCCAGGGCCGGCCCGAATCGCCCGACTTCTACCTCACGCACGACGCCGGCGGCGAAAGATCCGCGTGGGGCGCTCCCTACATAGACGCCGGGTGCGCGCAGGGCGCCGAGAGCCCGCTCGTCATCGTGTACGGGCACCACATGTCCGACGGCACCATGTTCGCGCCGCTCGCGCAGTACTCGTCGCGCGGTTTCGCCGAGGGGCACCGCAGCATCCAGGTCTTCACCCGCGAGAAGGCGATCGAGCTCGAGGTCTTCGCAGCTGACGTGGTGGACGCGAGCTCGGAGGGAAAGCGGACCGACTTCGCAGACGCTGCGGCGCTCGACGTCTACCTCGGGGACAAATTGTCCCGATGCGAGGTCGTCCTGGAAGAGCCGAAAGACGTCGCCCAAGCCTGGGCCTTCGTCACCTGCAGCTACCAGACGAGCAACTCGCGCACCGTCGTCTACGCGAAGGAGGTGGAAGCATGGGATTCGCGCCCTTCGGAATAGGGCTCCTCATGGGGCTCCTCACGCTCACGGCCTACGCCTGCTGCGCAGCCGGCGACGACGACCGGGACTAGCCGTGGGAAATCGAAATCGCACAACGGAAAGAGGCGGGCAATTGCCCGCCTCTTCTCACATCACCCACTTGAACACGACGCGGAACAGCCAGACGAAAAAGCCCAGCGTGACCTTAAGCGCCGCCATGAGGAACCTACCAAGCCTCTTCATCGACGTCACCCCAATCTTCCTTGACCTTGCGGGCGCCCTCGTCGGCGCCCTCTTCCTTCTCTTCCGCGAGCAGCCTCGCCAGCTCGTCGGGCACGCCCGGGACCTCCGCCCTCCTCAGAGCGCGCTGCAGGTCCCTTATCTGCGACTTCAGCGGTTTTGAGGGAGGGCCTACGTGCTCCCGGTACAAGGCGCCGATCGCGGCCGCGTCGCACAGGAAGCCCCGCACCCGGGCGAACGCCTCGTCGCCGTCGAGCAGGACGCGGCGGGCTCGCCTCAGCTCGGCCTCCGAGGCCAGCATGAAGCGCCATCCGCGGGACCTGCGCGCGGCCGGTATGCCGTCCGCGGGCGCGTCGGCGCGCCAGTCGTCGCGCACCTGGTGCCAGTTCGCCGTGAGCCAGAGCCCCTTCTCGGGCTCCTCCCGCATCTCGAGCTCGAACTCAGTGAGCATGTTCGCGCCGGAGAACGGCGACCCCTCCGTGAACGAGAGAGTGTCGAACAGCGTCGTCCTGCCGCCCTCGTACTCTATCCTCACCATCATCTCCGGCCCCTCTCCCTGCGCTGGTCCTGCTGGGCCCGCTGCCGCTCGGCGGCGAGGATGCGCTGCTGCTCGTCCGCTCGGTGGCACTGGCGCGAATTGCCGCTGGCATCGTCGCGCCTGTCGCCGTCCCAGTAGCGGGTCTTGAGCGGCATGAGCCCGTTCTCTGCCATGTAGGCGCGCGCAGCCTCGAGGCGGCGGTACCCCTCGCCGCCCGCCTGGCCGCGCCGCTCGAGCGTCGCCATCCTGAGCCCGAACTCCTCGATGGACTCGACGTCGAACTTCGCGCACGTCTCGAGCGCCGAGGAGAGCCTGCTCAGCTCCGAGAGGTCGTTGAGCTCGAGGGCTCGCTCGGCGGCCTCGCGGATCCGCGCGGTGCTCGCGTCCGTGGGGCGGTAGGCGCCTTCGCGCTCGAAGCGCCGGCGCAGCATCTCCTTGCCGTAGACGAACCCCAGCCGTTCGCCGCTGACCTTCTTGGACGGCTCCTCTGCCAGGCTGAACACCCAGTCGTCCCGCCGCGCCTTGGCCGAGTTGTCGGCGACGTGCACGCCCAGGGCGTCGAGGATGCCGAGGAACTCCGCCTCGTCGCGCGCCGTGGTCTTGGCGAGCGCGACGCGGGCGCGGATGTCGCCGACCCACGAGTAGCCGCCCGAGCGCATGATCTCCTTCTCGGCCCGGCCCAGGTAGACGCTCCTGCGGCTCCTGGGTCCGCCCGCACCTGCCCGCCCGCGCGCCTTCGACGGCGATTCGGGAGCTCGGTCGTTGGAGAGCCCCGACAGCCCGCGCTCGCGCGCCATGTCCTGCAGGTCTCGGTTGAGGTCCTCGGGGTGCTGGGTCTGCATGCGGTAGCCGGTGCGGAGGTTCGCGTTGTTCACGACGATGTGCGCGTGCGGTATGCCGCGGGCGTTGTCGTCGTGGTAGACGATGGCGATCTCGTGGTCGCCGAAGTGCTTGAGCGCCCACGAGCACGCGAGCTCGCGCAGCGCAGCCAGGTCGATGTCGTCGCCGGGGTCCGGCGAGAGCACGAAGTGCTTGAACGTGCGTGCGGGCTTGCCCCTCCAGGGTGCGTCCGTGCCGAACGCGGCGCGCGTGGCGTCCATCTCGGCGTCCCAGGCGCAGGCCTCCTTGGCGTCTTCCCCCAGCGCGCCGGCGTCGCGCTCGTCGTAGCTCAGGTTGAACAGGTCTCGCGCCAGGGCGCGGCCTCCCTTCTCGAGGTAGCGGCGAATGCCGCCCGTCGAGCCGTGGCCGCTTATCGGCTTCAGGATCGGCATGGCGAGCCCTCCACGAGCGAGTCGGCGCCGATGCGGCCGAGCTCCGCCGCCATCTCTCGGGCCGCGGCGTTCACGTCGGCGAGCTCGCGCTCGATCGTCGGGACGCTATCCACGACGAGGTCGCGGTCGACGTGCCCGTGGCGGGCGTGGAAGTTGATGAGGTTCATCGCGTGCACGGCCTGGTTGTAGTGGTAGCCCCACTTCGTGAGCTCTCGCGACATCGCCCACAGGGCCCTGCGGTCCACGAGTATGCGGTGCTCGTCTCCCGCGTTGGCCTCCGTCGACAGCGGTATGCGAACGAGGTAGCGCAGGTACTCCGACTTGCTGAGGCCGGCGCGCTCGCACCGCTCGCAGAGCGCGTCGTAGTCGCCTCCCTCCATGCGGAACGTGACGCGGCGCTCCTTGCCTTTGGCGGCGCCGGCTTCCTCTTCCATGGCGGATTCCTTTCCTCGGGCCCGCCGCGCGGCGGGCGCGTCTCTCTAGGGGCGCGGGGGATCCCCCGCAGGCGGCGGCCCGGCTCGGGCGCCGCCTCTGGGACCGGGCCTCGCGGAAGCGGGCTCTTAAACGGCCCGCGGCATGACGGGTCCGAAGCCGCCCGGTCCCCAAGTGCTATGGACGCCCGACGCGATGTCGGACGCCATAGGCTACTTGCTGGATTTCGAATGCGAGGCCCTTCTTCGGACCTTCCGGGCTCCTGCGCCCGCCTCCGCGTAGGGCGCGGTCATGAGCGCCATCTCCCGCAGCAGCGAGAGGTCGGCAGCGCTCGGGCTCTCGGGCGGGCTCTCGAGGAAGTCGGCCACGAGCCTCGCGGCCTTCGCGATGCGCCCGTCGGGGCCGGCCTGCGTTTTGCTCTCGCTCCTCACGTAGTCGGAGAGCTCCCGCTTGGTGCGCCGCCAGGGCTCCATCGCGGCGTGCATCTCCGCCTGGCGCTCCTTCGGCATGCCCGCGAGCGAGCGCACCGCCTCGGCGCTGAGGTTGCCTCGGTCGGCCTCGGCGGCCCACTCGGGCGAGAGGTCCTCGGCGATCCTGCGGGCAAGCCTCTCCTCGCGCGCGATGGTCTTGCCGGAGACCTTGCGGCCCGTCTGCCGCTCGATGATGGCGGCCTTCACGTCGTCGACGCGCATGCCGGAAAGCGACGGGTCCTCGGAGCGCAGGCGCACGGCGTCGCCCCTGAGCGCCTCGGTCGCGGCGGCGCGCTCGGTCACGGTGAGCGCGCGGGTGAAGTAGTTCGCGGCGTGGAGCAGCGTCACCGCCCGCTCGTCGTCGATGCCCTCTATCACGCGGCAGGGCATCCTCTCGTAGGCGGGGTCGTCCTTGGCGAGCAGCGCGTAGGCGGCCTTGCGGCGGTGCCCGGAGACCATCTGCCACGAGCCGTCTCCGACCTTGCGCACCAGCGGCAGGTCGGTGAGGCCGTCCTGGCGTATCGACTCGGCGAGCTCGGCTATGCCGGCCGGGTCCATGGAGTACGCGGCGTTCGCCGGGTGGTCGGCGATGTCGGCCACCGCGATCTCGGACACCGGGTAGCGCCCGCGGGTGCGGGACGCGCCGTCGAGGAGCCCCGTGATGGTGAATCCCGCGGCCACCTGGCTAGGCGAGCTCACGGTACACCTCGTCGGCGAGGGCCTCGTAGTCGCGCGCGGGGCGGCTCCCCGGCTCGAAGGCGGCCACCGGCTTCCACTGCCAGCTGCCCTCGCAGACCTTGCTGCTCGCGTGTATGACCGTCTCGAACTGCTCGTCTGGGAAGAACCCGTCGAGCACGGCCGCGCCCGTGGTCTCGGCGTTGGTCATGCGGCCGGGCACGCAGGTGCGCAGTATCTTCCATCTGGGCGTGGGCATGCGCAGGGCGTCCGCGATTGAGCGCGTCGCCTCCACGGTGAGCGCCGTGCCGCGCATCACGGTGGAGTCGAGCTTCACGGGGATGACGACCATGCCGCCCTCCGCGGCGGCGAGGTAGGCGTTGAAGGCGAGCCTGCGCATCACGGGGCTGCAGTCGATGAGGCAGACGTCGTAGGAGCCCGAGGCGTCGTCGAGCGCGAACTTGAGGCGCTGCTCGCGCAGGAGCATCTCGTTCTGGTCGACGAGGTCGATGGTCGAGGCCACCACGTCGAGGTTCTCCCCGGCGGCGTAGGCGATCTCCTCCACGGGCGCGCCGCCGTAGAGCAGCTCGACCGATGTGCGCCGCTCGGAGGCGGCCCGGTCGTAGAGGCCGAAGAAGTCGGTGGCCGACGCCTGCGGGTCGAGGTCGACGAGCAGGGTCCGAAGGCCCCGGGCGGCGAAGATGGCCGCCAGGTTCACGGCGGTCGTCGTCTTGCCGACGCCGCCCTTGTAGTTGGAAATGGCTATCGTGCGCATGGGTCGCGTCCTCTCTAGCGTGGGGCGCGCCTCGCCGCATCCGGTCCGGCGCGCCCCGAGTCTCGGAGCGTCGGGACAAAATCGTACGGATTTGTCCGACAAGCGGAGTGTACCACGAAAACGTACGGATATGTACGCTTTCGTGGTACAGGGGCCGAGTTTCGGGGAAACCCGGCCCCGGGAGCCCGGGGCCGGGCGCGCCGCCTAGGAGAGCGGCTCCATCTCGCCGAAGCAGTTGACGTGGTGGCGCAGGAGCGCGCGGTTCTCCTTGACGACCATCATCGCCACCTCGTCGAAGCGGACCGGGGTGTCGGCGTAGTCGTCGCCGTTGCCGGCGAGCCACGTCGCCGCCAGCGCCTCGCGCAGCCCGCGCGCCCTGTGGGCCTCGGGGAAGCCGTCCGTCCCGATCCGGGCCGTGGCGTCGACGAACACCAGGGTCCCGTCCTCGTCCACCGCCACGAGGTCGATCCCGCCGATACCCTCGGGCCCCTGCCAGGCCTCGTCGACGATCTCGTAGCCCTTGCGCTCGAGGAAGGCCTTGACCGCGCCCATCGCCTTTTCCTTCATGTCGTTCATGTCTTGCTCCTTAGACTCTGAGGCCCGCCCCTGTGGCGTGCCTTGCGTCGCGTGAGTCGCATGCAGCGCGGGCGTGCCGGCAAGGGAGGAAGCGAAGTCGGACGTGGTTGTAGAAATCTCCCGACGTCAGTTTTTCGCGTTGTTCGCGCGCGCAGCGCATGGGGCGAAGAACCCGAAAAAGTGTCGCGGCCCTTGCGGGCCGCCTGCCGGCGTGCGACCCTGCGCGTCCAAGGAGCGCCGGGGCGGGTTTCGGGTCGGAGGGGCGGAGGCGTGCGGCATGGAACCGGCCATGGGCGCCGAGACCCTCCGGGCATGGGATGCGGCCCGTCGGCGGTTGCCGGGGCGCTCGCGAGGGTTACGTCGGGACGTCGCGTGGAGGACGGAGGCGCGTTTCCGAGTCGCGGCGCCGCTACCCTAATCGGGACGGCCTCTCCCGTGCCGCTTGCGGCCGATGTGCGCACGAGATCGCTGGCGGTGAGGCTTTTCGTTGCGCGGAACGGCTACGGTGCTGCGCGACACGTCCGTTTGCTTATGTGTGATAAAGAAGCAATAGAAGTGCAAAAAAATTTGCCGTTCCTATCCGACACTTGGCCATTGTGTCGGATAGGTCGGGCGGTTATTCGGGCAAGTCAATCTTGCCGACAAAGCTGTAATAAATCTCAATGTCCTGCCTGCGGGTGCCGTTCTCATCATAGCTGCACTCATGCACCACAATTTTCTCGATCATTTCCCGCAAGAGAGTGGGGGTCAGTTCTTCAAAGGCAAGGTGCTTGCGGACAATGCCCATAAATTTCTCGGCGTTGACGGTAGCTGCCTGTGACTTGTCCAGTTCGGCTTGCAGGGCGGCGGCTCTCTTTTTCAGCTCCGCTTGCTCGGCTTCGTAGTCAGCCGACAGTTCCATGAAACGCTCATCGCTGATTTTGCCGTTTACATTGTCCTCATACAGCCGCTTGATAATGCGGCTGATTTCAGAAATGCGTTCCTGCGCCTGTTCAAGCTGCTTGATGGCTGCGGCGGTCTTTCGCTTGCCGCCGATCTCGTTCTGCTGGACAAGTAGTTTCACAAACCGGCTCTCATGCTTGGCTGCGTATTCGGTCACTTGCCGGAGATTTGCCAGGACACCAGCGGTCAACAGATCGGTGCGGATAAAGTGCGCCGTACAGTTGCGGGTGCGCTTCTTGTAGCTGCCGCAGATGTAGCAGTCCTGTTTGCGGTCTTTGTTCTGATACCGCTGCTGATACAGCACATGGCCGCAGTCGGCGCAGAACAAAATCCCGGAGAACAGCCCCACTTCATCGTAGCGGTTCGGGCGTTTGCGCTGTTTGCGTAACTCCTGCACCCGTTCCCATGTTTCCTTGTCGATGATCGGCTCATGGTGGTTCTCGAAAATGGCCTGCTTCTCGACGGGGTTCTCTATGCTGTGCTTGACCTTATAAGAAGGCTTTTCCGTTTTGAAGTTCACCAGACATCCGGTGTACTCTCGGTTTTCGAGGATATGAACGACGGTGTTGGTCGCCCATTTGCACTCATAGCCTGGGTGATAACGGCGGGTGCTGCCTGTCCGCTGATATTCCAGCGTCCCCGGCGTGGGGATTTGCTGCTCCGTCAGCATACGGGCAATCTTGGTCGGGCCGTTCCCGGCAAGGCAAAGCTGGTAAATCTGCTGCACCACCGGGGCGGCTTCCTCGTCTATAATAAAATTCTCGTCCTCGTCCATCACATAGCCGTAAACCGGCTTGCTGGTAACAGGCTTGCCGCTCATGCCTTTTGACTTTTTCACTGCCTTGATTTTCTTGCTCGTATCTCTCACCAGCCATTCGTTGAACAGATTTCGCAGAGGGGTAAAATCATTGTCCATGCCGCCGTTTGCGCTGTCCACATTGTCGTTGACAGCGATAAAACGCACGCCCTTTTGAGGGAACAGCATTTCCGTGTAAAACCCTACCTGCAAGTAGTTTCGCCCTAACCGGCTCATGTCCTTGACAATGACCGTACCAACTTTCCCGGCTTCAATGTCCGCAAGCATGGCTTGAAATCCGGGCCGCTGGAAGTTCGCGCCGGAATAACCGTCGTCGGTGTACCAGCGCAGATTGGTAAAGCCGTTCTGTTTTGCGTAGGTTTCGAGTATCCTTTTTTGGTTCGATATGGAATTACTCTCGCCTTGCAGCTCGTCCTCATGGGACAATCTCGGATAAAGGGCGGTAATGAGGTTTTGGGTGGCTTGTCTTAACATAAAATCCTCCGTTTCCGACAGCCAGCCCCACTATTCCGTGGTTTCATTGTACCACGGAACAG
>ENA-OQCL01000311-OQCL01000311.1-human-gut-metagenome-genome-assembly--contig:-NODE-311-length-25153-cov-5.456365_pt1 | contig 25153 bp, 26 predicted proteins | sample MGYA00242502_ERZ504586 | MGnify/ENA primary metagenome ERZ504586 (study PRJEB26092, sample SAMD00036316) | human gut metagenome | host: Homo sapiens | study: EMG produced TPA metagenomics assembly of... | reverse complement strand
GAACAGGCCAATTCTGATTTTAGACGAGCCGCAGAGGTTGGAGGGAGCAGGCACTAGGAGAGGGCTAAAGCGCTTTAATCCATTGTTTACCTTAAACTACTCTGCAACGCACAAGGTACAGCATAATCTCGTCTATGTGCTTGACGCGCTTGACGCATACAACAAGCGGCTCGTAAAGAAGATTGAGGTCAAGGGCTTTGAAGTTATAAATCCTCTCGGCACCGGCACTTATATATATGTGGACGATATAATCGTTTCAGAAAAGAAACCTCCTAAAACGAAGTTGGAGATAGAAATTGGGTACAAAAAAGGGTATCAAGCGTGAGTGCCGCAATATGGACATGGGGGAATAGCCTCTATCATGCGTCGAAAGAGATGGAACAGTATCGTGACCTTTCGATTACCAATATTGCCGCGCATGCTGGCATCGTTGAGTTCTCAAACGGACTTCGGCTGCATAAAGGCGAAACATACGGCAATATCATAGAGAAGAATTTGCGCCGCGCCCAAATACGCGAAACGATAAAATCACATTTTGAGAAGGAAGAGTCTCTTTTTGCAAAAGGTATAAAAACTCTTTCGCTCTTCTTTATAGATAGGGTCAAGAACTATCGCCTTTACGATTATGAAGGGAACGCTCTTTTAGGCGAATATGGCAAAATGTTCGAGGAAGAATACGACGCGGTACGCAAAGAAATGAGCGGCGGCTTCTCGCAAGAGTATAGGCGTTATCTTGAATCGTTCAGCGCGCATGAAGTGCATAACGGCTACTTTAGCATTGATAAGAAAACCGGGCAATGTATAGACAGCCATAAAGAAGATGAACAAGATAAGCCGGAGGATGTTTCCGCCTACGACTTAATATTGAAAAATAAAGAGCGCCTGCTGTCATTTGACGAGCCGACGCGGTTCATCTTCTCGCACTCCGCGCTGCGCGAAGGTTGGGACAATCCGAACGTCTTCCAGATTTGCGCGCTGAAGCACGACGCGGATAACTCTAACCGCAGACGGCAGGAAGTAGGGCGAGGTATGCGCCTGTGCGTTGACAAGTACGGCGCGCGCATGGATGCTGATGCTCTAGGCGACGGAGTTCAGCAGCTGAATAAGCTGACAGTAATCGCTAACGAGAGCTATGGGACTTTTGTTGAGGGGCTTCAGCAGGAGATTAAAAACGTGCTGTATGACCGCCCGACGAAAGCGACTAAGGAATATTTTTTTGGCAAAACCGTATTGGCGGCAGATGGCAAAGCAGTAAAGGTGGATGAAAAGCAAGCCCGCGCTATTTATCAATATCTTGCGCGTAACGAATACATTGACGAGAACGACGAGATAACCCAAAAGTACCGCGACGCCGTCGCATCCGGGACGCTAGCAGCCGTTTCAGATACGCTGAAGCCGATCGAAGCCGGAGTTCATGCACTCGTACAAGCTATCTACGACGACAGTATGCTCTCAGGCATGATCGAGGACGGCAACAAGCCAAAGATACCAGAGAATCCGCTTAACGAACGCTTCTACAAAAAGGAGTTCCAGGAGTTATGGAACTCAATCAACCATAAATATGCCTACACTGTGAAGTTCGACTCGCATGAGCTTATTGAAAAGGTTATCAAAAATATAGACGAAAAGCTCAACGTGGGCGTCCTGCACTATAGAATTGCGCAGGCGGAAGAACGAGACGAGATCGATCGGGAAATGGTACACAGTGGAGAGGCTTTCGGCGACGTTGTGGAACGTGTAGAACGGCTACACGGCACGGCAAGCAACGTGAAATATGACCTTATTGGGAAAATTGCGGGCGGCACAAGGCTGACGCGAAGAACCGTCGCCGCTATCTTAAAAGGCATAACGCCGGAAACTTTCGCCAAGTACAGGCAGAACCCGGAAGAATTCATATCAAAGACGACACAGCTCATCAATGAACAAAAGGCCACCATGATTGTCGAGCATATCGTCTATGATACGATTGAGGGTAAATACGACAGCAGCATATTCACGGCGGAAAAGCATACGGCAATGGACAGGGCTTATCCAGCCAAGAAGGCCGTACAGAAGTATGTTTTTACCGACGGGACGGCAGACAAAAGCATCGAGCGCCGTTTTGCCGAAAGCATGGATATCGCCGAAGAAGTCTACATATACGCAAAGCTGCCGAGCGGAACAAAGGGTTTCCAAATCCCGACGCCGGTCGGCGACTATTCCCCAGACTGGGCGATAGTCTTCCACGAAGGCAAGGTTAAGCACATATATTTCGTCGCCGAGACCAAGGGGAGTATGTCGTCACTTGACCTGCGACCGATCGAAAAAGCAAAAAGTCGACTGCGCTAAAAAACCTGATTCGAGAAATTATCTAACGGCCTCGTACAATACGACCAAGTGGATAGTTTTGACGAGCTGATGAACAAGGTCATGAAATAACCCCCGTGACGCTGCGTGCAACCGCTTGACACATTTGCGCGCGGCGTGTATCTTACGCGTATAAAACCGCCCCGCGGGGGCGGAGTGGATTTTTTGTATGAAAATACTTTTCGCCACACAACAGCCGGACGCGGCGCTTGTGCGGCGTTTTTTTATGTCCGGCGATGAAGAAGGGGAGTATTTGCAGATGGATCAGACTTTCATGAAGGAGAGGGCCGTGCTGCCGCTCGTGCTCTCTATGGCGCTGCCTATGATGCTTTCGATGGTGGTGCTTTCGCTCTACAACATCGTGGACAGCTACTTCGTCGCGCAGATAAGCGAGGACGCGATGACGGCGCTGTCGCTCGTCTTTCCGGTCCAGAATTTCATCGGCGCGATAACTATAGGCTTCGGCGTCGGCATCAACGCCGCCGTCGCCTTCCAGCTCGGCGCGGAGGATTTTGAGCGCGCGGACGCGGCGGCTACGCAGGGCGTCGTGCTGAGCGCCGTCCACGGCGTTCTGCTGACGGTCGTCTGCATCGCGGCGATGCCGTCTTTTCTCGGAATGTTCACGGACGACGCGGAGGTGGTGAGCCTCGGGCTGCGCTACTCGAATATAGCCTTCGCCTTCTCGCTCGTCATCGCGCTGGGGCTCGCCTACGAGAAGATTTTCCAGTCGGTCGGGCGCATGGCCTCGACGATGTTCTGCATGATGTGCGGCTGCGTCGCGAACATCATCCTCGACCCGATTATGATTTTCGGCTTCGGCCCCGTGCCCGCGATGGGAATCGAGGGCGCGGCGTGGGCTACGGGCATCGGGCAGACGCTGACGCTTGCGATGTATCTCCTGCTCGCGCGGCTGAACCCGCTGCCGGTACGCGTCGCGGCGAAGCACGCGCGCGTTACGCGCGGGACGGCGCGGCGGCTGTACTCCGTCGGCGTGCCAGCGGCGCTGAACCTCGCGCTGCCGTCGCTGCTCATTTCCTCGCTGAACATCATCCTCTCGCAGTATTCGCAGATTTACGTCGTCGTCCTCGGCGTTTACTACAAATTGCAGACTTTCCTCTATCTCCCCGCGAACGGCATCGTGCAGGGCATGAGGCCGCTTGTCGGCTACAACTACGGCGCGCGCGAGTATGCGCGCGTGCGGCGCATCTGCCTGACGGCGCTCGCGCTCGCGGCCGGCATCATGGCCTTCGGCACGCTGCTATGCCAGACGATGCCGGAGGCGCTGATCGGCCCCTTCACGCAGAACGCGGAGACTGTGCGCGCGGGAGCGGAGGCGCTGCGCATCATCAGTCTCGGCTTCATCGTCTCGACGGTTTCCGTAATAGCCTCGGGCGCTCTCGAAGGGCTCGGCATGGGCGCGCCGTCGTTCGTCATCTCGCTGCTGCGCTACGCGGTCATAACAATCCCCGCCGCCTTCATCCTGAGCCGCTTCCTCGGAGCCGCCGGCGTCTGGCACGCCTTCTGGCTGGCGGAGCTGTGCACGGCCGGCGCGGCGTATTTCATATACCGGCGCAGGACGGAGGCGCGGAGGTAGGGTTTTGTCCATATCTGCTTCGCTATGGTATCTTTCGCTGCACGGCGGCGATTATTAAACGGAGATGCGACAAGGCGGCCCCTTTCGGAGCCGCCTTGTCTGCTGAAGAGGTAGGGTTGAAGTAGTTAGTCGGTGAGCACCGGGTCCCAGACCTGTTTGATGAGGGTTTCGGTGTCCTTGTTCTTGTCGATGAGGCCGAACTTCTTGTAGTCGTTGATGGTGTCGCGCAGCGTCTGCTCCGTCAGCTCGTCGCTGATGCTGAAGTCGTAGGTGTTGAAGATTTCAAGCACGAGGTCGTAGTCGCCGGAGGCCCAGTTGTTGGCCTGGAGGATTTTGACCGCCTCTTCGCGGTTGTTCATCATCCATTCGCTGGCCTTCTCGTGGGCGCGCGTCAGCTTCTTGACTGTGATGGGGTTCTGGTTGTAGAAGTCGAGCGAGACGGCGTGGATGCAGCAGGCTTCTTTCTTGAAGTCCTCGTCGAAGGTGAGCGAGCGGATTATGCGCAGCGTGCCGTTGTCGAGGAACTGCTTCGCAAACTGGTCGCCGAGCAGCGCCGCCGCGATTTCGCCGTTCTGCATTGCGAGGACGGAGGCTCCGGCCTCGACCACCTTCCATTTGACCTTCATCGGGTCGACGTTGTCCTTGTTGAGGAAGCGCATCGCTATGTTGTGGTCGGAGTTGCCTATTCCGTCCGGTATCGCGATGTACTTGCCTTCGAGGTCCTTCGTGCTCTTAATCGGAGAGTCGGCGAGGACGTAGAGCGATTTGCATCCCGTGTGTATGCCGGTCGTGAATTTCATGCGCACGCCGTTGATGGTGGGGACGAGCATCGTAGCGATGTGGTCGCCCGCTACGTCTACCTTGCCCGTGCCTATCGCGTCGGTCTGCGCGCTGCTGCCGCCAGCCATGCGGACTATCTTCGTCTTGAGCCCCTCGGCCTCATAGAAGCCCTTCATCTGGGCGATTCCGAAGGTACCGAGGCAGAGGCCGCCGTTGTAGCCGACGATTATCTCCTTGCCGTATGCGGGCTCCTTCTTCCACGCCTCGTCCTCGGCGGGGTCTCCCGCCGCCCACGCCGCCTGAGTAGTCGCCGCTATCAGACAGCAGAGCACCGCGCTCAAAAGTTTTCTCTTCACTGTGCATCTTCTCCTTCTATAGGAATTTACAAAAGGCTTTATGGTTTTTCGCCGCAGCCTGATGTTTCGGTTTATTCCGCCTCGTCCTCCGCGCGGCCGAAGTCGAGCATTTCTAAGACGTGCTTGCGGTATTCCATGAATTTGCTGCTCGTGCGGTTGCGCGGGTATTCGAGCTCTATTTTCAGGTCCTCGCGCACGCGGCCCGGGCGCGGGGCCATTATGACGACGCGCGTGCCCATGTAGAGCGCCTCGTCCACGTCGTGCGTGACCATGAGCATCATGTGGCGGCTCTCGCCCCACATGCCGAGCAGCTCGTCCTGCATGTTCATTCGCGTGAAGGCGTCGAGTGCGCCGAGCGGCTCGTCGAGCAGGAATACGGGCGGGTTGTTTATCATCGTGCGTATCAGCGCGACGCGCTGCGCCATACCGCCCGAGAGCTGGTGCGGATACGAGGTGCGGAACTCCTCGAGCCCCGCCATCTTGACGAGCCTGTCCACTTTCTCGTCCATTCCTTCGGTGTTGTGCATCATGCGGAGGCTGAAGGATACGTTCTGCTCGACGGTGAGCCACGGGAAGAGCGTCGGTTTCTGAAAGACCATGCCGCGCTCCGGCGCGGGGCCCGTTATCGGCCTGCCGTCGAGCGTCAGCGTGCCCGTCGTCGGCGCAATCAGCCCCGCTATGAGGCGCAGTATCGTCGACTTGCCGCAGCCTGACGCGCCGACGATGCTGATAAACTCGCCAGTGCGCACCTCGAGGCTGACGTCCTGCAGCGCGTTCGTAACGTCCGCGGCGTCTGTGCGCGCGAAGCTCTTCGAGACATGTTCGAGCTTTAGGATATTTTCACTCATTCGTGGACAGCTCCTTCCTGCCAGCGCAGAACCCTTCTTCTGATGAAGGTCAGCAGCGCGTTGACTACGACGAAAATGACGCAGATGAGGACGATTGCGGCGTACATCTTGCCGTACTGCGCCCAGCTCTTCTGCCACGAGATGTACCAGCCGAGGCCGGACTCGACGCCTATCATCTCCGCGACGAGCAGCGCCGTGCAGGCGGAGCTCATGCCCTGCGTCAGCCCCTGGAAGATGTTCGGCATGACGAACGGTATCGCTATGCGGAATACGAGCTGCGAGCCCTTAGCGCCGAGCGTGCGCGCCGCCTCGAAAAACGACTTGTCGATGTTGTTGATGCCCGTCTGCGTCGCAATCGTGACGGAGAACCAGACGCCGAGCGCGATGATGAAGACGCTGCCCTTGAAGAGCGTCGAGGCGAGCACCATGACGACCGGCAGCCACGTAGTCGAGGGAATCGCGCCGAGCAGCTTCATGAAGGGCGCAATCCAGTAGTTGATCCGCCTGTTGTAGCCGCAGGCGACGCCCGTCACGAGGCCGAGCCCAGCGCCCGTGAAGTAGCCCGTGAAGAGCAGTATCAGCGAGTTGACAGTGCATTCAGCCATATAAGCGCGGTCGGAGATGAATGCCCAGAGCACCTGGTCGACCCACGGGAAATATGGAAGTACGAGAATGCCGGTCTTGAGCGTCAGCCAGTCGTAGGCGAGGAACATGAGAAAAATAAAAGAATAGAACGGCGCCTTATAGCGCAGGGTGTAAAAGACCTTCTTGTTGATGAACGAGACAAGGAACACCGCGAAGACCGCCGCCATCAGCGTGCCTATGAAATATGCGTAGACGTCCGTGCTCTCGTTGCCCGGCAGGTTCGGAATCATGTAATACTCGGCGAGCGCCAGCGCGCCCGCTATGACCGGCGAGAAGCAGACGAGCCTGTCGATAAATATCTGGAACGGCGTCTTCGGCGCGCTCTCAAGCTCGCGCAGCTCGTCCTTCGTCATGTGCCGGCTCGGAATGATTGGTTTTGCGTTTGGTTCGCTCATTTTCTGCCCGCATTCTCCTTTGCAGTAAAATTTTTCGCCGCGTGCGCGCGCTGCGGCGCGCCTCGCGCGTTTATATATTCGACGCGGAATCTGTGCCGTCGCCGCGGCATTATGGGAAGGGCCGCATGCCGCGCCGCGCGCGCAAACCTTCCGCCGCCGCGAAAAATTCAAAACGGCGCGGAACGCACGGACGTTTCCCCCGCGGCGCGCGCAAAGACAGCCGCGCCGGAACGCGGGCGAAGCATGGCTATGCTCTGATGCTGTTGAACCTATCTATGAGAGTCTCTCGAACCGTCCGAAGAGGATGCGGCGGACGGAGACCCGGATGCAGCAGCCCATGCCACAGGCTTTACGGCGCTACGTCACATAAATGTCTCCTCCTTCCGCGTTTCGGCAGGTTTGTGAGGGTAAGCGCACACTTTCCTCATGCGTATAATAAACTGCCTGTTCGCCAAAAGCAACCCGATGAAACGCATTTCATGCTCGCGAACAAACGAATACCGCGCAGCGAATTATCGCGCCGACGTCCCGACTTTCTGCGCCACCGATTTGAACGTATCTATAACCGGACTGCGATCCTCAAGCCTGTAAATGAAGCCGAGCGTGAAATATGGCCTGTCGCCTTCAATAGAGCGGTACGCGACGTATGGGTGCCGGAACTGCTGCTGCTTTGAAGCAATGAAGCCGATGCCCTGCCCAGTCGCCGCGAATGCAATGATCGCCTGCGCTGGGCCCACTTCTATGATATTGCGCGGGCTGAAACCGTTTTGTAAACATAAGGATAATATATTGTCATACTGTGATGGGGCCATCTGTCTGGGGAAAAGTATAAAAGTTTCATCTTTTAGATCCCGCATCGAAAGGGACGTCTTTTCCGTCAGAGGGTTTTCTTTCGCCATGACGACGTCGAACGGGATCTTTGCTATGTCGTAACAGCCCAGCGTCTTGTCCTGAAACGGAGAGTGCCCTATCCCGATGTCGATATGGTTTTTCTTTAACTCCTCCTCCTGCACGGCGGTATCCATTTCATGCAATGTTATATTGACGTTCGGAATAGCTTTTTTCATTTCTCTGGCTATGTCCGGCAGCAGAATATATATGGCAGGCGTTGTAGCGCCGATCACAATATTGCCGCTTACCCCCTTGGCGATCTGGCGCACGAGGTCGCACGTTTCTTTCATCTGCTTCGTAAGCGCCAGCGCCCTCACAAGGAACGCTTCCCCCGCCGGCGTTAGTCTGACCTGTCTGTTTGTTCGCGCGAACAACGTTACCTGTAGCTCCTGTTCTATTTGCCGCAGCTGCTGGCTGAGAGCCGGCTGTGTAAGCATGGCCCTTTCGGCGGCTCTTCTGAAATTAAGCTCTTCCGCTAAAATAATGAAACTTTCAAGCTGCCTTGTGTTCATGCTTCGTCCCCCATCACAATGATAATTTATTTTTATTATACAATTCAAAACAATAATTGGACAGAATCATTCGTTAAATTTATCCTTAACTTACAAACGATAAATTTGGAAGCTGTCAGGCCTCATATAAAAGGAGTGGAATGTACGTGGCATCTAATTTAGCAGACAGCAACTTGTTAAAAATTACACGAGTTGAGACTGTTGTAGTTAATGCTGAGATGCGGAACTGGATTTTTGTCAAAGTCTACACCAGCGAAGACGGACTGTACGGCTGGGGCGAAGCAAGCCTCAACTGGAAAACGAACGCAGCCGTCAACGCCATTCGCGACACGGCGAGAATGGTTATAGGCAAAGACCCGAGAGATATTGAATATTGCCTTGAGTGCATGAAAAAGCAGAGCTATTACAAGCTCGGCATCATCGGAGCGACCGCGATAAGCGGAATCGAACAGGCGCTTTGGGACATTTGCGGCAAATATTATTCCGTGCCCGTCTGGCGCCTCCTTGGCGGTAAAGTCAGGGACAAGGTCCGCGTATATACGCACCTTGGGCTCGGCGATATGCGCTCCGTTTATGAAACTTTCGAGACCGCGCGCCTCGTCGAGAAGGCGCAGGCCGTCGTCGCCATGGGCTACGACGCGCTGAAGGTCGTATTTATCCCGTACAGCGGCTACGTCGCTGGCAACGCGCAGAGACGCCAGGTCGGCAGGCTGATGGGCGCTTTGCGCGAGGCCGTGGGGCCGGACGTCGATATTATGATAGATTTCCACGGACGTCCCGCCTCGACTGCGTGCGCCCTTGATTACATCAAAGAGCTCGTCCCATACAACCCGATGTTCTGCGAAGAGCCTGTGCAGCCCGGAGATACGGAATCTCTGAAGTTCGTCACGGAACACGCGGGATGCGCGATCGCGGGCGGCGAAAGGCTGATCGGCTTCGATTCGTTCATCCCGGTCTTTGCGGAGAAAGCCCTTCATATAGCCCAGCCGGACCTCAGCCACACCGGAGGCATACTCGAAGGCAAGAGGATAGCGGCGCTTGCGGCGGCTCACATGATAGGAATCGCTCCGCACAACCCCAACGGCCCGATAGCCGGAGCCGTCGCCCTTCATTACGACATCTCGGTGCCCAATTTTGTAATACAGGAAGAGATGAGCAAAGCGGTGCCATGGTATGAAGACGTCGTCACCGCTTCGCCGATACGCAGGAACGGCGCTTTCTGGGAGATACCTACCGCTCCGGGCTCGGCGTAGAGGTCAACGAAAAAGAGGCTGCGAAACATCCGTATAAAGACGAAGTGCTGCATTCCGCGTCAGCCGTTTTGGATGATGGCACTATAACAAATTGGTAATAATTTATTAGAGGTGTTAAATGCTATGATACATTTCGAATGTCCGGGCGGCGTGTTTAACGCTATCCCGCCGAGGGTGGTTTTTGGAAACGGGACATTCTCCCGCGTCGGAGAAGAAGTGAAACGTTTCGGCGCGAAAAAAGCTCTGGTCGTCTGCACGCCGGGCAGAAAGAAAATGGCTGAAAAAGCGGCGGAGTATATAGGAGAAAACTGCATCGGCATCCTCCCCGAGGCGATTTCGCAGGTTCCCATCGAACTTGCCGAGATGGGAAGAGAAAAAACGCGCCAGCTCGGCGCGGACTGCCTCGTAGCCGTCGGCGGCGGCGCTTCCGTCGGCCTTGCCAAAGGGATAGCCTACGAAGTGAAGCTCCCCATCATCGACATCGCCACGACATATTCCGGCTCGGAAGTCACCGGATTCTGCGGCATGACGATCAACGGCGTGAAGCGGATGCACCAGAGCCTCAATATGCTCGCCTCCACGCTCATATACGACCCTGAGCTGACTCTCAGCCTCCCGGTGAAGGTCGGCGCCGCTTCGGCGATGAACGCGCTGGCTCATTGCGTCGACGCCGTCTACGTCTCCACGGTGAATCCCGTTGTGGCGATAGCCGCCGCTGAAGGCGCGAAGTGGGTATCGGTCGGGGGGCCCGACGGTCGTCGAGAAAGCCGGACGATCTTGACGCAAGGGCGAAGATGCTTTATGGCGCGTATCTCTCCGGCATAGCCCTTACCGGCGGTTTTGCGCTTCAGCACGGGCTCGCGCACGTGCTCGGCGGAACTTTCCACGTAGAGCACGGCCTCGCCCATTCGGCGGTGCTTCCCTACGTTGCGGCGTACAACGCGAAATTCGCGCCAGAGGCGCTGAAACCGGTCGCCGCGGCGATGGGCTCCGACGTAACCGGACTGGGCGGCGCGATATACGACCTGCGCGCGGAGATGGGGCTGCCCGCGAGCCTGCAGGAGATAGGATTCGCCGAAAAAGATCTCGCCACGCTTGTAAAGATCACCGTGGATACGGACAACGGCTACAACCCGGCCCCAGTAACGGAAGAGTCCGTCGGCGCGATTGTCGAGCAGATGTGGTCTGGAGTACGTCCATAGGCTTCGGATATTAGGCGGCAAAGAAGGTAGATCAAAGATGAAAATCGTTATGATTGGAGAAGCGGCGAACCACAAAGATGAGTTAAGCGCCCAGTCTAAACACCGTCTTGAAGTTGTCGCCCTTCCGGCGGATGCCGCTTTTTCATCAAAATACGACGACATGATTTCAGAAGACGACGTCGTCGTAACGCTGAAATTCAGCCGTACGCAGCCGCATAACCTGAAATTCCGCCTTCTGCACGTGCCGGGAGCCGGCCTCGACGGGATAGATATGTCCTCGCTGCCGCAGGACGCCGTTCTGTGCAACGTTTACGAACACCAGATCCCGATAGCGGAATACGTGATGCTCGCCATGCTGGAATGGGAAGTGCGCCTCTCGGAGATGAAGAAGAATTTTTCTTTCGAGAAATGGAGCGGGGAGTATCTGTCCCGCGTGCCTCACGGAGAGCTGTTCGGGAAAAAAACTCGTTCTGGTAGGGTTCGGCGGCATCGCCCGCGAAATCGCCAGAAGGGCGAGGGCGTTCGGTATGCATATAGCGGCGGTCGATAAATATGCGGAGGACAAGGAGGAGTTGGCCGATATATTGCTGAAAAACGACAGAATAGGCGAAGTTTTGGGGGACGCCGATTTTCTCGTCGTTACATGCCCGCTGACGGACGAGACTGAGTCGATGATCGACAGCGGCGTATTTAACGCGATGAAAAAATGAGGCCGTATTGATCAACGTTTCGCGCGGCCCCATCGTATCTCAGAAAGATCTGTACGAAGCGCTGACCGGCGGAAAGATCGCCGGAGCTGTGCTCGACGTATGGTGGCGTTACCCGAAAACGCCGGATGACAAGGTAGCTCCGGCCGATTATCCCTTCGATTCGATGAGCAACGTGATATGCACGCCTCACTCGTGCGCATGGACGAAAGAACTCACTTGGCGCAGGTACGGCGTCATCGCGCGGAATATCGACAGCCTTATCGAAGGAAAACAATTAAGGAACGTGGTGGCCTGCAGATAAATTTTGCAGCCTCTGCTTATAAAACACTCTCAGGAGGTAAAGATTATGTTCAAGAAATTGGTCTGTGTAACAATGGTAGCCGCACTGTTGGGTATTGCGGGCTCTGCCTTTGCAGCGGAACAGTTTAAGGCTGAGTATAAGATGAGCACAAACGTCTCTGAGATAACGCCGCCCGGCAAGGCCGTCGCCTATTTTGCCGAGCAGGTGAAGAAAAAGACCGACGGCAAGGTCAATATCAAAATTTACTGGAACGGTTCTCTTTTCGCCGGTAAGGCGTCCAACGAATTCATGCTTATGAGAAACGGAGTAGGCGACTTCTCCATATCGACCTTCATGAACTGGGCTCCGCAGTTCCCCGCCGGCAACCTCTTCCTTCTGCCGTGGTTCGTCTCTTCCGAGCCCAACAAGTACAAGGCGCTTGACGCGATAGAGAACGGCAAGGCCGGAGCTGAGCTTAAAGCGCGTCTCAGCAAGATGGGCATCGAGGTAATAGGATGGGGCGAGCAGGGAGCGCGCGAACTTACCAACAACGTCCGCCCGATCAAGACGCCTGAAGACCTTCAGAACCTGAAAATCCGCGTAGTCGGAAGCCCGATCCTGCTCGACGTGTTCAAGGCGCTCGGAGCTAACCCAGTCAACATCAACTGGAACGAGACAGTAACGTCGCTGCAGCAGAACGTCGTCGACGGGCATGAGAACCCGTACTCGTACATCATTTCGTACAAAGTCTATGAATTCCAGAAGTACGTCACGGAATGGAGCTACTGGATAGATCCTATCGTGTACACGGTGAACAAGAAGGTCTGGAATTCCTTCCCTGAAGATATTCAGAAAATAATAGCGGAATGCGCCGAAGAGGCCGGTATGTACAACAGATGCCTCAGCCGCCTCAACCTTGACGACGGCACGGCTGAAAAATGGCTGACCGAGAAGGGCCTCATGCCCGCCGACAATTCCGACGGCGCGATCGACCCGAGAGCGTATCTGACAGAGCATGGAACGCAGCTGAATGTTCTCTCTGCCGGCGATATAAAGCCCTTCAGAGAGAAGGTAAACAGCGTCTACGAAAAGTGGACTGAGATAATAGGCGAAGACCTGATTAAACTCGCACAAGAGGACATGGCTTCCGTCAGATAAGCAGTACATGATGAATGCAGCCGGCGCATACAAGTTCGCTGGCTGCATTCAACCGGAGGGATTACTATATGAAATACTGGCTTGACCATATAGAAGAACTTTTAGGGGCGATCTTCCTCGCCCTGATGGCTACGATAAGCTTCATCAACGTCATAACGAGGTATTTTCTCCATTTCTCCATGGCGTTTACCGAAGAGCTTACGCTTTATATGTTTGTGTGGGCTACGCTTCTTGGCGTCTCAAGCGCGTTTAAACATGGCAGTAATATGTGCGTCTCGCTTCTGTACGAGCGCTTTCCGAAATCCGTCAGAAATATCTGTATATTTTCATCATGCTGGTGAGCATGTTTTTCTTTGTAGCGCTGATGTACTATGGATACCTTGAAGTCTGCGACGAGATGCTGATGGGTGTTACGACTGAGGCGACCGGGCTTCCTGTCTGGTACTTCACAATATCTATGCCTTTGATTTCAATATTGACTATGGTGCGAATCCTGATTCGCTTATATTCCGACTTAAAGACTGACAACTATTAGAAGGGTGCAGCTTATGGATATTTTTTATGATCCGGCGTTTTGGACGGTAATAATCTTTTTGACGCTGTTGATGACCAAGGTTCCTATTGCGGTTGCAATCGGGACGGCGTCGCTGGTGGTCGCGTGGAAGTGCGACCTCGGCCTGCCGATGACCAGCTACAACTTTTTTGCAAATATAGCGAAATTCCCCCTTCTTGCGATTCCGTTCTTTATACTGGCGGGCAATATAATGAGCCGCGCCGGAATCGCTACTAGGATAATCAACCTGATCCGCCTCGGCTTCGGCCACCTGACCGGCGGCCTTGCAATCGCCACCGTCATCGTGTCGGCCTTCTGGGGAGCCGTCAGCGGGTCTCCTGCGGCTACTGTTGCGGCGCTCGGCGTGATACTTATTCCAGGAATGGTGGATTCCGGTTATGGCAAGCCTTTTGCTACGGCCGTCGTTTCCGTGTCTTCCGGCCTGTCGTCGATCATTCCTCCGAGCATCGCCTTCATAATGTACGGAGTCATCACCGGAGTTTCTATAGGCGCGATATTCGCAGCCGGATTCCTGCCGGGATTTTTAATCGCCTTCTGCCTTATCGTCTCCGTCTACTTGAGCTCTAAGAAGCACGGCTATCACGGCGATACTATCGTAAGAGAAAAAGGCGACGTCTTCAGGGCGTTCAAAGATGCATTCTTCGCGCTGATGGTTCCGGTCATCATACTGGGCGGTATATACGGAGGAATCTTCACGCCTACGGAAGCGGCGGCTGTGGCCTGTTTCTACGGCCTGTTTGTAGGTGTGTTCGTGTACCATTCGCTCTCCATCAAGGTAATATATGAGATATTGGTCGACACGCTTATAGGCTCGGCTACGGTCATGTTTATAACCGCGTGCGCGGGGCTGTACTCGTGGGTCAGCGACAGCGTCGGCCTCGTCGAAAAGACCTCCGCGCTGCTGCTCGGCATTTCCAGCAACGAGTATGTTACTCTTCTGATGATTTACTTCATCCTCTTCCTCGGAGGAATGCTGCTTGACGCGATCTCGCTGATGTACGTGTTCCTTCCGCTCATCATGCCGATAATGGCGAACTTCGGCTGGGACCCGATCTGGTTCGGCGTGATGCTGGCGATAATGGTCGCAATCGGTTGCGTCACGCCTCCCGTCGCGGTCAGCCTGTACGTCGGATGTAAAATCAGCGATTTGACTATAGAGGAATTAACGCCGCCGGTAATCCCCATGTTGATAGCGATGCTGGCCGGTCTGGTGATTCTGTCTATCTTCCCGCAGATTACGCTCTTCCTGCCTAAACTTATGGGATTGATGTAAATATCTTTAGCGACAGGAAATAGTCCCATCATAAAAGAGGCCTTAAGAGATTTCTTCTCTTAAGGCCTCTTCCCATTTTTTGATATGCAGGCGGAGCGGTACGCCCTTACGGCTGTTTGCCGATATATGCGAGGATGCCGCCGTCGACGTAGAGGATCTGTCCGTTGACAAAATCCGAGGCGGCGGAGGCGAGGAAGACGGCGGGGCCTTTGAGGTCCTCCGGCGTTCCCCAGCGGCCCGCTGGGGTTTTCGATACGATGAAGCTGTCGAAGGGGTGGCGGCTGCCGTCGGCCTGCCGCTCGCGCAGCGGCGCGGTCTGCGGCGTCGCTATGTAGCCGGGGCCGATGCCGTTGCACTGGATGTTCGCCGCGCCGTACTCGGAGCAAATGTTGCGCGTCAGCATCTTCAGCCCGCCCTTGGCCGCGGCGTAGGCGGAGACGGTCTCGCGCCCGAGCTCGCTCATCATCGAGCAGACGTTGATTATTTTGCCGCGGCCTTTCTTTATCATGCCTGGGATTACGGCCTTCGCGCAGATGAAGGGGCCGACGAGGTCGATGTCAACGACCTGGCGGAAGTCTTCAGCGCTCATCTCCGTCATCGGGATGCGTTTGATTATTCCGGCGTTGTTGACGAGTATGTCTATCGCGCCGAGGTCGCTTTCAATCTGCGCGACGAGCGCGCGCACCGCCGCTTCGTCCGTCACGTCCGCGATGTATCCGCGCGCCTCGATGCCTTTGGCGCGGTATGCCTCCGTCGCCGCGTCGAGGTTTTCACGGCTGCGGCAGTTGAATGCGATGCGCGCTCCCGCCTCCGCGAGAGCCTCCGCAATCGCGAAGCCTATGCCGTATGCGCCGCCCGTGACCAGCGCCGTCCGTCCTTCAAGCGAAAACATGTCGTTCCGCATTATTCGCGCTCCTCTCTGTTTTATACGTAAAGCGCCGCGCTCCGGAAGGGCGCGGCGCAGCTTTTGACGCGGGGATGTTTATTTCGCGCTCCGGCCCCTGCTCATGAGCGCTTTTTTGATGTAGCCGCCGAAGAGGCTTATCGCTATGAGCGCTATGAAGAACCAGCAGATTACCGAGTCGAAGAAGACGCTCGGGTCTCCGCCTGATTTCAGCAGCGCCGTGCGGAAGTTCTTCTCAGCCATCGGGCCGAGGATGAGGCCGAGTATAGCGGGGCTCGTCGGGACCTTGACCTTGCCGAGGAAGTATCCGACTATTCCTGCGACGAGCATGACCCAGACGTCGAAGAGGCTGTTCTTCATCGCGAAGGAGCCGATTATGCAGAGCACGAAGATGATGGGCGTCAGTATCCCCTTCGGGACGCTGAGCACCTTCGTGAAGAGCCTGATGCCCGCGAAGCCGAATATGCACATCAGCGTGTTCGCGACGAACATTCCGAGGAATATCGAGTAGACGAGCGCTTCGTTGGTCTCGAAGAGCATCGGCCCCGGCGCGAGCCCCTGTATCGTCAGCGCGCCTATCATTATCGCCGTGACCGCGTCGCCCGGGACGCCGAGCGTGAGCATCGGTATCATGGCTCCGCCAGTGACGCCGTTGTTGCCGCCCTCGGGGCCGGAGACCGCCTCGACCGAGCCTTTGCCGAAGAGCTCCGGCTCTTTCGCTATGCTGCGCGCCGTGTTGTAGCCGACGAAGGAGCCTATGTCGGCTCCCGCCCCCGGTATGATTCCGATGAACGTCCCTATGAGCCCCGTGACGGGCGCGATGCGGAAGATTTTCTTAAGGTCTTCCTTTTTCGGCAGGATGTTCGTCAGCTCGACTTCGATTTCGTCCTTTGAGAAGATAGTCTCGATATTTTCAAAGGCCTGGCTCATCGCGAAAAGCCCTATCATTATCGGGATGTAGTTGATGCCGCCCATGAAGTTGAAGTTGCCCTCGGGCGAGAAGCGGATGTAGCTCGTGACGCTGTCGATGCCTATCGTCGCGACAAGTATGCCGAGGCAGCCGCATATCAGCCCCTTCTCGATATCCTCGCCGGAGATGTTGCCTATTATGCAGAGGCCGAAGACCGCGAGCAGGAAGAACTCCGCCGAGCTGAACTGGAGCGCGAGCTTGGCAAGCTGCGGGCTGATCAGCCAGAGGCAGAGCACGGAGACGATGCCGCCGATGTAGCTCGCGAGCGTCGCCGCGCCGAGCGCGCGTCCCGCCTCGCCCTTCTTCGCCATAGCGTAGCCGTCTATCGCCGTCGCGGCGGAGGCCGGAGTTCCCGGCGTGTGAAGAAGAACGGCCGAGATGGAGCCGCCGTAGATAGCGCCGCAGTAGATGCCTATCAGCATCAGTATGCCCTGAGCCGCGTCCATGCCGAAGGTCATAGGCAGCAGCAGTGCGACGCCCATCGTGGCGGTCAGGCCGGGCAGCGCGCCGATGCAGATGCCGCAGAGCACGCCCGCCGCCATGTAGAGGAACACTATCGGAGTAAGACAGGTACTGAAAATTTCAGCAAGCAGATCCATGATTCAAAGCCCCCTGTCACATCTTTATAAGCCCGAACGAACCGACCGGCACGTTCAGCACGAACTGGAATATGCCGAAGACGACGGCCGTAACCGCCGCCGATATGAGGAACGATACGACATAGCCCTTCTTTGAGAACCATCTGATGAAAATAAATTCGAGGAGCGTCGTGGCGATGATAAAGCCCAGAGGTTCCAGAAGAAAAACATATACCACGAGTATCGCCATCGAGATATAGGCGCGCTTCGGCCCGGAGCTGAAAAGGTCTATCGGCGTGTTCTTCTCGGGCGTCAGCTTCCACGTGCGGTAGAGCAGGATGGCGGCGCAAGCGAGCATGACTATGGAGATAGCCATAGGCCACAGCCCCGGCCCCGGGACGCCGGTGCCGTAGCTCTCGGCGGTCGGGTATGTCGACGAGACGGCGATGATGCCTATACCCAACAGTATGCACAAAGCAGCCAAAACGAGGTTGCCTTTTTTCATAGGTTATTCCCCCTGTGTTCAGCATTAGAGCGCGGCTTCGGCCGCGCCGGGAAAAGCACCGGAGAGCGGACTGCGTAAGCCGCTCCCCTGCGCTGCGTACTGCGTCTTTAACGGACGGAGGCCGTTATTTCACCTTAAGTCCGAGCGAATCGACGAGCTCCTTGTAGAGCGCGAGCTGGTCGGCGATGGTCTTCTCGAAGGTCTTGCCGTCCTGGATTTCGATGACGTTGTTGGTGTTCGCCATGAATTCTTTGAACTGGTCTGAGGCCGCCGCTTCGGAGAAGATGCGGTAGAGCTCGTTCACAACCTCGTCGGGCGTAGCCGCGGGGACGCCGAGTCCGCGCCACGTACCGAGTACCGCGTTGTAGCCGCACTCCTTGAAGGTCGGGACGTCGGGCTGCGCCGCGAGGCGCTCGTTCGACATGACGGCGAGGACCTTAAGCTTGCCGGAGCGCACGAAGGAGTCGACTTCGGCGTAGGAGACGGCGACCGCGTCGATGTGTCCGCCGAGGAGGTCCGTTATAGCGCCGTTGGCTCCGTCATAGCCGACGTGCTTGAACTTGGAGCCGGTCTCCTTCGCGAGGCCCGCCGCCGCGAGGTGCCAGATGGCTCCGATTCCGGAGTTTCCGACCTGCACTTCGTTCTGCTTGGAATATTCGATAAAGTCCTGAATGTTGCCGAAGCGCTTGTCGTCCGCCTTGACCGTTATCGCGGAAGCCGCCGAGTTGATCATGAGGATGGGCTTGAACATCGTGTAGGTGAGCCCCGCGTTGTTGCCCATAGCTTCGAGCGTGGCGAGCTCGACCGTGATCATCGTGATGATTGAGCCGTCCTTGGGGGCGTTCGCTCCGTAGAGCATACCGATGGCTCCGCCCGCGCCGGAACGGTTCTCGACAGTGATGTTCTTGAAGGAACCCTTCGCCGCGTCCGCAAGTCCGCGCATGACCGCGTCCGTGCCGCCGCCCGCGTCGTAGGGGACGACGCACGTTACGCTCATCTTGGAGAAGTCGGGCGCCGCGGCGGCCGCCTCCCTCTGCGCCGCGCCCATGACGACGAGCGCGATCACCGCTGCAAGTACCAAAAGTTTCTTTGACATACCGCTGTACCTCTTTCCTCAAAGATTCCGGGGCGGCCTCACCGCCGCCTTTCCGGTTTATTTTTGACGCCCGTTCGGGCGGTCAAACCTTTTTTGCAAAATTCTGCGCCGCGGCGAAGAGGCGCGGCGCGCAGGCTATTTCTTAAACGCGGCGGCCGCGGAGACGAGCGCGCGCGCCGCTTCCGTGATTTTGCCGAACTCTCCCGCCTCTATCCACGCGCGGTTCGCGAGGTTGCCGCCTACTCCCGCGCCGACGGCTCCCGCCGCGAGGAAATCCGCGACGTTCTTTTCGTTGACGCCGCCGACCGCCATGAGCTTGATATGATTCAGCGGAGCGCGCACGGCCTTCAGATAGCCCGGCCCCATGTCTGCGGCGGGGAAGAGCTTCACGAAATCCGCGCCCGCGCGGTGCGCCGTCATGATCTCGCTTGGCGTCAGCGCGCCCGGCATCGAGACGAGGCCGAGCTCGCGGGTGCGTTTTATTACATCTATATTGGTGTCTGGTGAAATGATGAAAAGTCCGCCGGCTTCGCGCGTCAGATCGACGAGCGAAGGCTCCGTCACCGTCCCTGCGCCGGCGAGCATTTTGCCCTCGAAGGCGCGCACGATGTCGCCTATCGCCTTTGCGGTTGCGCTCCAGCTTTCGGGGCGGCTCTGGTCGTATGTGACCTCCATGAGCCTGACGCCTCCGTCGTAAAGCGCTTGTGCGACCTTCATGCACTGCTCGCTGCCAACTCCGCGCACGATTGCGATTATCTTCTCTCGCGACACACGTTCAATGACCTCTTTCCGCATAGCGGCGCCTCCAGTTTATATGGAATAGAAAAACGTCATATGTTACGGCTTCGCCGGCTTTCAAGAGCCGGGACGAAAAAGTATTCGCAAAAAATAAATCGGCAGAAATACATATATGCCGTTCGTATTTTACCACAATGCCTGATATTTCACTACGTTGGCAATACTTGCCGTGTGCTGCGCATTAACGCTTATTTTTCGGCGTTTCCCGCTCATGCGGGGCGGCGCATCCGTTTCATCCCGCGACACGTCCGGCGCGCCGTTTCCGCTTACTGAAAAAATTATTATTTTTTGAATTGGCCGCGGCGTGACAAAATTAAGGCGGCTTCGCCGCGGCGGTTTGCGTTTTTGCGCTGATTTTGCAGTTTTGCGTGTTTTTGCAGCGCGCGGCGGAGAAAGAGCGCGTTATCGGCAATATTGCAAATTGACAACCTTTAATGTAATATGCACGTTGGCCTTTCGGCCGTGAAATTTTTGCGTCGGCGGTGGTATTATGGCGGACTTTTCATTTCTTGCCGAAGCCTCGGACATCTGGGGCGAGTGGCGCTTCGAGCCTTGGAGCAGCGGCTCCGCGTCGGGGCTCTACCGGCGCGTCTCGATGGTGAAGTCCGGCCTCATGGGCGAGGTCGCGCGCTATTACGCCGACGACTACCTCGTCTGGCGCTACGACGCCGAGGACGACGCCGAGCGGCTGCGCCGCGGCGCGAAGTCCGAGAGCGACCTGTTGGTCCAGCGTTTCGTCTTCCTGCGCGAGGCGGGTGAATATTATATGAAGAAGAGCTCCATCATGTTCGGCCTGCGCGGCTTCGTGGAGCTGCACTTCCTTCCCGTGCGCGGCGAGATTCCGAAGGCCGTCGAGGACGTGGGCTATTTGGTCCACGCCGCGATGCGCAAGCTCGGCAGGCTCGGGGCCGCGCGTGTCTGCTGAAAATTCGGCGCGATTAAAATTGTCCGGGCAGCACCGGCTTTTTTATAAACAATTTATGGAGGTGGAACTTTTATGTTCTTCATGATGTTCGCAGTATCAATCATCTGCTTGATACTCGGCTACATTTTCTACGGGCGCTTTATGGCGAGGGTCTACAACCTCGACAACCACAACGTCACGCCCGCGGAGCGTCTCAACGACGGCATGGACTACTGTCCGACGCACCCCGCCGTCGTCCTCGGCCACCACTTCTCGTCCATCGCTGGCGCGGGCCCCATCGTCGGCCCGATAACGGCGGCCTCGATGTTCGGCTGGCTCCCGACTATCGTATGGTGCATCTTCGGCTCCATATTCCTCGGCGGCCCGCATGACTTCGGCGCGGTCATGGCCTCGATGCGCCACGACGGAAAGTCGATAGGCGAGGTCATCGACCACTGGATCGGCCACAAGGCGAAGAAACTCTTCCTTATATTTACGATACTCTCGCTCTTCCTCGTCGTCGCGGTCTTCACCGTCCTTACGACGGCGACCTTCGTTCTCGACCCAGTAGTCGCCTTCGTCAGCTGTATGTACATCGTGCTCGCGGTCGTCTCGGGGCTGCTCATCTACCGCTTCAACATGAACCTCAAGCTCGTCACGATAGTGATGCTTGCGATAATAGCCTTCTGCTCCATCAAGGGCGGCGACTGGCCCATCGTCGCGAAGATATTCACCCACAGCTCCGACTGGTGGAACTTCTTTATCGCGATATACATCCTCTTCGCATCCGTCCTCCCCGTCTGGTTGCTTCTCCAGCCGCGCGACTACCTCGCCTCGTACTTCCTCTACTTCGCCGCCGCGATAGGCGCGATAGGAATGATATTCGGCGGCTCGATGGACAGCGGCGCGGTGCCGATGTTCGCGCCCGAGATGAACTGGTTCGGCCTCACGAAGGCCGACATGTGGCCGATGCTCTTTGTCATCGTAGCATGCGGCGCTATATCGGGCTTCCACTCGCTCGTCGGTTCCGGCACGACCTCGAAGCAGCTCTCCCATGAGCGCGACGCGCTGCCTGTCGGCTACGCCGCGATGCTCCTCGAAGGACTCGTCGCAGTCATCGCGCTCGGCACTATGATGGTCGCTGGCGGCATACAGAAGGGCGGCCCCGTCGGCACCTTCGCCGCGGGCTTCGGACAGTTCTGCACGATAATCGGCATCAACCCCGTGCTCGGCACGCGCCTCGGAGCGATAGCGGTCAACACCTTCCTGCTCACCTCGCTCGACACAGCGACGCGCCTCGCCCGCTATCAGATTCAGGAGATAACGAACTACAAGGTTAACAAATACCTCGCGACGATAATCGCCGTCGCAGTCGCGCTCGTCCTCGTCTACGTCAAGGCCAAGGGACCCGACGGAAACCCGATACCCGCGTGGCAGGTCATCTGGCCCGTCTTCGGCGCGTCGAACCAGCTCGTCGCGGCGCTCGCGATTCTTGGCATCGCGATGTGGATAATCCGCGGCCTCAAGAAAAAGGCGACCTTCCTTCTCATCCCGTTCTGGTTCATGCTCGTCACCAGCATGGCGGGAATCGTGATAGAAATCAAGGCGACGCTCATGAGCGGACACCCGAACTACATACTCGCCGTCATCAGCGCTCTGCTCCTTGTCCTTGCGCTGCTCATGACGAAGGAGGGCTTCGCGGCGCTCAACCGCGAAAAGCGCGGAGAGTTCATCGAGCAGTAACGAAACGCGCGAAAGCGCGAAAAATCGAAAACGATAGGGGCCGCGTCTGCGGCTCCTTTTTTAATGCGCGCGTAAGCTTTGCGGGGTATGATTATGTGAAGGCGCTCTATGCGGCAACGCTGTAAACGACGGCATAAGGAGTGCTGTATCATAGGCGTCATTCCGCGCTTCGACGTAATGCGCTATCCGCTTCTGCGGATAATAAATTTCCTTAGCGCATTACTAGCGTCGGCGGCGTTTTGCCGATGGACGCGGAATCCAGCGTCTTTAATTTCCGTAACGTATGGGAAGCATAAGCCGCCGGATGTCGGGTCAAGCCCGGCATGACGATATTATTTACGGAGGGGTTTTGGGCATGTGGGCTGTCTATGCGTTATGTTCCGCGTTCTTCGCGGCTTTGACTTCGATTCTTGCGAAGGTCGGCATCGAGGGCGTCAACTCGAATCTTGCGACCGCGGTGCGCACGGCGGTCGTGCTCGTCATGGCGTGGCTCGTCGTATTCGCGACCGGGACGGCGGAGGGCGTGTGGAGCATCGGCAGAAGGAGCTGGCTCTTCCTCGTCCTCTCGGGCCTCGCTACCGGCGCGTCGTGGCTCTTTTACTTCAAGGCGCTGCAAATCGGCGAGGCATCGAAAGTCATCCCCGTCGACAAATTCAGCGTCGTCCTCGGCATCCTGATGGCCTTTATCTTCCTTCACGAAGCCGTCACGGCGAAGACGCTCCTCGGCGGCGCGCTGATAGCGATAGGGACGTTCGTGCTGATTCTGTAAATCTGCGCGGAGCGCGGAGCTCTTGCCCCTCAGAAAAACCTCGTCAGCCCGTACAGCAGTTTCAGGCCGTAGAAGATTATCACGACACCGCATACTGCGTTTATCGCGCGCAGGAGCTTCGGGCCGATTTTGTCGCTGAAGAGCGAGACGGCGAGCGAAAGGCCCGTGAACCACGAGGCGGAGGCGCAGGCGACGCCCGCGATGAAGGCGGAGGACTGTCCCGGCGGCAGCGTCACGTAGAACGCGCCGAGCATCATCGTGCCGTCGATGAGCGCCTGCGGGTTGAACCACGTTACGACGCAGGCGGAAAGCGCCGTCCGTCCGAGCGGCGCCGGCGCGCGCGCTTCGCCGATTTCGCGCGCCTTTTCGCGCAGCAGGCCGAGGCCGATTTTGATTACCACACGCCGCCCGCTCCCAAGATGAACATCTGGAGCTTTTCATATTTCTGTATCGCCGCGCCGATGCCGAAGAAGCAGAAGAGCGCGAGCGTCACGTCGAAGAATATGACGATGAGCGCCGTGAGCAGAGCGCGCCGCCTGCTCTGCGTCATAGCCGAATTTATCACGAAAAGGTTCTGCACTCCTATCGGAGCGACGTAAGCGAGGCCGAGCGTCAGTCCCTGAAGGAAATAGTACAAAATTCCGCCTCCCGCAGATTTTTATGCGATTATATCACGGCCCTTTTCCCGCCCTTTACCTAAGCGTAACAATCGATAAACGCAGCCGTAACTCAAAAATGGTTTCATAGTATCGTCCGCAAGGGCATTATTGTGAACACAAATTTTTTCGAGGAGGATTTTCATGGGTATTTGGAGTCGTTTGGGTAAGGGAATGCTCGCGGTCGTAGCCGCCGCCACTGTTTTTGCGGGCGCGGCTTTCGCTGCGGAGAAGAAGGAGCTGACGGTCTACACCGCGCTCGAGAACGAGCAGATCAACAAGTATCTCGCATCCTTCCGCGAGAAATATCCCGACATTGAGATAAAGATAGTCCGCGACTCGACCGGCATCATCACAGCGAAGCTTCTCGCCGAGGGCGACAAGACCCCGGCCGACGTAGTCTGGGGGGACGGCGGCTTCGAGCCTTCTCGTTCTTGAGGACCGCGGCATGATAGAGCCTTACGCTCCGAAGGGACTCGACCGCGTCGAGCCGATGCTCAAAGATACTGCGAACCCGCCCGCATGGGTCGGCATCGACGCCTGGGAGACGGCGATAATCTACAACACCGCCGAAGCGAAGGCGAAGGGGCTACCCCCCCATCAAATCCTACAAAGACCTTCTGCGCCCCGAGTTCAAAGGCCAGATAATCATGAGCAACCCGAACTCCTCCGGCACGGGCTTCCTCGCCGTGACGGGCCTCATCCACCTCATGGGCGAAGAAGAGGCGTTCAAGTACATGGACCAGCTTCACAACAACATCGCGATGTACACGCACTCCGGCTCGGCCCCCGCGAAGAAGGCCGCGGCGGGCGAGTTCGCGGTAGGCATTTCCTACGGCTACGCCGGCATGAACCAGAAGAAGAAAGGCGCTCCGATCGAGGTCATCTTCCCCGAAGAGGGCAGCGGCTGGGACGTCGAAGCGAACGCTCTGATAAAGAAAGCGAACATCAAGCCGGAGTCGAAACTTTTCCTCGACTGGGCGATTTCCGACGAGGCCATCAACGCGCTGAAGGACGATTACGCGATAACGGCGGTCAAGGTGCGCGAGGGAATCCCCGAGGGTTACGCCAAAGACCCGCTTTCGCAGCTCGTCAAGAACAACGACCTGAAATGGTCGGCGCTCAACCGCGACCGCATCCTCAAGGAATGGGCGGCGCGCTACGACGGCAAGACGGAGGCCAACTAATCCCGCGGCCTTTTCGGGAGAAGTGCTGAAATCATGGCATCTCTGCGCGCTGAACATATAATCAAGAAATTCGGGAAGCAGACGGCGCTCAACGACGTGAGCTTCGAGATAGAAGACGGCGAATTCGTCTGCGTCCTCGGCCCCTCGGGCTGCGGGAAAAGCACGCTCCTGCGCGTCATCGCGGGACTTGAAGATATAGAAAGCGGAAAGGTGGAGATAGGCGGCC
>ENA-OQCL01000308-OQCL01000308.1-human-gut-metagenome-genome-assembly--contig:-NODE-308-length-25264-cov-3.565342_pt1 | contig 25264 bp, 24 predicted proteins | sample MGYA00242502_ERZ504586 | MGnify/ENA primary metagenome ERZ504586 (study PRJEB26092, sample SAMD00036316) | human gut metagenome | host: Homo sapiens | study: EMG produced TPA metagenomics assembly of... | reverse complement strand
CGCGCTCAGGCCGTAGCTGATCGCAAGGCCCAGGATGCCGCCGCCCAGGCCGATGATGCCGGCCTCGGTCAGGAACATCGCGCCGATCTTGCTCATCTTGCAGCCGAGCACCTTCATGACGCCGATCTCGCGCGTGCGCTCGTAGATGCTCATGAGCATCGTGTTGCAGATCGAGATCGCCGCAACCAGCATCGCGACCCCGCCGATGCCGCCGAGCATGAGCTGCAGGCTCTTGCTGCTCTCCTGCATCTGCTGGATGGTTTCGGCCATCGAATAGGAGGAGAGTCCCATGGACTTGATCTGGTCCTGCACATCCAGCACGTTCTCAAAGCTGTCCACCTTGACCACGGCGCTGGGGTACTCATCGGTCTTCATGCTGATGTTTTGGAAGACCTTCTTGTTCTTCTGCATGATGAGCTTCATCGTGTCCAGGGAGCAGTACATGTTGTAGCCATGGCCCGCATTGTCGTCCTCGACGATGCCGACCACGCGCGCCTTGAACTCGTACTCCTTGGGGTTGCCCTGGTCGTCGGTGTCCGAGTAGTCGCTCAGGACCACGGTGTACTTGGCGTTCAGCCAGTCGATGTCCGGGGCCTCGCTGTCCCAGCGGCTGGAGCGCGGTTGCGGAATGGCGTGCTCTTGACGCCCTCGCCCAGCAGGATCTCGATCGTGTCCGAGGGCGCGTTCTTGGAGAAGCCCGAGCCTTCGACGACGTGGATGCCCAGGGCCTCCACCGCGTCGGGGTTGATCGCCGTAAGGCCGTAAGAGCTCTCGAACTTGCCGGTCTTGGTCGTCATGTTGTAGAAGTCCTGCTCGGGGGGAGACGACGGTGACGTGGTCCAGGGCCGCGATCTCGCGCACGGCGCGGTCGTCCAGCTTGATCGCCTCGACTGGGCTCCTCACCGGAGGAGGCGCCGCCGATGATCACCATGCCGCCCCCGCCGTAATAGGTGGTGGAGTTGATGTTGATGGTCGTCAGTTCCCCGCTCTGGGAGAGGCTGTCGATGTAGCCCTGATTGATGCCGATGCCGATGCTGACCATGACCACGATGGAGGCTGTGCCGATCATGACGCCGATCATCGTCAGCACCGAGCGCAGCTTGCGCCGCCAGAGGTTTGTCGCCGCAAGGCGGATCAGGTCACTCCATTTCATCGTCGTCCACCTTCGCCTTCTTGCGCCGGCGCACGATCACGATCACCGCCGCGATCGCGCCCGCGACCACGACGCCGATCACGATATAGCCCCAAACCGGGAAGCCCGCGGAAACGGGCTCGGTCATGACCGGCTCGTCCGGGATCATCATGTCGTCATTGCCGTAGTCCATGGCGGCGACGTTGACGGTCACGGGCGTGCGCTTCTCGGTCTGGTTGCCGTCCTCGTCCTCGTAGGTGACGACGATCTCGCCGTCCACCTGGCCGCTGGCGTCCGCGTTCGGGGTGATCATGACGTCGTACTCCCGGGTGGAGCCGGACTCCATGTTGCCCGCGTAGTAGTTCTCGTCCGCGCTCATGGCGTCGCTCTCAAAGGTGACCGAGACGTTGTAAAGGGTGGTTCTGCCCTTGTTGTAGAGGTTCATCATCAGGTTGAAGCTCTCGCCCTGGTAGCAGTCGATGGGGTAATTGGGCGTGTCGAGCGAGAGGTTAGCCACCTGCACGATGGGCAGGGAGAAGGTGTCCTGGGAGGTCTTGGCCGCGTCCTCCTGGACGAACTCGTTCTTGAGGGTGAGGCTGACGGGCTCCACGCCCGCCGAGGGCGTCGCGCGCACGCGGATCGTCTTTTCGACCGTCTCGCCCGCCTTGATGCGCTCGATGAAGAAGCTGTTCGTCCCGTTGACCGGCACGATGGTGGACTTCGCCTCCTCCAGGGTGGACTTCACGTCCGTGACCGTGCGGTTCGAGGTGTTGCGGATGCGCAGCGTCAGGTCAAACTCCTCGCCGGCCTTGACCTCCTGCGGGTTCATGGTGTAGTCCTCCAGCAGGAGGATCGCGGTGGAGGGATCGGGGACGGGCGTCTCCTGGGGCTTCTCCTCTTTCTCCGGCTCCTTGCCGTAGCGGATCTGCACGTAGGTGGTGATGTCCGTCTCGGCCGGGGCGGTCTCCTGCAGGTTCGTGTTGGCAAAGAGGTGGTAGACCTTGAACTGGATGGCGTAGGTGCCGTTGACCGCGTCCTTCTTCACGCGGAAGGGGAAGTCGAAGTAGGTCTCCACGATCTCCCCGTCCTTGTCCCGCACGTCGATCAGGTCCGCAAAGTCCTTGACGTAGGAGCTGCTGTCCAGTTCAAAGGGGAAGTTCTTGGTGTCCTCCGGGATGACGGGCTCGACGCGGATGTAGGAGATCGGCGCGTCGTTGAGGTCCTGGTTGCCCTGGTAGGCCAGGTACAGCCGCAGGTCCACCGTGCCGTCCATCTTGTCCTGCGCCGCGGGCTTGGAGACGAGGGTGATGTCGTACTTGGTCTGCAGCTTGGACTTGTCGATTTCCTCCTGCGGCTGGAAGGGATTGTACGTAGGCTGCGGCTGCGTGGTCGGGGTCGTCTCGTCGCCGTCGTCATCGGGATCGTTCGTGCCGGGGTTCTCCTCTTCGCCCGGGTTTTCCCCTTCCGAGGGGTCTTTCGTATGTTCGTCCTGCCCTCCCTTATCGCCGGTATCCTGGCCGCCTTTTTTGGGCTCCAGGCCGGTGTAAACCTCGTTGGAGAAGGAGAGAAAGCTGCTTTTTTCAACGTCGGAAGCGGAAGTCGCCCGCGCGGGCGTGGGGAAAAGCGCGAGCACCAGCAGCAAGGCCAGTGCAAAGGAGAGGGGTTTGAGCAGGCGGTTCATGATGCGTGTTCCTCCTCGGTGAGATTGGGATTCGCTTCAGGGGCTGGTTGGGGTGCGTTGGGAGCGGACCCTCCGCCGGGGGCGGACCCTCCGTCGGGGGCGGACCCTCCGCTGGGGGCGGCACTGCCGCCGGGAGCGGACCGTCCGCCGGTTTGGTCGACGATGTCCACGATGAGGCCGTCGAGGATGTTGACCACGCGGTCGGCGTGCGCGGCGACGGAGGGGTCGTGCGTGACCATGACGAGGGTGTGGTTGTCGCGCTTGGCCATGGCCTGGATGAGGGAGAGGATCTCCTCGCTCGTGCGGCTGTCCAAGTTGCCGGTCGGCTCGTCCGCGAAGATGACCTCCGGGTTGGAGACCAGCGCCCGGGCAATGCCGACGCGCTGCTGCTGGCCGCCGCTCATCTGGGAGGGCTTATGCTTCATATGGGATTCCAAGCCCACGGTTTTCAAAGCCTCCTTGGCCCTGCGCAGCCGCACCGCCTTTGGCACCCCCCGAAAGGACAGGGGAAACGCCACGTTTTCCAAGGCCGTATAGTAGGGCATCAGGTTAAAGGATTGAAAGATAAACCCCACATGTTTCTGGCGAAATAGGATCAATTCGCTTTGGTTCATCCGCTCCAAATGCTTGTTGGCGATGATGATCTCCCCGCTGGTGGCGGGTTCCAAACCGGCCAGCAAGTTCAGCAGGGTGCTTTTACCGCTGCCGCTGCGCCCAATGATGCAGCACAGCTCCCCCGGCGCAACGGTAAGGTCTACCCCGCGAAGCGCATGCACGTCCACGCTTCCAACATGGTAGACCTTGGTCACATCCCGCAGGGTTATGATGGGTTTTTGCTCCATCCCTTCCTCCATTGGTTTCATATTATTCCCACTGCCAGTGTACTACGCCGGCCTGTAAACTGCAAATGAACTTTACATGAATATTTTTTGTCCGCCATATCCGCCCAGTTTCTACCAATATTGGTCAACTTTCCCCCAAGGGCAAACGATCGCTTCCATCATAATCGAACCAAGTTGCGTGATTTTAAGGAATGCGCATGGCCTGGCGGATAAAATGCCCCCCTGCCCGCCCGAGAATCGGGGAAAGGTCCAGGGGCGGCGGCTCGTCTTCCCTGGGGGGGGCAGGGTGTCCCCGGGGATGGAGAAGGCCGCTGCGGCCCCGGGGGGGCGGCGGCGTTTGGCGCCGGGGCCTTCGCCCCGGCCGCAACAAAAGCTGAGGCCGGAAGCAAAGCCTCCGGTCTCAGCTTTTCAGGGCGCTTCGCGCCCCGCCGCCGCCCCCCCTAGGAAACCGCGACGCGATTCCCTTAGCGCCGGAAACGTGGCAGATGCGCCAAGAAAAAGGGGAGGTGTCCGCTAAGACGCTTCCCCCGGTGATGGCAGTAAGCCCAATATACCCCCCTTTGGGAATGTTGCCCATGGCCTGCCGCTATGCCAGCACATCCAGCAGGAAGCCCTCCATGCCGTCCCGGTCGGAGACCCGCAGCTCGCCCAGGCCCATGTGCTTCATTAAGTACACCAATATGAGTGAACCTGGTAAAATGGTATGTTCCCTGCCTTTGAGCAGGGGCTGGGCCGCGCGGCCCGCGCTGCCCAGGTCATAGAGCCATTCCACCAGCTCGTCCAACGCGGTGTGGCAGATGGGCATGGCGGCCACCTTGGCGCCGTCGTAGGCCTTGAGGCCCAACATCAAGGCCGCCACCGTGGTGATGGTGCCGCCTACCCCCACATAATCTTCGCTTTTTTCCGGGGGAAACCGGAACAGCTCCTTGCACTTGGCGAACACCCGCCGCTTCATCTCCTCCAGGGAGTAGGCGCTGTCGCACAGTTCCCGGGCCTTTACGCAGCCCAGAGGTGCGCTGTGCAGGAAACCGGGCCGCAGGATCTCCGTACTGCCCCCGCCGATGTCCAAAAGGCCGCCCTGGCCGCCGGTGGCGCCCAAGAGGGCCAGGCGGGCTTCCTCCTCCGGCTCAAGCACCCGGACCGTTATCCCTATGGCCGCCGCCCGCCGGCAGAAATCAGCGCCGTTTTCGCTCTCTCGCACGGCGCTGGTGGCATAGGCGTAAACCGGAACCCCCCGCTCCGCCGCGTCCGTGGCAAAGGCTTCCATAGCCCAAAGGGCCCGCATCATGGGGACTTCCCCCAGCCGGCCGGTCTTGCTGACGCCTTCGGCCAGGTGGGTGCTTTCCAGTCGTTTGGGTTCCATGCGAGCCTGTCCGTCCTGCACCCTGCCTACGGCATACCGGATGGAATGGCTCCCCACATCGATGATGGCGGCTTGTTTCAAAGCTCCCTCCTTGGTCCAGGCGGCGTCATGCTGCCTTGATTTGGAAAAAGTGGCGGATGACGCCACTTTTTGCTTTTATGGGTCGGCTTGTCCAACGCATTGCCTATTCCACGCTGAACTGGATATCGTCCGGCTTGACAAAGCCCAGCTTTTCCCGGGCATATTGCAGGATGTATTCCTCGCTCTGGGCGTATTCGATCATGTATTCGATCCGCTGTTTCTCCAATTCCAGGGCCTCATATTCCTGGCTAAGGGCCGCCTGCTCCTCTTCGATGGCGGACAGTTTATTCTCTTGGCCAATAAATACCATCACAAAGGCTGCTACGCAAAACAGCCCCACCAGGAAGCCCAACGGCTTTTTGGTATGCCTTTTTTTCGCTTTTGTGGCCATATTCCTCTACTCCTACATATATAATTAATCCATTCCATCTTTGGTGCAAGCCCTTTTTTATGGGCGGACCAAAGCTTTACAAAATACCCGTGTACCAGGCGGGCATACCCATAAGCTCCCGCCCCCATGGCCAGCAGCAAATATCCCCGGGGCTTGCCTCCGTTGATAAACAGCAGGGTGGCGCAGGCGATCAAAAGGGCGGCAAAATAAAACAGGATATCCATTACCCCGTTCCAGATCCGGTTCCGCCACAGGCAGCGCAAGGGCAGCAACAGGTCATAGCACAGGCCGATGGCCATCCCCCCATACAGGGCGGCGCAAAGGGCGGGCACTTCTTCCATAGGCCGCTTACCGGAATAGCCGGGACATGAGGGAACCCTGGGGCTGCACCTCATCCACATATTCCAGGGCGATGATCTCCCCTTCCAGGATCACCTGCCCCGCGTCTAAATCCAGCTTGGTCATGTGCAGGCCCATCCCCTCGATCCGCAGGGCCCCCGCCTCGGTCAACAGCTGTACCTCTTGTTCGTTAAAACTATCCACATCCTTTACGCCGCTCACCCGCATCAGTTGCCGTTCGTCGATATGGATAGAGTGCGCGCGGATCCGTCCGCCCTCCATGGCTTTTTGGTCGATCATGGCAGCCCGTCCTTTCGTTTGCTTTGACATATATATGTGGCGCCTTGGCCTTCTATTCCAGGTTGCAATAAGGATTGATTATATTTCCGCACCCCTTTGCCATTTATTTTGTCAACTTTCCTCGCCGGTTGTAAATCTTTGGTGAAGTCGTAGGACTTTCCCTTGACTTTTTTGAATAATACGCTTACTATTAACATAGATGTAAGCAGGTATCTTCTTTTATCCTGTTGTGCAGCGCCTAGCTTCATGAATTCAAATGGTGTACAACAACATAAAATCCGGTTTGGATTGCCATTGCTTGGGTATACTCTTTGTTGTATCCCCATTCCTATGTTGCGGCTACACCGTCTGATAAACTATTCATTATTTTTATGGAAGCGATTTGTGGTTTCGGCCCCTTGGCCTGAAGCAGCCCCATCGCATATTGAAAGGAGTAATTTGTGACCAGAGAAATGTTACAGGAAAAAAGCCTGAACGACCTGCGGGAGATCGCCAGGCTACAGGGCGTCAAAGCCTTAACCAAATATCGCAAAAGCGAATTGGTAGATATTATCATGAATGGAGGGAAGTCCGCTCCCACCGAGGAAGCGGAGGCGGCGCCCCGGCAAGAGGCGGCGGAGCCCCCGGCTGCGCCGCAAGCAGCCGCCACCGGTTCCGAGCCGGTCGGGGAGGCTGCGCCCGTGCGCCAGCCCGGGGAGGAAAGCGGCTATCAGCCCCGCTATACTGCCCCGTCCTATCAGCAGCGGCCTGCTTATCCCCAGAATTCTTATAATAGCCGCCGGCAATATCCCCAGCGTCAGTATAACGCCTATAACAACCGGGGCGGTTACCAAGGCTATCAGGGGGGGTACCAGCAGGGATATTCCCAGCAGGGATACAATGGCGGGTACAATCGGGATTATGGCCAGCAGGGCTATCAGCAGCAGGGCTATGTGCCCGGCGGCTATGCCCAGGCCTACCATAACGCTTACGAGCAGGACGACGGCTACCGCCGCAACGAGCGGGGCGAGCGTCCAGAGGGCTACTACAATAAGGAATACGGCACCAGCAATCCCGCCGTGCCGGAGCTGCTGGAAGGCGGCGAGTGCGGCGAGTGCGAAGGCGTGCTGGAGGTGCTGCCGGATGGCTACGGGTTCCTGCGCAGCGAAAACTACCTGCCCGGCAACCATGACGTATACGTTTCCATCGCCCAGATCCGGCGCTTCGGCCTGCGCACCGGGGACTTGGTCACCGGCAAGACCCGGCCCGGCAAGGATGGCGAACGGTTCCTGGCCCTGCTATACATCACCGCCATCAACGGGGAAGACCCGGAAACCGCGCCCCGGCGTAAGCATTTCGAGGAGCTGGTGCCCATCTATCCCAACGAACGGCTCACCCTGGAGCGGCCGGATACGGAGCAGGATCAAAGCCGGGCCATCCGCCTCATCGACCTGATCGCCCCCATCGGCAAGGGCCAGCGGGGCCTCATCGTCAGCCAGCCCAAGAGCGGTAAGACCACCCTGCTTAAAAACATCGCCAACGGCATCGCGGCCAATTATCCCGACGTGACCCTGATCGTGCTGCTCATTGACGAGCGGCCGGAGGAAGTGACGGATATGCAGCGCTCCATCAAGGGCGAGGTACTCTATTCCACCTTTGACGAGCTGCCGGAGCATCATACCCGGGTGGCTGAAATGTGCCAGGAGCGGGCCATGCGCCTGGTGGAGCAGGGCAAGGACGTGGTGGTGCTGATCGATTCCATCACCCGTTTGACCCGGGCCTATAACCTGACCATCCCCGCCACCGGCAAAACCCTGTCCGGCGGCATGGATCCCGGCGCCCTCCACAAGCCCAAGCGGTTCTTCGGCGCAGCCCGCAACATCGAAAACGGCGGCAGCCTTACCATCATCGCCACCGCCCTCATCGAGACCGGCAGCCGGATGGACGATATCGTATACGAGGAATTCAAGGGCACCGGCAACATGGAGATCCACCTGGACCGCAAGATGAGCGAAAAGCGCATCTTCCCGGCCATCGACATCTATAAGAGCGGCACCCGGCGGGAGGAATTGCTCCTGTCCCCGGATGAGCGGGAAGCCGTATTCGCCATGCGGCGGAACCTGAGCGCCGGCAACCCGGCGGAGGTCACCGAGCAGCTGATCAGCATGCTGGAAAAAACCGCCACCAACGAGGAATTCGTAGCCCGGCTCAAAGGCTGGATGAACGTGTACGAAAAGGACGGCTACACCACCGGCAAGAGCTTCATGAAATAGCCCCGGCCCGGCTTTCGAGCCCCTAAACCATCGAGAAAAAAAAACCGTATTGCGCCGGGAATTCCCCTTGCAAATACGGTTTTCTTTAGGGTATAATGTTTCTGTTTGACACGTGCTGTGTGCCAAATGCAGCAGGAGGGCGGCTAATCGCCCTGCGCCAAGCAAATTTGAATGGAGGACAGCGAGATGAAGAACGACATCCATCCCAATTATGGTGAATGCATCGTGCGTTGCGCTTGCGGCGAAACCTTCAAGAGCGGTTCCGTTAAAGGCGAGCTCAAGGTGGAAATTTGCTCCAAGTGCCATCCCTTCTTCACCGGCCGGCAGAAGCTGGTGGATACGGGCGGACGCGTGGATCGCTTCAAGAAGCGTTACGGCATGAACTAAGGCTGGCTTCCCCAGCCCGGGCCCACTACCCCATGGAACCCAAAAGGCTGTATTTGCTGGAACGGCACGGTTTCGTTCCCTGCGAATGCAGCCTTTTCCATCATACGGCCTGGATCTCAGGCCATGTCACCACAACCAGTTAGAAAGGAGCAGGGTTTATGCACATCCTAGTCATCACCGGCAGCCCCCATAAGCGGGGCACCTCCGCCCTCCTAGTGGATGCCTTCTTGGAAGGCGCCACTGCCGCCGGCCATCAGGTGGAACGCTTTGATAGCGCCTTTGCGGCCGTGGCCCCTGTAAGGCCTGCGATTTTTGCCGCAGCCACGGGGAGCAATGCACCCAAAAATGACGATATGGAGGCCCTGTGGCCCAAGCTGCTGCAAGCGGATCTGGTGGTCTTGGCCACGCCCCTCTATTATTTTGGCTTCAGCGCCCAGCTTAAAGCCGTCCTGGACCGGTTCTATGCCAAAAACGCCTCCCTGCGCCAGCATCCCAAGGGGGTCTGCCTCCTGGCCACCTGCGGGGACGCCGAGGATTGGGCCATGGATGGGCTGCGGGCCCATTACGCTTGCTTCTGCAAATACATGGGCTGGGAGGACCGGGGCCAGGTCCTGGCCTTTGGGGTAAGCGTCCCCAAGGACATAGAGGCCACCGATTACCCGGCCCAGGCCCGGGCGTTAGGGGCAAGCCTATAGACGGCGCTGACAAGCGGCATTATGCCGCTTGTTTTTTTCGCTCCACATTCTGGGGCCGGCATCGCCAGGCCCGCGGCCCAATGCTAGGGCATAATAAAAGAGCCGGCGCAAGGCCGGCCCTAAAAAGAGGAATACCGATGATCTCTCGCTGAAATTACGCGTTGAAGTACCGCTTGAGCAGGCCGGCAAAGGCTTTGCCGTGACGGGCTTCGTCCCGGGCCATCTCATGGACGGTGTCGTGGATGGCGTCCAGGTTGGCCGCCTTGGCCATCTTGGCAAGGTCCGTCTTGCCTGCGGTGGCGCCGTTCTCCGCCTCTACCCGCATCTGCAGGTTCTTCTTGGTGGAGTCCGTGACCACTTCCCCCAGCAGCTCCGCAAACTTGGCCGCATGCTCCGCCTCTTCATAGGCGGCCTTCTCCCAGTACAGGCCGATCTCCGGATACCCTTCCCGATGGGCTACCCGGGCCATGGCCAGATACATGCCGACTTCCGTGCACTCGCCCTGGAAATTTGCCCGCAGGCCCGCCTTGATCTCCTCGGGAACGTCCTTGGCCACGCCCACCACATGCTCGGCGGCCCAGCTCATCTCCCCGCTCTGCTCGATGAATTTATCCGCGCCCGCTTTGCACACCGGGCACTTTTCCGGAGGCGTATCACCTTCATGCACATAACCGCAGATAGAACATACAAACTTTTTCATTTCCATTTCCTCCCTCGTTTTTCCTTGATCTAATAATAATACTTATTCTCAGTTTTGTAAAGACCTTTTTCTCAATTTCACGAAATTTTTTGGCGAAGCATAGGGGGCGCTTGCTTAAGTGGGCAGGCTAGCGCCTATCGTCAGCGATTCTCGCCATTTTTTAAGCCCAGGCGATAATCCTCCAGATTCCGGATCAAAAGCTGGGGCGTATCCAGGCCATAGGGGCATTTGGCGCTGCATTGATTGCAATGGAGGCATTGGGTGATGCGCTCCATATTGGCCTGCCAGGTAGGCGTATACCAATCCTTACTGGGGGCGCGCCGGCGCATCAGCGCCATTCGGGCGCAATCGCTGATGAGGATGCCGGCGGGGCAGGGCATACAGTAGCCGCAGCCGCGACAAAAGTCTCCCGACAGCTCTGCCCGGTCATTTTGGATGACCCCATGTAGATCTTCCGTCATGCTGGCTGGCGCATCCACGCACGCAAGGAACGCATCCAGCTCCCATTCCCGCTGTACGCCCCAAATGGGCAGCACGTTGTCGTATTGGGCTTGCCAGGCATAGGCGGCGGAGGCATTGCGGATCAGGCCGCCGGCCAAGGCCTTCATAGCGATAAAGCCCATGTTCGCCTTTTTACAGCCTTCCACCAGGGATAGTTCCTTTTCGGAGGAAAGATAGCTGAAAGGAAATTGCAGCGTCTCATATAAGCCGCTTTCAATGGCTTCCTGCGCCACTTTTAAACGATGATTGGTGATGCCGATATGCCGGATCAACCCCTTGGCTTTGGCTTCCAACAGGGCTTCATACAAACCGCTCCCATCCCCGGGCTTAGGGCAGAAGTCGGGGTTGTGTAGCTGATAGATATCGATATGATCCGCTTGTAGATTTTGTAGGGACGTGCGCAAATCTTCCCACAGGTCTTCCGGGGTCTTGGCGGCGGTCTTGCTGGCGACATAGATCCCCTCCCAATTGCCGCCGAAGGCAGCCCCCAACTTTTCCTCGCTGTCGGAATAAGCCCTGGCGGTATCGAAGAAATCAATGCCGCGTTGGCGGGCTTTACGCAGCAGATACACCGCATCCTCTTTGCTGATCCGCTGAATGGGTAGGGCCCCGAAGCCATTCTTGTTCACCGTGATCCCGGTGGACCCTAAGGTAACTGTTACCATAAATACCCTCCTTATTTATTTTTTCCGCTGGGATTCATCAAAAATATTGCTCAAAAAAATTATACCATTCCAGCATTGCCTTTGACTAGGCTGTGCCAATAGAAAAAACAAAAGCGCCTGGGCAAACCAAGCGCCTAAGACCTTTCCGAATAAGGTGGTTGTGAGATAGCCCCAGGCCTGCCCCCACCCGGCAGCGACTTTCGCATATTCCGGAGGAGCGCCTTGCGTTCCGGGGGGATGCGATGGCTATCCAGGCCCTTTTGCAGGGCTTTTCGATAGGTCTCTTCGTCCAAATGGCACGCTGGCCCGGAAAGATAAGCGATTGTGGCATCCCATTGTACCGTCAATCCTTGGCTGACGCCCCAGGCAACCGCCATTTTTACATAGTAATCCGGGTGTTTTACCCCGTCATATAGGGCAAGGGTATCCTGGATATGGGCATCGTCCATAAAGTAGTGAAGCAGCATCACGCAAGCAAACCGCACATGATACACCTGTTCAGAGGCTAGAAGGGGCCGCAAAAAAAGCAAGCACGGACGCCGGTTCCTTTTTGGCGCAGGTCATGGCCGCGCAAAAAACTGTCGCACACGGCCCAATTGTCCACCAAGGGCAAAAAATCCAGGCACAATTGTAGCCGCTGGGGGAGGGGGCAGGGCAAACTGGGCGATCACAAGGCCTTGGAGCATACGGATCTCATAAGGGGGATCCACTGCCGCAAAGGCAGCCTTCAAAAAATCGTCCGGCGCTTCTTTTAGAATGCAGCGGGCCTCCTTGCGCAAAAGAGGCATCCGCACGCCGAGCAGGGAATCCGGCGCCAGGCCAGGGACAAGCCCTAGATGAAAGCGCTTATACTGGGGATGCCCCCTGCTGACACAGGGCGTCCAATACGCGCCTGTAAATAGGAGGTGGCGGGTCGGGGATAACATTTGACGGATGGACAAACATAGGCCGCTTAGGTCACCTGCACAAAATCTTCCACCGGTAAGGAAAAAACAATGGCCTTAGCCTCCGCCCGCAGGCCAAACCCCTGGTTGACAGCCTGCATGATGGGGAGCCGCTGTTCCGCAGGCGTTAGGATAGCCACGATCTCCTTGTCGGCCTGGAGGGTGATGCCAAGGAACCGGCTGGCGCCATCATGGCCGACTCCCCGGGCATAAATCACCGTGCCGCCTGTTGCGCCTGCGGCTTTTGCATGCTCCATGATCGCGTCAGTATAGCCGGGATTGGCAATGGCCAAAACAAGGCTGAGCCCTTCGGAACGATAGGGGTCCGATCTGGGCGGCTGCGCCTCCTTTGCAGCCGGTTCCGCCGGCGGGGCGGCGATGGGCATTTCCTGTTCCATGGGTGCGTCCTCCTTTTCTGGGTCCTTTTTCCATGCGTTGGGTCAGGGCGGCTTCAAATAAGGCGCCAATACCGCTTAAGGGCAGGGTAAAGGCAATACCCTTGCCGGCGGTGCGAATGAACCGGCGTCCGGCGATATCGCCTAACATATCCGGCAGATCCGCTGCGCTCACCAAAGAGAGCACCACGTCCTTATCCACGTTATCCAAGCCCAGCATAGCCATGATATCGCTGCCAGCGGTGCCAACCCCCATGGCGAGAAAGCTAGCCTGGTTATATTTTCGGTTCAAAAGGCGGAGATCCCTTCGCCCTTTCCCCGATCCACAATGGTGATCAATGCCTTAACAGTAGGGTCCATGTCACGCAGCCTCCTGCTGGTAATCGATAATGTCATCGGGTAGCGTATCTACGAACTGACGGGCGGCGGTCACTGCGGCCATCCGGCGTTTATATATGAGGCCCAGGCCCTGTATGGTGATCAGTGGGGTCATGGCCACCATGGCAACCACGCCGAAAGCATCCGTGAGGATATTTCCGCCCAGGCTCTGGCAAGCGCCCATGGCAAAGGGCAGCAAAAATGTGGCCGTCATGGGCCCGGACGCCACGCCGCCAGAGTCAAAGGCAATACCTGTAAAGATCCGGGGCACAAAGAAGCTGAGCAGGATGGCCGCCAAATAACCTGGAATTAGCATATAGAAAATGGATATGCCGGTCAACACCCGGGTCATTGCAAGGCCGGCGGATATCGCCACACCGATGGAAAGGCTGCGGTTCATGGCGGATTGTGGAACCGCACCGTTGGTGATCTCCTCTACTTGCTTGTTTAGCACATGGACGGCGGGTTCCGCCATGACGATATAGTAGCCGATCAACATGCTCAAGGGGATCAGCAGCCATTTGTAGGGAGATGCCCCTAAGGCGACCCCCATATAATTACCCGCAGGCAAAAAACCCACGTTTACCCCGCAGAGAAAGACCACCAGCCCCACATAGGTATAGGCGAATCCAATAAGGATGCTGGCTAGCTTCCGGCGGCGGAACCGGCGGGCTAAGAAATTGTATAGGAAAAACACCAGGGCAATGGGACCTACCGCCAAGGCCACCTCTCGGCAATAATGAGGGAAGGCATGGAGAAATTGCAAGGCCAATTCCCCGGTGGTGGAAATGGAGACAAGCGCATAGGTTTGAACCCCCGCGGAATCCGGGCGGAAGATGACCCCTAAAAGCATAACGGAAAGGATGGGGCCGATGGAACATAGGGCAACCAGGCCAAAGGAATCATCGTGGCTATTTTTGTCGCTTCGGATGGAGGCGACGCCTATGCCTAGGGCTAAAATAAACGGCACGGTAATGGGGCCGGTGGTTACCCCGCCCGCATCAAAGGCAAGGGGGATAAACCTACCCGGCGTAAAGGCGGAAAGTAGAAAAACCAGCCCATAAAACCCCAACAACATAAACCGCAAAGGAACGTTGAACAGGATGCGCAGCATGGCCACCACCAGAAACACGCCAACGCCTACCCCTACGGTAAGCACCAGCACAAGGTTGGGGATATCGCTTACCTGTTCCGCCAGCACCTGCAAATCCGGCTCCGCAACGGTGATGATCAAGCCGATGAAAAAAGAAATGGCCAATACCAGCCCCACCTTTCGGGTGCGGGTCATGCTGACGCCAACGGCTTCGCCCATGGGGGACATGGCGATGTCCACCCCCAGCGAAAACAGGCCCATGCCTAAAATCAACAACACAGCCCCCCCGATAAACAACGCCATGATGTTCAAGGGGAGGGGCGCAAGGGAAAAGCTTAAAGCCAGAACGATCAACGTAATGGGGACCACGGAGGCCAAGGCTTCATGAATCTTTTCCTTTAAGAGAATACTTGCCATAGCGCCTCCTTATTATGAAAAATAATTATAGAAATATGGGGCGAACATATCCACTCCATATAGCATCCTATAAACAATGGTAATATATACAGCCTTGATTCGCAAGGCGCATTCTGTAAAAAAACTGTTAAGGGGAACTTCTGCTGGATCCGGCAAGCAGGCAAAGCGCAAAGGGAAGGCTATTTACAGCTTGTCGAGAAACCTCTGACGAATAGAAGATCGCAGCCCTTTTAGGCTTTCATCGGATTTGGCGGCATGTACGGCAAATCCGCAAAAAGCCTTGCGTAGCAAGGGTTTCCCTACATAGCTCCCTGGCCGCGCCGTAGGCGCAAGGGAGCTATGAACACCTCGAAAAAGTGGCGCAAGCCACTTTTTCGACAGCCTGATTTAAGCCTATGCCGGGAGCAAGGAAAAGCTACCTTGGGCTGGAACCAATGGGCAAAAATCCTTCGGCAATAGGGCGAAGGCAAGCCCTGCCCGCTTTTCCGCAGGGACAAGGGTCGCCTCGCTGTCCCTATCCAACCGCGGAAGGGCGCGGTCCCCACATCCATGAAATACGGCAGGATCTACCAAAGAAAAGTACGTTGGCTGTTAGAAAAATGGTTTACAACGGACAAATGCGCTGGTACAATATTATTTGGTGACGCATGCACCTATTTTAACACCATGTTTTATTATACTACTACACTACTACCGACAGGGGGACAACCATGAAGAACTATACCGCAGCAAACATCCGCAATATCGGCATTTTCGGCCACGGCGGCGAAGGGAAAACCACCCTTACCGAGGCAATGCTTTTTAATGCCGGTCTGATCGAGCGTATCGGTAAGGTGGAAAACGGCAATACCACCACCGACTACGATCCCGAAGAGGTCAAGCGCACCATTTCCATCAACGCCGCGCTGGCGCCCTTCGAGTGGAAGGATGTCAAGGTCAACATCATTGACGCCCCTGGCTTTTTCGATTTTATGGCGAAGTGACCGCTGCCATGGCGTTGGCGGACGCGGCCCTGATCGTGGTAGGCGCTGTTTCCGGCCCAGTGGTAGGAACGGAAAAGGCCATGGCCATGTGCAAAAAGTCTGGCAAAGCCCGCATGATGGTCATCAACCAGATGGACCGGGAAAATGCCAACTTCGATAAGGTAATGGGCGAAATAAACGAAAAGTTTGGCCCCAGCGTCGTGCCCATTCAGCTGCCCATTATGGAGAAGGGCGCCTTTGTGGGGTATGTGGATATCGTCCATATGACCGCCCGCCGCTTCGACGGCAAGGGCGAGAAGGAAATGCCTATCCCCGATGGCCTTGCCGATCGGGCCCAAGAGCTGTACGAGCAGCTGACCGAAGCCGCTGCGGAAAGCGATGAAGCCCTCATGGAGAAGTTCTTTGAAGAGGGCGAGCTCTCCCGGGACGAGATCCTCCAGGGCCTAAGCCAGGGCGTGTTGGACGGCGTCGTTACCCCGGTGTGCTGCTGCGCGGCCGCTCCCAATATTGGCGTGACCACCCTTATGGATAACCTGATCCACTATATGCCCGCCGCCAACCAGGTATCTGCTCCTGCGGCTGTCAATCCCAAAAACGGCGAAGCCGTGCAGGTGGGCCAGGACGGGAAGTTTGCCGGCCAGGTCATCAAGACGGTGATCGACCAGTTTGGTAAGTATTCCATCATTAAGGTCTATCGCGGCACGCTCAGCGTGGATACGCCCCTGTATAACACCAATCAGGAAAAGAACGAGAAGGGCACCGCCCCCGGCCTCATGCGGGGCAAGAAGGTCACCCCCATGGATAAGTTGATCGCTGGGGATATCGGCGCCCTGTCCAAGCTCCAGTATACCGCCACGGGAGATACCCTGTGCGATCCTTCGGACCCGGTGCAGTTTGCAGCAATTGAGTTTCCCAAGCCCTGCATTAGCCTGGCGGTTTCCGCGAAGAAGCAGGGTGAGGAGGACAAGGTCTTTGCCGGACTTAACAAACTCCTGGAAGAAGACCCCACCATGGCCATCGAAAAGAACGTGGAGACTGGCGATGTGCTGATCTGCGGCCTAGGCGAAGTGCATCTGGATGTGCTCTGCTCCAAGCTGAAGAATAAAACCGGCGTGGAAGCCCAGATCTCCGATCCTCGGATCCCCTACCGGGAGACCATTCGCGGCACCGCGGAAGCCGAAGGTAAGCATAAGAAGCAAACCGGCGGCAGCGGCCAGTTTGGCGTGGTCAATATGCGCTTTGAGCCCTTGACCAACGGCGAAGATTTCGAGTTTGTCAATGCCATCGTGGGCGGCGTGGTGCCCAAGGAATACATCCCCGCTGTGGAAAAGGGTACCCGGGAAGCCATGAAGAAGGGCGTATTGGCCGGCTATCCCATGATCGGCGTCAAGGCCACCCTGTTCTTCGGCAAGTACCATCCCGTGGACTCCAAGGAAGTGGCCTTTAAGAGCGCGGCCCGTCTGGCCTATAAGGAAGCCTGCGCCAAGGCCCAGCCTGCCTTGATCGAGCCCATCTATCAGTACAACATCACCGTGCCCAACGAGTATACCGGCGCCATCATGGGCGATCTGTCCAGCCGCCGGGGTCGGGTGTTGGGTATGAACCCCTGCGAGGACGGTACCGAGGTAGTGGCGGAAGCGCCCCTGTCCGAAATGTTTAAGTATGCCACGGATCTGCGCTCCATGACCCAGGCGCGGGGTTACTTTACCAGCCAATTTGTCCGCTATGAGGACGTCCCCGCCATGGAGGCCAAGAAGATCATCGAGAATGCCCAGAAGGACGAGGACGAGGACGAATAATCGATCCGGACAAAGGGATGCGCAAGCATCCCTTTTTTTATTAGGGAGCAGTGCGCGACAGGGATCACCCCGATAGGGGATGCAGGGACGATCCCATTGGCATCCACAAACGTATGCCCCACCGGCTGACCTTCGCCCCTTATGCCCGCATCTGCTGTAAAGCCGATGTTTTATCGGCCCCTTTGGATAGAACGGGAAATCAGACCCGGCCGCCTGGATACATTGTCCCGGGGGAAGCAATGGGGCGCGCCTGGATGGCCGCTGGCGACGGCTATGGGGAAAAGAGCCAATAGGAGGATGAATATGATGGAATATAGGGTCCGCGATATGACGCCGGCAGAATATCCCTTGCTGGCGGATTTTTTGCATATGGCCATCTTTGTGCCCCCGGGGCAGCAGCCGCCGCCTCGGGAGGTATTGGCGTCGCCTGAAATGCAGGTATATTTTAAAAACTTCGGCCAGGGAGCGGGGGATAGAGGCGTGGTGGCAGAGGCGGCGGGCAAGCTGGTGGGGGCCGCCTGGGCCAGGATCATGGAGGACTACGGCCACGTGGATGACGATACCCCTTCCTTGGCGGCGGCGGTGGAAGCGCCCTACCGGGGGCAGGGGATCGGCGGGGCGCTGCTCAGGGCCTTGCTGGACCAACTTGCCCAGGCCGGATACCGGCGTGCCTCCCTTTCCGTACAAAAGGAAAACCCAGCCGTGGCCTTATATCGGCGGCTGGACTTCCACACCCTAAGGGAAACCGAATCGGAATATATTATGGTAAAGACCCTGGGATGATTAACGGGAAGGGAAAAACAGGCCGGTATAGGGCCTTCTATGGTCTAAAAAAGGAGCATGAGGTTGCTTCAACTAGAAAAAGAAGATAAAATATGAACATATGGGAAAAAGGCCATGAAAATGTCGAAGAAACGGGGCGACATGGTAGCAACAAATGGGCCAAAAGCCGGCAGCTATCCATATGGGGATTGGCGGGAAAGTTCGCCATGAGCCTGGGCCCTTTAAGGAGCCTAAGCATAGGGCGGAATATAGCTCCGCTTCTGAAAGCCGTTGCCGGGGATGGAGCGAAGGTAGAAACACCTTCCATGTTGGAACCCCTTGCTGGAGCTGTATGAATGGCCGGAAGCGAAAGGCATTGCCCCTTCCCGCCGACGGCAACGGTGCGGTAGCTGGCCCGGCGCAGAGCGGATAACAAGGGGAAACGAGGAGGCGCGCGTGAGTGTAACGGTGGCGGATCTGTTGAATTTGCCTTCCCTGCGGCAGCAAAGGTATTGGGCGGCGAAATGGACTGGGGAAGATCGTTTCCTCTATTTCCGTATTGGAATCCGTGGACCCAGGAATCCTGATCGATCCCTTGTTTCCCCCAGGGGGAAGTTTTACGGGAAGCGAGATCGTGATTACCGGGTTTTGAACTGCCGGGACGATGTCCAGCGGCAATGCGACAACCTGCGCCGCCTGGCGCAAGGCGGGGAAGTGGGGCTGATCCTCTATTATGTGGGGATCTATATGCCAAAGGTAGACCCTAAGCTCATTCAGCTGGCAGATGAATTGGATTTTGTGCTGATCTGTATGCCGGAAGGGGAACAGGCCCTTCGGTATGGGGAGGTGATCAACGATGTGACCGCCTGCATCTTCCGGGACCAGGCAAAGCAAAATTCCATCGTGTTGGACATCCTAGAACGGGTATCCGCCCTTCCGAAGCATCAGCAGTCCGTGAATACGGTGATGAAAATGCTCAGCGATAGGATCTGCGCTACGGCGATCCTGTGCGACGCAGCCTTTCACATTTTGAACCTGGTTACCTGGCCCCGCAGCACGGAGAACCGGGTCAAGGAAGAGATGGAGCGCATGCGGGAATTCCCGCCCAGCGGAGGAAGCATAGCCTATCCCTTTGCCGGGGACTGCCGGCTGTACCGAACCGCCATCAGGACCGACAGCGAGCAAACCATGGAACTGCTACTGCTCAAAGCGGGGCTGCCGCTGGAAACGGACACCCTTTCCCAGATCGCGGATGCGGCCAGGATCTGTATCAATATCTGGGGACGCAAGCACGGGGAGGTGGCCATCCATGAACTGGTGCGAGCCATTTTGCAGGATGAACCCATGAAGATGTACCGGCTGGCGGAGATTTTTCATATTGACATTGCCGCCATCCATGAAATGTGGATTCTGGATAGTGGCCAGACCAAGGAGGCGACGGCCTACAAGGAACAGCTGGCCTGGGTAAAGGAATATCTATCCGGCTTCAAGGGGACGTTTGTGGCGGATATCTATGGGGAGCGGCTATTGTTGTTCCTGAGCACGCCGCCTTCCTTACAGGAGGCGGAGCAGATGCTTATGGACATCCTGAAAGGGGTTGCCCAGCAGGACGCCAACGCTACCTTGACCCGCTGCAGCCAGCTTATGACCACGGGGGATGTGCGGGCGGCATACCAAACCTATAAGGAACATCTAGGGGATGCCCGGAAGATCTTTCCCCTGCAGCGGATCTTTACAGGCGGGGATATGGAATTTGTCTCCCACTGCCGGCAACTGATCCAAAAGGATGAAGCAGGGGTAAAGCAATGCCTGGCGCCGCTGGCGTATCTGCAAAAGGACGACGATGAGATGAACCTGCAAAAGACGCTGGCGGTATTTTTACTGGATGGGGCGTCCAGCGTAACAAAAACCGCGCAGCTTTTATACTTGCATAAAAACACGGTAAAATATCGAATCAAGCGCATCGCGGACCTATTGGGCTATCATCCCGGCAAGATGCCGGAGGCGGCTGCCCTGTATCAGGCGGTAGCAGTACAGCGCCTGCTCAATTGACGATGGCCTGGGCCCTTGTTTGACAGGACAAAGCCGAAACTCGGAGAAATCGCCTGGCGCCAGGTCGTTTCCGCATCGCCCGGGCCATGGACAAAGGCGCGTGGCTCCAGGCGGAGACGGCGCGCTCCCAGGCGCGGCTGCAAGCGCGTTGTGCCATGGGGCAGCCGGTTACGCCCTGGTAAAAGGGTTTTTTTGAATTTATTACAGCCAGCAGGATGGGTTCCTTGTCCAAAAGGACAAGGAACCCCCTTTCTTTTTCTGCCCTTACACCAATTCACCTTTGTTGTGTAACGCAGTAAAATGCAAGGGTATGCTGTCGGAATAAATCTTTCACCTTTGCCGGCAGAAAAGCAATCATCCGGAGGTATCCTATGCGCGAAACAAACACAGCCAAAGAGGCAAAAACCACCCAACAGGATAAGGGCATTTCCCAGATCCTGAGCAGTGAAAAGCGAACCTGGATCAGCGTGGCGTTCATCTGGATCGGCACCATGATCTGCATCCCGATGCTGATGGTAGGCGGCCTGTTCGCCAGCTCCCTTACCATGGGCTCCATCTTTTGGGCAACGGTGATCGGCTTTGCGATCTGCTGCCTGCTGATGGTGCTGGGCGGCATTATCGGCAGCGATCTGGGACTCAATGCCACCATGTGCTCCACCCGAGCCTTCGGCATGTCCGGCGCGAATTTCTCCATGGCGCTGGTGGTGTTCATTGCAGAGGCGGGCTGGTTTGCCGTGCAGACAGCCACCTGCGCCTTGGCTTTTAACACGCTTATGAGCCTGTTTGGCGTCGCATTTCCCTTCTGGCTCTCCTGCACCATCTGGGGCGTTGTGATGTTTATCACGGCGGTCTATGGTGTGAAATGGATGGCCGTGCTGAACTACATTGCCGTCCCCTTGTTGATCCTCTTGTGCGCCTATGGGCTGCATCCACGCCCTGGACATAGCGGATGGGCCAGCATTTCCTCCACGGTACGGAAAACCAGATGGGAATGTCCGCCGCCATCTCCACAGTCATCGGCCTGTTTGCCCTGGGCGCTACCTGCAACTCGGACTATACCCGGTATCTGCGTACGCGGGCGGATGTGGTAAAAAGCCACGGTGATCGGCGTTCTGCCGCCGCGACCTTTATGATCATGGTTGGGGCGATCATGGCCTTGGGTACCGGCAATTACGATGTGACCGCCATATTTGCCAATCTGGGGATGCCCTTTATCGCCATGCTGGTGCTGATCCTGGCTACCTGGACCACCAATACGGGCAATGCCTATATGTCCGGCTTGGCTGTATGTAAGATGTTTTCCATCAAGGATAAAGACCGGCCCAAGGTGACCATGGGCGTGGGCGTAGTCGGGGTTATTTTGGCCATTCTGGGTTTGGCGGATTTCCTCAACACCTACATCAGCATCATCGCGCTGTGGTGCCCCCCATCATGGGCATCGTCATAAGCGATTACTGGGTAATCTGCAAGGCGGATAAAACGGCCTGGCTCCCCCGGCGGGGTACGAACTGGGTCGGGATCATCGCCTGGGTCCTGGGCGGCGGCTTTGCCTTGCTGGAGACCCTGGGCGTGCTACAGGTATTCAGCCCGGCGCTGGACGGCGTGGTGATCGCCTTTGTGGCCTATGCTGTGCTTTACAAAGCTCTGGAAAAGACGCCGCTGATCGGCCAGGGGGATATGACCATAGAGGAAGCTACGGCTTCGGCAAAATAAGGAGAAGGACATGAGAAAAATCGGTATCAAAGAAATTGAGGATATCGCCTTAGGCGCCGCGCTTCTAGGAGTCGGCGGCGGCGGGGACCCTTATATTGGCAAGCTGGTGGCCATGGGCGCCATACAGGAATGCGGCGAAGTGACCCTATTGGACCCCACGGAGTTGTCGGATGACGCCCTGGTCGTGCCCATCGCCATGATGGGGGCGCCTACCGTACTGGCGGAAAAGGGGATCGGCGGCCGGGAATATCAAACCCTGCATGAGATGGTATCCCAGTTTTTCGGCAAAAAGATCGATGCCTTTTTGCCCATCGAGGCAGGCGGGGTAAATTCCATGCTCCCCATCGCTGCCTGCGCAAGGCTGGGGTTGCCCCTGGTGGACGCGGACGGCATGGGCCGCGCCTTCCCGGAACTGCAAATGGTCACCTTTACCATTGGCGGCTGCAGCGCTACGCCCATGGCCCTTACGGACGAAAAGGGGAACTGCGTCATCTTCCGCACCATTACCAACAAATGGACCGAGGAACTGGCCCGGGCGGTCACCATGAGCTGCGGCGGCGCAGTATCCGTCGCCCTGTACCCCATCAGCGGGGCCCCAGCTGAAACAATACGGGGTGAAGAATATCGTCACCCGTAGCCAAAAGTTGGGCGAGGCCATACGCACCGTAAAGAATTGCGGAAAAGACGAAACGCCGGAATCCCACTTTCTGTCCTTCTCCGAGGGCTACAAGCTCTTTAAAGGAAAGATTGCGGACGTGCTGCGGGAGACCCGGGGCGGGTTCAACTTCGGCAAAGTGGTGCTGGAGGGCATCGGGGAATGCAAGGGCCGGCAGGCTTTTGTGGAATTCCAAAACGAAAACCTGTGCGCAACGGTAGACGGGAAGATCGTAGCCACTACGCCGGACCTTATCTGCCTGGTAGATACGGAAACCTTTATCCCCGTGACAACGGACGGGCTTAAATACGGCAAGCGGGTGCTGGTGGTTGGGCTAAAATGCTTTGAAATGTGGCGGACCCAGGCGGGGCTTGACCTGGTGGGACCCCAGTACTTTGGGTTGGATACGCCGTATATCCCCCTGGAGGAGCGTTGCGAAGGAGGAATAGCATGATGTACAAGCTGGGCGTAGACGTGGGTGGCACCAACACGGACGCGGTGCTCATCGATGAAAATTTACAAGTGGTAGCGGATATAAAATATCCCACCTCCGGGGATGTATACGAGGGAATCCTCTGCGCTGTCCGGGAGGTACTGCGGGTATCCGGGATCGATAAAACCAAGATCCGCCAGGCAATGCTGGGCACCACCCAATGCACCAACGCCATTGTGGAGCGGAAAAATCTGGCGCCCATCGGCATTCTCCGGCTGGGTGCGCCGGCCACAATGGCCGTCCGTCCCATGCTGGACTGGGCAGAGGATATCCAAGGGATCGCCGTAGGCAGCAAGATCATCGGCGGAGGCTTCGAGCATGACGGCAAGGAACTGGCGCCCTTTGACCGAGAGGCGGCCCGAGCCTTCTTCCAGGAGATGCGGGAAAAGGGCGTCAAATCCATGGCCATTTCCAGCGTATTCTCCACCGTGCGCAACGACCAGGAGCTGGAAGCAGCAAAGCTGTGCCGGGAAGTGATGGGGCCGGATGTACATGTATCCATTTCCAGCGAGATCGGCTCTATGGGCCTGATCGAGCGGGAAAACGCCACCATCTTGAACGCCGCCCTTTGGCAGGTGGCAGACCGGTTTACCGAAGGGTTTGCAAAGAGCCTGGCGGAGGAAGGGATCACCAACGCAGATATCTACCTTAGCCAGAACGACGGCACCTTGATGACCATGGAGCATGCGCGGCGGTATCCCATCCTCACCGTTGCCTGCGGCCCCACCAACTCCATACGCGGGGCCAGCTATCTAAGCAAGCTGAAAAACGCCATCGTGATCGACGTGGGCGGCACCACAACGGATCTGGGGGCGATCCAGAACGGATTCCCCCGGGAGTCCAGCGTGGCAGTTACCATAGGCGGGGTGCGCACCAATTTCCGCATGCCGGATGTGATCTCCATTGGTCTAGGGGGCGGCTCCATCGTGCGGCAAAAGCCGGATGGAAGCGTTACGGTAGGGCCGGACAGCGTGGGCTATGCCATAACCAGCAAGGCGCTGATCTTCGGCGGCGATACCCTCACCGCTACGGACATCGCAGTGCGGCTGGGCATGGTGACGTTGGGAGACCCTGCCCGGGTACAGCATATTCCTCTGGACTTAGCCCAGAAGGCCATGCAGGTCATCACGACGCTGGCGGAGGATTTCATTGACGCCATGAAGGTGTCCAACCAGGACAGCGACGTTATCTTGGTGGGCGGCGGCTCCATCATCTTGCCGGAGAAGCTGGCGGGCGCTGCTTCGGTGATCAAGCCGGCCCATTTTGGCTGCGCCAACGCCATTGGTTGCGCCATTTCCAAGGTGAGCGGCACTTATGAGCGGCTGATCAATTACGATGAGATCCCCCGGGAGCAGGCCCTGGCCAAGGCCAAGGCGGAAGCGGTGGAGCTGGCGGTAACAGCCGGCGCCATACGGGAAACGGTGGAGATCATCGAGGTGGAGGATGTGCCGCTGCAATATTATGCAGGCCATACCAGCCGGGTGAAGATCAAGGCGGCAGGGGACCTGCAAAGCATCTGTCCTTCATAAGACGCAAAAACGGAACCAATAACAGAAACCTTGCCAACCCCTTTGCGGGCAGGCGAGGTTTCTTTTTCTTCTCCGATGACCAATGGGCGTGGAAACTTCAGGCTGCCAACCGGGCTACCTTGGCCCGTCCCAGACCCGAATGTGGCGGCAAAGCTACCGCAGCGCCTGGCCCAGCCCTAGAGGCGGGCGCGGCCTTCCCTAGCCGGCGGAAGCATCCTATCCGTAGGGGGCGGGGGCGCTGCTTAGGACCTGCGAGACTAGCTAACCTAGACCGGATACCCACAGGCTCCCTTTCCATACAAAAGGAAAACCCAGCCGCAGCCTTGCATCGGCGGCTAGGCGTTCCACCCCCTAAGGGAAACCAAATGGGAGCATAGCATGGCAAAACCCTGGGGCGACAAACGAGGGGCGGCAGAAAGAGGCGCGCCCTTTGGAAAGGGGAACCTATTCCAGGAAAAAGGGCTTTGATGGCGTCGGCCATTTCCTCTGCCCGGGAGAGGATTAAAGGATGTTCACCCAATCGAAAAGCCGATATTGGATATTCGGGCTTTTGCTGTGCAAATCCCGGCATTCCGATGCCATGTCGTTTGCCAGCATAGCGTCCCCTTGGCTGACGGTGATCAATAGGGGAACTTGGATGTCCTGTATGGGCCGGAGGAAAAGACGCAGGCCCTTTGTTTCACAATTTACCAGCGCCTCCGTGTCCAGATCCACGACCCGAT
>ENA-OQCL01000307-OQCL01000307.1-human-gut-metagenome-genome-assembly--contig:-NODE-307-length-25279-cov-4.722328_pt1 | contig 25279 bp, 20 predicted proteins | sample MGYA00242502_ERZ504586 | MGnify/ENA primary metagenome ERZ504586 (study PRJEB26092, sample SAMD00036316) | human gut metagenome | host: Homo sapiens | study: EMG produced TPA metagenomics assembly of... | reverse complement strand
GTTTGAACAGGGGCCATCTGTCTATGTGCCTGTAATCCTTATTTCTCTTTGTATTTAGGCGCAGTTGGGACAATAAAACAACTCGATGATGAAATAGTCGGACTAAATGAGGACATTAAGTCTATTGAAATAAAGGCTGAGTATTATGATGAGATCTGCAAGGAACTTAGTACAGGCAACATAGGATATGCAACTGATAATTTCTGTGCCAGCGAAGATGTAATTGTACTAAGCAAGTATGAAACAGGGCGTTCATTCACTCTAATTGCCACTGGTCTGCCGGGGGCACGGTAGAAACTACTTACTCTGGCAGTTCAGCTTTGGTTTCTTTTGATGAAGATTCTTGGTACACCTCAACTGGAATAACTATTACTCCTATGAGGAAGGTCATAACAGCTGTTACTTTCAGCAACAGTGTTGACTCAAATGCGTTTAAAGTTTTGATTATTGTCACTGACTGATTATGAGTATAGAATACTGCCTCACAAAACACCGCCCATCGGCCATTTGGCCGATGGGCGGTGCCATTATATTCGCTTATCTCTCCATGACATCCAGAATTTGCCTTGTTCCTTGCCCCTGGGTGCTGAGCAGCTTTTCCTTGCTCAATCCGAGCATGAAGCCAACTCCTCGATCATATCCACGAGCAGCTCTGCAGTGAGCCTGACGTCAGCAACCTTACAGGTCTCGTTAGGCGTATGGACGTCCAGGAGCGTAGGACCTATGGCTATCATGTCCAACTCCGGGTTCTTTTCCGCGAAGGCTCCGCACTCCACCCCGGCATGAACCGGCTCAACTATCATTTTCTCTCCGGTAAGGCGCTCATACACTTCGCAGGCCATGGGTGTAAGTTTACTGTTAGGGTTCACCGCCCAGCCCGGGACGTGCCCCTCACTCTCAAATTCAAAGCCAAACGCCTCTCCCAACGCAGCACAAATAAGGCCGAGCTGCGTTGCCTGATACGTGACCGAGCTGCGTGCGAACACCGTGAAGCGGATGTCGCTGTCCCCAAGCTCCACGATGCCGAGGTTCGACGAGCTCTCGACCAGCCCGTCCACGAAGGGGCTCATCGTGTGCACGTTGTTCGGCACGCTGCACATGAGCCCCGCCAGCGCGTGGCTCGTCTGCTCCGAGAGAACCCTCTCCGGCGCCTCTACAGGGCCGAAACGCAGCTCTATATCCGGCTCGATGATGCCGTAGCAGTCGCGGAACTCCCGCTCGAAGCCGGAGAGTACCGCCTTGGCCTCGTCAACTTTGGACGCATCCAGCGTGATGACGGCGCACGCCTGGGCGGCGATGGCGTTTTTCGCCTGGCCGCCGCTGAAAGAGCCTATGCGGAAGCCTATACCAGCCTTGCTGAGCATCTGGAGCGCGGTCGCGGCGCTGACTATGGCGTTGGCGTGGCCCTTGTTTATGCCGACGCCAGAGTGCCCTCCGAGCAGGCCACGGAAGCTCAGCTCAAACCCGACACTGCCCGCTGGAACCGTGCCCCAGTCGGCGGAGCGGCGATAGTTGAAGAAATCACCTCCCGCGCAGGAGTTGCACAGCGAGCCTATTGTCTCCCAGTCGAGGTTTATTAGATACTTGCCCTCAAGGTACTTCGGATTGAGCGCGATGGAGTCCATCCCGTCCTCCTCGTTAGTTGTGATGACGGCGCGCAGTGGCCCGTGTCTGAGGCTGTCGTCCGCGAGCAGGTACAGCGAGAGCGCGATGCCTATGCCGTCGTCCGCGCCGAGGCTCGTGCCGTCTGCTCGTATGGTCTCGCCGTCATATATGACCTTGATGGGTCATTGAGCGGGTCGAAGCTCACGCCCTCAGCGGCGACGCAGACCATGTCCATGTGCGACTGCAGTATCGTCCTCGGCACGGCCTCACAGCCGGGCGAGGCGGGCTTGTCGATGATGACGCTGCCCATGGCGTCCATCTCGGCCTTGAGCCCGTGCTCCGCCGCCCAGTCCATGAGGTATCTGCCTATCTTCTCCTCGTGGTGCGAGGGGCGGGGTATGCGCGTGATCTTCAAAAACTCGTTGAGTACGATGTTGAGTGCGTCTTTTTTGCTCATTTGTTACATCCTTTCAAAAGGGAGTTTGGGAAGGCCGGATGTTAGCATGCCGGCCTTCCCGGGAGAGAAAAAAGTAGGGAAAGTGTATCGTCGTATTATTTGGCTCGCGCCGTGGCCTCTTCGATGGTAATCTCGCCCTGGCCGACAAGAGAGGTGTTTGCCAGCAGCTTGTAGAGCACGATGTAGACCACAAAGGATATTGTAACACCGTCAAGCGCGGGGCTGAAGACCGTAAAGACGGGGATAGTCTCGCAAATCGCGAAGCCGCCGCCGCAGATCCAGGCGATGATGCCGACCCAATTGACGCCACGCTGGGGCTTCCAGAGCTCCTTTTTGCCCTTGCAGATGACCCAGTAGTCGCCGATGACTATGCCCATGATGGGCGGAACGACCGCACCGAGGATGGTGATGTAGGTGTTCAGCACGTCGGCGAGGCCCATGATTGCCAGAATTATGCCCAGCACACCGACGGCCATTGTGACCTGCGGGCGGTACTTGTCTTTAACATTGAACATCTTGCAGGCGGCAAGGCCGGACATGTAGGCGTTGCCTGTGTTGGTGGTCCAAGTGGCGAGTATGAGCACGAGCATGGCGATGACAGGCAGGCCAAGATTTGCGAACATGCTGGTGACGTCGTAGTTGCCTGTACCGAGGGCCATTATCGCGCCTACCATAATCATGAGTACCGCCGCGGGCAGGACGCCAATGAGTGTGGCCTTAATAACGTCTCCTCTGGTGCGGCAGTAGCGGGTGTAGTCCGCGTTACAGGTGGCGCCCAGGGCGAAGAGGCCGATGACGGTCGAGATAGCTGCGGGCATGGTCATGAGATTTTCGGTTACGACGCTGGTTATATGCTCCCAGCCCGCCGTCCTGACTGCATGTATGCCGCCGTAGGCGCAGAGAATGACGAGCAGGGGCACGGCTATGTAGTTGAGCCAGGCCATCCACTTCACGCCGTAGACGGCGGTGGTGAACATGACGATGCCCCAAATGACGCAAGATAGCCAGAAGGGGACGGCGACGCCCATGAGCTGCATGAGTGTGTTAAAGGCAAGGGCGCAGGTTGCTGTCTGCACAGCAAACCAGCCTGCCTCAGCTATGAAGACGACGAGCGCCATAGAGAAATTTGCGCCCGTCATGCCGAAGGCGTGAGTCGAGGTCATGGTGGCGTTCAGGCCAAGATCGGAGCCGATGATGCCGCCCATTATCATGAGGAAGCAGCAGACGGCGAAGCCGATGACCGTCGCCCAGAAGATGCTGTTCATCGTCAGCGCGCCGCCGAATATGCCGCCGACCATCAGCATCGGTATGCATATCATGACACCGACCCAGATGAAGGCTACGCTCCACCAGCTGCGCTTTTCGTGAGGCAGGATTTGGGACATACCCTTGTCGCCAACCATTTTTTCCTCAGCCGCTGCGGCAGTGTTGACACTTTTGTTCTCTTCCATATTCATTTTCCTTTCTGCCCCATATCATCTCTTTTCACAATTTTGGCTCCGGGCATAGCTTATAAACCATGCCCGGAATGTCAGCTCAGAATTTGATATTGCCGCCCTCGTAGCCGACGTTGGCGAGGAAGGGCTTCCAGACCTCGAACATATCGGGGTTCTTCCACCAGGCCGCCGGGGCCTTGATGGCGCCGAGAACTATCTCGAGGCCCTCGGTGATGTCCGCGTTGGTCAGCGGCTCGCCGGTCTGGGCGTTGTAGTAGCAGGTGATGTCAGGCACGGTCATGACAGGCACGCCATCGTGCGCGACCATGAGGTTTTCGTTCTGGAAATAGATGACCCACAGCCCGTTTTCTGCCTCGACGTAGACCTTGCCGTAGTCAAAGCCCTTCTGCTGGACGTTTTCGCACTTGACGACCTTGCCCTTGGCGAGGAAGCGGCACTCCACTCCGGCCTTGTTGAGGTTGCCGAAGACATCGCCGCCGGACTTGGCGCATGCGCGCAGCTCACGGCCTATTTTTTCGCAGAGAGTGACGGTGCCGACGGGCAGGCTGCTCTCGATGTCGGACTTCTTGACCATCCAGCCGGAGAGACCGGCGATCTGGCCGAAGGCGGTGCATATCCAGCGGCCGATCTCCTCGCCCATGGGCGCGTCCTTGGGGTCCTTGAGCGTGATGTTGACGCGGTTGTCCTTGCCGTCAGCCATGGCGAGGGGGGAGGTGTCAAGGCCGTTTATGTGCAGCAGCAGGGTGTCGAGCGCGGGCACGGCGCGGCCTGCGCCGTCGCAGTCGATGAAGGGTATGTCGTTGAGCAGGGAGATGAGCATGGGGCAGAAGGTGTTGAAGCCGCCGAGCTCAACCGGGATGCTGTATTCAAGCTGCCTCGGCGGGTCCATTTTCGCCGCCATGTCTTTGAGCGCATTGAAGGCGTTCACGGCATAGAGGGAGAAGTCCACGTTCTTGAGCACAGTGGGAGCGCCCATACCGGCCGTCACAGCTGCGTAGGCATTCGGGTCCATGTCGCAGGTCTCGTAGAGCGTGAGCTGCACGGGCTTTTCCGGGTGCAGCTTCTTGTAGGTATCAAGCAGGTCGGTTCCTCCGACCATGGCCCCGCCGCCGCCGCCACCCATTAGCGTGGCGCCCCATATGACGTCGATGATCTGGTCCTCGGTGAGAATACGTTTTGACATGTCGATTACCTCCGTAAAAATTTTTTGCACATCTGCACAACAATTCTGTAAAAATTATAAAGCCGCGGAGGTATGGCTGTAATCGTTCGGCAATTTAAAGATTTGGAGAAATGATTGTTCAACAACACAAAAACGTGGCGGCTTGGAGCCGCCACGTTCGATATACTTCACAGTTTTTCCGTATTAGTTCAGCAGCCTGTAGAGTGCTGCGGCCTGATAAATCTCGAACACCGATGGCATCTGCGAGAGGTCAGAGCCAAGGATGTTGCGAATCTTGTTCAGCCTGTAGTTGACGCTGTTCTTGTGCATATATAGGATTGCCCCGGTTTTCTGCGTGTTCGACTCGGCGTCAAGCAAATAGACGCACAGGGTCTGAATGAGCTCGGAAGCGTCGCTCTGCTGCTCAAGCCGTTCCAACACAGCCATCTTCTGACGCGCGCGTTCCTCGCCAACCTCAAGAGCATCTCTGCAATCCTTGACAAACCTCAGTGTGCTGTTGGTGAATACATGGCGCTCGGGGTAAACCCGCCTGGCGCTGACTAGGTTGTCGCTTGTGAGCACGAAAGCTTCCCTGGCCTGAGCAGTAGTGTCAATGTCGCTGAAGACGGAGCAGGTGAGTTCCAGTTCCTGTCCGTGCAGCCTCTCGCGGAAGTTCTCCGCGAGATCAGACTCGGAGCCGTCAAAAAGGTTGGCATCTGAGAGCGCGATTATGTACGGACCGAAGCTGTCAACCACCGTCAGCTTGTGATACTCCTGCAGAAACAGCTTGGCCTTGAGTATGCAGTCACGCCTTTGGCTGTCGCTGAGTGCGCCGCCGGTAAAGTTATCGATCAGCATGACCCACATGGTGTGAATCGAGCCTATGTCTATGTGCATCTTCGAGGCAAGGCGCGTCATTTCATCAGGCCTGTCAGTGAGTATGGCATGAACAAGCGCATCCGTGCCCTCAAAGAAGGTATTTTTGTTCCAAATGTTCAGAAAAAGTTCAATGACTTCCACAGCCTGCTGTAGCATATCGTATTCAAGCTGCCTTTGCTCGTCAATTACAATAAGCTGAAAGCCCCTGTGCATATCTGAATTAACCGGCATGCACCAGACAAGGCAGCATTTGCCGTCTACCAGCATCTCGCGCGGGTCATTTACAGCCTCCGCAGAGGACTTCAGACTGTCCAGCAGGGCGGAGCAGTCCAGCTGAGCGGACAGCGGCCAGGGTGCGAAGCCGCGGCGCTCCATGTATCGGTCAACGAGCAGCAGCGTGCAGCGCAGTCTGTCGCTCAGCAGTCTCAGCACTGTTTTTATCGTGCGCTGCTCAGGCTGGAGCTGGGCAAGTCGGTTGACCATGTCAGACGCGTAGTGTCTCTCCTGCCTTTGCCTGTACAAGACCAGCTCCATGACGTCGGTTATCATGTCGCTGTAACGGCAGTTCATACGACCGAATGGCATGACAATGAGGGGGAAATCCAGCTCATCAGCCGTTGCGAGGAGCCTCTGGTCGAGTTCCCGGACGTAGACACCAACATAGAATATCACAATACAGGCTGTGCCCATAAAATGCAGATGTCGTACAAGACGGCACTGCATATCAACATCGTCCATTATCTGCGTGAGCGCTGAGATCATAAGCTCGTTCCCGACGATGAGGTCACTTGACAGCACAGGAATATCGGGGTATTCCATGACTGAAACAGAAGCCACAACACGGTTAAGCCCGCCGGAGCCAGCAACAACCCGCGCTTCTCTGAATGTTGGCAGTTTCATGCAGTCAGAAACAGTTACGTTCACAATCATCTCTCCAGTTCCCGCATATCTAAGCTTGAGTATAAAATGATTTCCGTTTTTTCGCAATTGGAATTTGCCCTCATAGCCAAATATATATCGACTTTCATTTTTTACGCTGCAGGATCAGCATATTGATACGTATAAAACACCGCCCACCGGCTATTTCCCGACGGGCGGTGCGTTATATCAACTTTCCCTTCCTTAGCACAGAGGGGCGCCGTCGCATACCGAAGTATTACGCGGACGGGCTGAGCTGCCGGGAGATCTCCCCCCTGATCGGGAGAAATACCAGTACAATATCACGGGAAATACGGCGGAACTGAAGCCGTATGTACAACATCACAGCCTGCTACCCGCACGCGGTGCAGAAGATGTATCTGCTGCGGCGCTCTTGCTGCCACCGGGGATGTTACATTATCTGTGCAGGGTGCAAATGAAAATCTCAGTATCGCGCTCCGGGAGTTATATCCCAAGGGCAGATGGCTTTCCACTAGGCATATCAAGGTTCTTGATTTCCGTTCCGCAGGCGAGGTAAAATGACTAACTCAAGAGCACAAACAATATATTCAAGCAACCATGTTAACTATAATAATATGGTAAAACATCATGCGAAATATATAACGTATACAGCAACGCTTGTCACGACCAGTGATATTGCATTCACAAGCCCGCCCATACGAAGATAGTCCTTGAAACGGTAACCTGGTACGCCAATCATGGTCATGGGCGTTACACTTATTGGCGTCGCGAGTGCGACCTTGATGCCGGAGGCGGCGGAGAGGACGAGGGGAGTGGCATCGCAGTTCATGCCTTGCGCTACGGCAAGGGTTATGGGAATGAGTATCGCGACGGAGGCGTTGTCGCTCATGAAATTACTCAGCAGCGAACCGATTATAAAAGTATAATGCAGATGACAAAGGGAGAGCCGAGGCCGCCGAAAAGGTTAATGACGGTACTGGCAATGATCTCGCCTGCGCCGGAGCTGTCCATGCCCTTGGAGAAGCCTATGGCGCCAGCAGCTATGATAATGACGGACCAGCTTATGCTCGAGAAGGCCTCTTTCTCTGTTATACAGCGGGTTAGTATCAGTGCGCAGGCACCGGCGAGTGCTGCAAAGCCGGAATCCGCACCGCAAACCAGCAGCACCACTACGCAGAACGTGACCGCCAATGTGAACCAGGTCTTGAATATAGGAATATTGTTTTGCTCAGTGTCGGTGATCTGTCCCTGAGCAGGCGGTATTTCCTCGAAGTCGAACCACCTTGACTGCAGGTCGTGTCCCAGGAAAATGTAAAAGCCGATGACGATCAGCAGGGCGGGGAGGTTCACCGCCGTAGGCTCAAAGAGTCCCAATTGCCTGAAACCGGCTTCGTTGAGCAGCGCGCCGGCTGTGACCATGCTCGTGGCACTTATGGTGGTCAGGTTGTTGCCAAGAACAGAGGCCACTCCGAGCGGGAAATAGGTCTGCTTGCGGGATATCCTGCCGCCGGAGCGGACGACAAGGCTGTCTATAACCGGCATGAGTATGGCAACAGTCAGAGAGCCGTTCAAAAACACGCTTATAAACGACGCAATTATGAGTATAACGGCTATGAGCAGCTTCTCATTGGAGCCAACGAATTTGTAGAGTATGCGGCTTATCCTTGCCGCCAGACCCGTTGTGAACCACGCACGCCCGATGACCATCATGCCGGCCATGAGGAAGATGGCTGAGTTTGAAAAGCCGGAATAGGCGTCTGCGAAGGAGATAACCCCTGTCGCGGCCATGGCAAGCATGGCCAGTATGGTCGTTACGGCAAGCGGAACGGCTGGTATGCAGTAGAGTACGAGCGCGGACGCCAGTATTATCAGTGCCACTGTGCTCAGTTCCATATTCCCCTCCATATGTCAAAAAACTGACTTTTTCTTTCTTAAAGCAGGCAGGCGCCGTGGCCTGCCTGCCGCTTTGTGTTCGATTTAGATGTTCCTGGCAATTTCATATGCGCCGGAGACACAGGTACGGATGTTGCCCACCTGGAGCGCGTCGCCGGTAGTATACACCTGAAAGCCGGAGCCGGCCAGCTCCGCCGTCATATTGCCGCGCGGGCGCAGACCTATGGCCATGACGACAGTGTCGGCTTCGAGGGTCGTTTCTGCGCCGTCGGCCATGGACCTTATCACGGCGCCTTCGTCGTTTACTGCGGCGATAGCGTTCCCGGTCATGATCTTGACATTGCAGTGGTCAAGCAGGTCCAGAAGCATGGTCTTGACAGCCTTCGGCACGACGGGACCGGAGCTCATCACACTGTCAAGAGCCTCTACCAGGGTCACGTCACAGTGCTCGTAGGCGGCGAGGTCATAGGCCAGCTCACAGCCGGTCATGCCGCCGCCGACCACGACCACCTTTTTACCGGGCTTGACGTTCTTCATGAGCACGTCATAGCAGCCGGCGGTCTTGTAGTGGTCGATGCCGGGTATCTTGGGCATAAAGTGCGTGGAGCCTACGGCGAGAATGACGGCGTCAGGGCGCAGGGCCTTTATCTTGTCGGCGTCCATGGGGCAGTTTAGCTTGACCTTGACGCCCAGCTCGGCCAGCTCGCGCTGATACCAGCGGTTCAGGGCGGCTATCCCGTCCTTGAAGGGGTGGCTTCCGGCCTCTATGAGGTGGCCGCCTAGCTTTCCGCTGGCTTCATACAGTTCAACGTCATGACCGCGGAGACGGCAGGTGCGTGCGGCCTCCATGCCGGCAACGCCGCCGCCTATGATGAGGACCTTTTTGCTGACAGGTGCCTTGCTGACGCCATAAATGAGCTCGTGCATGGCCGCGGGGTTCACTGAGCAGAGCGGCACGCCGCCGGCGAGGTTGGACTCTATGCAGTTGGTGCAGGCGATGCAGGGGCGTATGCTGTCCTCCTTGCCCATGTATACCTTTTCGGGATAGTGAGAGTCCGCGAGAGAGGCGCGGGCGAGGGTGACGCCATCAATGCTGCCGTCGGCTATCGCGCGCTCACACATCTCGGGGTCGTCCATCTTGCCGGCGACGAAGACAGGTATGCTCACGGCCTGCTTTACCTGGCGGGCAAACTGAATATTGTAGCCCTTGGGCATGTAGTATGGCCCGACGCAGTAATAGAAGGTGTCATAGGTGCCGGTGTTTACGTTGAGCATGTCCACACCGTAGCTTTCGAACCTTTTGGCGATCTCCACGGCCTCTTCAATGCTGCGGCCTACCTCATTCTCTCCGGTGAGGGTGCTCTTGTTGTAGCCTGCCATAAATGTCTTCATGCACATGCGCATGGAGACGGGGAAATCGGCTCCGCAGGCGGTCTTGATGCCCTGGATTATCTTGCGGTGAACGGTGAGGCGCCCGTCCAGGTCTCCGCCGTACTCGTCAGTGCGGTGGTTGGTATAGGCCATGGCAAATTGGTCGAGCAGGTAGCCCCAGTGCATGCCGTGTATCTCAACGCCGTCATAGCCCCAGCCCTTGGCTAGCTTGGCGAGCTTGATCATATCGGCGATCTTTGTCTCAATTTCTTCCTTGGTCAGCTCGTCCGTGAGCTTGTCGGGCTCCTTGTACTTGGGGATGGCGGAGCAGCTTTTGCCGTCGCGCATACGGCCGGGACCCATGGATATCTGCAGGAACATCCTGCCGCCGTAGTCGTGTACGCGCTCAAGCACAGTGCGCGCGCCGTGACCGAAAAAACCGGGGTGCGTTGCGGGATTGGGGTTGCCGTTGGCCGGGTCGAAGGGGTCTACCGTGAGGTTCGCGACGTTGGAGCCCGTGACGATGAGGCCAAAGCCGCCCCGCGCCAGCTCGACCCAGTAGTCGATGCCGTTTTCGCTGTAAGCGCCCATGCTGTTATAGATAAAGTGGCGTCCACCCATTGGGCCAACGGCATAACGGTTTTTGACGGTTATAGAGCCTATTTTGAGCGGAGTAAATAAATTTTCATAATTTGACATGACTTTTCACCTGCATTACATATGTTGTTGATATTTGATGTTGTTCATGCTATTTTTGAGTTATCAGAAACTCGTAGGAGGATGTTGAGCTTGACCATCCAGCAACTCATATATTTCCGTGAAGTGGCAAACACTTTGCATTTCACAAAGGCGGCGCAAAGGCTTTATGTGACCACTAGCGCGTTAAGTTACGCTATAAGCTCGCTGGAGCGTGAACTCGGCGTGCCTCTGTTTTGCGAGGGAAACGGGAAAAAAGGTTCAGCCTGACACGATACGGGGAAGGAACTGCTGCCTCTCTCGGAAAAGGCCATCTCGTGTTTTGATGAGATAGAGGAAAAGATGCGCTCACTGAGGAATCCCATGAGCGGCGTTGTCAATGTGGTGTACTCATACATTAACGGCAACCGCTTCATCCCCAGAATGTTCAGCGCCTTCAACGCCGCGAACGAATATCCGGAAATAAGTCTAAACTTCGAGGTCAACCACGCCAGATTCCACTTTGAGCCCGACGTGGCGGAGGGAAAATTTGACCTGGCATTTTCCTGTACGCCTGCTACTGAGGGAGTGGAGGTGGTGCCCATAGCAAGGCAGGAGCTGTTTCTCATGGTTCCCGTGGACCATCCCCTGGCAGAGCGTCCGAGCGTAAAAATAGAGGAGCTGGCCAATGAGCCGATAGTCGCATACGACCAGGGCCGCAATCTTGACAGACGTATGCTCGATATGTTTGCCAGCAGCGGCGTGGTGCCAAATATCGTCGAGTATACGGACGAATGGGCCTCACTCTTTTCGCTCGTGGCGCTTGGAAAGGGCGCGGCGATCTTCCCGCTCATGCCGTTTGACTCGCTGCTGATAACGGCGGTGCCCATTGACCACCCAATGCACATACGGGATGTGTATATGATGTGGAAGGCTGGGGACAGGCTGCCAAAGTACGTTGAATATGTCCGGGACTTCTGCCTGAACTTCTTTGAAACTCCACCGCTCGTATGAGCGGTGGAGTTTTTCTCGGCAGGGGCTCAGAAGTATATCACGCCTATCATCGCGCAGGTGACTATCATGCAGATCAGGTTGACTAGCCCGCCCATGCGCAGGTAGTCTATGAAGCGATAGCCCGGAACGGCGACCATGGTCATCGGAGTCACACAGATGGGCGTAGCGAGACCTACCTTGACGCCGGAGCAGATGGCGAGGAAAATGGGCGTGGGATTTATTCCGAGCGCCTCGGAAATTGCCGCGCCTATGGGCAGAAGAATGGCCACGGAGGCGTTGTCGCTCATGACGTCGGAGATGATGGAACCGATGAAGAACAGGATGATGCACATACCTATGCCGCTCTCACCGAAGGGGCCGGCGATGTCAATGAAGAAGTTGGCGATGATGTCGCCTGCGCCGGACTCGGAGATGCCGCTGGAGATGCCGAGCGAGCCTGCAACGACGATGATGGTGCTCCAACTGACGCTCTGCATGGCCTTCTTCTCGCTGATACAACCGGTAATCATGACGATGACCGCGCCGGCGACGCAGACTGGACCATAGGGCAGGCCGGCCACCATGCAGCCCACAACACCGAGAAATACCGCTATGACGACTGCCTGTTTCCAAACCGGATACTGTTTGTCGTCCCGGGTATCGTCCTTGCTGACGGCTATAGGCGCCTCGTCGAAATTGAACCAACGCTTCTGGAGTTTCTGGCCCACAAGGCCGTAGAAGATGAAAACAACGATGATGGCGGGGAGGTTGACGGCCAGAGGCGCGAAGACGTTCATGGTGCCGTATCCCATCTCCTCAAGCATGGCAACGGCGGTGAGCATGCTGGTTGCGCTGATGGTGAGCACATTGTTGCCGATGACCGAGCCGATACCTAGGGGCATATAGGTCTGCTTGCGGCTTATGGCGCCGTCGCTCTTGAGGACGATAGCGTCAATGATGGGCATGAGTATGGCAACTGTGATGGCTCCGTTTATGAAGACGGAGAGAAGCGTAGATATGACTAGCACGAGCAATATGAAAAGCCGCTCGTTCTTGCCGACATTGACGCGCGTTATTATCGAGCCTACCTTCTGCGCAATGCCTGTGGTGACCATGGCCTGGCCGATTATCATCATACCGGCGTTCAGAAAGACTACGCTGTTTGCAAATCCGGAGGAAACACCGGCAAAGTCGAGTACCCCGAAGATGACCATTGCAAGCATGGCCAACAGCGTGGTGACGGACAAGGGCATCTTGGGGATCACGTAGAGAACAAGCGTTGCCACCAATATGATAATGGCTATGGTGCTGGATTCCATTTTTCCTATCCTCTCTTTTTATCTTTTTTTGTGTTTGATCAGGCTGCCAGAAGACTACTTGATGTATCTCGCAAGCGCGCGACGGTAAATGCCCGTTATTTCCTCAACGCCTATGGGTTCCGGGTTGCGGGAGAGCCTGTCCGGATTATCGCAGAACTGCTTTGCCCAGGCGTCTATCTCCTCATTGCTGACACTGATGTCAACGTCCCTGGACAGGATCTCGTTAATATAATCGGCCATCTCGTCGGTGTCGGCAAAGCCGCAAAGCCTGACTACCGGTTCAACGATGCTCTGGTCCTTGAAGCCGCGAAGCCACTCTCCCAGGGTCATGGAGCATGACAGCCCGTGATTTACACCCTTGTGGTGGCTGAGCGGATAACCCATGCCGTGAGGGAGACAGGTGCCGGCCTGCATGAAGGCCTGACCCATGACGTTTGAGGCAAGGAGCATCTGCTCATAATCCTCATATGTGAGACTGTCATTGAGCATGTTGTCCTTGTAACTTGCAAACATCTGCATGCCTATGGCGGCAATGGAGCGGTTGAGGGGATTGCTCTTGACATTTATGTAGGTCTCAACACCGTGAGCCAACGCGTCCATCGCGCCGGTGTGGATGAGGAACTTGGGTGATTCACAGATGTATCGGGCGTCAAGGAACGCCGCGGAGCAGTAGAGCTTGTGCCTGGCCGTGTCCTTGTTGTCCATGTCACAGCGGGTCAATACCGCGCCGCCGGTCACCTCGCTGCCTGTTCCGGCAGTGGTGGGAATGCCGATGAGCGGAAGTTGCAGCTCCTGATACAGATGCTCGTAGAAAGGCGCGCCGGAGAAGAGCGCGTCGTAAGCGTCAACTTCTTCGGGCTGAGTCAGCAGATAATCAACTACCTTGGCGGTGTCAAGAGCGGAGCCTCCGCCGATACCTATAATGAAGTCAGGCCCAAAGGTGCGGGCCTCAGCCGCAATTGCGACGCAGGACTCAACGGGGGGATTGTCCTCGGTATTGTCATTTATCGCGTAGGGTATGCCAAGCTCGTTGAGAACCGCTTCAACATCCTCCAGGGCGTAGTTACGGCAGCCGTTCAGGAATTCATCCGTGACAATAAAGGCCCGTTTGCCATAACCGGCGAAAAGCTGTTTGTTCTCGCGTACGACGTTCTTGCCGAAGAATACCGGCGTGGCTACATAGTGTCTGAAAGCTTTCATTTTTGCCTCCTGTTCAGAGCTTTTTCAATCGGTTATATACGCGGAGAGGGCGCGCTTATAGATACCGACAACGTCCTCGTATGTCAGAGTACCGGGGTGGCGGGCGAGCCGGTGCTTGAGTTTCACAAAGTCGGCCGCCCAGGCTTCGCACTCTGCGTTGGTTACGCTCATGTGTACGTCGCGGTTGGTCATGACGCGTACATAGTCTGCAAAGGTGTCCACGCTGTCAAAGCCGCAGGCGTCGAGAATAGGCTTGACAAGCTCGGGGTCAACGCAGCGCAGGTATTCTCCCTCGGTTATGGAGCACGCCAGGCCGTGGTTGAGGCCCTTGTGATGTGAGAGATAATAGCCCATGCCGTGGGGAATAAGGGTGCCCGCCTGATAGAAGGCGATGCCCATGATGCAGGAATGGAGCGTGATTATGTCGTAGTCATCATCGGTGAGCTCGCCGGAGAGAAGGTGGTCTTTGACCTGCCTGAACAGTCCAAAGCCGATGCTCGCTATGGCGCGGTTGAGGTAATTGCTTTTGACATTGAGGCTGGTCTCGATTCCGTGACTGAGCGCGTCCATGACACCGGTATCGATGACGAACTGGGGAGCGGTCTTGAGGTATTTGGGGTCAAGCAGCGCGGCGGCGGCAAAGACCATTATCATGGGCGTGTCCTTGGTGTCGGTGTCGTCACGGGTGAGAACGTAGAAGCCTGTGACCTCGCTGCCGGAGCCGGCGGTGGTGGGTATGCAGATGACCGGCTTGCAGTCATATGGACGACGCCAGGGATCAGCTGCATCACCGGGGTTTTTGAAGAGGAAGTCGTAAGCGTCAACATCCTCGGGCTGCGTGAGCAGAACGCTGACGCACTTTGCTGTATCCATGGACGAGCCGCCGCCGATGCCGGCAAAAAAGTCTGCGCCGAATTCGCGCGCTTCCTGCGTCATGGCCACACATGACTCAACGGTGGGGTTTTCGACAACGTCTTCATTGACCCGATATTCTATTCCCTTCGCCTCACAGACGCTGATGAAGTCCTTGAGCGCCTCATTTTCGCAGCCAGCCGGGAAACGAGTGGTCGTAATGTAGCAGCGTTTGCCGTAGGAAGCTATGAGTTCAGCATTGTTTTTGACTGTCTCATGGCCAAAGTATACGGGAGCGGGTGAATGAAATTTGAAATCCTTGAGCATCTTCGTTGCCTCCTTGTAATGATCGCGAGTCATGTTGTTATTGTCTTGACTATAACGATGATAAGCTGCACAAGGAGGAATGTAAAATCTCGAAATTTCAACGTAAAGTTGAAAAAATTAAAATGAATAGGATAACAACAACACCGCCCATGGCCATTTGGCCGATGGGCGGTGCGCTATATCAACTTACCCCTCCATGACCTCCAGCATAAGCCTTGCGCCCAGGCGGAAGCTGTTTTTGAACAGCAGGCGCTCGGATATCGACTGCAGCTCGCGCAGACTTTCAGCGCAGCGGGTGAAGAGGGATTTCTGCTCGTCGCTCAGGGTGCTGAGGAGCTTTTCCTCGTTGCGGCTGAGCAGATGGAGGGCGGTTTTGTATTCCTGGCAGGGGGAGCAGTCATACTCCGACGGCTCGATATTGCCGTACCAGAGCTCCTCCAGGACACTCGCGTATTCCATTTTCTGCACCTCGTTTTTTCAAAAAATGTTCGTCACACCGAGGTTCCAAATGGTGTAGTAATGGTGTAGTAGCACTACCCGGAGGCCTGGAAACCCTTGATTTATCAGGCTTTTTTGACCCTCAGCAAATATTGCCGTGGCAGATGAACAAAACGCTAGTCATTATATCAAAGCCTCCAAATATCATTTGCGTTAGCGGGGCAGCTTTCCGCTGGCGCTGGTCCAGGCTGAGGCGGCTTGGGCGAAAGAGCGGTAGCCGTGCGACCTTATAAACTGTGCGGACGCCTGGTATCTCGAATATTTATACCCCTTGCTGTAGAAACCCTGGACCGTAGGGCAGGAGTCGAAGGAGGAACAGTCGGAGCAGGTTATTTGGCCGCTCGAAAGGCAGCACTTTTTTATAGCACACCTGGCCTTCGACAGCTCGCGTGAGCCGTCGGCGTAACCGGTCGAGCAGCCCTTGCACGACACCATATATTCCCTGCATGTGCGGCAGTAGGCGCCGCAGCAGCCCAACTCAGCGGTATCCGGAGCGCCCGGGCCGACGGCTGCGGACAGGCACGGCCTTACAGCCCTCAGCGTGTGCGTCGCGCCCCAGCTTTTGAGAACCCGGACCTCGGAAAATCCAGCCTTTTCAAGACATTCCGCCTCGTGTTCCGGTGTCAGCGGAGTGTCGAAGTGGTATAGCACATCGTCCATGATGTTCTGGGCCTTTTTCAGCCGGAGCAGCTCGGCACGGTGAGCGGTTTCCTCCTCGTCGGAAAGGGAAAAATAGTCAGTAAGTACGAATACCCCTCCAGGCTTTAGAGCTTCGCGCAGCTTCCGGTAAAGCGGGAGCTTTTCTTCTGCGGTGAAGTGATGGAGAGACTCTACGGAGACCGCCGCGTCGTAGACGGCGGAGCCGAAGGGAAGGTCAAAATATGAGCCCAGGACGGTCCGCACATCCCTGCCGGGAAACTTCTCGGCAAGCCTGTTGAGCATGCCCGGCGCAAGGTCGATACCGGTGACGGAGGCCGTGGGATTGATCGCAAAATACTCCTCCAGCTCCAGCCCCGTGCCGCAGCCAAGGTCGAGAACAGCGCAGCCGGCCCCAGAAGGCAGTTGCTCGGCGGTGAAACGCAGAAACTCCCGCGCAGAGGCTATACAGCCCAGCTGGTGCGCGTCGTATTCATCAAGGCGGCTGTCAAAGAACTTGTCCATTCGTTCAAGCATACGTTACCTCCGATTCCACCCCGCAAGGGGCGCGAGGCTATTGTAGCACAAAGTGCCCGGGCTTACAGCAATGAATTTTGCGGCGGGGCTTTTCAAGAGGGGAGGGCTGTGCTAAAATACGGTTTAAATAAAGTATGAAAAAGGAGTAATCATGCCTGATTTTCACGTGGTCAGCAGCTATGTGCCATCCGGCGACCAGCCCGAGGCGATAGACGCCCTGGCCGATGGGCTGGAGCGCGGTATACCCGAGCAGACTCTGCTGGGCGTCACCGGCTCCGGCAAGACCTATACCATGGCCAAGGTCATAGAGCGCGTCCAGCGCCCGACGCTGGTGCTGGCGCATAACAAGACGCTCGCAGCCCAGCTCTGTTCGGAGTTCCGCGAGTTTTTCCCGGATAACGCCGTGGAATACTTTGTCTCCTACTACGACTACTACCAGCCCGAGGCCTATATACCCACAACGGACACCTACATTGAGAAGGACAGCTCCATAAACGACGAGATAGAGCGCCTGCGCCACTCGGCGACGTCCAGCCTGTCGGAGCGGCGGGACGTTATCGTCGTGTCCTCCGTCTCCTGCATCTACGGCCTCGGCGACCCGATAGACTATGCCAGCATGGTCATTTCCCTGCGCCCCGGCCAGCAGAAGGACAGGGACGAGCTGCTGAAAAAGCTCATCGAGATACGTTACGAGCGCAACGATATCGCCTTCGACCGCAATATGTTCCGCGTCCGGGGCGACACCGTGGAGGTCTTCCCGGTCTATTCCTACGACAAAGCCATACGCATAGAGTTCTTCGGGGACGAGATAGACCGCATTTCCGAGATAAACCCTGTCACCGGCACGCCCACGCGCATACTGAACCACGTCGCCATCTACCCCGCGAGCCACTATGTCACCACCAAGGAGAAGATGGCCGCCGCGGTAAAGGAGATGCGCCGCGAGTGCGACGAGCGCGTGGCGTTTTTCAAGAGCCAGGACAAGTTCCTGGAGGCCCAGCGCATAGAGCAGCGCACGAGCTTCGACATCGAGATGATACAGGAGCTGGGCTACTGCTCCGGCATCGAGAACTACAGCCGCATAATCTCGGGCCGGGAGCCGGGCAGCGCGCCCATGACGCTGCTGGACTATTTCCCGAAGGACTTCGTCCTCTTTGTGGACGAGTCGCACGTCACACTTCCGCAGGTGCGCGCCATGTACCGGGGCGACAGGGCGCGTAAGGAGACCCTGGTGAACTACGGCTTCCGCCTGCCCTCGGCCTTCGATAACCGTCCGCTGAAGTTTGAGGAGTTCCAGCAGCGCATAGGCCAGGCGGTGTACGTCTCGGCCACGCCCGGCGAGTACGAGCGGGAGCGCTCCGGCCAAATCGCGGAGCAGATAATAAGACCCACCGGCCTGCTTGACCCGGAGATATCCGTCCGCCCCGTCGAGGGCCAGATAGACGACCTCATGGACGAGATAAAGGCCCGCATAGCCAAGGGCCAGCGCACGCTGGTGACGACGCTGACGAAGAAAATGGCCGAGGACCTCTCCGCCTATCTCACCGCGGCGGGCATCAAGTGCCGCTATATGCACCACGATATCGGCGCGATAGAGCGCATGGAGATAATCCGCGACCTGCGCCTGGGCGAGTTCGACGTCCTCGTGGGCATAAACCTCCTGCGCGAGGGCCTGGACCTGCCCGAAGTCAGCCTTGTCGCCATTCTGGACGCGGATAAGGAGGGCTTCCTGCGCAGCGAGACGAGCCTCATCCAGACCATAGGCCGCGCGGCACGCAACGCCGAGGGCCTGGTCATCATGTACGCCGACAGCGAAACGCCCTCCATGCGCGCGGCCATTACGGAGACGGAGCGCCGCCGCAGGAAGCAGGACGCCTATAACAAGGCACACAGGGGACATACGGTCCGCAGAGCGATAATCCAAGAGCGTGCGGGATATCATAGAGATATCCTCCGAGGCCGACAAGGGTACACGCCGCCGCGACGGGCTTAAGATGACGGAGGCCGAGCGGCGTGAGGAGATACAGAAGCTGGAGAAGAAGATGCGCGAGGCGGCGAAGATGCTCGAATTTGAGTACGCCGCCATCCTGCGCGACCAGCTCATAAAGCTGAGGGGTGAAAAGTAATGAAGCGCGTCCTGGCCCTCTGCCTGTGCGCGGCGCTGCTGCTGAGCCTCGCCGCCTGCGGCTCTGCCCCGGAGGTGACGCTCCCCGCGCCCGAGGGAGAGGCGGAGGCGGCGCCCACGACGGAACCCACGCCGACCCCGACCCCGGAGCCCACGCCGGAGCCGACGCCAAGCGTCGTTAAGCTCACGCTCGCGGGCGACCTAGTCATGCACACCCCGCTCCACGACGAGGCGCTCCAGCCCGACGGCAGCTACGACTACGCGCCCATCTTCGAGGACGTGGCGCACTACGTCGAGGAGGCGGACTACGCCCTGTGCTGCTTTGAGGGCGCCTTCACCGGCGACGGCAAGTGGACGGGCTATCCGCTCTTCCACGTGCCGGACGATCTGGCCTATTCGCTGAAGGAGGTCGGCTTCGACCTCATAAACATGGCCAGCAACCACGCCATGGACGCCTGGCACGAGGGCATAATAAGGACGCTGGACGTCCTGGACGACGCGGGCCTCGACCACGTAGGGGCCTACCGCACGCAGGAGGAGCGCGACGAGGATAACGGCATCGTCGTCAAGGAGATAAATGGCGTCAGCATCGCCTTTTTGAACTTCACCTACGGCACGAACGGCATACCCGTGGACGACACGCCCTACGGCCTGAACGTCTACACGACAGACTACATGACCTACTGCTCCAAGGTGGATTACGACATGCTGGACGCCGACATGGCCGCGGCCAGGGCGCTGGAAACGGATATCATCGCCGTCAGCGTCCATTGGGGCGGGGAGTACGTCACAGGCGCGACGCAGTACCAGCGCGACCTGGCGGACTATTTCTTCGCCCAGGGCGCGGACCTTGTCATCGGCGGCCACCCGCACGTCCCGGAGCCGATGGAGCTGCGCACCGTGACGGACGAGGACGGCAATGAGCGCACGGGCTTCCTCTGCTACTGCCTGGGGAACCTGCTGTCCTGCCAGACCCGCCAGTACACGGACCTCACCTGCATGGTGCAGCTGGAGCTGACCAAGGACCCCGCGACGGGGGAGACTGAGATAAGCTCCTGCGAATACATACCCATGATAATGCTGAACATAGGCGACTTCGGCATCTCCCGCCAGACGGCGGGCTGGGGCCGGAGGCTGTGGGATATCCGCGCCGCCATAGCGGACTACGAGTCCGGCGACGACCGCGGCGGGATAATAACGCCGTATATGTACAGCACTCTCCAGACCGCTTTGGAGGACTGCGAGAGCATATTTGGTTATTTGGAGATGCCCTGATGAAAAAACTCATGATACTGGACGGCAACAGCGTCGTAAATCGCGCATTTTACGGCGTCCGGCCCCTGAACGCGCCGGACGGCACGCCGACGAACGCGGTGTACGGATTCCTGGCCATTTTGCAGAAGCTCTTCGAGGGCGAGGCGCCGGATTCGCTCTGCGTGGCCTTCGACCTGCCCGCGCCGACCTTCCGGCACGAGATGTACGAGGGCTACAAGGCCCAGCGCAAGCCCATGCCTGAGGAGCTGGCCGTGCAGATGCCGCTTTTGAAGGAAACGCTGGACGCCATGCATATCCGCCGCTTAGAGGCCGCGGGCTGGGAGGCGGACGACGTGCTGGGCGCCGTGTCCGCCATCTGCGAAAAGTCCGGCTGGGCCTGCGAGATAGTCACCGGCGACAAGGACAGCTTTCAGCTCATAACGGAGACGACGAGCGTCCTGCACGTCAAGAGCCGCATGGGCCAGACCGAGACGATACTCTACGACCGCGCGCGTTTCGAGGAGGAATACGGCTTCGCCCCGCCGCTCATGGTGGACCTCAAGGCCCTGATGGGCGACGCCTCGGACAACATCCCGGGCGTGCCGGGCATAGGCGAAAAGACCGCCCTGGACCTCGTGCGCCGCTATGGCCGAGTGGCGGATATTTACGCCGGCCTGGACAGCCTGGATATAAAGGACAGCGTCCGCAAAAAGCTCGCCGCCGGCCGTGAGAGCGCGGAAATGTCCTATACCCTTGCCACCATCAGCCGTGAAGCGCCCGTGGAGCTGAAGCCCGAGGACGCGTCCTGGAGCCGGGACTTCGGCCCGGAGCTTTACGCCGTGCTGGACCGGCTGGGCTTCCGCCGCTTTATCGAAAAATGGGGCCTCGCCCCCGCGCCCGCAGGCGGTGCAGGAGGCGTGAGAGCCGCGCGATGCCGGAGCTGAGCGCCCTTACGGCGCAGGAGGCCGAGGCGCGTATCCGCGCGGCGGAAACGCTGGGCCTCGCCCTGCCCGGGGACGACCTCGACAGCCTCAGCCTCTGCGACGGCGAGGCGATCTTCACCCTCAACTGGGGCGAGCTGGGCGAGGACTATAACCGCCTTCTTCGGCTTGTGTTCTCGCCGGAGGTCAAAAAATCCGCCCACGGTGTCAAGGACCTCATGGGCCTGGCCCTGGCCGAGGGCCTGGGCACAGAGGGCTTCGTCTTTGACACGGAGCTGGCCGCATACGTCCTCGACCCGACGGAGAGCGGCTACGACCTAGGCAAGCTGACCAAACGTTACCTGGGCGCGGAGCTGCCGGAGGCCCGGGCTGCGCTGGAGCTCATGGCCCCCATGCGCGCGAAGCTGGCGGAAAACGGGGCGGAGAAGCTCTATTTCGATATCGAGCTGCCGCTCTGCCAGGTGCTGGCCGAGATGGAGCGCGCGGGTTTCCTGGTGGACAGGAAGGCCCTGGCCGACTTCGGCGAGAGCCTCACGGCGGGTATAGACGCCCTGCAGCGCGGCATCTGGGAGCTGGCCGGGCACGAGTTCAATATAAACTCGCCCAAGCAGCTGGGCGAGGTGCTGTTCGATGAGCTGATGCTCCCCGCGGGCAAGAAGACCAAGACCGGCTGGAGCACCAACGCCGACATCCTGGAAAAGCTCATAGGCAAGCACCCCATCATAGGCGATATCCTGGAATATCGCATGCTGACGAAGCTGAAGAGCACCTACGCGGACGGCCTGCTCAAGGTCATCTCCACCGACGGGCGCATACACACGAACTTCCGCATGACGGTGACGGCCACGGGCCGCCTTTCGAGCACGGAGCCGAACCTGCAAAACATCCCCGTCCGGCGCGAGTTGGGCGCGCAGATAAGGCGCATGTTCGTCGCCGCGCCCGGCTGCGTCCTGGTGGACGCGGATTACAGCCAGATAGAGCTCCGCCTGCTGGCGCATATATCCGGCGATGAGACGATGCAGAACGCCTTCAAGAGCGGGGAGGATATCCACGCCGTCACGGCCTCGCAGGTCTTCGGCCTGCCGCTGGCGGAGGTCACTCCGGCCCAGCGCAGCAGCGCGAAGGCCGTGAACTTCGGCATAGTCTACGGCATCTCGGCCTTCTCGCTGGCGCAGGATATCAAGGTAAGCCCCGCCGAGGCCCGGGCGTATATAGACGCCTATATGCAGAAATACCACGGCGTGCGCGAGTATATGGACAGGGTCATAGCCGAGGCAAAGGAGCGCGGCTATGTCGAGACGCTGTTCGGCCGCCGCCGCCCGGTGCCGGAGCTGAAGGCCTCGAACTTCAACACCCGCAGTTTCGGGGAGCGCGTGGCGCGCAATATGCCCATCCAGGGCACGGCCGCGGATATAATCAAGCTCGCCATGGTGAACGTCCGCCGCAGGCTCCGCGCCGAGGGCATGGAGGCGCGGCTGATATTGCAGGTCCACGACGAGCTCATTGCCGAGTGCCCGGAGCGTGAGGCGGAGCGCGTCGCCGCGCTGCTGGAGGAGGAGATGGAGCGTGCCGTGACGCTCTCCGTCCCCCTGACCGCAGAAGCGCACAGCGGACATTCATGGGCGGAGGCGCATTGACATGGTGACATTTGAAGAAGCCGCCGCGATGCTGGACGAGGCCGTGGACGCGCTGCCGCCGGAGATATTCAACAAGCTCAACGGCGGCGTGAACCTCCTGCCCGCCCGCCGCACGGACGAGAACGGCCTGCTGGTCATGGGCATGTACTTCGTGGACCAGATGGGCCGACACGTCGAGATATATTACGGCTCCTTCCGGGAGCGCTACGCCGCCGCCGCTCCCGAGCGCTGGCGCCGGGAGCTGACGCGCACGCTCAAACACGAGCTGACGCACCACATCGAAAACCTGGCCTATGACCGCAGCCTGGAGCGCTGGGACGCGGAGCACGTGGCGCAGCTGCTCCAGGGCCTGGAGGACGAGCCGCTGGAGGCGGAGAGCATCCTCTTTGTGGACGCGGACGGCGCCGGCCTTGCGGCGATAGCCTGCGCGATGTTCGAACAGGCGGCGCGGGACGAGGGCTGTCCGGAGCTGAGGGCGGGTTTCGCCTCGGCGGGTGAGCCTGTGCCCGCCCCGGAGCCGAAGGCCGTGAAGGCCGCGGCGAAATACGGTCTCGATATCTCAAAGCGCACCACCCGCGCGGCAGACAGGGCCGCGCTGGAGAGCTATGACGTCGCGCTCTGCATGACCGAGGCCCAGGGCGACGCACTGGCCGCCCGCTGGCCGGAGTTTGACGAGCGTATCATCTGTCTTGGCGAGACGGATATCACGCCGCCGCGTTTTTCCACGCAGGGCGGCTGGGACCGCCTCGCGGACAGGCTGGCGGAGGAAGTGCGCTATCTCCTGGACGAGCTGCTGGGGGAGGACGAAGATGACGATACGTGACGCCCGGCCCTCAGACGTGGCAAAGATAGCCGCGCTTGAGCGCGAGTGCTTTTCCCTGCCCTGGCCGGAGGAGATAATCGCCTCCCAGCTCAGCGGACCGGGCAAAATAATGCTCGCTGCCGAGGAGGAGGGAGCCTTCGCTGGCTATATGGGCCTGCAATACGTCCTGGACGAGGGCTATATATCCAACGTCTGCACAGCTCCGGAGCACCGCCGCCGCGGCGTGGCCTCCGCGCTGATAGACGAGATGATAAGCCGTGCCGCGGCGCTGGAGCTGGCCTTCCTGAGCCTTGAGGTCCGCGCCTCGAACTCGCCCGCCATAGCCCTCTACCGCGGCAAGGGCTTCGTGGACGTCGGCGTCAGGCCGGGGTACTATGAAAAGCCCGCAGAGGACGCCATAATAATGAATCTCTACATAAGGAAGGAACCGCAATGCTGATTTTAGCCGTTGAATCCTCCTGCGACGAGACCGCAGTCGCCCTCGTCCGGGACGGGAGGGAGCTTGTAACAGACCAGGTGTTTTCCCAGGCCGACCTGCACGCCGTCTACGGCGGCGTTGTGCCGGAGATAGCCTCGCGCAGCCATGTGGAGGTCATCTCGCTACTTGCGGAGCGCGCGCTCCAGGTCGCGGGCCTGGAGCGGAAAGATATAGACGCCGTCGCCGTCACCTACGCGCCGGGCCTCATCGGTGCGCTGCTGGTGGGCGTGAACTTCGCCAAGGCTGCGGCCATGGCCCTGGGCGTGCCGCTCATACCCGTGCACCATATCCGCGGCCATATCGCCGCCAACTATCTCGCCTTCCCGGAGCTGGAGCCGCCCTTCCTGTGCCTGGCCATATCCGGCGGAAACACGCTCATCGCCGACGTGCGGGACTATACCGATATCCGAATCCTGGGCTCGACGCGGGACGATGCGGCGGGGGAGTGCTTTGACAAGACCGCGCGCGTCCTCGGCCTGCCCTATCCCGGAGGCAAGCCCCTGGACGAACTCTCGCAGCAGGGCGACGACACGCGCTATGCCATGCCGCAGTCGCACATAGAGGGCAGCCCCTACGACATGAGTTTCTCCGGCCTCAAGACGGCGGTGATAAACCTGGTCCACGGCGCACAGCAGCGCGGGGAGGAGATAGACCGCCCGGGCCTCGCCGCCTCGTTCTGCAAGGCCGTGAGCGAGAGCCTCGTGCCGCGCACGATGGCCGCCGCGCGTGAGCTGGGCTATAAAAAGATCGTCGTCGCCGGCGGCGTGGCCGCCAATTCCCGCATAAGGCGCGACTTTGCCGCCGCGGCGGAGCGCGAGGGTGCGACTCTGTATATACCTCCGCTGAAGCTCTGCGGCGACAACGCGGCCATGATAGGCGCCCAGGCGTATTACGAATATCTGGCGGGCAGCACCGCCGGCAGCGACCTGAACGCCTACGCCACAAAGGAGCTGTAAGATATGAGCACGCACGATGGACACAGGCAGAGAATGAAGAACGCCTTTGCCGAGCACGGCTTGAGGCTTTTGACGACGTACACGCCCTTGAATTCCTGCTGTTCTACGTCCGTGCGCGCTGCAACACCAATGAGATCGCCCACGAGCTGCTGGACCGTTTCGGCTCGCTGGACGCCGTTTTCGAGGCCTCGGTGGAGGAACTCTCGAATGTCGATGGCGTGGGCCGGGAGACGGCCATCTTCCTGCGCCTTATACCGGAGGTCAGCCGGCGCTATATGATGAGCCGGCGCAAGATGACAACGAT
>ENA-OQCL01000306-OQCL01000306.1-human-gut-metagenome-genome-assembly--contig:-NODE-306-length-25284-cov-5.345152_pt1 | contig 25284 bp, 18 predicted proteins | sample MGYA00242502_ERZ504586 | MGnify/ENA primary metagenome ERZ504586 (study PRJEB26092, sample SAMD00036316) | human gut metagenome | host: Homo sapiens | study: EMG produced TPA metagenomics assembly of... | reverse complement strand
CTTCGGCGGCGAACGCGTGGAGCGGCTTTCCGGCCTCATGTCGGCTGCCGATATGGACAACATGCCCATCCAGAACAAGTTCGTGTCGAAGGCCGTGGAGAGCGCACAGCGCAAGGTCGAGAACATCAACTTCTCCATGCGTAAGAGCGTTCTTGAGTACGACGACGTCATGAACAAGCAGCGCATGGAGATCTACGAGGAGCGCAACCGCATCCTCGACGGCAAGGATCTCTCCGAGCACACGGCCGATGTCATGGAGGATACCGTGGCGCGCGGCGTGGCGGAGTTTTGCGAGCCGGGCACCCATGCCGAAGGGTCAGACTTCGACGGCTTGCACCAGTGGGTCGTCGAGCTCACCGGCAAGGCGGATGCTCCGCGCTTCGAGGACGCGGATGCCAAGAAGCTCGAGTCCGACGTCCTCGATTATGTGCGTACGTGCTACGACGAGAAGGCCGAGCGTCTGGGCGCCGACGTCATCCGCGAGCTCGACCGCCAGGTCATGCTCCGCGTGATCGATACGCGCTGGATGAGCTATCTGCAGGAGATGGACTACCTCAAGCAGGGCATAGGGCTTCGTGGATTCGGCCAGCGCGACCCGCTCACGGAGTATCGTTCCGAGGCGCACGCGGCGTTTGGCACGCTCGTGAGCACGATGTACGAAGATTACCTGCGCACGGTGCTCAGGACCGAGCTTCGCCAGGCGCCCTCCGCTCCGCAGGGTGCCGGGGCGCTGCATGCCGCCACCTACTCCGGTCCTGGCGAGGTCGATGGCGACTCCGGATCTTCGACCCTGCGCCGCCAGGCCGCGGCTCAGGCGGCGAACGCTGCTGGTAAGGCTCCCGCTCCCGCGCGCGGTAAGGTGAAGACCTATGTGAAGGCCGAGAGCGGCGACCCGTATGCCAACGTGGGGCGCAACGACCCCTGCCCCTGCGGTAGCGGTAAGAAGTTCAAGAACTGCCACGGTAGGAACCGCTAATGGCCGAGGAGAGCATCACGGCCGAGCGCTCGACGCCTTGGAGGCGCGCCTCGATGAGGTTGAGGTCTATCTGCATCTGGACGAGAAACGCGAGCGTGCGGCGGAGCTCGAGCGCCAGAGCGCCCAGCCGGGCTTCTGGGACGATGCCGAGCATGCGCGCGCAGTCATGGCCGAGCTCTCGGCGGCGCGCGACGATGTGAAGGCCGTCGAGGATGCCCGCGCGGAGCTTGCCGACGCGCGCGCCGCGCTTGAGCTCGCCGGCGAGATGGGGGACGACCCCGAGGCGGCTGGCCTGGTGGCCGAGGCGGCGTCCACGGCCGAGGTGCTGGGCCGCTCCATCGATCAGCTGGAGCTGACGAGTTGGTTTACCGGCGAGTTCGACCACGGCGACGCCATCGTGACCATCAAGCCCGGCCAGGGTGGCTTGGAGGCCCAGGACTGGACCTTCATGCTGTTCAAGATGTATATGAAGTACTGTGCACGCCACGGCTGGAAGGTCACGGTCAACGACTGCCCGGCGGCCGAGCAGATTGGCATCGACCGTGCGACCTTCACCGTGGAGGGCAAGGACGCGTTCGGGATGCTCCGCGCCGAGGCCGGCGTGCACCGCTTGGTGCGCATCAGCCCCACGGATGCTAAGAAGCGCCGCCAGACCACGTTCGCGGGCGTGGAGGTCATCCCCGTGCTGCCCGACGACATCGACATCGAGATTGCGCCCGACGATATCCGTGTGGATGTGTACCACGCGAGCGGTCCCGGCGGCCAGGGCGTGAACACGACGGACTCCGCCGTGCGTGTGACGCACCTGCCTACGGGCATCGTCGTGACCTGCCAGAACGAGCGCTCGCAGATCCAGAACAAGGCCGCGTGCATGCAGATCTTGAAGGCGCGCCTGTACGAGCTGGAACTGCAGAAGCGCGAGGACAAGCTCGACGAGATCCGCGGCCCCAAGACCGAGATTGGCTTCGGCAACCAGATCCGCAGCTACGTGCTCTATCCGTATCAGATGGTCAAGGATCTCCGTACCGGCGTGGAGACCGGCAACGTCGATGCTGTGCTGGAGGAGGGCGACCTTGATCCGTTCGTCATCGGCTACCACCGCTGGGCTACGAGCGCCGAATGAGACAAACGTGCCAGGCACGTTTGTCTCATTGACCCATTTTGGGACGGGGTCATTTTGAACCAGTGCGCGGGACTTCTGGGATTGATACGAGAAAGGCGGTCCGGCTCATAGCTCTAGACCGCCTTTACGCTAGAAAGACAATGGCGACAGGGACGAGCGTCCCATGTTCGGCGCCCGGGAGTCGGTCTCCGGGCACCGCACTATATACCGAGGAAACGTGGAATGCAGCGTTCCATATTTGTGTCCCATTGTCTGCGTGCTATAGATGCTGTATAAGGCGTCTTTTTGCAACGTGACGCCGGTACCAGGGGAGACGGTCGCGTCGGCGCAAAATACGATTAACGCTGAAATCCAGCTAGTGATTCCGACAAAACGAGGACCGTCTTGCATGCATCGCTTTGTCGCTGCGGTGCCGGCTCGTTCCGCTTTTGGGAATATCTTTCCGGCTTCATCCGGAAAGTTAGGTTTGCATTGAGGGAGACCGCAGGATTGCGGCGACTGCAAGGGCGCTATCTGACGGCAAGCGAAATAGATATTCCCAAAAGTGGAACGAATGCACTCGGCCGGCCCCTCTTGGTTCACGACATTGCGGCATCCGTGTGAACGAACGGTTGACGTGCTACCATAGCCAGCGGAAAACTCAACGTCATGCGCCTGTTAGGGTACGGCGGTGCGAGGCGGCCCGGTTGGTCCGCGTGCGCCGTGCGCAGAAAGGAACGGGCCCATGGCCTCTCGGGTGAATATCTCGCGCGTCAACCTTACCGAACTCATCCGTTCGCGCTTCGTGCGCGACCTGCCCCTCGTCGTGGCGGGCTGCGCCATCGCTGCGCTCGCGGTAGACATCTTCATGGTGCCCAACGGCCTCGCTGCGGGCGGTCTCACCGGTCTTGCCACCATCCTCTCCGAGCTTGCGCGCCGCAACGGCTTCTACCTGCCCGTTGGTCTACAGACCATCGTCTTCAATATCGTATTGCTGCTCTTCGTGATGCGCACGGGCGGCGTACGTTATGCGGTGCGCACCATCACGGGCTTCGTGCTCTTCGGCTTCTTTACCGACCTCTTCGTGCCGCTGGCCGAAACCTTCGCCGACGCGGCGAACGACCTCATGCTCTCTGCGCTGTGGGGAGGCATCATCTCGGGGCTTGGCTATGGCCTCGTGTTCCGCGCCGGCACCAACACAGGCGGCTCGGATACCATCGCGCAGATCATCTCGCGCAAGACATCGCTGCCCGTGGGCGCGACGGTCATGGTGATCGACGTGGCGGTGTGCGCGGCCTCGGCGCCGGTGTTTTCGCTCATCCAGGCGTTGTATGCAGCGCTTTCTATGGTGCTTTCCGGCTACGTGATCGATGCGGTGGTCGATGGCGGCAACCGCCAGCGTGCGGCCTTCATCGTGTCGGACGAGTGGGAGAACATCAAGGGGGCGATTTTTACGACGATGGACCGCGGCTGCACCGAGCTCATGGCGCGCGGCGGGTATACCGGAACCGAGCGGCCGGTCATCTTGCTTATCATGAGCAAGAGCGAGATCCCCATCATCAAGACCATCGTGCATGAGTACGACCCCAACGCCATCATCATGATCACCGACGTGAGCGAAGCCATCGGTTACGGTTTCAAGGATTTTTCTGCGTAGCGCGGCTGGGTCCGGCGTCCGCTGAGCGTCCCGCCGCGTCGTCGATGGGGCGTAATATGCAATCTGGCGGCATTAATATGCATGGATTGGTTTCCTACTGACGCGGCTCATATTAATTCGATTCTTTGAGGCTAGTTTTTTCAAAAGAGAGAACGCAATCTACCTGCAGCAATAATGCAATTCTGCAGGTAGATGATGCGAACAAAACTCGTGCCAAAGGATCGGATTTCGTCAGGCCCCCAAAGTAGATGGGTAAACCCCATGCATGCGAAGCTGCGCCTGGTCCGTCTGTAAGCCGGGCGTCCGGCGGGTTGCGGCCACATATGCGGGCACGGGTTCATTTCGCGTGCCGCCGCTGGTGCAGTTTTCGCGACGGTGGTTGCAGCCTCCAGTTACCGCCTTCCACCTGTTATGATGAACGAGTCTTAGGGGGACTTCTCTTTGAAGGGACGGACATGGCAACAGAACAGTTGAGAAGCGCTTGCGCACACGACGACGCGCAGGTTGCCCTCATCGCCAACCGGATGCGGCGCGATGTCGTCGAGATGCTCGAGGCGGCGGGCTCCGGGCATCCGGGCGGGTCGCTTTCGGCGGCGGACATCGTGGCAACGCTCTTTTTCTCCGGCGTGATGGGCTACGACGCCCAGGATGCCGAGAATCCGGAGCGCGATCGCTTCGTGCTCTCGAAGGGTCATGCCGCCCCCATTCTGTACGCGGCGCTCGCCCAGATCGGGTATCTCGAGCATGACGAGCTCAAGACGCTCCGTCATATGGGGTCGCGCCTGCAGGGGCATCCCGACTGCCATGCATGCCCGGGCGTGGAGGTCTGCACTGGCTCGCTTGGCCAAGGCCTTTCCGTAGCATGCGGCATTGCGCTCGGCTTCCGGGCCGACGCCGCGCGCGACGGTGGAGACCCCAAGCGCGTGTTCGTGCTCACGGGCGATGGCGAGCTCCAGGAGGGTGAGAACTGGGAGGCGGCCATGTTCGCCGCGCACCAGCACATCGACAACCTCGTGGCGATTCTCGACAGCAACAACCTGCAGATCGATGGCCATGTGAGCGACGTTAACGGCATCGAGCCCGTCGCGGATAAGTTTGCTGCCTTTGGCTGGGAGGTCATTGCGGCGGACGGTCATGATGTCGCCGACATGCACCGCGCGCTCAACGAGGCCATCGCGGTGACGGGCAAGCCGGCCATCATCATCGCCTCGACGGTAAAGGGCAAGGGCGTCTCCTTCATGGAAGACCAGGCCAGCTGGCACGGTGTGGCGCCCACGCATGAGGAGGCCGCGCAGGCCATTGCAGAGATCGATGCCGCGTACGAGGAGCTCCTCGCCGCGCAGAAGGAGGCGTAGGTCATGGCGAAAGCGACGCGCGCCGCGTTCGGCGAGACGCTCATCAAGCTCGTCGACGAGGGCATGGACATCATGGCCGTGGACGCCGATCTGCGGCTCCACGAGCGACTCGCCGTAACGTTCAGGATGGCGGCCGTCATCCCCGACCGCCTCTTTGACGTGGGCATCGCCGAGCAGAACATGATCGGCGTGGCCTCGGGCCTGGCGCTCACCGGGCGCACGGTGTTTACCGGCTCGTTTGCGGTGTTCGGCACCGGACGTTGCTGGGAGCAGATCCGCAACACCGTGTGCGATTCGGGCTTGAACGTGAAGATCTGCCCCACGCACGCGGGCATTACCGGGTGGGCGCGGACGGCGCGACCCACCAGGCGCTCGAGGACATCGCCCTCATGCGCGTGCTGCCGGGCATGCGTGTGCTCGTGCCGGCGGATTACGCGAGCGCCGTGGCTGCGATTCGCCTGGCTGCGGCAACGCCCGGCCCCTTCTATGTGCGCCTAGGGCGGGAGCCCTTGCCCGAGGTCTATGACGAGGGCTTCACCTGCGACGTCGCCTTCGCCAACGTGCTGCGCGAGGGCTCGGACATCTCCATCATGGCGTGCGGCGTGGAGGTCGCGCAGGCGCTTGCGGCGGCTGACGTGCTGGCCGCTGAGGGCATCTCGGCCGAGGTCGTGGACGTCATGAGCGTGAAGCCGCTCGACGAGGAGACGATCATCGCCTCCGCGGCAAAGACCGGGCGCGTGCTGACGGTCGAGGAGCACAGCATCTATGGTGGCATGGGTTCCGCCGTGGCCGAGTTGCTCGGCGAGAAGCACCCCGTGCCGGTGACGCGCCTAGGGCTCACGACCTTCGGCCAGTCCGGCGATGCGGCCGAGCTTCTTGCCTACTATGGTCTTGATGCCGCAGGTATCGCCGCCCGTGTGTGCGAGGTGCTGGGTAAGTAAACGGCTAGCGATATGCCGCCCGCCTGCGTGCGGGCGTGTGGGGCGGGGTGAGTGCCGGTTGTGCGCTTGCCCCGCTTAGCGTTGTACGCCACCGCCTCGCGGGGGCACAGCTCCTCTACGCCTTTTCTGTGTGCGGTGGCGCTTGCTGGTACAATAAATCGCGCATGTAGATAAAACGCACGACTTGAAGGAGCAACAGTGGGCAACCACTTCCGTAAACCCGATGAAGGGCAGGACGCTCCGCGCCAAACAGAGCCGCAGACGGCCTCCCATTCTGCGTATTCCACCTCGTACGAGGGGCAATCCGAGGGGCAGACCGGTTCGCGCTTTGCAGCAGGCGCCGATGCGAACGAGGACGCCCTGTTCGGCGCCGCGCCTGCCGAGCAGGCGTACGCGCAACCCGCGGCCTATGCCGCCCAGGACAGCGTCTCTGAACCAACCATTGACCCGTTTGGCTACCAACCGGCGAACAACGACTTTGCAGCCCCCGCTTCTGCGGATGCGCTTGCGGGCGTGCCGTCGCCTCTGGACGCACCTGCGCCGCAAGGCGATCTAAGCTCCCAGCTGCCTCAGATCCCGGATCCCATGGCGGCTCCCGAACCCGAGGTGACTGCCGACCAGGCCCATGAGGTCGCGACCCTCGACACCGCGCTTCAGAGCTCTGATTTCACGCAGGTGTTCGCGCCGGTGCAGGAATCGCGCAAGAAGATGGCGCGCGAGGCGGGCGTCGACCCGGTGATCGCGATGGAGCACGTGACCAAGATCTACCCGGCGCAGCCCAACAAGCCCGCGCTCGAGGATGTCAACATCGAGATCTATCCGGGTGAGTTCGTCTTCTTGGTGGGCCACTCCGGCTCGGGTAAGTCCACCCTGCTGCGCACCATCATGCGCGAGGTCAAGCCCACCCAGGGCCGCGTCATGGTCGCCGGGCAGGACCTCACCCGCATCCGCAACCGCAAGGTGCCCTACCTGCGCCGCCAGATGGGCATCGTGTTCCAGGACTTCCGTCTCCTGCCCAACAAGACCGCGTACGAGAACGTGGCCTTCGCGCTCGAGTGCATCGGCAAGCCGCGCGGTGTCATCCGCGCGCAGGTGCCCGAGGTGCTGCGACTGGTGGGCTTGGCGGAGCAGATGAACTCCACGCCCGACCAGCTTTCCGGTGGCGAGCAGCAGCGCGTGAACGTTGCGCGCGCCATGGTCAACCGCCCGCCGCTGCTCATCTGCGACGAGCCTACGGGCAATCTCGACCCGGCGATCTCGCTGGGCATCATGAAGCTCCTCGAGCGCATCAACCGCACGGGGACCACGGTAATCGTTGCGACGCACGACCGCGAGATGGTCGACTCCATGCACCGGCGCGTGATCGCGCTCGAGGCCGGCCACGTCGTGCGCGACCAGGAGAGGGGAGGCTACGGCAACTATGGCGCCCTCTAACATCGGCTACTCGCTCCGCGAGGCATTCAGCCACTTCTTCCGCAACTGGACCACGTCGTTCGGTGCGGTCATCACCATCTTCCTGTCGCTCTTTATCATCGGCCTCTTCATCGTGGGCTCGGCGCTCGTTACGTCTGCCATCGGCACCATCGAGGACACGGTGACCATCAACGTCTTCATTTCGGACGATGCATCCGACGACGAGGTACAGGCGTTCCAAGAGAAGCTTGAGAGCTGGCAGAACGTTCAGAGCGTCAACTTCAAGTCGAAGGACGACGCGCTGGAGGATTGGCGCAGCATGTCGTCGAGCGCCGATTCGACGATTGCCGCGCTCGACGGCGAGAACCCGCTGCCTCGCTCGTTCGAGGTCGTGATGGAGGATTCTTCGCAGGTTGAGGACATGGCCAACCGCATCAAGGAAGATACGGACTTCCAGGCCATGGCCGATAACGGCGATGTTGACGAGAGCGTGCAGTACAGCCAGGAGATGGTGGGCCGTCTGTTCCAGGTGACGGGCTACATCCGCATCGCCTGCATCGTGCTCGTGGCGCTGCTTACCTTCATCGCGTTCATCTTCATCAACAACACGATTCGCCTCTCCATCACGGCGCGCCGGCGCGAGATCGCCATCATGCGCTTGGTGGGCGCCTCGAACGGCTTCATTCGCGGGCCGTTCGTGACCGAGGGCGTGTTGCAGGCGCTCCTTGGCGCGCTGCTTTCCATTGGCGTGCTGGAGCTCGTCCGCAACTTCCTCATGCCGCGCGTCATGAACATGGTGAGCTGGTGGCAGTTCGAGATTCCGCTCGAGGTGTACCTCATGACCTACGGCGCGTTGATTCTGGTCGGCCTGGTCATCGGTCTCTTTGGTTCCGCCATCGCGATGCGGCGGTATCTCAAGGTGTAGCCCAAGAATGGTCACGAGTGGAAGGCCGGTCTTTCCTCTCGCGCTGGTCCTCGGAGTTCAGCTTTTGCTGAACTCCTGCGGAATCGCGCGCGAGGAAAGGCCGGCCTTCCCTGTAAAGGCTTTGGGCTACACCTTGGATACCTTGGGGCAGTGGGTAGGAGTGCGTGAGAACATCAGCGGTGCTGATGTTCTCCTTTTGGATGGAGGCAGGTGAGAAGCATGGGCCGAAAGCGTTCGGGGCGCGGGCGGCGTTCGCCGGTGCGGCGTGAGCGGCGTCCGAGCCTGACGGGCACGGTTCGCCTTACCGAACGGCACGGGTTCGTCGAGACAGCCGAAGGGTCGCTGAAGCTGGCTGGTCGCGCGTTGCGCGAGGTCATGGACGGCGACGTTGTGGCCGTGAGCGTCCAGCGCGGTGAGGGCGGCAAGCGCGCCACGGTGGAGAGCGTGATTGAGCGCGCGGCGGCTTCCATCGTGGGCACCTACGCCGAAGCCGGCCCGCTCGGCGCCGTGCATCCGCTCGATACGCGCATCAAAGCCGACTTCTTCATACTTCCGCACGACCGCTCCGCGCGCGATGCAGGGGTGCAGGTGGGCGACATCGTTCGCGCTCGCATCGTTTCCTATCCGTCGCGTTACGAGTCGGGTGTCGTGACCATCGAACGGCGCATCGGTGGCGAGGATGCTGCCGACCTGGGCATTCAGTGCGTTATGGCTCGTTTCGATCTTGAGGACGGCTATCCTGAGGAGCCCGAGCGCGCAGCGTCGGAGCTTGTCCAAGATATCGAGGGCGCGCTCGCCGACCCGCTTCGGCGCGATGTGCGAAACCGTTTCGCCTTCACCATCGATCCCGTCGACGCGCGGGATTTCGACGATGCCATCTCGATTGAGCGCACGCCTGCTGGCGGTTTCGAGCTCGGCGTGCACATCGCGGACGTGTCGCACTACGTTGCGTGGGGAAGCTCCATCGATCTTGAAGCGCGGCGCCGCGGCACGTCGGTGTATCTCGCCGACCGCGTGCTGCCCATGCTTCCCGAGCAGCTGTGCAACGACCTCTGTTCGCTTCGGCCCGATGAGGACCGGCTTGCCATGACGGTCGATATCAGCCTCGATGCCCGCGGGCGCGTGCAGGGTGCGCGCATGTACCCGAGCGTCATTCGCTCCCGCGTGCGCCTGGCCTACGGCGAGGCGGATAGGCTTCTGGAGGCCGGGGAGGCCGCTGCGGCCGAGGGCGGCCCTGACAGCGCCCTTGCTCGGAAGCTTGCGCATGCGGCAGCCGAGGGAACGGACCTTGTCGAGGTGCTGCGCGCGGCGGACGACCTTGCGCGGCTGCGCCGCACGGTTCGCGAACGACGGGGCGCGCTCGACTTCGATACCGTAGAAGTTCACGCGCTCCTCGACGAAGCGGGGAGGCCCTACGAGCTCACGTGCCGCAAACGGACCGCCGCGACGAGCCTTGTCGAGGAGGCGATGCTCCTTGCGAACGAGTGCGTTGCGGCATACCTGACGCGGCGCGGCGTTGCGAGCGCATTCCGCGTGCACGATGCTCCGGCCCCCGATCACCTTCAGGGCGCGGCATCTGCCCTCGTGGAGCTCGGCGTCATCGACAGGACGCTCGGCCTTGCCATCTCCGCGGGCAGCCAGGAAGCCATGCGCCGTGCCATCGACGAGGCGGCGGGAACATCGGTCTTTGATCTGGTGAACGCTCTGCTGCTGCGCGCCATGCAGCGTGCGGTCTATCGGCCAGACAACGAGGGACACTATGCGCTTGGAGCCGAGGCATACTGCCACTTTACGAGCCCCATCCGGCGCTATCCTGATCTGATCGTGCACCGCACGCTCAAGCTCGCCCTTGCCCGGGAGCGTCTGGGCGCACGTGCGGTCCGCGAGCGCGCTCCGCGTCTGGCGGGCGCGGGGCGAGAGGGGCTCGATGCCGTGCTCCCCGCGCTCTGCAGGGCGTGCAGCGAGCGCGAGCGCATCGCCGACGCCGCAGCTCATGCCTCGCAGAAGGTCGAGGTTGCGCGGTATTATGGCGAGCGCATCGGCGAGCAGTACCATGCGGTCATCAGCTGGGTGAGCGAGATGGGCGCCTTCGCCCGCATGGACGATACGCAGGCCGAGGGGCTCATCCACCTGCGTGACCTGGGAGATGAATGGTTTGATTTTGACGGGCGCCAGCTTGCGCTCGTGGGGTCGGTGAGCGGTCGCACCGTGCGCCCCGGCAACCGGGTGATCGTCGAGGTGCTCTCGGCTAATCCTGCGCGCGGCCATCTCGATCTGGCACTCGTCACCTCACCGCGTGCGCTACACTGATGCGAAGCAGCGAGTACGCCGGGCGGCCGCATGCGCCGCTCGATGCAAGTTTTTTTGGAGGACCAATGGACCTGTCCGTAAGCTTGGAGGACATCCAGCACGTAGAGAACTTCCTCGGTCAGGGAGATGTCGAGAGCGCCTTGCCCGCGCTTTTGGAGATGCGCGACGCCATCGAGGACTATGCGGAGCGCGTGTGCCGTGCGACCGACCATATTCAGTACTTCACGTTTTCCGATTCATTCGAGCTTCTGGCATATCGCCGGGTTGAGAAAGACCCGCGCACCATCCAGCAGGCGCCGATTCCGTTCGACCGGGTGTACTCGGACCTCGCCTTCGTCTATATCCAGCAGCAGGAGTACGCGCTCGCCCGCGATGCCCTCAAGCAGGCGGTGCGCTGGAATCCGATGAACTGCGCCTACCGGCTCGACCTTGCCGAGCTGTACCGCGTGCTCGGCGATGCGCGCGAGTGGGCGGCGCTCAACTACTCCGTGCTCGCGCGTGCGGCGGATGCCAAGCTCTTCGGGCGCGCGTGCGCGGGTCTGGGGCTGTTCTTCCTCGATAAGGATGAGAAGATGCTCGCTTCGGGGTTCGCGCGCCGCGCGGCGGCGTATGCTCCCGGCGAGCGGCAGACGCTCTCCCTCATGCAGCGCCTCATGGCCGAAGCTCCCGAGGAGGCGAATGCGAGCGAGGAAGAGGCGGCCCGCGCCCTCGAAGAGCAGGGCTTCGAAGCCGATCCGAACGCCGAGATCGCTATCTGCCTGCTCATGTGCGCTACCGATGCCGCGCAGGAGGGCGACCGCAACGAGGCGACTCGGTACACCCTGCGCGCCCGCGACCTGGTTGGCGAGGATGCGGCAAAGGCGCTCATCCAGCTGATTCGCGAAACGGATGCGGAGCTGGCGGCGGAGCATACCGGTGGCAATGCGCCGGCCAGTGAGGGCGAGGTCGTTGATGCCGTGATGGCGGCGAGCGCAAAGGCGGGCCCTGTGGCAGCGGAAAACGAGGATGGAGGCTCCGATGCCGAGTCGTAGGGAACGAAAGCTCATCGCGAAGAACCGTTCCGCGCACCATGAATATTTCATCGAGGAAACCTATGAATGCGGCGTGGAGCTCTCGGGTACCGAGGTCAAGAGCCTGCGCGAGCGAGGCTGCCAGATCAGCGACACCTTCGCGCTCATTCGAGGTGGCGAATGCTGGCTCATGGGCGTGCACATCCACCCGTACAGCCATGGCTCGATTTTCAACCGCGACCCCGATCGCCGGCGCAAGCTCCTGCTTCATCGCAAGGAGATCGACCATCTTGACCAGAAGCTGCGCACGCGCGGTTATGCGCTCGTCCCCCTCGAGCTCTACTTCAACGACCAGGGGCGCGTGAAGCTCATGCTGGGGCTCGGTCGCGGCAAGAAGCTCTATGACAAGCGCGAGGACATGGCAAAGCGCGACATGCAACGCGAGATCGAGCGCGCACTCAAGGAGCGTAGCCGCTAGCGGGGCCGGGGTGCAGCGCTGTGGGTACGGCGCGGGCGCCGGCTGCGTGCGGGCCGCTGGCCGAATCATCCCTCCACGGTTGTGGCGTGGGCCTTAGACTGGTACGAAGGGGCGCGTTGTCCGTGCCCCGTTACACGAAAGGGGTAAGTATGGATCTGACCGCTTTCTTCACGATGACGTCCGGCTTGTATGTTATATCTGCCGAGGCAGATGGCCAAAAAGCGGGATGCGTGATCAATACGGCCGTGCAGGTTACGGCAACGCCGCCGAGGATTTCGGTGGCGGTCAACAAAGAGAACGTCACTGCGGGCGTGATCGCCAAGGCGGGCGCGTTCACGGTGACGGCTATCGACCAAACGGCAGACATGCCCTACATCGGGAACTTCGGGTTCCGCACGAGCGCAGATTTCGACAAGTTCGAGAAGTATGGCTGCGAGACCTCTGCGGTGGGGAGCCCGTATTCCCCGCAGCACGCCTGCGCGCTTTTCGCGTGCAACCTTGTTGAGACGGTGGATGTTGGCACGCACTTCTTGTTCATCGGTGACGTGGTGGATGCCGAGCGCCTTTCGAGCGAAGAGCCGCTTACCTACGGCTACTACCATGCCGTGCTCAAGGGCAAGACGCCGCCCAAGGCTTCGTCGTACCAGGGATAGGCGGATACGAGGGATTTCATAGGCGTTTGGGCGAGACGGCGCCAAGTGGTGCGCGGTCCTTGCTCCGCGTGATCGGCTGCTGGCACATCCCGCCGTCGGCGTGCTTGCATGCCCGCTTGGTCATGCGCCTGCGCCGGACCATCGGTATGCCATCAAGCGAATAACATTTTGGTATTCGGATGAGTTCTCAAAAACGGGTATGCAGATGGGCCCTGCGGGTTATACTCGCAATACGCCGGCACGAAGTACACCGGCCCGATGAAAGGATGGATTCACATGAGCGACGAGAAGAAGACCTATAAGTTCGTGTGTGTTGTGTGCGGTTACGAGGTCGAGGTCGATACCCCCGAGCTCCCCGAGGACTACGTCTGCCCCGTGTGCGGCGTCGGCCCGGATCAGTTTGAGCTGGTCGAGGAGTAGCTCGCAACAGCTTGCATGCGAATGAGAGGCCGGGGCCAAGTTCCGGCCTCTTTTCTGTTGGGGCCTCTATTCATGAAGTGCGAGGCGCTTCCCGCGTCGAGGCGCGGGTCGTTGCCTGTTCCGCCGTTGCCCCCTGCGCAGATGGTGCCACAACCTGCTCGCTGTACGGGCGTACGGGCGGGGTACGCGGTGCGAGGAGCCCGCTGGGCAGCTTGAGTTCAACTTTTGGGCACATCTTGAGGGGGACGCTGAGTAGCGACTCACTGGGCACCCCTTGTTTCCTGGGCTTTTGTTCACTTTATTGTCCGTGCTACTCGGCTTCATGCGCTCGAAGTGCCCAAAAGTTGCTTTCGCCTGAGCGTGTTGTCCCAAAATTGCCCGACAAGCCCCGGGCTGCCCCCGGCGGCCCTTCCTTTGCGCCCTGCGACCACGAGCCGGCGCTGACGGCCCTTCCTTCGCGTCCTGCGAAGCGCGCTCTTCCGCTGGTGCCTCGCCCGTCGATGATGCATAATTGACATATTGTCAAATCAGGCCGTCCTGGTTGCGGGACGAAGTCGCTCGCCGCCATGTTTCCCGACGGCATAGTGCGAAGTCCTGCCGCCATATCCCATGAGGCGATTGTAAGGAGTGCGGACATGTGGGCATATGAGAGCACGTTCTACCAGATTTACCCGCTCGGATTCTGCGGTGCGCCGCGCGAGAACGACGGCGTCTGCGTTTCGCGCATCGGGCGCGTGGCCAGCTGGGCGAGCTATCTTGAGGAACTCGGTGTTGGCGCAGTGCTCCTGAACCCGGTCTTCGAATCCTCTGCGCACGGCTACGACACGCGCGACCTCACGGCGGTCGATTGCCGCCTCGGCACGAACGACGACCTCGCTGCGGTGGTCGCAGAGCTCCATGCCCACGGCATCCGTGTGGTGCTCGACGCCGTGTTCAACCATGTGGGGCGCGAGTTCTGGGCGTTTCGAGACGTGCGCGAGCACGGGTGGGATTCCGCCTATCGCGATTGGTTCATTACGAACTTCGATGGCGACTCCGCCTATGGAGATGGCTTCTGGTACGAGGGCTGGGAGGGTCATTTCGAGCTGGTGAAGCTCAATCTCCGCAATCCCCAGGTGGTCGACCATCTCATCCAATGCGTGCGCACTTGGCGTGAGGAGTTCGGCATCGACGGCCTGCGTCTCGATGTGGCCTACTCGCTTGATCACGATTTCATTCGGAGGCTGCGCGAGGTCGCGAACGAGCTTTCGGCAACGCCCGTAGCCGGCGGCGTTCCGGGCGATGCGTCGTTCGTGCTCATCGGCGAGACGCTCCACGGCGACTACAGCCAGATAGTGAATGATTCCATGCTGCATTCCTGCACCAATTACGAGTGCTACAAGGGGTTGTATTCGAGTTTCAACTCCCACAACATGTTCGAGATTGCCCATTCGCTGCACCGACAGTTCGGTGGAGACCCGTGGTGCATCTACCGAGGGCTGCACCTGCTGTCGTTCGCCGACAACCACGACGTATCGCGCTTGGCAAGCATCTTGAGCGATCCGGGCTGCATTCGGCCGGCATACGGGCTGCTGTTTGGCATGCCGGGCATCCCGTGCGTGTATTACGGGAGCGAATGGGGCCAAGAAGGGCAGAAGGGCGGCGGTGACGACTGGGCCCTGCGTCCCGCCTTCGACGAGCCCGCGCCCAACGAGCTTACGGCGTGGGTCGGCCGCCTTATCGGCGCACGCACCGGCCGCGACGAGCGGGGCGCGCTCGCTCCCGGCGCCCGTGCGCTCTGCTACGGAAGCTATCGCAACGTGCAGATCGCAGGCGAGCAGCTGCTGTTCGAGCGCGTGGCAGAGGGCTGGGACGGCGGGCCCGGCGAGCGCGTGCTCGTGGCCGTAAACGCTTCCGGGCAGCCGGCTTCGGTGCAAGCCGGTGAGCTTAACGGCAGCTTCCGCGACCTCTTGGCGGGCGATGCAGCAGCCGAGGTGGTCGAGCTTGCGGGCTCACTCGAGCTTGCCCCCTACGAGACCCGCTACCTGCTCGCGCGCTGAAAATGATAAAACGAACCCGGTTCGTTTTATCACGGCAGCTTCCGTAGCTTCCGCGACCTCTTGGCAGACGGCACCTCGGCGGCCGGAGCGGTTGCGCTGAACGGTGCGCTCGAACTCGCCCCGTACGAGACGCGCTATCTGCTCGCATGCTGAGCATGGTACATCCCGCCGGCTAGGTTCCATCGTTTCGGGCCCCGCGCTTCTCGCGCGAGCATGTCCGCACGGCGCGTATAATGATGGGCGAACAGCAGCTCGGCCTGCCGCAGCGGGCCACTTCCATAAGGACGTTCGCCATGAACCGCATAGCACACGTGCGGCGGTCGCTCTCTAGCGGCCCTCGCGCCCTTCATCTCCAATCGTTCCGCCGCTTGCCCCAGCGCATCGTTGCCCGGGCGGCATGCGATGTTTGGGCGAGGTGATCGCTATGGCATCGCTTACCACCACGCATCGCTGGGTCGTCGCCCACCAGGATCCGCGCCTCGCCGACGAACTCTCCTGCGGGCTCGGTATCGCCCCGCTCGTGGCGCGCATCATGGTCGCGCACGGCATCTCGTCGGTCGAAGAGGGCCGGCGCTTCCTCACGCCTTCTCTTGAGCGCGACTGGGCGGACCCCCTTGCTTATTCCCGGTACTGGCCTGGAGGTGGCCGAGCCGGCGCTCGAGCGTGCCATCCGGGAGGGGGAGGCCATCGCGGTCTTCGGTGATTTCGATGTCGACGGCATTACTTCGACGTGCCTGCTCACCGAGGCGCTCCGTGCGCTCGGGGCGAAGGTTCATCCCTTCATCCCGCACCGCTTCGACGAGGGGTATGGCTTGAGCGAGGTGGCTCTTGAGCGCGTGATCGATGCGTGCCATCCATCGCTTGTCGTGACGGTGGATAACGGCATCGCCGCGAAGAACGAGGTCGCCTTCTTACAGGAGCGCGGCATAGACCTCGTGGTGACCGACCATCATGAACCCTCGGACATGGTGCCCGAGGGCGTGCCGCTTACCGATCCCAAGCTCGATTCCTGCGGCCCCTCGCATGAGCTCGCGGGCGCCGGCGTCGCGCTCAAGCTCGTTCAGGTGCTGGGCGGCCGCTTGGGCCGGCCAGATCTTTGGCACGGCCTGCTCGAGGTGGCCGCGCTCGGAACTGTTTCTGACATGATGGCGCTCACTCCCGAGAACCGCGCGCTCGTGGCCGCGGGCATCGACCAGATGCGCAACACCACGCGCCCGGGGTATGTGGCGCTCGCCAGCATGAGCAAGACGGACCTCTCCACGGTCACCGCCGACTCGCTCTCGTTTTCTCTCATACCGCGCCTTAACGCCGCCGGGCGCATGGCCGACCCCACGCTCGCGCTCGACCTGCTGCTCGCGCGCGATCCCATCGAGGCCGGGCGCCTCGCAGCCGAGCTCGAAGAGATCAACCAGGAACGGCGGTCCATCGAGGCGGCCCTTGCCGACGAGGCGTTCGAGCGCGTTGAGAGCACCTATGCCGGCGGCCGCGTGGTGGTCGTGGGGGGCAGAGGGCTGGCACGAGGGCGTGAAGGGCATCGTGGCAAGCCGTATCGTCAACCGCTACCATGTACCGGCGCTTCTCTTCTCGATCGAGGACGGCGTTGCGCGTGGATCCGGCCGCTCGGTGGGCACGGTCAACCTCTTCGAGGCTGTTGAGCGCTGCTCCGATTTGCTCACCCGCTTTGGCGGGCATGCGGGCGCCGTGGGCGTGACGCTTCCCGCCGACCGGCTGGACGATCTTCGCGATCGGCTCGACGCTGTGCTCTCGGAGCTTCCGTCCGAGGCCTTCGAGGACACGGGCGAGATCGCCACGACGGTGCGCCTTTCGGAGCTCGATATCGAGACGATCGAGCAGGTTTCGCTTCTCGAGCCCTTCGGTCAGGGCAACAAGGTGCCGCTCCTTGCAGCGACGGGCGTGACCATGGCCGATCGCTTCTGCGTGGGAAAAACCGGCGACCATATGCGCTTCACGGCGACAGATGGTGCTGCGAGCGTGGCGGCGATCATGTTCCGCGTCCCCGAGATTGATACCGTGTGCGCCTGCGATTCGGTGGTCGACCTCGTGTTCGAGGCAGTTGCCGAGCATTGGCAGGGGCGTGTGAAGCCCAAGCTCATGGTGAAGGATATTCTCTGCCACGCGCCGGGCGATGCCGATGCGCGGGCCCAGGCGAGCGCAGGCCCAGCCCGCCGACTTTTTCGTCGGAGGCAACGTCGAAGAAGGAACCATCCGGCATGGAGGCCCCGGCCGCCGCGAGCGGTGCGGAGCCGCTACCGCCCGGCCAGGGCGGCCGCGCGCCGCGCCGCTTCTCGGCACAGCTGCCCTATGACGAGCTCACGCGCTCACTCCTGCACACCTTTATCGGGGCCTCTGCGCCGCACCGCGCCCAGAGCGACGCGCTTGAGGCGCTCGGGCAAGGCATGAATACGCTCGCTGTCATGGGCACGGGGCGGGGCAAGTCACTCATCTTCCAGGTGCATGCCGTCCGCGAGGCGGTGGTCAACCGCCATGCAAGCGTGCTCGTGTACCCGCTTCGCGCGCTCGTGGCCGATCAAGCCTTCCACCTCATCGCAGCCTGCACCGCCCTCGGCGTTCGCGCGGCGGTGCTCACGGGCGACACGCTCCAGCCCGCGCGCGATCGAGCGTTCGCCGAGCTTGCAGCCGGATCGCTCGACATCGTGCTCACCACGCCGGAGTTTCTCGCCATCCACGCGGAGCGTTTCGCCCAGCCTGGGCGCGTGGGCTTCGTCGTGGTGGACGAGGCGCATCATGCCGCCCGGGCTAGGTCGGGCGAGCGGAGCGCGTACCTGGAGCTTCCGCATGTATTCGAGCGTCTGGGCAGCCCGACGGTCCTTGCCGTGACCGCGACGGCCGATGCTCACGCGGCGGACGAGATCTGCCAGCTTTTTGATATCGGGCGCGTGGTCGTCGATAAGACCATCCGCGAGAACCTCGAGCTCGAGGACGACCGCGACCTCTCGGCCCGCGAGAACCGCCTGGTCTCCATCGTGGCGGCGGGGGAGAAGACCGTGGTCTACGTCAACTCGCGTGACCAAGCGGCCCAGCTCGCGCGCACGCTTCGCAAGCGCGTGCCCGAGCTCGCCCATGCCATCGCGTTCTACCATGCGGGCCTTGCGCGCGAGGACCGCACCCGCATCGAGGAGGCATTCCGCGCCGGCGCGCTTGAGTGCATCGTGTCCACCTCGGCGTTTGGTGAGGGCGTGAACCTGCCCGACATCCGGCACGTGGTGCTCTACCACATGCCGTTCTCCGCTACCGAGTTCAACCAGATGAGCGGCCGCGCAGGCCGTGACGGCGAGCCGGCTACCGTGCACCTGCTGTACTCCGCGCGCGACGCGCGCATCAACGAGCGCATGCTCGATGCCGCGGCGCCCGAGCGCGAGGAGCTCGTGACCATCTACCGGGCGCTTCAGACCATGTGGCGGTCGCATCGCGGAAAGACGGGCGAGGAGAGCTTCTCGGCCACAGACCTCGACATCTCGAGCATGTGCCTCGCCATCGACGCGCGCACCCCGGTTGATGAGCGGGCTGTCAAGAGCGGCATCGCGATTTTCGAGGAGCTTGGTTTCGCCCGAGTCGAGGGTTTCGACGACGCGCGCCGCATCGAGATGAGCGAGAGGCCCGGGCACATGTCGCTCACGAGTTCGACGCGATATCTCGAGGGGCTCCGCACGCGCCTCGCGTTTACAACATTCCGCGGCTGGGCGCTCGATGCCCCGGCTCATGATATGCTTGCACGAGTGAACCGTCCTATCACGCCATAGGGCTGGAGCTGAGGTTAGGGGTCGATATGGATGCTGCAACCCGCGCGGCGCACGACGCGTCGCTCACATCGTTCTCGCAGATGGTGCACTACACCAAGGCGGACGACCTTCCGCAGGAGATCTGTGCCGACAACTACGACCGCTTAGCGCAGCTCTCCAGCAAGTACATGAGCCCCGAGGATTGCGCGAAGGTCGAGCATGCGTACTGCTTCGCTGCGGAGAAGCATTCTGCCCAGAAGCGCCGCTCGGGAGAGCTCTATATCAACCATCCCGTTGAGGTCGCCATCATTCTGGCCGAGCTCAACATGGATTGCGACGTGGTCTGCGCGGCGCTCCTGCATGACACGGTCGAGGACACCGAGGTCTCGCTTGCCGACGTGACGAGCCTGTTCGGCGAGACGGTTGCCGGGCTCGTGGACGGCGTAACGAAGCTCACCAACATCGAGGTGAGCAGCATGGACGAGAAGCAGGCGCTCAACCTCCGCAAGATGTTCCTCGCCATGTCGCGCGACATCCGCGTCATCATCGTGAAGCTCGCCGACCGCCTGCACAACATGCGCACACTTGCAGCGCTGCGCGACGACCGCAGGCTCTTCAAGGCGCGCGAGACGATGGACGTGTATGCGCCGCTCGCCGACCGTCTGGGCATGAGCTCCATCAAGTGGGAGCTCGAGGACCTCTCCTTCTTCTACCTCGAGCCCGAGGCGTATCAGCGCATCGCGCGCATGGTGGCCGAGAGCCGCGAGGTGCGCGAGCGCTACCTGGCGGAGACCATCAAGACGCTCACGGACGAGCTCAAGCGCGTGGGGCTCCAGGGTTTCCAGATCAACGGGCGCTCCAAGCACTACTGGTCCATCTACCAGAAGATGAAGCGCAAGGGCAAGGAGTTCAGCGAGATCTACGACCTCGTGGCGCTGCGCGTGATCTGCCAGTCGGTGGGCGATTGCTACTCTGCCCTCGGTGCGGTCCACTCGCTCTGGCACCCCATGCCGGGGCGCTTCAAGGACTACATCGCCATGCCCAAGCTCAATAACTACCAGAGCCTGCATACGACGGTCATCGGCCCCACGGCGCGCCCGCTCGAGATTCAGATTCGCACGTTCGAGATGCATGAACAGGCGGAGTACGGCATCGCGGCGCACTGGCTGTACAAGAAGTCGGGCGGCTCGAGCGCGGCGAAGACGGCAGAGGCCCAGCGCCTGGACGACCAGATCAACATGCTCAAGCATTCGCTCGATTGGGCTGCCTCCGACGAGATCGAAGACCCCAAGGAGTTCTTGGATACCCTCAAGGTCGACCTCTTCGACCAGGAGATTTACGTCTTCACGCCCAAGGGCGACGTCATGAGCCTGCGTGCCGGGGCAACCCCGCTCGATTTCGCCTACTCCGTCCACACCGAGGTGGGCAATCATTGCGTGGGCGCCAAGGTGAATGGCGTGGTGACGCCGCTCGCCCACGAGCTCGTCATGGGCGATCGGGTGGAGATCCTCACCAACAAGAACGCGAAGCCTTCGCGTGACTGGCTGAACATCGTGAAGACGCCCTCGGCGCGTTCGAAGATCAAGCGCTACTTCTCCGCCGTGACCAAAGACGACGATGCCGCGGCCGGCCGCGACATCCTTTCCAAGGAGCTTCGCAAGCGCGGCTACGGTATCTCTACGGCCCGCTCTACCCGGGCGCTCCACACCGTGTGCGAGCAGCTCAACTATCGCCAGCTCGAAGACCTGTTTGCCGCCATCGGCTCGGGCAAGGTGGCCTGCCGCATGGTGGGGAACCGCGTGGAGCAGATTCTCGATCCCAAGCCGGAGACTCCTGCAAAGACCGATGCGGAGCAGCAGGCGGCGGCGCAGCCCGCGCGCGGTTCGAACCGCCGGCCGCGCGGCCCCAGGCGCGATAGCTCGGGCGTCATCGTGAAGGGCGAATCGAGCGACGGGCTTCTCGTGCGTCTGGCCCATTGCTGCAACCCTGTGGCGGGCGACGACATCGTGGGCTTCATCACCCGCGGTCGCGGCGTCTCGGTGCACCGGGCGAATTGCCCCAACGTGAAGGGGCTCATGGAGCACCCGGAGCGCATGATCGAAGTTGGGTGGGATACCCAGGCGGACGCGCTCTTCCAGGTGGAGATCGTGGTCGAGTGCCTCGACCGCATGGGGCTCTTGAAGGACGTGACGATCGCGATCGGCGATGCGGGGGCGAATATCCTTTCGGCGAGCACCTCGACTTCGCGCGACGGCATGGCGGTGCTGCGTTTCTTGGTCGAGATTTCCGATGCGAGCGGCCTTGATCCGTTGCTCGCGGCGATCAGCCAGGTCGAAAGCGTCTACGATGCGCGCCGTCTCATGCCTGGTGAGGGTGGCGCCACCATGAAGCGCAGGAGCTGATGAGTGGCTAACGAGCCGTACGGGCTTGTCGGGATGCCAGCTCAGCGGTGGGTGCTTGGATGAGCATCCGCGCCGGGCGGGATTCGGACACGCCGGGCTTTCTCGGGCGGGGTCCGGACGCGTCCGGCATTCTCGGGCTGTTTTTCGCCATAATTGAGCCTCTGAGCGTACCGATTCTGCCCGAGAATGCGGTGATTGTCCAAAAGCCGCCCGAGAACGTGGTGGGCGTCCGGAAGTGGCCCAAGGACGCGGTGAGCGTCCGATTCTTGCCCGAGAACTCGGGGAATCGCGAAAGAGAACGGAGCTGGTTCATATGCACCTGGAATGCGTGGTCAATGGACCCATCGAGACGAATACGTATTTTGTTGTCGCGGGCGACGAGGCTCTCGTGATCGACCCCGCCTGGGAGGGCGAGAAGCTGGCGCGCGATTTTGCGGAACGTCACGAAGGCGTCCGCATCGCGGGCATCGTGTGCACCCATGGGCATGCCGACCATGTGGGCGGGGTCGCGGGCATGCGTCGCGTACTGGGCGAGGAATGCCCCTTCATGCTCCCTGCCGACGACGTGGATATGGTGGCCGAGAACATTGAGCGCCAGCGCGCGTGGGGCATTGAGACAGAACATCCGGGCGTTCCGACCCGATTGCTGCATGAGGGCGATACGGTCGCGGTCGGCGACGTCGCGTTCACGGTCATCGCGACGCCCGGCCATACGCCTGGCGGTATCGTGCTCTATGCGGAGCATCCCGGCGCAACGGAGGACGACGAGCGGGGAGTGGGCGCCCCTATAGCATTCGTGGGCGATACGCTCTTTCCGGGGAGTCATGGCCGCACCGATCTTGCCGGTGGAAGCGAAGAGACCATCCTTGCTTCCCTTGCCAAGATGGCGCACGTGCTCCCGCCCGAAACGACCTGCTTCATCGGCCACGGCCCGTCGACCACCATCGCCCGCGAGCTCGCAGTGAATCCGTTCATGCAGGGCTAGCCACAAGGACTCGCGGGGGCGTTCGGCGCGACGTCTTTCATGTGTCGATGAGCGCCACGGATTAATCGGTGAGTGGTATCCTATGTGTGTCTTAGACCATTCCATTTTTGGAGGTTCATATGCTCGTCAATGCAGCTGACATGCTCAAGAAGGCTGAGGCCGGACATTATGCTCTCGGTGCCTTCAACACCAACAACCTGGAGTGGACGCTCGCTCTTCTCCAGGCTGCTGAAGAGGCCAAGAGCCCGCTGATCATTCAGTGCACCGCTGGTGCTGCCAAGTGGATGGGCGGCTTCAAGGTCTGCGCCGATATGGTGAAGGCTGCCGTCGAGGCTACCGGCGTGACCGTTCCTGTGGCGCTCCACCTCGATCACGGTTCCTATGAGGATTGCTTCAAGGCTATCGAGGCCGGCTTCACCTCCATCATGTATGACGGCTCCCACGAGGAGACCTTCCAGCTCAACCTCGACCGCACCAAGGAGCTCGTGGAGCTCGCCCACTCCAAGGGCATCTCCATCGAGGCTGAGGTCGGCGGCATCGGCGGCACCGAGGACGGCGTGACCTCCAACGGCGAACTCGCCGATCCCGCCGAGTGCAAGCAGATCGCAGACCTCGGCGTCGACTTCCTCGCCTGCGGCATCGGCAACATCCACGGCGTGTATCCCGAGGACTGGGCTGGTCTTTCTTTCGATCGCCTCTCCGAGATCAAGGCCGAGGTGGGCGATCTTCCGCTCGTGCTCCACGGTGGCAGCGGCATTCCCGAGGATCAGATCAAGAAGGCCATCTCCATGGGCGTCTCCAAGATCAACGTCAACACCGACCTGCAGCTCGCCTTCACCGCGGCGGTGCACGATTACTTCGCCGCCGGCAAGGACACGCAGGGCAAGGGATACGATCCGCGCAAGGTGCTCAAGCCCGGTCGCGACGCGATTGTCGAGCGCACGAAGGAGCTCATGGAGCAGTTCGGTTCTTTGAACAAGGCGTAGCGTACAGCATTCGCCATCGCATGAAGCAGCGAGTCCTCGGCACGCCCGCCGGGGGCTCGCTTTTTGCGTAACGTTGGCACGTCGCTTTGAGGGAGCCAGCCACTGGGGACGGGGGTTATTGGCTGGTCGGTTGCCATTGGCGCCAATTACTCCGTCGACCAGCCAATAACCCCCGTCCCCAGTGGCATGTCTAGCCCTTGCGCGAGCGCACGACGTAGAGATAACGCTCGCTGGCGATGAGCTGGCGGTTCACGTAGATGATGTCGCTCGCGTCGTCGCCATAGACGGTTTCGAGCACCTCGAGTAGGGGCTCGCCCTCGGCGACGCCGAGCAGCTCGGCACATTCTGCATCTGCCCGCGCGATGCGGAAGCGATCCTCGAAGCCGCAGACGCTCCTGCCGCCTTCGTCTTTGAGGATCTCGAAGAGCGAACGGTTTTCCAGCTCGGTCTGCATGAGGAAGCGATACTGGAGCGGAAAGTAATCATGCTCGACGATGCACGGCGTCGCGCCCGCCATGCGCAGACGGCGAATCTCGATGAGCGCCTCATCATCGCAGCCCAGGATCGAGGTGATCGCGGGGTCTGCAGGAATCTCGCGCGTGCGGAACACATGCGTCGCAGGCTTGAGACCCATCTCGAGGCACGTTTCGGTGAAGCTGCCCGAGGTGAGGGCGGACTCGACGAGCGTCGTCGGCCGCACGAACGTCCCCCTTGCCGCGCCGTTTCACCAGCACACCCTCGTCGACGAGCATGCGAAGCGCCGCACGGACGGTGACTCTGCTCACCCCATAGGCTTCGACGAGTTCGCTTTCCGAGGGCAGCTGATCGCCAGGTGCATAGGAGCCGTTCTCGATTTTCTGCAAGAGGTCTGCGCGCAACTGTTCTTGCAGGGTGAGGGCGTAGCGGTCATCGGTTTCGCTCACAGACGGACTCCTTCGTGTGCGTGTGGGTGAATACTTGGTTAGAGATATTGTATACAGGGAAGCCCGGAGACGCACGCAGGCGGTCTGTGCCGTCTCGCGGCGATTGCCGTTTACGGCACCCTTTCGCCCGTTTATCATTTACATTCTGGTTTCCTGGGCTTGCCACCGCCAAACTTGTATTAACTTATGTTATTACAGGTTTAGGTACAGACCGAGATTTCGGAGGTGGTCGGTATGCCGGAAACGGGGAAGGGTCGATTCCTCTCCATGTTCCGCGAGCGAAAGCCTGTGATGGCGATGCTCCATCTGAAGGGGACGAGTCCAGACGATGTCCAGGAACGCATGAAGCGCGAGCTCGACATCTACGTCTCCGAGGGCGTCGACGCGGTGATCGTGGAGGACTACTTCGGCACCTACGGCGACATGCGACGCGCGCTCGCCTATATCGAGCAAACGAAGCCGGATATCGTCTATGGCGTGAACTGTCTTAACGTCGATGCCATGGGTTTCGAGCTCGCCGGCGAGTTCGGCGCGGCGTTCGTGCAGCTCGACTCCGTAGTGGGGCACGTAAAGCCGCGTGACGAGGAAGCGCTCGCAGCCTTCCTCGAGCTCTTCCGCAGCCGGTATGCGGGCTGCGTCCTCGGTGGCGTGCGCTTCAAGTACCAGCCGGTGCTTTCCGACCGCTCGCTCGAGGAAGACCTCGAGATCGCGAAAGGGCGCTGCGATGCCGTCGCGGTGACGCAGGATGCAACCGGGCAGGAGACGTCGCTCGACAAGATCCGTTCTTTCCGCGCCGGCCTCGGCGACTTCCCGCTCATCGTGGCGGCGGGTGTCACGCCCCGAGAACCTCAAGGAGAGCTTCCGCATCGCCGATGGCGCTGTGGTGGGCAGCTATTTTCAAAGACAGCTATCGCGATGATGGCGAGCTTTCGGCAGAGCACGTGCGGA
>ENA-OQCL01000305-OQCL01000305.1-human-gut-metagenome-genome-assembly--contig:-NODE-305-length-25357-cov-3.202101_pt1 | contig 25357 bp, 28 predicted proteins | sample MGYA00242502_ERZ504586 | MGnify/ENA primary metagenome ERZ504586 (study PRJEB26092, sample SAMD00036316) | human gut metagenome | host: Homo sapiens | study: EMG produced TPA metagenomics assembly of... | reverse complement strand
GCCAGCTTGGCACCGCTTGAGATGCCCATAACGAACGGCCCGGCGATGGGATTTGCAAAAATGTCTGCAGCAGATACCCTGCAGCCGACAGGGCCGCCCCGAGCAGTGCGGCCATCACGGCGCGGGGCAGCCGCAGCTGCCAGACAATGCTGCCCGCCAACGCATCCTGCCCGCGGCCCAGCAGCGCGGCTGCTACGGCCCGGGGCGTCAGCGCCACGCTGCCCCAGAACAGGTTGAGCGCAAACAGCGCCAACAGGGCGCCCGCCATGGAAAGATATGCGATTGTCAGGCGTTTGGCGGTGTGCATAATGCCTTCCTTTATATTGCTTGTTTATTCTATCTTCGTCAAAAACTTCAGTTCGCTTTCCGGCGGATTTTCTTGGGTAAACACCCGGTTCATATCCAGAATCAGATCCGGCAGCTCCATGCTCTGCTGAAAAAGGCTCTGCGCCGTACACCAGACATTGCCCTGCTGCACAGCCTTGCAGTCCGCCAGCAGGGGGCATTTTTCCAGCAGCGCCGCAAGCGAATCGACCTCGCCCTCAATGGTGCTGTTGTAGATCAGCACATCGGCATCCTTCGCCCCTGCGTAAAAATTTTCCAGTGAAAGGTTCACGGTAGCCAGATTGTTGCCGTTGTCGGTCAGATCAGCAAACGCATAGTCCCCGCCCGCCATCTCGATCATTCTGGCAACATAATCATTGCCCTTACGCACGGTGGCAAGCCCGTTCGATGTAATGGAGAAAAACGCCACCGTTTTGCCGGTGGACGGCTGCTCTGCCAGTGGGGCAATGCGCTGCTCTGCCTCCGCAAACTGCTGCTCGGCCTGCTCTTTTTTGCCGAGCAGCAAACCGTATAGCTTGACCCATTCCATCCGCGCCAGCGGATTCTCCTCGTAGCTGGAGCGTTCGACCAGCACCGGGATGCCGAATCGCTCAAGCTGCTCCTTGACCTCCGGCGTGTGGTAGATCATCGTATTTTCGATGGCAAGGCCGCAGTCGGCGGTCAGGATCGTCTCATAATCCGGGGTGCTGTATCGCCCCGCATAGGCGATTCTTCCGTTTTCCATCGCCTCGCGCGCTTGCTTGAGATACCACCCGTCAGCCTGCGTGCCGGACAGTGCTATGCTATCCAACGCCCCGATGCTGATGATCGGATCCATCACGGAGGTCGAAACCAGATAGATGTTTTCAATCGGCTGCTGCAAAATCGTCAGATCCTGCTCCAGCCCGGTCGGCAGGGGCGCGTCCTCGGCACCACAAGATAGCGTTCCTCGCCGATGGTGATAAGGCTGTACCCGCCCGCGCACTCATCGATCGTAAACTGCTCGGCGTATTCCAACGGGTAACGGCCCGTGACCGTCAGCCCGGCAGCGGCAGGCTCCGCCTTCCTTGCAGCACAGCCCGCCAGCAGCAGGGCGGGCAGCACCCAAAAAGCGCCTCCCGCCTCATTCGGCGGCAGCCAGCGTGGCGCTGTCAAAGGTCAGTGTGTAGTCGATCTCATGCGGGGTGCTCATCGCAACGGTATCTGCCGTGACGGCCAGTGCGGTGTCCAGCGCCGCTACAGGAATCTCAAAGGTCGAGTTGCCCTCGGTGTTGGTGGGCAGGTACTTTTCCCCGTCCACCAGCATGTAATCATAGTTCGGGCTGCTCCAGACGATGACGGCGGTCATTGCGCCGTCTGCCACCGTCAGGGCTGCGGGGCTCTCCACCGTGGCGCGGCCGCTGCCGCCGGTAAGCGTGACCGCACAGGTATAGCTGCCATCCTCCGGCAATACGGTCTCGGCGGCATCCTCTGCAGCGGGCACAGCGTCCGCCACGCTGACAGTATGGTCATACCAGGTGCCCTTGGTGCCGAGGATCGCCAGCGAAAAGTCGGTATCCACAGCCTCCACAGGAATGTCAAAGCCATAGACCTCGTCCGTGGTTCCGTCAGAGTAGGTCACGGTGTCCAGCGTCGGCTGCAGCCAGTCCGCCTCATGCGCGGGGGCATCGGCAGCGGTGCCGGGGTACAAGTTTACGATTTTCTGGGACTGCAGGCTGACATGGAAAACCATCTTTCCGTCCGCCACCGTCAGCGTACCCATCCCCTCGCAGGCTTCATCAGCGTGGAACATGCTGCTGTCGGTCTTGAACTCGGCGGTATACACACCATCCGGCAGGGCAGCCGCCGGTGTTGCCTCGGCTGTATCGGGCGTTTCGGCGGCAGCAGCGCTCTCGCTCTGTGCGGGGACGGTGCTTTCCGCCGCGGAGGTTGCGCCGCAGCCTGCCAGCAGCAGGGCCGCCAGCGTCAGGATCAGGAGCTGTTTCTTCATTTGTCTTTCCTCATATACTTTCTTTGTTTTTTGTCGATACGGAAACCGCAATCGCACGCTTTCACCCAAAACTGCCCGAAGGCAGATCCTTCGGGCAGAGGTGGCAAATCAACCGTTCAGGGTGTCGATCGCAGCCTTGGTATGCGCCACATACAAAGCCTGAACCGCATCGATCTCACCCAGACCGGCGATCTGGGTGTTCACGCTGTCAAAGCAGCCTGCGGCATTAAACTGGCTCAGCCACGAATCCTCGTCCGCACCGGCCATGTCATTGTTGGCGTGGTCACCGGCAACCACCATCAGCGGCCGCAGCACGACCTTTGTATACCCGGCTGCCTTCACAGCCTCGATCACAGCCTCACAGGCAGTATCCTCCGGCTCGCCCTCCACAGTGCCGATAAAGACATTCTCATAGCCGAGCGTCTGCATCGCCGTCTGCATCTGGCTGTAGCTGACCTTGGCCGTGTGGGAGGTGCCATGCCCCATAAACACAAAGGCAGTCCCATCGGCAGCGGCGGCAGCAGCATCCTCATATCCGGCGGTCTTGACAGCCTCCTCGGTGATGGCGGTCGCAACGGCCTCCTTATCGTCATTGATGGCCGTGGCATCGCTGCCTACCTCGCCCAGCAGCGGCTCGGCGATAGCAACGCTCTCAAACTTGTCCTTGTAGGCGTCAATCGCCTCGCACATCTCATCGTACTCCGCGCCGTGCATCAGATGCGTCGGCTGGACGACCAGATTCTTGACGCCGTTGGCTACGGCACGGTCCAGCGCCTGCTGCATGTTGTCGATCTTCTCACCGTCACGGGCCTGCACATGGTTGATGATGATCTGGGCGGTAAAGGCGCGGCGAACGCTCCAATCGGGGTATGCGGCCTGCAGAGCATCCTCAATGCCCTTGATGTCCGCCGCACGGCTGCCGTTGAAGGAGGTGCCGAAGCTGACGACCAGCAGCTCATTCTCGCCGATGTCATCTGCGTTGCGGGGATCATCCAGCGCAGCATCACCGGTATCGCGGCCGAAGTAGTCGGGGTCGGCGTTCTCGCCCTCCACCATCTCCTTCTGGGTGTCGGTCAGAGCATCCCACGCAGCCTTGGCAGCCTCGCACTGGGCATCGGTGTCCTCGGTGCGGGTCTGCACATAGATCGCATCGATCAAATCGGCACAATTCCGGGCAGCCATCTCGTCTGCATCCCCTTCCTCTGTGCTCTGGGCGGGGGCGGCCTCGCTCACAGCCACGCTCTCGGGCGTGCTGTCAACGGGGGCGGTGCTGCCGCAGCCGGCCAGCAGTGCGGTGGACAGGGCTGCCGCCATCAGCGCGGCGGCGGCTTTCTTACAGTTGCGTTTTCTCATGGGTTCTGCTTCCTTTCTAAAACAGCCATTGCCGAGGAAGCAGCGCACACCCAAACAAGCCCGAACAAAAAACGAGGCCTTTTGCGTGCAGAATGGCAACACAAAAAGACCTCGGCTTTTAAGCAGGTTCCTTGCGGTACAACCAATTCCTCGTGATTTGGGGCGTTTAGCCCCCGTACCCGGCAGCGGGCAGGTTTCCTGGCTGAAAGCTCTGCGCCTGCCGCCGCCTTCCCGGGCTATGGCCCAGTGGCTGATGCTCCTGCATCGTGGCGGCAGACTCCCTTATCACAGTGACGAGATCGCGCGGGATTGACACCCGCTTCCCTTTTACCCTTTTCTATGCGCATATCACGCATAAAAAGGCACCTGCTGTCGTATTCAGTTTTACTGTGTCAGTATAGCACAAGGAGGTAAGAAACGCAAGAATAATATTTTACGGCACCGGTGTTTTTCTTTATATAATACAGATACGGCTCAGGTCTGTGCTGCGCCGTCAACACTGAGGATCTCACCGGTCACATAGCTTGCCATATCGCTGGCAAGGAAAAGGAATACATTTGCGACCTCCTCCGGCTCGGCCATGCGGCCCAGCGGGATCGGCGCACAGACGCGGCGGACGATCTCCTCTGGCAGATTTGCGACCATATCAGTGCGGGTAACACCCGGCGCAACCGCGTTGACACGGATGTTGTCGCGGCCAAGCTCCCGCGCAAGGCTGCGGGTCATGCCGTTGACAGCGAACTTGCTGGTGGGATACCCCACACCGGACGGCTGGCCGTACAGGCTGACCATCGAGCTGGTGTTGATGATCGAACCGCCGCCCTGCGCCTTCATACGGATCGCCGCCGCACGGCAGCCGTTGAACACAGCCGTCACATTCAGATCCATGATCCGCTGGAACGCCTCCGGCGTATACTCATACAGCGGCTCCCGGGCGGAAATGCCTGCATTGTTGACGAGAATGTCAATGCGCCCAAAGCGATTCTCCACCTCGGAAAATGCCGCATCAAGGGCAGCGTAATCGGTAAGATCGGGTGCCATACCGATGACCTCCCACGCAGGATTTTCCGACTTCAGCTGTGCAAGCGCCTTGTCAACCGTTTCCTGACGCGAGCCGAACAGTGCTACCGATGCACCGTTTTTAAGGAATACCTCAGCGACAGAAAACCCGATACCGCGCGTGCCGCCTGTGATGATTGCCTTTTTACCTTGAAGCAGCATAAGAGACCCTCCTGTTCCATTGACAGATTTGCCCCGCCCACAGCCGTCCTTGCGTCCGGCTATGAATGCGGTTCACCTTGGATTGATGTGAGTATAGCATACGGGCACAAATTTGTCAATTTTTACTGTCTAGAGGTCTTTATGTTTATAACTTTTGTTTTATATTTCAGATTCTTCTATGCCGCGCTGCTGGCAGCGCCTTCCCCATATGGCTGCTTTTGCAGCATCACCTGCTTTTTATAATGTACGCTTCAGTTCTTCTACAATGCTTACGCTGGCTGTGGAGCCGATGCGGGATACGCCCAGCTCGATCATGCGCAAAGCGGTATCCAAAGTGCGGATGCCGCCGGCCGCCTTGATCTTTACCTCATCGCCGACGCATTTTTTCATCAGTGCCACATCTTCAAAGGTTGCGCCGCCGGTGCCAAAGCCCGTGGACGTCTTTATGAAATCCGGGCGGACCTCCCGCGCGATGGAACACAGTGCGCGCTTTTCCTCCTCGGTCAGGTAGCAGTTCTCAAAGATCACCTTCGAGATCGCCCCTGCACTGCGGCATTCCTCTACAATGCCGGCCATCTCATGCTCAATGAAATCGTAGTTTTTCTCTTTCAGCTGCGTAATAAGGTACACCACAGCATACTGATGACGGTTTTTCCCAGAAAGGCGCGCCCCACAAAGCGGAAGCCAAGCAGAACCAGAGGCACATTCAGCACCAGCGTTGTGATGCCGATGGGGAACCCCCACAGATAGTTGCCCAACAAGGCCAGACCCGACAGCCCGCCGGGTGCAAAGTCCGCGCCCTTGGCAAAATAGCAGATGCTCAGGGCATACAGAAACCCTGCGACCAGATTATACAGCTGATCCGTTACAAGGGTCTGCGCTTTTTCTTTTATCATAGAACACTGCCCCTTTCGGAAAACGAGGAGCCTCCCTTGTGGGAAAACGCTCCTCGTTTTGTATTTACCCAATCAGTTTCAATTTTTGAAGTGCATGGGCGATGCCGTCATTTTCCACGGTGTCTGTGACCATATCGGCACAGGCGCGCACCTGCGGCAGGGCATTGCCCATAGCCACCCCGATGCCGGCCAGCTGCAGCATTTCCAAATCGTTTTCGGCATCTCCAAAGGCAATGGTTTCCTCCGGGGTGATACCGATTGCCGCACACAGGGCACGGATACCGTTTTCCTTGCCGCCGGATCGGCTCATCAGATCCACCACAGCATCCCCCCAGCGCTTTGTCCTGCAATGGGGCATCTGCCGCAGCAGTTCTTTTTCCTCCTCCTCGTTCACGAAGGGGATGACCTGATATATGCGGCGGTTTTCCAAATCGGAGATGTCACGCACAGCCGGCACGGCGGTGCCGATTTTTGCCTGCTCAATCTCCATGCGGGAATTCACGCAGTTGGCGTACATCCTGTCTTTTTCAAGAAAGATGCAGCTGCAGTTCTTTTTCTGCAAAAACTGCTTCAATGCCGACAGGTCCCCGGCGGGAATGGGCGTTTCCCGCACGATCTGACCCTGCAGCTCACAGAGCTGGCCGTTCATATAAACAGCACCGTCAACCGTGATCCCGGGCAGCATGTTTTCTTCCGCGATTTCCAACGCATGGCGGCCGGTACACAGAAATACCTGCACGCCGCTGCGCTGTAAAGCCTGCAGTGCCGGGGCTACACTGGGCGGCATCCGATGCCCGCCCACGGTAATCAGGGTGCCATCCACATCAAAGAAGGCGGCGCGTATTCTTTTCCCGCCGCACGCCGCCAGCGCAGGCAGCTCGGCAAGGCTGTCGATATGCAGCTGCGCCGCACGCTGGTCAAACGGGAATCTTTCGTCACGCAGGGCAGCCACAACGCCGCCCGCCGCCGTTCCTGCCTGCACACCGTAGGTGGAGTCCTCCACGATCAGGCACTCCTCCGGCTTGCGCCCCAGCTTGTCCATGGTGAAACGGTAAATTTCAGGATCCGGCTTGCTGCGGGTAAATTCGTGACCGCTGACGATACAGTCAAACAACTCCCGGATTTTGCACTGTGTCAGGACCTGCTCAATACATTCCCGGCTGCTGCTGCTTGCAAGGGCTACCTGCAGCCCCATCTGCTTTAATTCATGCAGCAGCGGGCGACCTCTTTGCGCAGAATATCCGGGTAATACACCTGGCAGCCGGCGTTCATGGCGTCCATTTCCTGCCGGAATGCGGCATCGTTGGTACGGCGGCAAAGCTTGGCCATAAAGGGCATATATTCCTGCCCGGAAATGCCCACCAACGGGTACATACTTTCCAGGGTGATCCACGGGTAGGACGGCTTCAGATGTGCATACTGATGGTGCAGGTAGACCGGTTCACTGTCGATCAGCACGCCGTCCATATCAAAGATGACTGCCTTGATCGGCTTCATGGCGTTTCTCCCTTCAGATACCGTCCTCGTCCTCCTGCGGCTGGGCGGGAACCTCCAGCACAAACTTGCCGATGTTCTCGTGCCCGGTCTGCATAATGTCTGCGGCCAGTGCATCCACATCGGGGCATTCGTCACCGGTGATGTTGCGCATACACAGGTCCATCAGCATACTGCTGTTCAGCCCAGAGATCACACGCACCTTGGGGCGGGTCATGGAAAGCCCCGCTGCGCGGTTGTACGGCGTACCGCCGGCAATGTCTGCCAGCACCAGAACGGCCTCGCAGTCTGCATAGCTGTCGATTGCTTCTGCCAGTTGCTTTTCAAACACTTCCACATCCATGCCGTTGGCAAAATCCACGGCCTTTAGTTCCGCATCACTGCCTGCCAGCATTTTTACATTGGCAGCCATACCGGCGGCAAAGCCGCCATGCCCGGTCACAACTACACCTCATAGCAAACTACACTCCTTTAGCAAAATCGGGCGCACAGCACCGGCTTATTGGTTGACAACTTCAAATTCAAATTTCTGGGTAACGCCGTCCAGATACTCTTTGCTGAGGTCGATCGGACGGTCGTTTTGGTCCATGACCGTGTTTTCGACATACAGCACGGGGGAACCGCGGTGTACGCCGAACAGGTTGGCAAACTCGACGTTGGCGGTCTGCGCCATCAGCACACGGCGCGATTTGATGATCCTCTCGTGGTAGACGGTTTCAAAGACATCGTACAGCGAGCGCTGGGCAAAGTTGTAGGCATCAATGCCGGGAAACACAGATTCCGGCACATAGTTTTCCACGAGAACAAAGGGCTTTCCGCTGACATAGCGCATACGCACAAGATGATAGCAGCGGTCCCCGCGTTCCAGCTTGAGCTGTGCAAACAGTTCCGGGGTATAGCTTACCCACTCTGCACGCAGCACCTCGGTACGGTGCTCCAGATTCAAAACCCCCATCTCGGCGGCAAAGCTCAGCTGCTTGTTCAGAAAGCGGCCGCGGGTATCAGGGCTGCGCACAAAGGTGCCGCGCCCCCGCATACGTTCCACGAAGCCGTCTTCGATCAGCATATTGTAAGCCTGCCGTGCAACAGGGCGTGAAATGCCGAACTGGGCGCACAGCTCCTCCTCCGTCGGCAATTTTGTCCCTGCCGACAGCTTCCCGCTGGTGATAGCCTCCAGCAATGCCTTACGCAGCTGTTCGTACAGAGGAACTGCGCTGGTTTTGTCAAGCCGTATTCCGTTCAGTTCGATCATGATAGGAAATCTCCTTCTTGTTATTCGGTGCCGTCTGGGGAGATTTCCGCTTTACAGCCAAAGCCGCCCTGTGCCATACAGTTGCGTGCCGAGACCTGCTGCCCGGCAGCCAGTGCAGCCAGAAGCGCCTGCTCCGGCATGGGCTTTGCCTTTTGCCACCCCGCAGTATACAGCGAGCAGAGGAAGGCGGCAAGGAAAGAATCTCCGGCCCCCATTGTATCACTTGCCTCTACCATTTGGGTAGTCTTTTCCACGATTTTCCCTTGTACAGACAACATTTGCCCGGCTGCGCCCATTGTGGCCAGCACATGCACCACGCCGCGACGATGCAGCGGCGCGCACAATTCCGCAAAAGCAGCCTTGTCCATCGGCTTGCAGGAAAGCATCGCCAGATCTATGCCGTGGCAAACCTCGTCATAGTAGGCATCGGTGCGATACTTTTGCCTTTTCCGCCGAAGTCATAGGCGAACACAGCGGGCAGCGCCTGCACAGCCGCCATCTGTTCGGGCCATTTTGCGTGCAGCTGCTGACGATCAGATCAGCGGTTTTCAGCTCGTCCAGCTCCCGCGCACCGATCTGCAGCGGGCCGGTCCAGCTTTCCCCGGTGATGACCTCGATAAAGCTGCGCTCCCCGTTGACCACATCATAGCTGCACACCTTGGTGGTACGCCCTTGCAAAACGGGGCAATGGCTGATGTCCACGCCGTTTTCCCGGAGTGCTTTCTCCACAATATGTGCCATCTTGTCATCGCCGAGGGAGCCGAGATACTCGGCCTGTGCCCCCAGCCGCGCCGCATGAACTGCGACGTTTACCGCATTGCCGCCGGGGAAGCACTCCTGTGTGTTGTGGTAATAGTCTATTACGTTATCCCCTAATGCAATCAGTTTCATACTCAATAGCTCTCTTTTTCCTGTAATAGCGGCGGATATCCAGAGAATGATCCGTGATGACCTCAATGTTCTTGCTGATGCGCTGCAGAACGGCCCGCCATGACAACGGGGCTGAGCAGCGGGCGGAACTCATCGCTGATGCCGGGCAGTGCATACTCCTTCGTATCAAAGCAGGTCAGCTTTTTGGTATGGCGGGCGGCAACGCCTTTACGCGCTCGTCCTGTGCACGGGTGGGCCCCGTCGGTCAGCAGCAGCGTGGTGCAGACATCGTCCTCCAGCAGCTCCAGTGTGCCGTGGAAAAATTCCGGGCTGGAAACGCTCTTGGTGCGGATCCACTGGCTTTCCTCCAGCACGCACATACTGTAGCTGTACGCAGTGGGCCACAGATCGCCGCTGCCGATCCAGATGTTATACGGCTCCTTGCAGTAATCCTGCGCATATTTCAGGCACTTGGCATCTGCCTGCTTGCGTACCTGCGCCAGCGCAAAGGCAAGGTTCTTCAGCTCATCCGCAAAGCGGGGGTAGGCATCAAAGCATCCGCTGCGGTACAGGATACGGCCGACCAGAAGGTAGAACACCAGCTCCTGCGGGCGGCCCTCGCCGTAGACGATGGTGTCATCGCAGATGGATTCCAGCGTGGAGTTCTCCTTGCCGACGGCGGCAAACAGGCGCACGCCCTGCTCTTTCAGCCAGTTGGCTGCCTTTACGGTCTCGGCGGTGTCGCCGGACTTCGAGGTCAGGAACGCCACGGTCTTATCGGTGATGCGGTTGCAGTCACCGGTCAACAGGTTGGCGGACAGTACATTTTCGACCGGCAGACGGGACATATGGCGGATGTAGAAGGCAAACGGATCCAGCATCGCCTGAGAACCGCCGCTGCTGGTGAACAGCAGCAGGTCAAACCCGTTATCCACAATCGAATCGGCGATAGCCTCGATCTTGGCGCGCTGGTCGTAGATCTTGGCACCGTTGGCAATGATGTCCTGTTCGTTAAAATTGACGAGTTCCATCGGGAACCTCACTTTCTTATTTGTCGTATTGTCATTACAATATAATGTATAAAAACATATAGCATTATAGTTCGTTATTTGTTTTTGTCAGTTTCCATGCCCAGTCGGCAGCGCCTTCGGTGGCCGTGCGGTTGGGCATGCGGATGATGGCCCGCGGAAACTTCTGCTGCAGGCGGGTACGGCAGGCATCCAGCATGATGCGGGAATAGAGTAGACTGCTGCCCCAAAGCCCGATGATGAAATCCGGCTCGGTCTCGGTCAGGTTCAGCGCAGCGACGTTATCCTCGACCAGGAGGGCAATAAGCCCGGCAGCCTGCTGCAGGATTTTCACCGCAGCGACGTCTCCTTCCTCGGCAGACTCGTTGACCAGTTTGCCCAAGTGGGGCATCTCCCAAGGAGCTTGCCCCCCGGCAAGAGCCACGCTGTTCAGGTCATCGCGGGTGTGGATGGACAACGTCGCGCAGACGGCGCGGGTCAGCGGGCTTTCGGGGGCAGCGCCCTCCAAGTAGCGCCCCACCTGACGCAGCGCCATACGGCTGACCCAGGTACCGGAGCCCTCGTCCCCTTCAATGGTAAACATCCAGCCGCCGGTGCGGCAGGTGCGACCATCCCGGCTACGACCATAGGCAATGGATCCGGTACCGGAGATAACCAGCACGCCGGTGCCGCCCGTAACGGTGTAGTGGGCCAGTTCGGCATCATTGACCACCTGCATCGGGCATGCAAAGCCGGGCAGACTGCGGTAAAAGGCGTTCAGCATCACCTCGTCGGCATCGCTGTCAATACCGGTGGTACCGCAGACAAGCGCTTTGACCTTGCTGCGCTGCCCACCGAACTGAGCCAGACAGGCATCAATATTTTCATTGATGCGTTTCTGCCATTCCTCTTTGGCAAAATTGTAATGGTTGACCGGCTGACCCACATAGTAGCCCAGCTGATGGCCGTCTGTATCCTGTGCCTCTACGCGATAGTTGGTGCCACCGCTGTCAATACCAAGCACATAATCCATAAGGGTTCTCCTTTTTCGGTACTGTTGGCGGCTGACGCGGGTCATACCGTCAATTCGTTCAACAGTGTTTTTTCAAATACCAAGTTGGCAGCACCAATCAACGTTGGGTGTTCTGCCTGGGGTGAGGTGAGCCGAATCGAACGATCCTTGCTAATCAGCATGTGGTTGACCAGTTCCTCCAGCTGGATGCGCAGATCCTCACCCAATGCATGGGGAATCAGACCCGAAAGTACATAGTTACCAATATCAAAGGTCATTTCAAAGTTGAACATCGCCGTTGCCAGATTTGGCAGCAGGCAAGCCCCAGCTTATCAGCCAGATAGCGGAAATTTTCTTCAACACACTGGCAGTCATTGCCACTGATGTTGAATGCGCTGATGATCCTGCCGGTATTGGAATCTACATCCACCGGCAGCGCAATACCAATGCCCAGCAATGGACTGGAAAGTTCTGCCAGAACCGTCTGCAGATAATCCGCCGGTTCGTCATATTTTTCCTTCGCCGTAAAGTTGGCAAAGGGGCGCGTTTCAAACCGCAGGATGCCTCCGGCCAAGTCAGCTATACCAATTTCGACCGAGCCGCCCTCCACCAGCTTACGGGCACTCTGCGGGTTGCGCACGACCAGAAAGATGTGCTGGCTGGCGGATGCCTTGTGAATGACTGCAATGGTCTTGTCCAGCGTAAAGAACCGGATGCCGCAGCCGGAGCTTTTCGCGGTGGCGGTCATCAGGCTTTGCTGCAGCGGGTCTGCAGCTGCCAGATCATCCGCAACAACAATAAGGTTGACGCCCTATAAGGCGTGGTCACGCCACACCGACTTGCCATGCACCAAGCGATTGTCGATTCTTGTCATCAAAAATATCAGGCATAAGATTTTTCCTCTTATAAAATACTGCAAAGCTTTTAGATTATTTCTTAAATTTTTAGAAATTTCCTCTAAAAAACCTTGTAATATTGTAATGACAATGTACCAAAGTTGTGGTATATTGTCAATAGAGTTCGGGGACTTTCCGAAGATTTTAACGTTTTACACAAAACAACCGTTTAAAAAATTAGACAAAATGAGAAGGAGACTGCTTTATGGAACACAAAAAGACTATGCTGGACTACATTGCCGACTGCCCGGAGTTTATCCGTAACAATGTTGCCGACAGCGCCGCACTGACAAAGCCCCTTGTGGATGAGTATGTAAACAGCGGCTACAAGAACATCTGGATCGTTGCGTGCGGTTCTTCCTCCAACGGCTCACTCTGTGCGCGGCAGTTTATCCGCCGTCATCTGAAGTGCGAGGTCAAGATCGTCACCCCGTTTCATTTTGTATCCAGCGAGAATGATTTCGGCGAGACGGATATGGTCGTTGTTGTCAGCCAAAGCGGCTACAGCCTGAACGCGCTGGACGCCATCAAGGTCATCGAGGCAAAGGGCCGCCGCTGCATCGGCCTGACCGGCGACGTCAACAGCGATCTGGGCAAGGTGTGCGATGTTGTCGCCAACTACGGTGTCGGGCGCGAAACGGTCTCATATGTCACCCGCGGCGTCACCACGCTGGCACTCTTCTTTATGCTGTTCGCCGTGGAGGCTGCTGTCCGTCTGGGCATCAAAACCGCTGCCGAGGGCGAGGCTGTCAAGCAGCAGCTGCTGAAAGCCGCCGACATCAACGCCGCCGTACAGGCACAGACCCCTTCCTTTATTAAAGAACACTACCGTCAGCTGTCCGGCATGACCAACGCCTATGTCTGCGGCGTGGGTGCCAACCTCGGCACCGCAAGCGAGGGTGCGCTGAAATTCGGCGAGACCGTCAGCATCCCCACCGCCGCCTACGAGGTCGAGGAGTACATCCACGGTCCCAACATCCAGATGACCCCCGTCTACAGCGTATTTCTGATCGACGGCGGCGAAGGCACGGAGCGCATCCACCGCATCTTTGAGGGTACCCAGATCGTGACGGATAACGCCTTCCTGCTGACTCGCTGCGCCGATTACAAGGACGAGCACAATGTTATGTATGTGCCTATGGATGTGCCGGAGGAAATCACCCCGCTGTGCTGGCTGCCCTTCTTCCAGATGACTGCCTGCCAGCTGACGGATGATCTGGTACCGCTGGAACAAGCACCCGCTGCAGCGCGCGATGGAGAAGTTCGTTTCCTCCAAGAGCGCAACTATGTCAACAGCCCCTTCAGTGCAAGACACTGCCAGGGCCGCGCGTAAGAGCGATGGCGTGGATATCTGCTGTATTTTTCTGTCTGGGTGCTGCGGATACCTTGTTGGGTGATCGGCTGGGGTTGGGCAGCTGCCTTCCGGCAGGGCTTCGCCGCCGTGGTGGCCGCACGGCTGCAGCTGGAGCCCGCCTCCATCACCGGTCTGGTCGTGACCTCCGCCAACTGCATCCCCACGTTGCTGAGTCTTGATACGCTGGAGGAACGCGGCATCACACTGAATACCGCCTATGCCGTGGTAGCTGCTTACAGCGTCGGCGATTTTCTGGCATTTACCCTGCAATTCAGCCCTGCACACGCACTGCCGATGATGGCAGGCCGCCTTTTAAGCGGCTTGCTGGCAGTAGTGCTCTGCCTGAAAACAACCCCCAAAACCACCTGAGTCCCCCCAACGGGTTTTCCATACAAGAAATGTACGGGTCACGACACACTATGCAGACCCGGGAGGCTCCGGTCAATACAATATTATAAAACAGCGCCCCTGCCGGTGAGGTGTAAAATCTCAGCAGCAGGGGCGTCATGCGTATAGCGAAGGGAAAGCCCGCCCAATGTCAGGCCGACATGCTTACTTGTCACGCGGCGGGGTGAGCCAGCCGTTGTATTTCAGGATGGAGGTGCTGCGCCCGGCACCCACGGTGCGGCGCCATTCGGAGGGGGAACAGCCCATAGCCTCGGCAAAATGGCGGTTAAAGCTGGACATTGAGCGAAAGCCGACCTGCTCACCCACAGTCAGGATGGATTCATCGGTCATCCGCAGCAGCGTGCAGGCCTTGGTGATGCGGGTATGGTTCAGATGCTCAAGCGGGCCGATGCCCATCAATTCATGGAACACCCGCCGAAAGTGTGATTGGCTCATGCTGCAGGCCTCGGCCAAATCGCCTATGGTAAAGTTCTCCATATAATGGCTGTTGATGTACCGCAGGGCCGGTGCAATGACCATGCTGCCGGTCAGGCTGCCGATGTCGCTGTGGGCAGGCAGACGCATCAGCTCTGTGATGAAAGCCACAAACAGCCCGCGAACACTGATTTGGTAGTTCAGTCCTTTTTGGGTCATTTCGCGCAGCATCTGGCGCACCAGCGGTGCAAGGGCGGGGTTTTGCTGCGGCGAAAGCACCCGGCACCAGCCGTGCAGCAGACCGTCCAGCAGGCGGGCGTTCGGCAGGGTATCCAGTGCAAAAAAGGGGCGCAGCAGTTCCTCGGGGTCGCAAAACAAATAGGCCCACTTGCTTGCCGTGCCCGCGTCCGACCATGTCGTATGGGGCACATCCCCGGCGATGACCGTGACATCCCCCGCGTGAAAATCCTCAACATGGCCGGCAAAATCTATCTTACCGCCGTCACTTTCGCAAAGGCCGATCTCCAGACAGTTGTGGAAGTGCAGCACCCCGCAGGGGACATCCGAGATACGCCAGTCCTCACCTGCGATGATGCGCATCGGGAAATGTGACGGCAACTCATAGCTGCGGTATTCGATTACGGTTGCCGGTCGGCGGCCCATGGCGCATCTCCTCCTGTTGGTGCTGCAAACGGTGCGGCACCGCGTTTTTTCTTATTGTAGCACACCGCGCAGTAAAGCGCCATATGCTTTACTCAAAAACGACCATATCTGTGCAGTTTGCACAACAAAATTGCCTTTCTGTTGTAGAAGTGCGACAAGAATAGTTTCAATTTCATCTCAATTCATGCACAATAGGGCTTGATTTTTACACTATCGTTGCATATGCCAAAACTTTGGTAAAAATTTGATGAGCGAAATTGCATAGTTTTTCATGCAAAAGTGCATGGACAATAGTGCAGACAAAGTGCATAATGAAATCAAACAAAGAAGCCGATTTGTGGTGAATATGACAATCGCGCACCACACAACATCAACTGATTCGGGAGGAGCGAGTTTTTCTATGGGACAGAGCAAAAGCAAAATGCTCTCGCCGGATGCAATATCCGTCAAGAAGAAAGGATTTTTGTACTACCTCAAGCGTGACTGGCAGCTGTACGCACTGATGCTGCTGCCCATGGCATTCATCATCGTGTTCAAGTACTTTGCTTACACAGGCCTGTCGGTCGCTTTTCTGGACTACAAGATCGGCAAGGGCTATGCAGGCAGTAAATTTGTCGGGCTGAAGGTTTTTGAAAAGGTCTTTAAGCACCGCGATTTCGGTAAGGCTGTTGCCAACACGCTGCTGCTGAATGTACTGGATCTTCTGTTCAGCTTCCCGATGCCGATCATTCTGGCGTTGCTGCTCAACGAGATCCGCGTCAAGTGGTTCAAGCGCGTTACCCAGACGCTGCTGTATCTGCCGCACTTCCTGTCCTGGGTCGTCATCGGTGCCACGGCCTATGCGATGTTCGCCACGAACTCCGGGCGTTATCAACACGCTGATCGCCAATGCCGGTAAAGCCCGATCCCCTTCCTGCAGGAGGACGCCTGGTGGCTGTTCAGCTATATTCTCATCGGTATCTGGCAGACGATGGGCTGGGGCACGATCATCTATCTGGCCGCCATCACCAATGTCAACTCCGAGCTGTATGAGGCTGCCAAGGTCGATGGTGCCAACCGCTGGCAGCAATGCCTGCATGTCACACTTCCCTGCATCCGCTCGACCATCGTAGTCATGCTGATCATGCAGCTGGGCAAGCTGATGGGCGGCAGCTTCGAGCGTATCGTGGCCCTGTCCAACGCCAAGGCAACTGAATATACCACCACCATCCCGGTGCTGGTGTTCAAATGGTTCCAGGGCAACAAATTCAGTGAGTCCACCGCACTGGGTCTGTTCCAGTCCGTGATCGGTGTCATTCTCGTGGTCGCGTCCGATAAGATCGCCAAAAAAGCTTGGCGAGGAGCGTCTGTAGAGGGGTATATAAACATGACTGCTACCGCAGCACCTGCTGTTGAAAAGCGCAAAAAGCCTTGGACCAAGGCCCGCGTCATCGACCTGCTGATCGACATTCTCTGTTTTGTGGTCGTTGGGGCCGCTTCGCTGACCTGCATCCTGCCCTTCATCCACATTCTGGCGAAGTCCCTTTCCGACAATGCCTATGTTGTGGCCAACAAGGTCCTGCTGCTGCCCAAGAGCGATGTCGGCGTAAACCTCGAGGCTTACAACAAGGTCTTTCACGATCCGACCATTATGCAGTCCCTTTGGGTCACGGTTCTGGTCACGGTGGTGTTTACCGCCATCGGCATGTTCCTGACAGTCTGCGCCTCCTATGCGCTGACCCGCCCGGAACTGCGCGGCCGCAAGGTCATGACCTTCATGATCATGTTCACGATGTACTTCACGGCCGGCACGATTCCCGATTACCTGCTGATGAACCAGCTGCACATGCTGGATACCATCTGGTGCCTGATCCTGCCGCTCTGCTTTGCACCGTACAACCTGCTGATCATGAAAAACAACTTCCAAGGCTCCATCCCTGAAAGCCTGATCGAGTCCGCCCGTCTGGACGGTGCCTCTCACTTCACGATTCTCGGCAAGATCGTGGTACCGCTGTCCAAGCCCATTATGGCTACGATTGCTCTGTTCTACGCGGTCGGCCGCTGGAACGCCTATTCTGACGCACTGTACTACATCAAGCAGAATGTTGCGCTGCGCCCGCTGCAGCTCAAGCTCTACTATCTGATCGTTGCCGCAAGCGAGAGCTTCCAGACCGAGGGTGTTGCCACTGTTTCGATGACCAACCCCGAGGTGCTGAAGGCCGCCTGCATCATCTTTGCCGCTGTTCCCATCATCTGCGTATACCCGTTCATCCAGAAGTATTTCGTGCAGGGCACGATGGTCGCGCCGTCAAAGGCTAAGCGGCCACCCCCTTCCCCTGCGGGAAGCCTGCAACCCAACCTTGTTACTGAATTTGTTTTTCAATAAGGAGGAAAACAATGAAAAAAACATTAGCACTTGGCATGGCTGCTGCCATGACCGCCACCCTGCTCGCCGGCTGCGGCGGGTCCGCCAGCTCCGCCGCCTCTACGGCTGAGAGCACTGCTGCTTCTACCGAGGCCACCTCTACGGCTGAGAGCACCGGCAGTTACACTTCGATCCTATTCCGGCCTGGCCTTACCGGAGAACTGTCACCATCCCAGATTCCGTCCTACGACCGTCGGCATTTGGATGGGCTGGAACCCCACTGACAACTACTATACCAAGTGGATCCAGTCCGAGTTCGGCGACAAGTACAATGTCACCGTCAAGTATGTGGCTATTGCCCGCTCCAACGAGGTGCAGGACTTCAACCAGATGATCGCCGCCGGCAACGCTCCGAGCATCATCTTCCACTACGACATGCCGCAGGCCGTCAACTACTGGTCCGAGGGTGCCATGCAGCCCATCGACCTCGATGAGGTTGCCTTCTACGCCCCCACCTACTGGGACAAGATGAAGGATACCATCGAGACCTACGGCAAGCTGGACGGCGAGAATGCCTTCATCTTTGCAGAGCGCGAGCCCATCTACTACAACTGGGTCACCCTGATCCGCAAGGACTGGCTGGATCAGGTCGGTCTGGAGGTTCCCACCAGCAACGAAGAGCTGATCACCGCCATGAAGGCCTTCAAGGATGCCGGCCTCGGCGTTGAGAACTCCCCGCTGATCACCAAGAGCTTCACCTACTTCTACAACTGGATCAAGGACGGCACCAGCGAGGATGAGCTGGCCAAGTATCTGGATCTGAACGTTGCCCCCTTCACCTGGGAAGCCACCAAGAACTACCTGCAGGACGCCAACACCAAGTACAACGAGGGTCTGATCGACCCCGAGTTCTACCTGACCACCGATGACTCCCTCGCCAAGGGCAAGTTTGTCTCCGGCCAGTGCGCCACCTACAGCTTCTACATGTCCAACGGCACCGATGTGTTCGACAGCCTGAAGGCCAATGACCCCAACGCTGAGGTCGCTGTTCTGGGCTCCACCGTTTCCGGCACCGTGGCCGACGGCTACACCGCTCACTACTATGAGTACCCCAGCTACGGCATGATCATGGGCATCAACGCCAACGCCACCGATGAGGAGCGCGCCGCCACCTACATGTTCCTCGACTGGATGAGCCAGCCTGAGAACCTGACCTACCTGCAGCACGGCATTGAGGGCGAGACCTACACCGTTGACGCCGATGGCATTGCCACCCAGATTTCTGACTACAGCGGCGATGCCAAGCTGAGCCAGAACAACAACAAGGACTACTGGTGCCTCGTTCAAGAGGTCATGGGCTACGGCGACAAGGAGACCGACCTTAAGGCCAACAAGAGCCTGCTGGCTCCCGATGGCTATGACTGGATCATTGACGAAGCCTACGACATCTGCGAGAAGGGCATTGACGGCGGCCTGATCACCCCCATCTTTACCAAAGCTGTGGAGTCCACCTCCGAGTACAGCACCGACCTGAACAGCCTGTGGCAGGAAGCCTATGTTGACTGCATCACCTGCAGCCCCGACCAGTTTGAGTCCAAGTATGCCGAGTACAGCCAGGAGTATCTGGACGCCGGCTATCAGGAGATTCTGGACGAGAAGCAGAGCCTGATTGATGAGGGCGCTGTTCTGGTCGTAAAATAAGCAAAAACAAAATCGCGTATACCTTATGCGCTGTTGGGGCCGCTGCCGGGCAGCGGCCCCACTTTTTATCAAAGGGGTCAGTGAATGTACCAAGGAGGGTACACCGATGCAATTCAGATGGAACCATACGCAGGGCGCGCCAGACTATGACCGCGAAACAGGCTTCGGCTTTGTGACCGGGGCGGTCTACACTGCCGATGCGGGGCTGCATATCCCGGAGACAAACAGCGGTTTTCTGCCGCTGTGGTGGTATGCGGGCACACCGATTTCCGATATACGGCAGAGCGAATACGGCCTGCAGGCAACCGCTGCCGAGGCCCTGCGAACTGAGGACGCTGCCGACCGCCGCCTGCCGGTGTGGCTGCGGATCCAAGTCCCCGGCGAGGGCATTTATCGTGCCGAGATCACCGTGACCGGCACGGACGGCGGAGAGGTGCTGGTCTTTACGGGGCGTCGCCGCCTTGCGTGGCGCGGTGTTTTGCCCGCGGGGGCGCAGCAGATCGTGACTGCCTATTGCGATGTCTTCCCCATCGTGCCGCGCGGGCAGGCAGACGCTGTGGCCAGTGATGCCGTGAACATCGCCGTAGTGGGCGGCGCATTAAGTGCCGTTGCGCTGGCAGAGGCATCCCACACCCGCCGTATCTGGGTCTGCGGGGATTCCACTGTCACCGACCAGACCGGTGAGCTGCCCTACGCACCCGGCACCAGCTACGCCGGGTGGGGGCAGATGCTGCCCGCCTACCTGCCGGAGGTCTGCATCACGAACCACGCGCACAGCGGCCTGACGACCGAGAGCTTTTGAGCGAGGGGCATTGGGCCATCGTCAAGCCTCGCCTGCGGGCAGGCGATATCTGCCTGTTCCAGTTTGGCCACAATGACCAAAAGCTGGCACACCTGCAGGCCCGCGGCGGCTACACCGACCGCCTGCGCACCTATATAAAGGAAACACGCACCGCCGGGACCGTGCCGGTGCTTATCACACCGCTGGCCCGCAACAGCTGGAGGGATCCCACCCACTACAACGACTTTTTGGCTGACTTTGCGGACGCCGTGCTGGATTTAGGGAAAGAAGAAGCTGTCCCCGTGCTGGACCTGCACACCTACGCTATGCAGCTGATCCGACAGGAGGGGCTGGAAACCGCCAAACGGTGGTTCTACCCCGGCGATTACACCCACACAAACGACTTTGGTGCCTACCGGATGGCCGGGTTTGTGGCCGGTGCTCTCGGTAAGGCTGTGGGTCTGCCGGTAGCCGATGTCCCCGCATGGACGCCTGCACCGCCCTTTGCACCACTGACACCCCCGAAGGACTGCGCCCTGCCCGCACCCGACACAGACCCCTTTGCCGATTATGACGCCACCCGCCCGCAGGAGGTGCTGACCCGCGCCGAGGCGCTGGAGCTAGCCATCAAGGCGCTGAAGCTCTTCCCCATCAATGTCTACAACGATCTGTATGCCGACATTGTCGGTCATGAGACCTATGCCGGCACCGTGCAGTGCGCCGCGCAAAATGATCTGATCCCTGCAGCGTGGATTGCCGACGGCAGGCTGTACCCGCAGCGCACGGTAACCGCTGCCGACTTTTTGGCCGTGCTGATGCCCGGCGCGGCCGGGCGCCGTCCGCTGGCGGCCCCCTCTCCCCTGCCAGATTCCGTACCGGCCTACGCGCGTTTTGCCGCCGGGCAGGCCGTGGCGGAGCAGCTGATCTCCGCTGACAGCCTGAACGATCCCATAACCCGCAGCGATGCCGCAGCCCTCTGCCGGCGTCTGCATATTTGATAAGGAGCGAGTATTCATGAAATTTGAGCATACAAGCGGCGGCTTCACGCTGCCGGGCGAATCCGGGCAGGAAAAGCTGACGCTGGAGCTGGCCGAAAAATGGGGTGCCGATGTCATCCGCGACAGTGACGGCACAAAGCTCTCGGACGAGATCCTTGACGCCGGGTACGACATCTACTCGACCCTGTGCATCATCCGCGACCACAACGAATGGGCGAAGCAGCACCCCGAGTGCCTGCAGCAGAGCTTTTTGTCCACCGACCCGGTCATTGCCGCCGAAGGGCCGCTGACGGTCCGCCCGATGGCGGGCTTCTTTGCCGAGCAGTTTCGGATCAACGACCGCCCCGAGGCAATGCGCTACTGGCAGGTGTGGGACCGCACGGCTGATAAGCCGCTGCCCGCCGGGGCATGGCGGTGGGATGCCTCTGCCGGCACCGTAACCGTGGCCGAGCCTGTGCCGTTCCACGCCTACACAGTCAGCTTTCTGGCATGGCGCCTGTGGGAAGAGATCAACATGTATAACCATGTGACCAACCACTGGACCAGCGAGCATCTGCTGCCGGTGGATCCGCGCACCGCCGAGGCGCAGGACTATCTGTACAGCTGGCTGCAGGCATGGTGCGAGAGCCACCCCCAGACCAATGTTGTGCGGTTCACCAGCATGTTCTACAACTTTGTCTGGATCTGGGGCAGCGATGACCGCAACCGCAACCTGTTTACCGACTGGGGCAGCTATGACTTTACGGTGTCGGAAAAAGCTCTGGACGATTTTGCCGCCGCTTACGGCTATGCACTGACCGCCGAGGATTTCATCAACAAGGGCAGCCTTCAGGTCACCCACATGCCGCCCACAGTCCACAAGCGGGATTATATGGAGTTTACCCAGCAGTTTGTGGCAGGCTTTGGCAAAAAGCTGGTCGACCTTGTACACCGCTACGGTAAGCGCGCTTATGTATTCTATGACGACAGCTGGGTCGGTGTTGAGCCCTACGGCCCGCATTTCAAGGAGTTCGGCTTTGACGGCATCATCAAGTGCGTATTTTCCGGCTATGAGGCCCGGATGTGCGCGGGCGTTGACGCCCCCGTGCATGAGCTGCGGCTCCACCCCTATCTGTTCCCTGTGGGCTTAGGCGGCGCGCCGACCTTTGCCCCCGGCGGCAATCCCACCCACGATGCTGCCGCCTACTGGAATCATGTCCGCCGTGCGCTGCTGCGCGCCAAGATCGACCGCATCGGCTTGGGCGGCTACCTGCATCTTTTGAACGATTTTCCGGATTTTGTGGACTACATCGCCGCGATCTCGGATGAATTCCGCGCCATCAAGGCGCTGCACGCCCGCGGCCCCGTGGCCACCCTTCCGCTGACCGTAGCCGTCCTGCACAGTTGGGGCGGCCTGCGCCCCTGGACGCTGTCGGGGCATTTCCACGAAACCTACATGCATACGCTGATCCACATCAACGAGGCACTGTCGGGCCTGCCCGTACATGTGAAATTATCAGCTTGACGATGTGAAAAACGGTGTACCCGCCGATGTAGACGTGATCATCAATGCAGGCCGCGCCGGCACGGCGTGGAGCGGCGGCGATGCGTGGCGCGATGAAAGCCTTGTTGCATCACTGAACCGCTGGGTGTACAATGGCGGTGTGCTGCTGGGTATCGAGGAGCCGTCCGCTGTGGACGGCTGCGGCGACACCTTCCGCATGGCGCGGGTGCTGGGCGTGGATGAGGATATGGGTGCCCGCGTCTGCCATGGCCGCTGGGCAGTACAGGAACAGCCTGTGGACGGCCTGATTCCAGACGGTGCCACGCTGGAAACGCATGAGCATCTCTATCTGACCGATGGGGATACCCGCGTGCTGGCAGCGGTGGACGGCTCGCCCGCCATTGCTGCACACACCTTCGGCAAGGGGCGCGGCGTATATATGGCCGGCTTTGCCTACAGTCCCGTCAACGCACGGATGCTGCTGAACCTGCTGCTTTGGGCCAAGGGACTGCCGCTGGACAGCGATCTCCTGCCTGATGACCCGTACACCGAGGCCGCCTGGTTCCCTGCAGACAGGACGCTGGTCGTCATCAACAATAGTGAGGAGCCGCGCACCACCCGCATCAAGACTCCCGACGGGGAGGTCACGGTATCGCTGGACGCGCTGGAGACAAAAATTATGCCGCTGCGCTGACAAAAGGAGGGCATCATGCCACATATCTTTATCAACACCAACCGCTCACTCGGCACCATTGACCCGAATATCTACGGTCAATTCTCAGAGCATCTGGGCCGCTGCATCTATCAGGGCATTTATGTCGGCGAAAGCGCGGAGATTCCCAACATCAACGGCATGCGCTGCGATGTTGTCAAGGCGCTCAAGGCGCTGCACATCCCGGTGCTGCGCTGGCCGGGCGGCTGCTTTGCCGATACCTACCACTGGCGCGATGGTATCGGCCCGCAGGCGCAGCGCAAGACCATCGTCAACACCAACTGGGGCGGCGTCAGCGAGGATAACTCCTTCGGCACCCATGAGTTCATGGAGCTGACCCGCCAGCTGGGGTGCGAGGCCTATTTCTCCGGCAATGTGGGCAGCGGCACCGTGCAGGAGTTCTCCGACTGGGTCGAGTACTGCAACATGGGCGGTGTCTCCCCCATGGCATCGCTGCGGCGCGAGAACGGGCGGGAAGCGCCCTTCAATGTCAAATACTGGGGCATTGGCAACGAAGCCTGGGGCTGCGGCGGCAACATGCGCGCCGAATATTATGCTGACCTCTGCCGCCAGTATTCGACCTATCTGCGCAGCTACTCACCCGACCACAAAATCTATAAGATTGCATCGGGCGCGAATGTCGATGACTACCACTGGACCCGCACCGTGCTTGAGCGCGCGGGGCATGTCATTGACGCTGTGTCGCTGCACTACTACACACTGCCGCATCAGGACTGGCAACACAAGGGCTCCGCGACAGAGTTCACCGAGAGCGAATACTATACCACCCTGCACAAGACGCTGCGCATGGAGGAGCTGGTGGAAAACCACAGCCGCATCATCCACCAGTTTGCAGGCGGGCGCAAAATCGGTCTGGCTGTGGACGAGTGGGGCACCTGGTACGATGTGGAGCCGGGCACGAATCCGGGCTTCCTCTACCAGCAGAACACGATGCGCGATGCGCTGGTGGCGGCAATCAACCTGAACATCTTCAATAACCACTGCGACACCGTCTGCATGGCCAACATTGCGCAGATGGTCAATGTCCTGCAGGCGATGATCCTGACCGAAGGCAGCAAAATGGTGCTGACGCCGACCTACCATGTCTTTGCCCTGTATGCCGCCCATCAGGGCGCACAGCAGCTGGAAAGCTACGCAGAGACATCCATCCTGCGCCATGACGATGAGGCTGTACCCACGCTGCATGTCAGCGCCAGCCGCGCCGCCGATGGGAAAATTCTGATCACAGTCGCAAATCTGGACGCGGCCCATCCGACCGAAGCGCAGGTGCTGCTCGGCGGCGTGAAGGCTGCCGCCGTAAACGGCATGGTGCTTTGCGGCACCGCCGATGCCCGCAACACCTTTACTGCGCCCGATGCCGTGCAGCCCAAGGCGCTGTCCGCCGTGCTGACCGCCGATGGCTTTACGGCCGCACTGCCCGCCTGCAGTGTAGCCGCCTTTACGGTAACACCGCAGTGAGCGCGTCCAACCAATGCCGCCGCTGCCTTTTTACAGGAAATGACGGACGAGAACGACTACTACCAAAGTGTGGTGCGCTACCGCGCCGCACTGCCCGCCAAAAAGCGCACACCGGACGCGGAATACGCCACCCGGCTGGCCTGCTGCAAGGCATGCGATGCCCTGAACGCCGGGACCTGTATGCAGTGCGGCTGCTATGTGGAGATGCGCGCGGCGCGGCTTGACATGCACTGCCCCAAGGAGGGGCAATGGTAAGCTTATGCGCATCGCCGGAAGAATTTTGCGTTCCCATGTAGACATGGTCCATGGCAAGCCGCTGACAGTCATTTTTTCCTTCGCGCTGCCGCTGCTGGTCGGCAACCTGTTCAACCAGCTGTACAATGTGGTAGACACCGCCATTGTAGGCCGCGCCCTTGGGGCGGACGCACTGGCCGCCGTGGGCAGCACGGGCAACATCAACGCCTGCCTGATTTTTGCTGCTGGGCGGCTTTGGCTACAGGTGTCAGCGTCATTGTATCGCAGTATTGGGGCGCGAAAAATACGATGAGCTGCGCAGGCATGCTGGGCACATTCACGACCCTGCTGCTGGCGGGGTCTGCTGTGCTGGCTGCGCTGGGTGCGACACTAGCCGAGCCGCTGCTGCGTCTGCTGCAGCTTCCCGCAGAGCTGTTGCCTACCGGCGTCACATACCTGCGCATCACGGCT
>ENA-OQCL01000303-OQCL01000303.1-human-gut-metagenome-genome-assembly--contig:-NODE-303-length-25386-cov-6.571202_pt1 | contig 25386 bp, 24 predicted proteins | sample MGYA00242502_ERZ504586 | MGnify/ENA primary metagenome ERZ504586 (study PRJEB26092, sample SAMD00036316) | human gut metagenome | host: Homo sapiens | study: EMG produced TPA metagenomics assembly of... | reverse complement strand
AAAGAAATGGGGTGGATAAGCAGCACCAACGTAAAGTCCAGCAGGACAAAACGGCGAGTTCCTCCAAACCCCAACCTCCGGGCGGGACTGGAACCCCGCCCCTACAGTGGGTGAAACGCACAAAAAAACTCCGCTGCTTTCGCAGCGGAGTTTCTTATAGGTTTGAGCAAAATTACTTCGTGGCCTCGACAGCCTTCGCATCGCCGGTGATCTCGCCCTTCGCCTGCTTGGCAAAGGTCTGGATGCCGCTGATGCTGACGACCACAGCCAGGATGACCAGAGCAGCCGCGAAGATCAGCTGGAACCAGTCGCCCCAGACGGCGGTACCGGCACCGATGACGCCGACTTTGCTGATGATGGTCATGACAAGGGAGGTCAGAGTGGCGACCAGCATGAACACCATCGGGATGAAGAACATCTTGTTGCTCTTGCCGATGTTGCCGAGCCAGCAGGCCACAGCCATGAGAGCCAGGCCGGCAAGCAGCTGGTTCGCAGCGCCGAACAGACCCCAGATCTGGGAGAGGCTCAGGAAGCCGATGCCGCAGCCAACGATGACCAGGAACAGGGTGCCAACCAGGGGCTTAGCCAGGAAGCCGCGGAAGCCGGGGATCTTGGCCGGGTCCTCGCCCTCGTGCACAAACAGCTCGGTGAACATGTAGCGGCCCAGACGGGTGCCGGTGTCCAGAGAGGTCAGCGCGAAGACGGAGACGGCCAGGGTGATCAGGGTGTAGATGGTGTCGTACAGGGGGTTCGTGAAGTCGGCAGCGCCGCCGGTCATCCAGGAGACCATGGAGGCAATGCCGGAGGCGAATATCGCCGGAGGAGCGTTGGTGGTCAGGGTGCCGGCTTCGCCGCCAGCGCCTTCCTTGACGAGGTTCCACACCACGCCGACGGAGATGACGGAGACGAGGGCCAGGACGCACTCAATGATCATGGCGCCGTAGCCGATGACCTTCGCATCCTTCTCGGAGTTGATCTGCTTGGAAGTCGTGCCGGAGCCGACAAGGCTGTGGAAGCCGGAGATGGCGCCGCAGGCGACGGTGATGAACAGGACCGGGAACAGGGTGTTGCCGTTGGCCAGCTTGAAGCTGGTGAACTGAGGCAGCAGGAAGTCGTGGCCGGCGGTGCCGCCCAGGACGCCCACGATGGCGATGATCATCATCGCGTACAGCAGGAAGCTGGACAGGTAGTCACGCGGCTGGAGGAGTATCCAGACCGGGAGCAGAGAGGCCAGGGTGATGTACACGGCAATGAAGATGACCCAGCCCGTACGGCTTATGTTCACGCCGACGTTCAGGCCGATGATGGTGATGACAACGATGCCGATGACGCCGATGACGGTGGCGGGGCCGACCTTCGCGCCCTTGCGGTAGACAAAGAAGCCGAAGATGATGGCGATGACTATGAACAGCAGGCTCGTGGTCGCCGTGGAGGCGTTGCCGGAGCAATTCTCACGGCCCACGGTGATGATGGGCAGAGCCTCGCCGTCAGCGCCGACGGAAACGAAAGTGCCGGCAACGACGGAGGTGAAGCTCGCGATGACGAGGATGAGCACCAGCAGCGCGAAGATGACGAAGAGCTTATACGCCTTCGGGCCGATGTTGTCCTTTATGACCTCGCCGATGGAACGGCCGCCGTGACGGATGGAGGCGAACAGAGCGCCGAAGTCGTGCATGGCGCCGAAGAAGATACCGCCGATGACGACCCACAGGAACACGGGCAGCCAGCCGAACACAGCCGCCTGGATGGGGCCGTTTATCGGGCCGGCGCCGGCGATGGACGAGAAGTGGTGGCCCATCAGGACGGCGGGGTTAGCAGGGACAAAGTCCTTGTTGTCGAATTTGGTGTGCGCGGGGGTCGGACGGTCGGGGTTCACGCCCCACTTCTTGGCCAGCCAGGAGCCGTAGAATATGTAGCCCAGGCCCAGAAGAACTATGCCGACAACCAGAATGAGAATCGCGGTCATACTTTTTCACTCCTTAACAATTTCCTGAAAAAACTCACAAGATTGCCGCCAGCTTTGTTTGTCGAAATCAACTCCTTTTCAAGCTCCACAGCCGCAATTTTCAGGGCTGACCACCCCTGAAGTCCAAACCTGAAGCTCTTGTAGAACTTCCGGCTGCGAATGATTTTCAGCGCTTCGGCTTCTATTACATCCGCCACAAAAACGGCGATGATGTACGATTCCCGGTGCTCCGGGTTCGGCGTTATCCTCGGGAAACCGTCCCCCAGAGCGTAATCGATGCACTTCGACGCCGTGTCGGCGTCCAGAACAGGCACAGAAAAGATATAGGCATACTCGTTCGTCTCGGCCGCCCATATCTTTGCCCTCTTTATGAGAACGTAGCCCTCGCTGCGCACACGGAACTCGGCCCTGTACTCAAGCGGCAGGCCGCTTCCCGCGTCCCCGTCCTCTATGTCGTAGTAGTATTCGTAGGATTCCCTCAGCTTCTGCATGAGCCGGGTCCTGTCCCATGCCAAATGAAATGCACCGCGCTTTCAAGTCCGTTGTTAATTAATTGTTCAAGTTTGCTACACATAATATACCTCCCTCCGCGCAAGAAATCAATACCAAATAAATTTAGATTGCGTACATTTCTTTGATATTTTGTTTGTTTAAATACTGTTTTTGTATATCATGTACAATAATTTGAAAATAATTTGTGAACGAAATGCAGGCATGCACAACTCGCCTATTTACAATATAGTTTTATTATTGTATCTTAATAGGAGCAAAAAGACAGTAGAACTCCTCAGATGGTGATTGGGTATGGTCAAGACGGATTCCGGCGCGCGGGTGAGGCTCTGCGCGCCCTGTCTCTTTGGGCTGGAAGGCCCGCTCGGCAACGAGCTGAGACACATGGGAATGGAAAATGTCGCGCCCGAGAATGGGCGCGTGCTCTTTGAAACTGACGCGGCAGGCCTGGCGCGGGCAAACATCCGCTCCCGCTTTGCTGAGCGCATACTGCTCGAACTGGGGTGCTTTCCCGCCCGCAGCTTTGAAGAGCTCTTCGAGGGCGTGCGCGCCATACCGCTCGAGGACTGGCTGCCCCGGGACGCAGCCTTCCCGGTCAAGGGCTGGGCGCTTGAATCCGCGCTGCACTCTGTGCCGGACTGCCAGAGCATAATAAAAAAGGCCGCCGCCGTGCGCATGGGCGCGGCCTACGGCCTTTCCCGCCTGCCCGAGACCGGGGCGCTGCACCAGATACAGTTCACCATCATGAAGGACGAGGCGCGCATCTTCCTCGACACCAGCGGCACGGGCCTGCACAAGCGCGGCTACCGGCCCGCACAGGTGGCGGCGCCTCTGCGCGAGACGCTGGCCGCCGCGATGGTGGACATCGCGGGCTACCGCGGGCGCGGAGACTTCTGCGACCCCTTCTGCGGCAGCGGCACCATAGCCATCGAGGCCGCGCTCGCCGCCAAGGGCCGCGCGCCGGGCATCAGCCGCAACTTCTCAGCCGAGAAGTGGCCCTGCCTGCCCTCCGGCATATGGAGCGTCGAACGCGAGGCTGCAAGGGCGCGCGAATATAACGGCGATTACCATATTTTCGCCTCGGACATCGACCCTAAGGCCGTGGAGATCTCCCGCGCCAACGCAAAGCGCGCGGGAGTCGAGCGCCTTATCGAGTTTTTCGTCGCGGACGCGCGGGGATTCTCCAGGCCGACGGAGCGGGGCGTCATCGTAACTAACCCGCCCTACGGCGAGAGGCTCCTGGAAAAGCGCGAGGCCGAGCGGCTCTACGCCGACTTCGGCAGGGCGCTCGCCAAGGCCCGGGGCTGGGAGCTCTATCTGCTCAGCTCCCACACCGAGCTGGAGAGGTGCCTCGGCCGCAGCGCAGACAGGAAGCGCAGGCTGTATAACGGCATGATAAGATGCGAGCTTTACATATATAAAAATGGGGGCAGCCGCAGATGAAGCATTTATTTGTAGTCAATCCCGTCGCGGGCAAACAAAAGCCGGAAGAGAAGCTGAGGCTCATCAACGAGGCCATTGACCGTCTCCCGGCCGAGCAGCGCTCGCGGGACGAGTTTGAGATATACGTCACCGAAGCGCCTATGGACGCCTGCCGCCACATACGCGAGACCGCCGCGGACGGGGCGGAGCTGCGCGTCTATGCCTGCGGCGGAGACGGCACCCTCAACGAGTGCGTGAACGGCGCCGCCGGTCTGTCCAACGTGGCCGTCACACACTTTCCCTGTGGTACAGGCAACGACTTCATCAAGATGTTCGGCCCAGGCAAGGACCGCTTCTTCGACCTCACGGAGCTAATAAACGGCGAAGTCAGGCCCATAGACGTCATAAAGTGCAACGACAGGTACAGCGTGAACATCTGTTCCATGGGCCTCGACGCGCGCGTCGGCACGGACGTGCACAAATATAGCGGCATGCCCCTCATAGGCGGGGCGGCGGGCTATGTAGTCTCCCTCGTGGCCAACTACGTCAAGAGCATCACCACCACCATGACCGCCCGGGCTGAGGGCCTCACCTGCGGGCCGGAGCTGAACCTGGTCTGCGTCTGCAACGGGCGCTTCTACGGCGGCGGTTTTAACCCCACGAACGACGCAAGGCCGGACGACGGGCTGATGGATGTGCTCATCGTCTCCGGCGTCTCCAGGCTCACCATCGTCCGCGCCCTGCTGAGCTACGCAAAAGGCAAATACCGCTCCTTACCCCAGTACATAACCTTTGTCCGCACCCGTCACCTGGAGATAGACGCCGCCGAGAGCGAAGTCATAAACGTGGACGGAGAGGCTGAGTACGGCAGCCACGTCGTCTTCGATCTCATCCCGGGCGGGGTGAACTTCATCTTCCCCAAGGGTCTCGCCTTTTTCGACTGAGCTCGCGCGGCGCAGCCCGCCCCAGCTTGAATGTTAACAAAAAATTCTCAAGTTTTTATATATAAGTCCTTGACAATTTTCAGAAATGTGTTATTTTTATAAGCGGGTTAGCACTCAGGCCGTTTGAGTGCTAACCCGCTAAAGCTGTATTTTATAATTTCTAGGAGGTAATATATAATGAAACTCACGCCTTTGGCCGACAGGGTCGTTCTGAAGCAGAAGGAAGCCGAGGAGAAGACCAAGAGCGGCATCATCCTCGCCTCCTCCGCGCAGGAGAAGCCCGAGCTTTACGAGGTCATCGAAGTCGGCCCCGGCGGCATGGTTGACGGCAACGAGGTAGTCATGTCGGTGTCGAAGGGCCAGACCGTGCTGGTCGGCAAGTACAGCGGCACCAAGGTCAAGATTGATGAGGAAGAGCTCACGATAGTTAAGCAGGGCGACATCCTTGCGATAGTCGAGTAATTTTTGGAGGGAAACACAATGGCAAAGCAGATCATATATGGTGAAGAGGCCCGCAAGGCCATAGAGCGCGGCGTGAATCAGCTCGCCGACACCGTCAAGATAACCCTCGGCCCCAAGGGCAGGAACGTCGTTCTGGGCAAGAAGTTCGGCTCCCCGCTGATCACGAACGACGGCGTGACCATCGCCAAGGAGATAGAGCTTGAGGACGCCTTCGAGAACATGGGCGCTCAGCTCATCCGCGAGGTCTCCACGAAGACCAACGACGTCGCCGGCGACGGCACCACCTCCGCCACCCTGCTGGCCCAGAGCATGATCCGTGAGGGTCTGAAGAACCTGGCCGCGGGCGCGAACCCGATGGTCATGCGCCGCGGCATCCAGAAGGCCACCGAGGCCGCCGTGGCCGAGATCCGCGCGAACAGCCAGCCCGTCTCCGGCAGCCAGGATATCGCCCGCGTCGGCACCATCTCCTCCGGCGACGAACTCATAGGCCGCCTGATAGCCGAGGCCATGGAGAAGGTCAGCCAGAACGGCGTCATCACCGTCGAGGAGAGCAAGACCGCCGAGACCTACAGCGAGGTCGTCGAGGGCATGCAGTTCGACCGCGGCTACATCACCCCCTACATGGTCACCGACAACGAGAAGATGGAAGCCGTCATCGACGACGCCTACATCCTCATCACCGACAAGAAGATCTCCAACATCCAGGAGATACTCCCCCTGCTCGAACAGATCGTGCAGGCCGGCAAGAAGCTGCTCATCATCGCTGAGGACGTCGAGGGCGAGGCGCTCGCCACCATCATCCTCAACAAGCTGCGCGGCACCTTCACCTGCGTCTGCGTCAAGGCCCCCGGCTTCGGCGACCGCCGCAAGGAGATGCTGCAGGATATCGCCATCCTGACCGGCGGCCAGGTCATCAGCTCCGACCTCGGCATGGAGCTCAAGGACGCGAACGTCGCCATGCTGGGCCGCGCGCGCCAGGTCAAGGTGACGAAGGAGAACACCATCATCGTTGACGGCGCCGGCGACAGCAGCGCCATCAAGGACCGCATCGCCCAGATCAACAACCAGATCGGCATCACCACCTCCGACTACGACCGCGAGAAGCTCCAGGAGCGCCTGGCGAAGCTCTCCGGCGGCGTGGCCGTCATCAAGGTCGGCGCGGCCACCGAGACCGAGATGAAGGAGAAGAAGCTCCGCATCGAGGACGCCCTGAACGCGACCCGCGCGGCCGTTGAGGAAGGCATAGTCGCCGGCGGCGGCAGCGCCTACGTCATGGCCTCCAAGGCCGCTGCCAAGCTTGAAAAGAGCCTCAGCGGCGACGAGAAGACCGGCGCTGGCATCGTTGCCAAGGCCCTGCTGGCCCCCATCTGCCAGATAGCCTCCAACGCCGGCGTCGAGGGCGCGGTCATCCTGGAGAAGGTCGCCGCCTCCCGCAGCGCCACCTTCGGCTACGACGCTGCGAACGACAAGTTCGGCGACATGATAGCCATGGGCATCGTGGACCCGACCAAGGTCTGCCGCAGCGCCATCGAGAACAGCGCCTCCGTCTCTGCCATGGTGCTCACCACCGAGAGCCTTGTGGCCGACCTGCCCGAGAAGGCGGCCCCGGCCCCCGCCTGCTCCGACATCGGGCGGCATGGTATTGATAAAAAACACAGCTTTGGGAGCCGGTGCCGCTGGCACCGGCTCCCCTTTTATTCTGAGCATCGGAGGAAGGTATGGAAAATATAGAGATAAGGCGGGCCGTCCCCGGGGACGAGGCGCTCATTCTGGATTTCATCCGCGAGCTCGCGGACTATGAGCATATGCTGGACGAGGTCGTGGCGACGGAGGAGCTGCTGCACGAGTGGCTGTTTGAAAAGCACGGCGCGGAGGTAGTTTTCGCAGTGGCAGATGGGAAAGAGGTCGGCTTTGCGCTGTTTTTCGGGAATTTCTCGACCTTCCTGGGCCGCGGCGGCATCTATCTGGAGGACCTCTTTGTGAAGCCTGAGTACCGCGGCCACGGCTGTGGCCGGGCGCTGCTCAGATATCTGGCGCGCACGGCGCTCGATCGCGGCTGCGGCAGGCTCGATTGGGCCTGCCTCGACTGGAACAAGCCGAGCATAGACTTCTACCTCTCCCTCGGCGCCGCTCCCCAGAGCGACTGGACCACCTACCGCCTCACCGGCCCCACCCTCGAGGCCATGGCAGAGTGAAAACCGCCCCGGACGAGATGTCCGGGGCGGTTTTTTCAGTTTTCGCCTCTGTAGGGCTCCGTGTGTTTGGTGTTGACGGCCACGCAGATGCGGCGGAGGCCCTCCTCCAGCACGGCGCGCGGACAGGCAAGATTCAGGCGGATAAAGCAGTCCGAGTTCTGCACGAACATGTTCCCGCCCTCAAGCAGGACGCCCGCGCGGTAGGCGAAGAACATGGGCAGGTCCTCATCGGGCGCGAAGTACTCTCCGAGGTCCACCCAGGCGAGGTAGGTCGCCTCGGACACGCGGTATTTCGCGCGCGGCAGGTGCCCGGCCAGGTACTCGCCCACGAAGGCGAAGTTGGCGTCGAGATAGGCCTGCATCTCCGTGAGCCAGGGCTCGCCCTTCTCGTAGGCCGCCTGCGCGCCCGCGATGCTCAGGGGGTTGTCGAAGTTGTAGTGCCGCTCCAGCCAGGTCCTGCGCAGCCCTTCGTCGCGGATGAGGATATTTGAGAGCATGAGCCCCGCCATGTTGAAGGTCTTGCTCGGGGCCATGCAGGTGACGAGTTTCCCGTAGTCCGGCATGACTTTGCCCAGGGGCGTGTGAACGAGGCCGCGGCGGAGCAGATCGCAGTGTATCTCGTCCGAGATGACCCACATATCGTGCCGTTCGAGTATATCCGCAAGGCGCTCGAGCTCCTCCGGGCTCCAGACGCGGCCGCTGGGGTTGTGGGGGTTGCAGTGGATGAAGAGCCTGGTCTTTTCGTCGGCGCACTTGCGCTCGAAGTCGTCCCAGTCGATGCTGTAGTACCCATCCGTGTTCACGAGGTCGGAGCAGACATACTCCCGCGCGCTGTGGTCGGCGGCATATTTGAAATAGGCGTAGGACGGGGTGAGGAACAGCACCTTCTCGTCCGGGGCGCAGATGTACTCCACGAGCTCGAAGAGCGCGGGGATGACGCCGTTGGACATGACAAGCTCTTCCCTCCCGAACTCCCAGCCGTAACGGCGGCGGCACCAGGCGGCGAAGGCGTCAAAATAGCTTTTCTCAAAGACGCGGGTATAGCCGAAGATGCGCTTGTCCAGCCGCTCGCGGATGCCGTCTATGACGACGTCCGGCGTGGCGAACTCCATGTCCGCGACCCACATGCGGATGAACTCCTCGTCCTTGTACGGGAACACCATGCTCTCGTCCGCGTGGAAAATGTAGTCGCGGAAGCCGTCGGTGTTCATGGCGTTGGTGTGGCGGCGGTCTATTATCTCGTCGAAATCGTACATGGGCAGCCCTCCTGTGCATTGTTTTTCAAACTTCTGTTCTCATCATAACACGCCGCGCCGCCGCTTTCAAACCTTTCCGCAGCGGCTGTTGACAGCTGGAAGTCAGGTGGTAAAATGGCAGTCAAAGGGGAGAATGGAATGAAAAAGAAATTTTACCAAAAATGGTGGTTCTGGCTCATAATAGCGCTGCTCGTCATCGGCGCCGTAGGCAATGCCATGGACGAGTCGAAAAACCCGGCCGAGAGCGCGCAGCCGCTCGTCCAGCCCACGTCCGAGGCCGTATCGGAGCCCGCTCCGACGTCTGCGCCCACTCCTGCTCCAACGCCCACTCCTGCTCCGACGCCCACTCCATCACCAACACCCGCGCCCACTCCGTCGCCCACGCCTGCTCCCACCCCAGCGCCGACGCCCTCGCCGTCCCAGGCAGCGTCGGGAAACGGCTCCGGGCAGGCTCAGACCGGCGGGACTTCATCGGGCGGCGGCACGGCCGAAGCATCCGGTGACGGCTCGGCCTCGGGCTCTTCTTCCAGCACATCCGGCGGGGCGTCGCCAGGCGGCTCCGCGGACGCCGCGGTCGGCGCGGACGGCGGCGGCTCAGGCAGCGGCGTCATGGTCTGGATAACCAGCACCGGCTCAAAGTACCACTGCATCCCCGACTGCGGCAACACCAAGACCTCGTGGCAGGTCACGCTCGACTACGCCATCTCCCAGGGCTACGAGGCCTGCAAGCGCTGCTGGTGACGCCGCTTGCCGCCGGGCGGCGGAAGTGGTAAACTTGCGGTGAAAACTTTTTCGGAGGGATACGCCATGCTGGCCTACACATACGTCGAGCGCGGGAAATTCGCGCTGCTCGAAAAGCCCAAGCCCGTGCTGCTGGACGAACGGGACGCCATCGTAAAGGTGACTCTCGCGAGCATCTGCACGAGCGACCTGCACATAAAGCACGGCTCCGTACCCGCGCCGTGCCGGCCGATAACCGTCGGGCACGAGATGGTGGGCGTCGTGGAGGCAGTCGGCCCCGCGGTGCGCTCCGTCCGTCCCGGCGACAGGGTGACGGTGAACGTCGAGACCTTCTGCGGGGAGTGCTTCTTCTGCAAAAGGGGCTGGGTGAACAACTGCACGGATAAGGACGGCGGCTGGGCGCTCGGCTGCCGCATAGACGGCGGGCAGGCCGAATACGTGCGCGTGCCGCACGCGGACCAGGGGCTCGACCGCATACCCGAGGGCGTCTCGGACAGGCAGGCGCTCTTCGTGGGCGACCTGCTTGCGACGGGCTACTGGGCCGCGGACATCGCGGAGATAAGCCCCGGGGACACGGCGCTCATCATCGGCGCGGGGCCGACGGGGCTGTGTACGCTCCAGTGCGTGCTGCTAAAGTCGCCGGGCCGCGTCATCGTCTGCGAGGCGGACGCGGGCAGGAGGGACTTCGTGCGCCGGCACTGGCCGGAGGTGCTGGTGACGGGGCCTGAGGGTCTGCGGGACTTCGTGCTCGCCCACAGCGCCCACGGAGGGGCGGATGCCGTACTGGAGGTGGCGGGCACGCCCGAGAGCTTCCGCCTGGCCTGGGACTGCGCGCGGCCCAATGCCGTCGTCACCGTCGTGGCCCTCTACGATGGGCCGCAGACCCTGCCCCTGCCGGACATGTACGGCAAGAACCTCACCTTCAAGACCGGCGGCGTGGACGGCTGCCGCTGCGCCGAGACGCTGGAACTCATTGCCCGGGGCCTGCTCGATACGACGCCCCTCATAACGCACAGCTACCCCCTGCGCGAGATCGAGGCCGCCTACGAGCTCTTTGAAAACCGCCGCGACGGCGTGGTGAAGGTCGCCGTAGAGTGCTGAGGCCGCCGGGTCCCATATTCAAACCTTCTTCCCCGCCGCCGTTACTTTACACAGCTTACCCCCTCCCGGTATATTAAAAATCGTCAAATCCTGCCTCCTTGCGTTGACGGGGCCGGGCTTTATCTTTATACTTGTATTATATCAATGAGTTTTTGGGGGTGCTTATGGAGTTTTTTGACACTTATAGAGAGATACTCCGCTGCGAGCTGGTATACGCCACCGGCTGCACGGAGCCCATCGCCATAGCCTATGCCGCCGCCGTCGCGAGGCAGACCCTGGGAGCAATGCCCGAGCGTCTCGTTGTCCTTTGCAGCGGCAATATCGTAAAAAATGTGAAGAGCGTCATAGTTCCGGGCACGGGCGGCCTGCGCGGCATCGAGGCCGCCGCGCTCATAGGCGCCGTCGGGGGCGACGCCGGGGCGGGGCTGAACGTGCTCCACGGCGTCACGGATGCGCACAGGGCCGAGACGGCCGCGCTGCTTGAATCCGGCGCCTGCAGCGTCGGGCTGCTGGAGTCGGAGGAGCCGCTGCACATACGTCTGTCCGCCGAGGGCGGGGCGCACCGCGCCGAGGTGGAGATACGCGGCTCGCACACCAACATAGTCGGCCGCCGCCTGGACGGCGAGGAGCTGGCAGCCGGCGGCGCGGGAGAGCAGCAGTCCGCCGGTGGGCCGGACTACGAATGTCTGAGCCTCAACGGTATTCTGGACTACGCCGAGGGCACGGACCTTTCCTCGGAGCGGGAGCTGCTTGAAAGCCAGATCGAGTGCAACAGGGCCATAGCCATCGAGGGCTTCCTGGGCGAATACGGTCTGAACGTCGGCCGCGCCCTGCTGGAGCACGCGAACTACGGCCCCTATGTCCGCGCCGCCGCCATGGCTGCCTCGGGCAGCGACGCGAGGATGAGCGGATGTCTGATGCCGGTGGTCATAAACTCCGGCAGCGGCAACCAGGGACTGACGGTGTCCCTGCCGGTCATCTCGCTGGCGGAGTCCTGGGACAGCAGCCGCGAGCAGCTGCTCCGGGCGCTGCTCATCAGCAACCTCGTCTCGGTGCACGTCAAGCGGCACATAGGCCGGCTCTCGGCCTACTGCGGGGCGACGAGCGCCTCCAGCGGCGTGGCCGCGGCGGCGACCTGGCTGCGCGGGGGCAGCCGGGAGGAGATCGCCTCCTCGGTCGTCAACACTCTGGCTGTAGTCTCCGGCATGATCTGCGACGGAGCGAAGGCCTCCTGCGCGGCAAAGATCGCGGCGGCGCTCGACTCCGCCTTCCTGGCCCACCGCCTGGCCATGCAGGGCAAGCGCTTCGCCGGCGGCGACGGCATAGTGGCCGCCGACACAGAGGAGACCATCCGCCGCATAGGCTCCCTCGGCTCCCGCGGCATGGCCGGGACGGATAAGGAGATACTGCGGCTCATGCTGCTGTGAACCGGCTGCGCATTTGCGTTTTTTAACAAATATGTAAGAAATCTGTCTTGGAAAACGCTTTCGGATGTGCTATTCTTATAGCCGAGGTGAAAGCGTATGGAGAGGACCACGATTCGGGACGTGGCAAAAAAGGCCGGAGTCTCCATCACAACGGTATCCAAGGCCCTGAACGATTACTCGGATGTCAATCCCGAGACCAGACAAAGGATACGCGAAATCGCGGAGGAGCTCAACTACGTCCCCAATGCCGCGGGCAGGACCATGGGCGGCAAGGCCGACAAGGTCATCGGCCTGCTCATAAACGACCTCAAGCCCACGGACCCCTCCGGCGCAGTTTACGGTATCCTCAGCGGCGTCTGCCACGCCTGCCAGGACAACGGCATCGAGTTCATACTCCTGACCACCGACGGTCTCCAGCAGCAGCAGCAGTCCCTCAAGGTGCTCTGCCTCAAAAAGCAGCTCACAGGCCTCATCTGCTCCGGCTTCCGCACCAACGACCGCTACCTGGAGCAGCTCGGCGACATTGACATACCCTGCGCCTTCATCGACATGCGCACGCCCGACAGCCGCGTCATGGACATCACCATCGACAACAGCCGCGCCGCCTTTGACGCCGTGAACCACCTGCTGCGCTGCGGCAGGCGGAACATCGCCATGATAAACGGCAGCTCCGTCGCTGACGTCTCCCTCCTGCGTGAGAGAGGCTACCGCCGGGCCATGGAGCAGGCCGGGCTGGAGGTGCTCCCCGGCCGCATAGTCTACGCCGACTTCGACGACATCACAGCCTACAACAAGGTCTGGCGCCTCCTCCAGGACGACCCGGAAATCGACGCCCTCTTCTGCGCCAGCGACCTCATGGCAATAGGCGCCTGCCGCGCCATCGGGGACCTCGGCCGCAGCGTTGGCCGGGACATCCTCGTAGCCGGCTTTGACGACATTCCCATCGCCCGCTATCTCTACGGCGGCCTCACCACCATCCGCCAGAACTTCTACCGCATGGGCTACATCGCCGGCCAGGCCGTCTACGACAAGATCGAAGGCACCGCAAAGGCCCACCTGAACGACGTGATGTACGAGCTCGTCGTGCGCGGCAGCACGAGGCCCGACAACTGAAAAGCTCCTAAAGGACGGGCTCCGGCCCGTCCTTTTTGATTGCATCTGGGCCGTTTAGTCAAAAAACGCGCTCGGAATTTGTTCAGAATGTGACTATACAAAAAAATGCAGATGTGCTATCCTATCCCTGACAAAAACGTTTTCGAGAGTATGGGAGAAGGTAGAAAGGCACATGGATAAAAAGCGTCTCGTCCGCGGGATAATGCGTCTGCTCTGCGCCTTCATCGACTATGTGCTGGTGATGTTCCCCGTGCAGTTCGTCATGCTGTACGTCATGCAGATAGAGCTGAACTCGGTTGACTTTCTCTTCCGGCTGCTGCTGGCGGTGTACGGGCTGCTGATGGTCGAGTACAACAAGGGTGCGACGCTGGGGAAGATGCTTGGACGGCTCAAAGTCACGGACAAGACTGGCGTGAAACCTCGGGCGCTCTACGTCGGCCTGCGGGAGCTTGTGAAGTGCATGTACCTCATCCCCATCGCGGGCTGGGCCGCCGGGCTCATAAGCACCGTCATGCTGCTGCTCAAGGGCACGACGCTGCACGACATGGCGGGCAACACCAAGGTCATCTTCCGCTGGGAGGAGGAAGACCTCGAAGACGCTGAGGAGGCAGGCTCATGAGCAACCTCGACCAGATATTCGGCCTAAAGGAGAGCGACCCCCTTGTCGCCATGAACCCCTTGCTGCTGCTTGGCTGCGTGCTCGCGGCCATAGCCATAGGCTGGCTCTGCGCCAAACTCTATGAGAACACCAGCGATTTCAAAAAATCCGTCAGGCTCTACATACCCCTCGCGGCGGTGAACTTCGTCGTTTTCCTGCTGCTGGGCGTGCCATGGCTCTTCTCCCTCGGCGGCCAGCTCTGCGGCTTTGCCGTCATGGCCTGGATATCCAACTACTATTTTTATCATTGAGCGCAAAACCTCCAGCCCCCGCGGGCTGGAGTTCTTTCAGACAGTTTACAAAAACGTTTTTGCAACCTATTCAGCTGCATTACAGGAGGACAACAAAATGGGCATGGACTACTCTCGGGCGAAAGACTGGATAGTCGCGGAGCGCGGCTTCGAGCCCGAACACCTGGGCAAGTGCGAATCCATCATGTGCCAGGGCAACGGCTATCTCTGCCTTCGCAACGCCACGGACGAATTCAACCCCCGCGAACAGCGCGACCTCTTCGTGGCCGGCACTTTCAACAAGTTCGACGACAACGAGGTCACCGAGCTGCCAAACGCGGCCGACGTCTCCAGGCTGGAGATAAAGCTCGACGGGCAGCGCTTCAGCCTGCTCACCGGCACGGTGGAGGACTACGACAGGACCCTGGACCTCAAAACCGGCGAAACCGTCCGCAAGGTCGTCTGGAAGGCCCCGAACGGCCGGCGCTATGAGCTCTGCTTCCGCCGCTTCGTGTCCATGGAGCGGCTGCACGTCATCGGCCAGAAGCTCTGCGTCAGGCCCCTCGACGGCGAGGCCCTGCTCGACATCGCCGGCGGCATCGACGGGCGCATGACGAATTCCGGCAGCCAGCACTTCTCCGAGGGCGACAAGCGCCTCTTCAAGGGCCGCCACATGCAGTACAGCCAGACCACCGGACAGTCGAAGATCGACTTTGTATTCAACACCACCTTCTCCTTCGCCATGGACGGCGAGGCGCGCGAGGAGCCCGGCTTCATCGTCATCGACCGCCGCATGATAGCCCAGGAATATCAGATAACCATCCCCGCGGGCAGCACGCTCTGCGTAGAAAAGCTCTCCAGCGTCTACACCTCCCGCGACCGCGACAGCGAAGGCCTGAGCTACGACGAGCTGCACGACAAGGCGCTCGCCGGGCATGAGGCCGCGTGCGGGCTCGGCTACGACGAGCTGCTTTCCGAGAGCGCCGCCGCCTGGGCGCGCAAGGTCTGGGACAACATCCCCGTCACCATCGACGCTGAGAACGAGTTCGACCAGCTGGCCATGCGCTTCGCCCAGTACCACCTGCACGTCATGACCCCCGCCCACGACAACCGCATGAACATCGGCGCGAAAGGCCTCTCCGGCGAAGGCTACAAGGGCCATACCTTCTGGGACACCGAGATGTTCATCCTCCCCTACTTCATATACAGCGCCCCCGAAATAGCCAAGAGCCTTGAGGAGTACCGCTTCCTCAGCCTGCCCGGCGCCCACAAGAAGGCCGGCGGCAACGGCTACGAGGGCGCCCAGTTCCCCTGGGAGTCCGCCTGGATAGACGACGGCGAAGTCACACCCGTCTGGGGCGCGGCAGACATCGTCACGGGCCTGCCCACCAAGATCTGGTCCGGCTTCATCGAGCAGCACATCACCGCCGACGTCGCCTACGGCGCCTGGGAATACTACATGGTCACAGGCGACGAGGACTTCATGGAGCGCTGCGGCTATGAGCTCATTCTCGACACCGCCAAGTTCTGGGCCTCCCGCCTCGAAGAGGGCGAGGACGGCAAGCTCCACATAAACGACGTCGTCGGCCCCGACGAGTACAAGGAGCACGTGGACGACAACGCCTTCACCAACCACATGGCCGCCTGGAACATCCGCAAGGCCCTTGAATACTGCGGGCTGCTCCGCTCCGAAAAGCCAGCGCTCTACAAGGCCCTGGACGAAAAGCTCGGCCTCGCCGCGCTCGAACCTGTCTGGGAGGACAAGCTCTCCCGCCTCTACCTGCCCCAGCCGCGCGAGGACCTCGTCATCCCCCAGGACAGGACCTACCTCACGCTCAAGGACATAGACCTCACGAAGTACAAAAAGCAGGAGAACGTCGGCAGCATCTACCGCGACTACAACCAGGAGCAGATAACCCACATCCAGGTCTCCAAGCAGGCCGACATCCTCATCATGTTCCTGCTGCTCGAAAACCAGTTCAGCGCCGAGGTCAAGGCCGCCAACTGGAACTACTATGAGCCCCGCACCCTGCACGACTCCTCCCTGTCGCTCTCCACCCACTGCATCCTCGCGGCGACATGGGCAACCGCGAGATGGCCTACGAGCTCTTCCAGAAGGCCGCCGCCATCGACGTCGGCCCCAACATGAAGACCAGCGACGCCGGCATCCACGCCGCCTCCCTCGCGGGCGTCTGGCAGTCCGTCGTCTTCGGCTTCGGCGGCGTCAGGATGCTCGACGGCAAGCTCCGCATGAACCCCTCCCTGCCCGAGAGCTGGCGCGGCCTCGACTTCTTCATCCACTGGCAGGGCCAGAAGCTCCATGTCAGTCTCAGCCACGAGCGCGCCGAGCTGGTAAATCTCACCGGCACCCGTGAGGTCGAGCTCAGCATAAACGGCCGCCCCTGCACCGTGAAAGACAAACTCAGCGTAAATCTTTGAGCCATTTTTTGTGCTAAATAAATTATTCTAACATTTTATCCAAAAACCTCAAAAATAGTTTGTCAAAAAAGTGCATTGCAAGCGAAAACGTTTTTGTATAAAATCATCTTAGCCAAAAACGTTTTAGTTGCAACAAAAAAGAGGAGGATCATCATGAAGAAAACCACCAAACTTCTTGCGCTGGTGCTGGCGCTCGTCATGGCTCTCGGCCTCATGCTCACCGGCTGCGGCAGCACCGAAAATCCCCCCGCCGGCGACGGCGGCGACAGCGACGGCAGCGACGGCGGCTTCGCCGGGCGCACCCTCACCGTAGGCATCTGGGGCGGCAACGACCAGGAGACCGCCGCCATCAACACCCTCAAGGCCAACTTTGAGGAGATGTACGGCTGCACCGTCGAGCTCAAGGTCTACACCGACTACAACACCCAGATCCAGGCCGACTTCATCGGCCAGACCGCTCCCGACTGCTTCTACGTGGACGGCAGCATGTTCCCCTTCTACGGCTCCCTGGGCGTCATGGAGCCCCTGGACCCCGCCGAGTATGAGCTCGACAAGTTCTATCCCAACCTCATCGAGGCCTTCACGAACGCGGACGGCGAGGTCCTCTGCGTGCCGAAGGACGTCTCCACCCTCGCCACCTACTACAACATCGACCTGCTCGAAGCCTGCGGCTACACCGCGGACGACATCCCCGACAACTACGACGACTACAAGGCCTTCCTGACCGACCTCCAGGCCAAGCTTGACGAGGTCTACGGCAAGAACCAGATAGCCGCCATGACCTACAACCAGGACCTCTCCCGCAACCTCCCCATCCTGCAGGACGGCAACGACGGCCTCGTCGCTGAGGACGGCACCGCCACCCTGACAAGCGACGGCGTCGTCGCCAACATGGAGTACATACTCGACTTCGTGAAGAACGGCCTCTGGAAGACCCCGAGCGACCTCGGCCTCGGCTGGAACGGCGAAGCCTTCGGCACCGGCAAGGCTGCCATCATGGAAGAGGGCAACTGGGTCTACGGCACCCTGAAGACCGACTACAGCGACATCAATTTCGGCGTCAAGGAGATGCCCTCCTACAACGGCACCCAGTACTCCATGAGCTACACCGTCGGCTACGGCATCTACGCCCTGAGCGAGAACAAGGACATGGCCTCCGCCTGGATCAAGTACGTCACCAGCGTTGACGGCCTGACCATCTGGTGCGGCGGCGCCGGCTGCCTGCCCCCGCGCTCCGACGCGGCCGAGGCTATGGACGTCGAGAGCGACCCCGTCTGGGCCGTCCACTCCGCCATGACCGAGTGCTCCCTGCCCTGGCAGCTGGGCAACAACGCCTCCATCATCAACACCGCCTACCAGAACTACTTCCCCCTCGCCGTCAGCGGTGAGATGACCGCCGCCGAGTTCCTGGCCGCGGCCGAGCAGCAGGCCAACCAGGAGATAGCCAACGCCGGCTGAGAAGCCTGAAAGCGCCTTAAAAAACAAACCGGAGGAATTCAGCGGAGACCCCGCTGGATTCCTCCGCGTGCGACAAGGCCGGGCCTGTCAAACCGGCAAGTTAGAAAAGGGAGGAATCGCGAATGCCAAGCGGCAGTCCGCAGTCCACGGCAGTAACTGCCGTGAGGAAGCGGCCCCGTCACACCAAGCGCCAGCTGCAGGAATGGCGCCAGGGATATGTCTTCCTGCTTCCCGCGGTAATCATCCTGGGCATCTTCATCGGCATCTCCGCACTCTTCGTCATCTACCTCTCCTTCTGCAAGGTCAACCTCTTCACGAACAGCTACACCTTCGTCAAGCTGGACAACTACCTGCGGCTCTTCACCGACGAGTACGCCCGCACGGCGCTGCTGAACTCTCTGAAGTTCTCCGTGGTCGTGGTGCCCTGCCAGACCATCATCGCGCTCATCATAGCCAGCGTGCTCAACAGCCGCATCAGGGGCAAGACCTTCTTCCGCGCCGTCTACTTTCTGCCGACCCTCACCTCGAGCTCCGCGCTGACCATCATCTTCATGTTCATGTTCAGCGTCACCGGCCCCATCAACACCATCCTCATCAACATGGGCATCCTGCCCGAGGGCGGCGGCATCAACTTCCTGAACAACCCCGCCGTTGCGCTCCAGGTCATCATGATCATGAACATCTGGTCCACCGTGCCGCAGTACACCACCATGTACCTCGCCAGCCTTCAGGACCTGCCCGCCTCCCTCTACGAGGCCGCCGACATCGACGGCGCGGGCACCTTTGAGAAGTTCAAGAGCATCACCATCCCCTACCTGAAGCCCATCACCACCTACGTGCTGCTCACCGGCATCATCGGCACCCTGCAGATGTTCGACCAGGCCTACATATTCTCCAACGGCTCCGGCGGCCCGGCCAACAGCACCCTCACCGTTTCGCTCATGGTCTACCGCTACGCTTTCGGCACGACGAACGCCATGGGCTATGCTTCCACCATCGCCATCGTCCTCGCCCTCGTCATCATGGCCGTGTCCCTGATAGCCGAGAAGCTGAACGATGCCGAGAAGTGGTATTAAGGAGGCGGGAAACATGAAGTCCAAGAGAAAAGCCGGGCGCATAGCGCTCTATGCAGTGCTCATAATCTACGCCTTCATAACGCTCTACCCCTTCCTCTGGATGGTGGCGGCCTCGTTCAAGCCCCTGCGCGAGATCGTGGGCGGCAACATGAGCCTCATCTCCGAGAACATGACCCTCGACAACTACACCACCATCTTCGGGCACAGTTCCCTCTTCCCGCGCTGGTTCTTGAACTCGCTGTTCGTCGCCACCGTCGGCACGGTCATCAACGTCTTCATAAACTCCATGGCGGGCTACTCCCTGAGCTGCCTGAACTACCCCGGCCGCAACAAGATCCACCACGCCCTGCTGCTGCTCATGATGATCCCCGGCCAGGTGCTGCTCATCCCGAACTACCTGCTGCTCAAGGAGTTCGGCATGCTCGACAGCTACATGGCCCTCATCCTTCCCGCGGCGGCGAACATAGGCAACATCTTCCTCATGCGTCAGTTCTTCATGAACTTCCCGCATGACGTGGCCGAGGCGGCGGAGATAGACGGCCTGAACCGCTACGGCGTGTTCTTCCGCATCGCCATGCCTCTCGCGCGGCCCACCATCGCCACCACCGCCATTTTCGGCTTCATGGGCTTCTGGAACGCCTTCACGGCGCCCATGCTCTACATCAAGACCGACACCAAGTACACCCTCACCCTCGGCCTGCAGAGCTTCCAGTCCCAGAACGCCGGCACGATGTGGAACCAGGTCATGGCTGCGGCCTGCATCTCCGTGGTACCTATCATCATAATCTATCTCATCTTCAACAAGTTTTTCCTGGTCGGTCTCCGCATGGACGGAGAGAAATAAGCCTCTCAGGGGTCGGACGGATGTGCGGTTCTGCCACCAGCCTCCGGCCCCTTTTCTGCCCCCTGGGCTCAATCACAACTGCTGCTGTACATTAGGAGGATAACTAGGTATGAAACAAGCATGGTGGAAGGAGAGCGTGGTCTACCAGGTCTACCCCCGCAGCTTCCAGGACTCCAACGGCGACGGCATAGGCGACCTTGCCGGCGTCACCAGCCGCCTGGACTACCTGCGCGAGCTGGGCGTGGACGTCATCTGGCTCTCGCCCTTCTATCGCTCCCCCGGCGGGGACAACGGCTATGATATCAGCGACTACCAGGCCATCGAGCCCTGCTTCGGCACGATGGAGGACTTTGACCGCATGCTCGCCGAGGCGCACGCCCGGGGCATCCGCATCGTCGTGGACCTCGTCGTGAACCACACCTCGGAGATGCACCCCTGGTTCATCGAGAGCCGCTCTTCCCGCGACAACCCGAAGCGCGACTTCTACATTTGGCGCGACGGCAAAAACGGCGGCCCCCCGAACAACTGGGGCTCCAAATTCTCCGGCAGCGCCTGGACCCTTGACGAGACCACGGGGCAATACTACCTCCACACCTTCGGCACCTTCCAGCCCGACCTCAACTGGGACAACCCCGCCGTGCGCGAGGAGGTCTTCAAGATGATGCGCTGGTGGTGCGACAAGGGCGTGGACGGCTTCAGGATGGACACCATCAGCATGATAAGCAAGACCCCCGAGATGCCAGACGGCGAGCTCCGCCCCGGCAGCGACTTCGGGGACTTCGGCCCCTACGTCTACAACGGCCCCAACGTTCACAAGTACCTTCGCGAGATGCGCGAGAAGGTGCTGCGCCACTACGACCTGCTCACCGTGGGCGAGTGCTCCGGCCTCACGGTCCAGGAGGCCTGTCAGTACGCCAACGACGACGGCACCGAGCTCAACATGGCCTTCCACTTCGAGCACATGGACCTGGACGGCGGCGAGAGCTTCAAATGGAACCGCAACAAGATAGACCTTGTCGAGCTCAAGGCCCTGCTCACAAAGTGGCAGAAGGAGCTTGACGGCAAGGCCTGGAACAGCCTATACTGGTGCAATCACGACCAGCCGCGCATAGTCTCCCGCCTCGGCAACGACTCTACGCCCGAGCTGCGCGAGAAGAGCGCCAAGGCCATCGCCCTCACCATCCACATGATGCAGGGCACGCCCTACGTCTATGAGGGCGAGGAGCTGGCCATGACGAACGCCCCCTTCGGCGGCCTTGAGGACTTCCGCGACATAGAGAGCATCAACGCCTACAACGAGCTCGTCGGCAGCGGACGCATGGGCTCCGAGGAGATGCTGGGCTTCCTGCGCTACAAGAGCCGCGACAATTCCAGGACGCCCATGCAGTGGGACGCGGGCAAAAACGCCGGCTTCTCCGAGGGCGAGCCCTGGATAATGGTGAACCCGAACTATAAGGAGATAAACGCCGCAGAGCAGCTCTCGCGGCCCGATTCCGTGTTCCGCTTCTATCAGGAGCTCATCCGCCTGAGGCACACGCACAAGCTCATCGTCTACGGCAGCTACGATCTCATCCTGCCCGAGGACAGGCAGCTGTTCGCCTACACCCGCACGCTCGGGGACCAGCGCCTGCTCTGCGTCGTGAACCTCTCTGACGAGCCCGCCGCCTGCGAGGTGCCTGAGGAGTTTGCCGCCGCGCAGAAGCTCATAGAGGTCGGGCAGCCCTCCATCAGCGGCGGCCGGGCCGAGCTCGCGCCTTGGGACGCCTTCGTGCTGGCTATTCTTTGATTTGAAAAGAGGACTGGGAAAATGAAATATCAGGCTGTGATTTTTGACCTGGACGGCGTCATCTGCTTTACGGACGAGTACCACTACCTGGCCTGGAAGCAGATGGCGGACAGCCTGGGCGTCTACTTTGACCGCGAGATAAACAACCGCTTGCGCGGCGTCTCGAGGATGGAGAGCCTGGAGATAGTGCTTGAGCGCTACGAGGGCCCGGCGCTCTCCGCCGAGCGCAAGGCGGAGCTGGCGGCGATGAAGAACGACATCTATCGCGAGAGCCTGGCGCAGATGAGCCCCGCCGATCTGAGCGACGAGGTCCGCTCCACCCTGGACGGCCTGCGCGGCATGGGCCTGAAGCTGGCCATAGGCTCTTCGAGCAAGAACACGCCCTTCATCCTGGGCCAGCTGGGCCTGGGCGGCTATTTCGACGCCGTGAGCGACGGCAACAATATCACCCGCTCGAAGCCCGACCCGGAGGTCTTCCTGAAGGCCGCCGAGATGCTGGGCCTGGAGCCCTCGGTCTGCCTCGTGGTGGAGGACGCCGTCTCCGGCGCCCAGGCCGGCCACGCCGGCGGTTTCGACGTCGCCTGCGTGGGCGACGCCGCCAAGGCCCGCGCCGGGGAGTACAACATGGACAGCATAAAAGAGCTGCTCGCTATAGCCGGCAAATAAGGTCCGGCATGGGCAAAGGCCCCAGTTCAAAAACAGAAATATGCGCAGGGGCGCGCAAAATCGGAAGGCACCGGGAAAGGCAAGAACGCTTTTCCCGGTGCCTTCTGAGCTGTCAGGGCTTCACCTGCACGGCTGCACGGCAGCCGATGACGGGCGCAAAATGACCGATTACCGAAAAAGCCTTACAAGCTCCCGGCTTTGTGTATAATAGAGGCCGGAGGTGATTGCACGTGGTTTTCAAGCTGTTCATTGACAAGAGCCGCGCGGAAGAAGTGACCGCAACAGTTCACGAACGAACTGCTCTGATCGATGAAATAGAGCGGCTTGTTCTGCAGGAAAGCATCACAGACAAGATCCCCGGCTACGAGGACGACACGATCGTAATGCTTCCAACAGACAGCGTGGAGTGCTTCTACGTAGAAAATGACAAGACCTACGCGCATTGCGCAGACAAAAGACGATACCTCGTCAAGAAAAGGCTGTATGAGCATGGAAAAACTGCTGCCGGGGAACTTCGAGAAAAATAAAACAAATCGGCCATAAGCGAATTGGAGCCGGGTATCCAAGCTGAAAGTCGAGCTTTCCGGAGTTGATTGACGTCGTATTCGAGCAGCGTCACGTTGACTGCATTTCAAGATCGATGCTTTTTCAGAAGCTTCAGGAGGAGGTATGGATTATGAAAAAGCATTTCAGGAACTTCTGTGTCAGAGGGAATGACATTTGCGTGGACCGGCCCTGTAATTCTTGCTGTCGTATGGCTCTGTCTGGAAAGGGCGGGCAACGTTTCAATGCTTACGGTGAATGAAGCTGCGCTTGGGATCGTTTCGTCCGCCATAATGGTATTCGTTGCGGCAGGCATCTCTATCGTATATCAGATTGAGAATATCCCAAAGCATTTGCGGGGCTTATTCAGTGCGCCGTACTCTACATTGACTATCTTGGTATTTATATTATTAACAGGTGGATCCCGACGGACAGGATATGGGTGTTTACACTGATATTCTTGGCAGTTTTCGTCATCGTGTGGTCCAGCATTTATATTCCCATCCACATCAGGGTCAAGAAAATAAATCGTACGCTGCGTGAAAAAAACGGCTTTTCACAAAGCATTTGAGCCCAGCGCGCCCTGCTTGCAGGACATATTCCCCCACAGGGCAAACAGTCTGTCTGCGACCACGCGGTGCACGCCCCGGGAAAGCAAAAAGGGCTCCTTCACAGCGGAAGAAGTCCGGAAACTGTTCAAGTGCCTGCCGCACGACAAGGCGGGTGACAGCATCAGGCTGCTGCTCACGGTGATGCGCTCTCAGGAGCTGCTCGTGCCTGTTGTATCGTGTATTGACATTGTGGCGATATTGGCATTAATATATGGTGCAACATGAGCTCATGCAGGTGATAATATGACGATAATTCCTGTCCGGCATGCGAAAAAGCTCTATCTGCCCCTTCTTCTGCTTGCAGATGAGCAGGAGGATATGATAGACAAATATCTGGAACGCGGGGATATGTATGTTCTTGATGACGAAGGTATCAAGGCGGAATGTGTTGTCACCGATGAAGGCTGCGGCATACTCGAACTTAAAAACATCGCCGTATGCCCCGAGTCTCAGAGGCGAGGATACGGAAAAGCGCTCATTGACTTTATTGAGCGCAAGTATTCGGGCCGTTTCTCAGTATTACAGGTCGGTACCGGCGACAGTCCGCTCACTATCCCCTTCTATGAAAAATGCGGCTTCGCCCGTTCCCACATTGTGAGGGACTTTTTCATAACCAACTACGACCACCCCATATACGAAAACGACATTCAGCTCAGGGACATGGTTTATCTGCGCAAACCTATTTAACGCCGCACACCATAAAGGCAAAACAAAAAGGCTTGAAACTTTCGTTTCAAGCCTTTTTACCTGGTGGAGATAAGCGGGATCGAACCGCTGACCTCTTGAATGCCATAGTCGCGTTTTGAAAATTTCCGAACATATAATCATACATAATAGACGTATTTGCAAAATAAAATAGAATTTCTGTACATTTTGTGACAATATGTATACCAGAATAAAACCTGGTTCTGGTACGCATTCTGGTACGCCCGGCCCTGCTTGCGGGCCGGGAGAAAGGAGAACAAATGAGAAAGCTGGTATCCTGCGAGTTCAACATCGACACCGCCTGCGTCGAGCTGCGCTATGCCGACGGCGCGGTTCTCAGCATCTACACTCCCGGCATCGAGGACAGCTTCGACACCACCCTGCCCATGCGCACTGAAATGGACTGGCTCATCTACAACGCCCCACTCGAGTACGCGCAAATGGTGCTCGATGGGACGATGGAGCAGTACCTGCGAGAAGCAGCGGGGACGCACGGGTTGGATGTAGGCTGAAAGCAAAGAATGAAAAGGTCGCAATAAGCGGCCTTTTCTTATTGTAATCTGTCTTTATTGACGGTCTGCAATTCTATATTTTCTAGATAAAATGCCTTAGTTCATTTACGGCGAAAATTACGAAACCAGAATTTAATCTTGCAGAATAACCAAAAATCATTTTTGTGCTCATCCAAGAATTTGCTCATTTCAATTTTCGATTGATGCCAATGCTTTAGCTTGTTAAACTGCTTCTCTGGTATCTGCGGCAACTCATTTAGAGAACTATAATGCTCATTAATATAATCCAATATGTATTTATCGGAGACGCAATTTATACTCCATTCGTAAATTTTGCTTGTAATATCTAACTTTGCTTGAGAATACATTTTACCAGCAATATTATGTTTTTCGCTCAATTGGCTAAATCGATAGTTTTTGCTTAATTAGAGTAAAGGCAAATATAAGAATAGAAATGACCCCGACATATGCAGTCGATGCGCTTGCTGATAATTCGGTATATTTTTCATAATCGAAGAAGGTAAGTCCGCACAATAAAACTGACGAGATAATTTCAAATGTGTCTTCTGCCCTTGTATAGAAGCGATACCTATCACTTAGTCTGAAATGCATAGATGCCATTTGATCAAATATTCGCTTCTTCTGATATGCAAAATCTAAAGCAGATCTACTTTCCATACTATCCTACCAATCATGTAAATAATTCCTTAATAATGGATAC
>ENA-OQCL01000302-OQCL01000302.1-human-gut-metagenome-genome-assembly--contig:-NODE-302-length-25391-cov-10.765714_pt1 | contig 25391 bp, 20 predicted proteins | sample MGYA00242502_ERZ504586 | MGnify/ENA primary metagenome ERZ504586 (study PRJEB26092, sample SAMD00036316) | human gut metagenome | host: Homo sapiens | study: EMG produced TPA metagenomics assembly of... | reverse complement strand
ATTTGCTGTTTATACTTGCAATTCAAGTTATCATCGTTTATACTTTTAATAAAGATGATTACTACTGACAAAAGATAAGGAGGTGCCGATCATGGACAATGCCTATATTTATACCCGCGTTTCCACGCTGATACAGGTGGACGGTTTCTCACTTGATGCGCAGGAAGAAGAAATCAGAGCTTTTGCCAAACAGCGGAACATCAACATTGTGGGCAAGTACTCCGACGAGGGCAAATCCGGCAAGAACGCAGAGCACAGACCGGCGTTCAATCAGATGATGGAAGATATCCGCAGCAAGAAAGACAACGTGAAATACGTGCTGGTGTTCAAACTTTCCCGATTTGCCAGAAACACCAGCGATACGGCAAAGTACCTCCAAGAGCTTGCAAGCTACGGCGTCGGCCTTTTGGGCGTAAAGGACGGCATCGACACTTCCACCGTGACAGGCAAAATGATTGCCAACATCATGGGCGCGGTTGCAGAAGTCGAATTGGAAAACATCCATGAGCAGACGCTTGCGGGCAGACAGCAGAAAGCGCGAAGCGGTCTTTGGAACGGAGCGCAGGCTCCATTCGGGTATTCTCTTGATAACAAGAAACTTGTGATTGAGCCGTCGGAAGCGGAGATCGTCAGGGAGATCTTCAGACTATATACCGAGGAAGGGCAAAGTCTCCAGTATATTACGCGCAAACTGAATGATGAGAATGTAACACGGAATCTGCGCGGAAACACCAAATTCTCAGGCTTCACGGACAGGACGATCAGAAGTGTTCTGAAAAATCCAGTCTATGAGGGCAAGATCGCCTACGGCCGCCGTCATACCGTGAAGGTCGAAGGAACAAACAACGAAACTAAGGTTGTAAAGCAGGAGGACGAAAGCAAGATCATTCTGGTCAACGGTTTACATGATGCGATCATTTCGGAGGAAGTATTTGCAAAAGCACAGAGCCTTCTTTCCAAACGCACAGCTCATCGGAAAACCCGCAGCGACAGCACCAATGTATATCCGCTGACCGGTCTGATCAAATGCCCGGACTGTGGCAAAAACATCTTTGGATATACCGCTCCTCCAAGACCAAGAAAGAATGGAAAGGAAGGATTTTACCCACGGTATATCTCCTACCGCTGCATCTCCGGACGGGACCGCAACGGAATTACCTGTTCTCTGGCAAACAAGTATTACAGCGGCACCAAGCTGGAAAAAGAGGTGCGGGATGTGATCTCCGCCATGGTAACGATCCCGGAATTCGTAGAACTCATTTCAAAAAAGGTGGATCGGGAGACAGATATTGCGCTGCTCAAAAAGAAACGAGAGAGTATAGAAGCTGAGCGCAATAAATACGGAAGCAATCTCGTACAAACCGAAAAGAGACTATCGGAATTGGACGTGGATGACAAGCACTATGAGAAAAGGGTTGACAGTCTGAACCGTGTGTTAGATGATATATATGACAAACTGGATGACGCACAGACAAGACTGGACGAAGTCAATGCTGAGATTGCCATGGTAGAAAAATCGGCCATGACAAAAGAGTCCATTTTTGAAATGCTGGAGGGTTTCAGCAAATACTACGATGTCATGGCTCCGGAGGACAAGAAAGAGCTTCTGCGGGCAATGATTTCCTCCATTGAAATCTACAAGGGCAAACACGCCGACGGCCACCTGATCAAAACCATCCACTTTACGTTCCCGGTGACCTATGACGGAGAAAGTGGAGTGTTGTTTATCAGCAGTATGGGAGGGGAAGTTGAGACGGTATGCCTCTTGTCACGGGAAACAGACCCACATAGCATTTCATGAGCTCCGTTATAGGGATAGCATGCTTATAAGTTTTCAAAAAACGGATCTCCGTGAGTCTTCTGGCCCACGGGGATCCGTTTTTCATACTCTATGCTCAGGCACGCTTCCACTTCACGCCGCCGGGAACGTCGGTGATTTCCACTCCCTGGGCCTTCAGCTCATCCCGGATGCGGTCCGCCTCGGCGAAGTTTTTCGCCTTCTTGGCATCGGCCCGGGCCCGGATCAGGGCTTCCACCTGGGGATCCTCCCGGCCGTCCTCGCTGACGACGGTGAAGCCGCCTGCGGCGGGAGCCGCTTCCTGGGCCTTGCGCAGAGCCGCCGCCTTCTCCGTCAGCTTCAGCCCCAGTACCTGGTCAAAGCTGTCCAGGGCAGCCAGCTTGGTGGCGTCGGTGGTTTTGGCCTTCAGCACATCATACAGCACCGTCACTGCCATGGAGGTATTCAGGTCGTTGTCCATGGCCTTGGTAAACCGGGCCTTCAGCTCATCCAGGACCGCCGGGTCCACCTCCCCCTTGCCGGGGGTCAGGGCCGCGATTTTAGAGAGCAGCTTGTTGTAGGCCGCCACGGCGTTGTCCAGGTTCTCCCAAGTGAATACCAGGCTCTTACGATAATGGCTCTGCAGGCAGAAGAACCGATACGCCAGGGGGTCATAGCCCTTCTCCTCCAGCAGCGACACCGTCAGGAATTCGCCCTTGGACTTGGACATTTTGCCGCCCTCGGTGTTCAGGTGGGCCACATGGCACCACTGGGGGCACCAGGGATGGCCCAGATAGCTCTCTGACTGGGCGATCTCGTTGGTATGGTGGGGGAAGGCGTTGTCCACGCCGCCGCAGTGCAGGTCCAGATATTCGCCGTTATACTTCATGGAAATGCCGGAGCATTCAATGTGCCAGCCGGGATAGCCTACGCCCCAGGGGGAGTCCCATTTCAGAGCCTGATCCTCGAATTTGGACTTGGTAAACCACAGCACGAAGTCGTTGCGATTGCGCTTGTTGGTATCCTCCTCCACGCCCTCCCGGACGCCCACGGCCAGATCCTCCTCGTTGTGGTCGTTGAAGATATAGTACCGCTCCAGCTTGCTGGTGTCGAAATACACGTTGCCCCCGGCCACATAGGCGTAGCCGGTGTCCAGGAGCCGGGTGATGATCTTGATATAGTCGTCGATGAGGCCCGTGGCCGGCTGCACCACGTCGGGCCGCTTGATGTTCAGCTTCCGGCAGTCCTCGAAAAAGGCGTCGGTGTAATACTGGGCGATCTCCATGACGGTCTTGTGCTCCCGGCGGGCGCCCTTGAGCATCTTGTCCTCGCCTTGGTCGGCGTCGCTGGTCAGGTGGCCCACGTCGGTGATGTTCATGACCCGGTTGACGCTGTACCCGGCGTAGCGCAGGTACTTCTCCAGCACGTCCTCCATGATATAGCTGCGGAGGTTGCCGATGTGGGCAAAGTGGTACACCGTGGGGCCGCAGGTGTACATTTCCACATGGCCGGGGGTATGGGTCCGGAACTCCTCTTTTTTGTGGGTGGCGGAATTATACAGATACATGGCGTTTTCTCCTTCTATGGTCAATTTTCGCTCTGCAAACAAAAAGCCTCTCATGCCCTGGGGCATGAGAGGCGATATCTCGCGGTTCCACTCTCGTTTATCACTTGCAGCCTGTGACGCAGGCCAATGCGGCGGGCTTCCACATCCCGCGCGCTCCCGGACGCACCTTCTGCCGCACCCCGCAGGACGGCTTGCAGCCGGTGACCGTCCCTCTCTTGCCGGAGCTGCGCGGCATACTCTTTCCGATCGTCGCGCTGTTCGATTCCCCTTTATTATAGCGGTTCCCGCCCGGCGTGTCAATACCGGCGGATCACGGCGGCTACCTTGCCCAGGATCTGGGCCTCCCGGCCGTCGATGGGGCTGTACGCTTCGTTCTCCGGCATCAGCCACACCTGGCCGCCCTGGCGCTTCAGCCGTTTCACCGTGGCCTCGTCCCCCAGCAGGGCCACCACGATCTCTCCGTTGTTGGCGGCAGGCTGCTGGTGCACCACCACCAGGTCATCCGGCAGGATGCCCGCGCCCAGCATGGACTCGCCCCGGACCCGCAGGGCAAAATATTCCCCGTCCCGTCCGCCGGTATCAAAGGTCAGGTAATCCTCGATGCATTCCTGGGCCAGGATGGGCGATCCGGCGGCCACATTGCCCACAATGGGCACCTGATTTTCGGGCGGCTGGCTTTCAGGCGGCTGGCTTTCAGACGCCTGGCTCTCCCGGGACACCTCCGTCAGCGTCAGGGCCCGGCCCTTGCCGGCCTGCTTACCGATGACTCCCAGCTCCTCCAGATGCTTCAGGTGAAAATGCACCGTGGAGGGGGACTTCAGCCCCACGGCCTCGCCGATCTCCCGCACCGAGGGGGGATACCCCTGGTCCTGAATGGCCTGGACGATGTAGTCATAGATTTTCTGCTGCATTTTGGTCAGCTGGGCCATGATGTCCGCTCCTTTACCGGGTACTTTTTTCGATTATACCACAGAAAATCCGGGTTTGCAACAGATGTTCGATGGTTTTTCTTATAATTTTCCGGCGGCGGAAAAAATCACGGTTTTCCTCTTGAAATTCCGGCCCGGGTGTGGTAATATAATGCGTACTATGAGAAAAGTGCCCCCAGAGGGCTGAATTATTTGGAGGGAGTTCCGTTATGAACGCTGTTCTTATCATCATCACCGTGGTGCAGCTGCTGGTGGCGCTGGCCCTGATCCTCATCGTCCTGTTCCAGTCCGGCAAGAGCCAGGGCCTGTCCGGGGCCATCGGCGGCATTGCCGATTCCTATATGAGCCGCTCCAAGGCCAAGAGCATGGACGCCAAGCTGGCCCGGGACACCAAGTGGGTGGCCGCCGTGTTTGTGGTGCTGACCCTGGTTTTGGACTGCATGGTCGCCGCCGGCATCAAGTAAATCAGACAGACTGCCAGCTGGGGGACGCGCCGCGTCCCCCGGCTTTTTTCTATGGAGGGGAGTTCCATGAACGAGCTGATCTTTTCCGCTCCCGGCCGGGTGGAGTTGGGCGGCAACCATACGGACCACCAGCGCGGCTGCGTCCTGGCCGCCGCCATTGACCGCACCACCCGGGCCCGGGTCCGTTTGACCCGCAGCCCTGTTGTCCGGGTCTTTTCCCGGGGCTATGACCCGGTGACTCTGCCGCTGGACCAGCTGTCCCCCCGGGAGGGGGAGCGGAACACCAGTGCCGCCCTGGTCCGGGGCATGGCCGCCGCCTTTGCCCGGCGGGGCATCCTCTGGCAGGGCTTCGACGCCTGGGTGGAGTCCGATGTGCTGCCCGGCTCCGGCCTCTCCAGCAGCGCCGCCTTTGAGGTGCTGCTGGGCTGTATTGGCAGCGCACTGTTTGCCGGCGGTTCCCTGACGCCCGTGGAAATTGCCCAAATGGCCCAATGGGCCGAGAACGTCTATTTCGGTAAGCCCTGCGGTCTTATGGACCAGCTGGCCTCCAGCACCGGCGGCCTGGTATTCATGGACTTCCGGGATCCCGCCGCACCGGAGGTGCGCCGCCTGAACGCCGCCCTGCCCGGATATGCCCTGTGCATTGTGGACAGCGGCGCGAACCACGCGGACCTTACCGCCCAATACGCCGCCATCCCGCGGGACTTGAAGGCGGTGTGCCGCCTGTTTGATGCGGAGGTCCTGCGCCAGGTGGATGAGGACGCATTCTACCGTCGCCTGCCGGAGGTGCGCCGCCTGGCTGGGGACCGGGCCGTCCTGCGGGCCATTCATGTGTTTGACGAGAACCGCCGGGTCCTGGCCCAGGTCCGTGCTCTGGAATCCGGCGACGTCCCGGGCTTTCTGTCTCTGATCAATGCGTCCGGTGCATCCTCCTGGGAATACCTCCAGAATATCGCCCCCGCCGGCGCGGCGGAGCACCAGGCCCTGGCTGTGACCCTGGCTCTGTGCCGCCGTATGCTGCGGGGCCAGGGTGCTGTCCGGGTCCACGGCGGCGGCTTCGCCGGAACGGCGCTGTGTATCGTTCCGGAGGAGAAGCTGCCCGCTTTCTGCCGGGAACTGGAGACGCATCTGGCCCCCGGCTGCTGCCACCGTTTGCAGATTCGGTGATCCCTTTCCGGACAAGAAAAAGCCTGCCGCTCTCGCGGCAGGCTTCCAATTTATTCGTCCTCCTTGATCATCAGCCGCACGGCGCTGTGCAGGTTCCGGATCTCCACCCGAGGGGCGCTGGGGGCGTACTCACCGTCCAGAGACCAGGGAATATCCTCTCTGGTGGTGACGGTGACACTGCGGACGTGGCGGAAGATCACCCCCGGATAGTCGTAGTCCATTCGGTTCAGCGCCGTAATGAGGTTTTGCAGGTCCAGGGCCGTCTTTGGCATCCGCAGCAGCATCAGCTCAAACATACCGTCATCCATGTGGACCCGCTTGGGATCCAGCTTCACCAACCCACCCAGAGAAGTGGAGTTGCATACCGCGCCGAAAATAAAGTCCCCGTCAAACATCTCGCCGTCTGCCTCCACCGCGCAGCGATAAGGCCGCAGGGAATCGAGGTTCTTAATGCCCTCCAGGATATAGGCAAAGTGGCCCAGGGCATTTTTCGTTTCCTGGGGCGCGGAGTACGACGCCTTGGTGAAAGCTCCGAAGGACGCCACATACGAAAAATACCGGTCGTTGTGGGTGCCCAGATCCAGGGGCCGGGGCGTACCCTCCACCACGGCCCGGGCCGCCTCCGGAACGGTGGCGGGGATGCGGAGGCTGGCGGCAAAGTCGTTGGTGCTGCCGTTGGGCAGATACCCCACCGGCGGCCGGGTTTCCAGCTGCATCAGGCCCGACAGCGTCCCGTTGAGGGTACCGTCTCCTCCGGCGCACACCACCAGGTCAAAATCTCCGCCCCACTGGGCGGCGAACCGGGCAGCGTCTCCCGCCGCCTGGGTCAGCGCCACCTTCACCAGATACCCGGCCTTTCCGAAGGTAGCCACGGCGTCGAACAGGGGGGCGCTGGACTTGGTCTTGCCCGCCCGGGGATTGACAATGAACAGCAGTGTCTTATCCATGAACAGTCTCCTTTTTCTCCATCGCCCCGTCAGCGGGGGAGCGCATAACAGTTCTGCCATTATAACGCTTTCCCCGTTGAATTGCAAGCATTTGGGAATTTTAACAAAACGTTCACGTTCCCACCGTTGCAAAAACGGCTGTCTTCCGTTACTATATAGAATAGTCGATTAGGCTTTCACGGCCGTATAAAAGGAGAGACCTTTATGAAAGGAAAGAGCAGCTATCTGAAATGGGGCCTGACGATTTTTCTCACCGTCTGCGCCATTCTGGTGTTCTATGACACGTTTTATATGAACGGCACGCTGCAGCGGATGGTGTCGAAGCTGGCATCCATTCTGTCGCCGGTGCTGGTGGGCCTGGTGATGGCATATCTGCTGGCCCCCATCGTCAACTGGATTGAGCGGCTGATCCGCTCGGGCCTGGGCCGCATAAAGGGTCTGGAGGGAAAAACCATTCCTCACGCTGCCGGCTGGCTCCGGGCCGTCAGCATCCTGCTGACCTGGGCCATTGTCCTGCTGCTGCTGTATCTGATGTTCAGCGTGGTTATTCCCCAGCTGGTAGACAGCGTGGTGATGCTGATCAACAACGCCGAGACCTACTATGACAAGATCTACACCTGGATTGTGAACCTGCTGGACAAAAATCCCACGGTGGAGGACTGGGTCAACAAGAACCTGGATACTTATTATAAAAACCTGCTGGATATCCTCACCAACAAAATTCTCCCCGGGGCCCAGCAGATGCTCACCACCATCACCGGCGGCCTTATCTCCGGCATCTGGGGCCTGGTGAGCTTCGCCATGGACTTTCTGGTGGGCATCATTGTATCTGTGTACATGCTGGCCATGAAGGAGCAGAGCCTGGCCCGCTGCTGCAAGCTGCTGTACGGCGTGTGCAAGGAGGACCACGCCCGCTGGATCGCCCGGGCTGTCCGCCGGGCCGACGGCATTTTCAGCGGCTTCGTCCGGGGCAAGCTGCTGGACTCTCTCATCATCGGCATTTTGTGTCTCATTGGCTGCACTCTGCTGAAAATGCCCTATGCCCCCCTGGTCAGTCTCATCGTGGGCGTCACCAACGTGATCCCCTTCTTCGGCCCCTTTATGGGCGCGGTGCCCAGCGCCTTCCTGATCCTGCTGGTCAGCCCCAAAAAGTGCCTGTTTTTCGTGATTTTCGTTATCGCCCTCCAGCAGTTTGATGGCAACATCCTGGGTCCGAAGATCCTGGGCAACGCCACGGGCATCTCCAGCTTCTGGGTGGTGGTGGCCATTCTGGTGGGCGGCGGCTTCGGCGGCGTCCTGGGCATGTTCCTGGGCGTGCCGGTGTTTGCCTGCATCCAGGTGCTGGTGAAACACCTGGTGGATCAGCGTCTGCGCCGCCGCAATATGCCCACGGAGGCTTATCACTATGTGGACCGCGATCAGCCCCCAAAGCCTCCGGCCCCATCGGCGTGAAGTGGAAGCGTATCTGAGCACAGGGTATGAATAACGCAAAAAAGAGAAGGCCCCGGCCTTCTCTTTTTTGCGCTATTTTTCTTTCTGCCGCCGCTGCAGCAGGCCGTCGCTGATGCGGTACACCACATCGGCCCGGTCCATTACCGTCAGATCGTGGGTCACCACGATGACGCAGCGGTTTTCCTCGTGGGCCAGCCGCAGCAGCAGATCAATGATGTTGTCGCTGTTTTCGCTGTCCAGGTTGCCGGTGGGCTCGTCCGCCAGCAGCAGCCGCCGGTCCATGGTCAGGCCCCGGGCGATGGCCACACGCTGCTGCTCACCGCCGCTGATGTGGGTGGGATACCGGTCCAGCAGCTCGTCCGGCAGGGACACCCGCCGGGCCAGCTCCCGGGCCTGGCGCTCCGCCTCCTGGGCCTCCACGCGGCACAGCTCCATGGGGTACTCGATGTTCTCCAGGGCCGTCAGCAGCGGGAACAGGGCGAAATCCTGATAGATCACCGCAGCCTTCCGGCGGCGGTACTCGTCCAGGTCCATGTCGCCGGTGGGGGTGCCCTCAAACAGCACCTGGCCGCTGTCCGGCAGGTCCAGCCCCGCCATCAGGCTCAGCAGCGTGCTCTTGCCCGCGCCGGATTTGCCCACCAGGGCGTACAGCGTGCCGCATTCAAAGGTGCAGTTCATGCCCCGCAGCACCGGCTTTTCCGCACTGTAGCTATAGCAGACATCTTTCAGTTCCAGAATGGACATATCATTCAACCTCCCTGCGGTTTTTCAGAATATGGCGGCTGTTGGCCCTGCGCAGAGCCACATGGGCTCCCAGCAGCCACAGCACGGCGAAGGCGGCAGTAAGGCCCAGGCCCAGGGCGGTGCCCCAGCCCAGAGCCAGGCACAGGCCCGCCCCCAGCACGGCCCCCAGGGCCGCCAGCATCAGCTGCTCCCAATACAGGCTCCAATAGGCGGTGCGGCTGTCCGCACCTACGCTGCGCATGGTGCGCAGCTCCTTCCGCCGGGACTGCACCTGTAGGAACGCGATCAGGTATGCCAGGCCCAGGGCGATGGCGTACACCACCGGGAACAGGTGCTGCATGTACCACAGGCGCTGGGCGGCGGCCCGCTCTGTGTTCAGGTATGCCGCGTCGTTGATGATGACGAAGTTCCGGACGGCCCGGAGCTTGCCCACGGCGGACAGCTCCATGTCGTACAGAGCCTGCTTCACCGCCGTCAGATCTGTGCAGTCAGCGATTTTAAACGTGGCGCCGCTGATGGACTTGGCCAGGTAGACGCCGCCCAGGGTGCAGAGCTCCAGATCCTCGTCGTATACGTAGGGGTAGCGTAGCATGCTCAGGTTCGTGTAGATATTGTTGGCCCGGCCCATCTGGGCATAAGCGCCCACCACACGGAGGCTTATCTGGCTTCTGCTGTAGCTGTAAGCGCTCGAGCACCGAACCTCCAGCCAGATCCAGTCGCCCAGCCGGATGCCGTACTGGTCCATCATGTCCGTAGAGATGACGCACCGATTCTCTGCCGTTTCCGGGTCCAACGACGCATCCCAATCCATCTGGAAGCAGCTGGAATCGTAACCCTCCAGCCACTGGGTCTCGATGGACGTGCTGTACATAAACTCCGGCGCACCCTCCAGCCGGTCGATAAACACCAGGTCCGGCCCGGAGGACAGATTCGCCATATACCGTTCGCTCTCAAAGGTGGTGGTGGGCTGGAGCGGCAGGCCGGGTCCGGCCACCAGCTCGCTGCCCCGGTACACTCCCGCGAAGTAGTAGGGCGTAGCCGTCAGCCTTGTCAGCTCACTGACGCCGGGCAGCTGGCCGATCTGGTCCAGCACCCGCTCATCCAGCACCAGATCGGTGGTATACTTGCCGCTGATGTCCGTCATATTGCCCCGGACAGAGCTGTTTGCCCGCAGGTCCCGCAGCTGTCCGTCATAGCGGATAACGATACCCGACAGCTGGCAGAACAGGACGGCCGCGCACACGCCTGCCAGCACCGGCACCAGGGAGCGGAAGCCGCCCCGCAGCACCGACAGCCGCGCATAGGTCCGGGGACCGCCCCGCAGGGGACGGGACGGCGTACCCTGGGCGGCGCGGCTCTCCCGGCGGCGCTTTTTGTGCCGCCGCTCCAGGCTGACCACACTGAACACCAGGCAGGACAGAAGCGCCAGCGCCAGGGTCCCCAGGGCGATGACGGCCAGAGCTCCCCAGCCGGGGGCCGCCAGATACTCTGTGGCGGAGCGATGCATGGCCAGGGCGGTGTTGCTGTAATACAGGTCCAGGGACGTGGCGCCGTCCAGCACCACCTCCAGCAGCTTCAGCACCCCCAGGCACACGAAGCGGCTGAGGATTAGGCCCAGTCCCGCCGCCGGCAGGGCCACGGTCCCGGCGCAGAACAGGAAATAGGTATGTACGTTCCGCCGGGCAGCGCCCACCCGGATCATGGTGCGGCCAATGCCCCGCTGACGGAACACCAGCAGATAGCCGAACAGCACCAGAAAGCCCAGTCCCGCCGCCAGACACACGCCCGCGATGATCTGCACCAGCCGCAGCATGTCCTCCAGCGCCTGGGACACGGCGGCATAGCCCTGGTCATACACGGTGACGCGGATGGAGGACGGCAGATCCTTTTCCAGACGCTCGATGTACTCCTGGGCCAGGTCGTTTTTCAGCTGCAGCTGCCCCAGCGTGAAGGAGCAGTGGTTCTGCTGCATATCGATATCGTTCCGGACGGGGATATAGACCGTGGTCTCGTATTCTTCATTGGCGGAGAAAATACCGCTGACGGTATAGGTATCCTCCGCGTCGAAGCCCTCCCCGGCCCAATAGCTGTAGGGGATCAGGGTATTCTTCCGCACCGCCAGGGACAGGGGCAGACTGTCCCCCACGGACAGGCCCAGATCCTTGGCCACCGCCTGAGAGATCAGGCAGCCCTTGCCGCCTGCGGTATAGTATGCGCCCTCTGCCAGGGTCAGATCCCCCTGCTGAAAGGGCAGCAGGTCCGCCGGCCGGTCCGTGGCCTGCACCGTCAGGGAGTGGGTCGTGACCTGATAGGTCTGGGCCACCTTTTCGATGCCCGTGGAGCCGTCCAGCCTGGGCGGCGTGCCGTCGGGCTGGGTGACGTCCAGCACATCGGTGACGCCGGTGTCTACCCCGTCCAGCTCATACTGCCCCATGGACAGCTGCATGTATGATGCACCCATCAGGCTGGACTCGGCATAGGAGCCGTGGAGCAGATAGTAGTGCCCGGGGATCCAGATGCTGTCTGCCGGAGGCACATAGTCCTGGCCGGGATCTATGCTGGTCTCCCCCGGGATCTCCAGCAGTACCGGCGAGCCGTCCACCATGCGCTGGCCGGTATACAGCATGCGGCTGATGATGGCGTCATAGAGCGGAAGCACCCGGTCATAAGCGGGACGAGGAGTTTCCTCCACTATGTTCCCGTTTTCATCGATGGTCCAGCCGGAGCCATCCTCCGCCGGGACGTGAAGTGTGGCCAGCTCCCGCACCTTCACCATGGCTACAAACCGGTCCTTCAGCAGGAGACGGTTGGTCAGCATGCCCATGTCCGGAGTATAGCCCAGGGCCATGCGGGTGGGCTCCCAGGCCACCAGGGCCGGATCCTCCCGGTCCAGCTTTTCCTCAAATTCCGCCAGGACCTCCCCGGCGTCCGCCACCACCTTGGTGGTGCTGGGATAGCCCGGGCCCAGATACTCCACCAGCCCAATGGTGGAGTAATTCTCCCGGCACTGGCGCAGGGTGCGCTGCAGGGCGAAGCTCAGCCCCAGGGATGTGCCCAGCAGCGTCACCAGCAGCGTCATCAGCAGCAGAAATGCCACCGACCGTTTGGGGGTCCGCAGGGCGTTTCTGATACCGTGTCTGGCAAACATATGTCCTTCCCTCCTTCGCTCTCTATGAATTCAGTCTATACGGATGCTCCAGGATATGGCGTTTCTGCCGGAGTTGTCCGGCGCATCGTCCAGCAGCAGGGACTGGCCCACCCGCCGGAAGGTGGAGCTTTGACTCCCGTCGGCGCTGAGCACCGTCACGGAGGCCAGCGTATAGGGCTCATACGGGTTGTCCAGGGCTACCAGGTCATCGTAAGCCGGGTCTATGGGCGGGACAGACGTTGAACTTACCGCCCGGAACCGCAGGTGAGGAACGTCCATCTCCTGATAGATGTCCCCCTCCTGGGGGTAGAAAACCTCCATATTGGCGATGTTCATACTGTATCTGGACAGAATTCTTTCCTTTTCCCAGTCCGTCATGCCGTCCAGCAGCTGCACCTGATAGCTGATCTGGCTGGTGGCCGGCTCCATAGAGGTGCTGATGATGACCACCGGATTGTCCACGCTGCGGCCCTGCTGCGCTTCCTTCTTCTGGATCCGCTGAAAATAATCCACATAATCGTTGTTATGCGTCCGGGCCTTTTCCGCCGGAGCGTTCTCCGCGGTCTTGGGCTCCGTGAGGAACGTCACCGCCAGGGCGGCGCACAGCAGAACCGCCGCAGCCGACAGCCACACCGCCGGACGGCGATAGCGAAGCACCGACTTCACCCGGGTCCGCACGCCTACCTCGCCAAAGGCCAGGGGGCACAGCACCAGTCTGCGCCGCCGGTTCAGGCTGCATTGCAGCAGGGCCTGGGAATAGGCGGCCCGGTCCTCCCGGGTCATATCCCGCACCACCCGCTCGTCGCAGGCCAGCTCGATATCCCGGCACAGCAGCACATACGCTGCCCACAGCAGGGGGTTGAACCAGTACACGGCGATGAGCACATGGGCCAGGGGCTTCCACCAGTGGTCACGGCGCTTCAGATGGGCCCGTTCATGGCGCAGGACGCTCTCCAGCGTGGCGCCCGTCAGACCCGAAGGCAGGTAAATGCGGGGATGCAGGACCCCCAGGATAAAGGGCGAGGCGATATCGTCGCAGATATACACCCCCTTGGCAACGTTGACGGACGCCGCCACCTGCCGCCGCAGCCGCAGCCAGCTGAAAGCCGCCCATCCCAGCAGCACTGCCATTCCCGCCAGCCAGACATAAGCCAGGGGCATCAGGGACACTCCGGGCCGGTCCGCTTCACCCGTTCGGAAAGCGTAGACATCCTGCACTCCGGTTTCCATCAGGATGATGACCGGCTCCCGGTCCAGGCCGGTCAGCTGGTCGCCGTACCGGACCAGTTCCCCGCTCTGAGGCCGGAGACTCAGTCCGCTCTCCGGCAGCACCGGGCACAAAAGGCATGCCGCCACCAGGCCCCACAGCAGGCAATGGGCCCATTTGGGCATGCGCCGCCGCGTCAGGGCCCGAACGGCCAGTATCGCCAGCACCAGCACCCCGGCGGTGACGCTCATTCCCGCCAGCTTCAGGAAGATCCGGCAGAGCACGGGTCATTCCCCCTTCCGGAATTTGCTGATCATCTCCTGGATCTCCTCCGCCTCCTGGGCGGACAGGGGCTTCTGTGCGGTAAAGGCCGCCACAAAGGCAGGCAGGGAGCCGTGGAACGCATTGTCCACAAACTGCTCGCTGCGGCGGGAGGCAAACTCCTCCCGGCTCATCACCGAGGACACCACCCCGTTCACATTCTGAAACAGCCCCTTTTCACACAGCTTGCGCAGCACCGTATAGGTGGTGGGCTTTTTCCACTGGAAAACCTGCTCGCACAGCTTCACCAGCTGGCCCGAGGGAATGGGCTCGTTGTCCCACACCAGGTTGGCAAACCGCTCCTGCACCTCACCGATCTCCATCTCACGAACACGCATAAAATGACCCTCCTTGAAAAGTTTATGGCTTGTAAACTTATATCAGTTTATCATACGTCGCCGGCTTTGTCAAGTTAAAGCAAGAGAAATTCGATCTGCACCATTTGTTTTCACTGGAAGGACAAATGTTGCGCATCTGTCCTTCGTATGGAAAATTTGTGCAATTTCCCTTGCCGCTTTTGCAGCTTGCAGGCATGGGTGTGTCCCGGATTTTTGTAAACCAGGCTGCAAGTTCTACTTTGACGAAACATTTTGCAAGCCCGCCCCCCACAGGCTCCATTTTTACCAAATGATTCGGTGTTTTCATGGGCTTAATGGAGAAAATGCCGCCCCAGGCGGCTTTTTGCGGAAAACCGATTCACAACCCCGGGCCGGTGTGCTACATTTATCCTGGACCAAACAAAGAAGGACTCTGCGCCCGGCGCGGAGGCAATATGTAGGAGGTAAATCCATTATGATCCAGCTCACCGACCACGGCATGTACCTGGTAAACGGCGTTCCCCAGGAAACTGCGGCCACGGCCCAGGAGGAAGCCCGCCGCCGGACCATGGCCTGGCAGATCCTGCAGGCTCACAACGTGTCCCCGGACCCCATGCAGCTGCGCATCCGCTTCGACGCCATGGTGTCCCACGACATCACCTATGTGGGCATCATCCAGCAGGCCCGGGCCTCCGGCATGAAGGAGTTCCCCATTCCCTATGCCCTGACCAACTGTCACAACAGCCTGTGCGCCGTGGGCGGCACCATCAACGAGGATGACCACATGTTCGGCCTGTCCGCCGCCAAGAAGTACGGCGGCATCTATGTTCCCGCCAACCAGAGCGTCATCCACTCCTATGCCCGGGAGCAGATGGCCAAGTGCGGCTCCATGATCCTGGGCTCCGACTCCCACACCCGCTACGGCGCCCTGGGTACCATGGCCGTGGGCGAGGGCGGCCCGGAGCTGGCCAAGCAGCTGCTGAAGAACACCTGGGATACCCCCATGCCCAAGGTGGTGCTGGTATACCTCACCGGTACGCCCCGGCAGGGCATCGGCCCCCACGACGTGGCCATTGCCCTGGTGAAGGCCACCTTCGAAAGCGGCTTTGTCAACAACTGCGTGCTGGAGTTCGCAGGCCCCGGCATCAAGAGTCTGCCCATCGACTTCCGCAACGGCATCGACGTGATGACCACCGAGACCACCTGTCTTTCCTCCATCTGGGAGACCGACGAGGTCACCCGGGGCTTCTATGAGGCCCACAAGCGGCCCGAGGATTATAAGCCCCTGCATCCCGGCCAGGACGCATATTACGACAAGATGATCACCATCGACCTGTCCAGGATGGAGTCCATGATCGCCCTGCCCTTCCATCCCTCCAACGCCTGGACCATCCACGAGTTCCTGGAGAACGCGGAGGAGCTGCTGCAGAAGGTGGAGGCCGATGCCAAGCGCCGCTTCCCCAAGGCCAATCCCCAGCTCACCGATAAGATCCACGACGGCGCCGTCTGGGCCGACCAGGGCGTCATCGCCGGCTGCTCCGGCGGTCTGTTCGACAACATCACCGAGGCGGCGGACATCGTCCGCGGCCACTATACCGGCTCCGGCGCCTTCAGCTTCGACGTGTACCCCACCTCCGTGCCCGTGTCTCTGGAGCTGATGAAGGTGGGCTCCACCGCTGACCTGCTGGCCTCCGGCGCCATCATCAAGCCCAGCTTCTGCGGTCCCTGCTTCGGCGCAGGCGACGTGCCCGCCAACAACGGCCTGTCCCTGCGGCACACCACCCGCAACTTCCCCAACCGCGAGGGCTCCAAGCCCGGCGAGGGCCAGTTTGCCGCCGTGTGCCTGATGGATGCCCGGTCCATCGCCGCCACCGCCGCCAACGGCGGACGCATCACCGCCGCCACCGACGTGGAATACACCCCCATTCATCACGAGTACCACTTCGACAAGGAAGTGTATGACAACCGCCTGTACTACGGCTTCGGCAAGGCCGATCCCAGCGTGGAGCTGGTCATGGGCCCCAACATCACCGACTGGCCCAAGATGTACGATCTCACCGAGAACCTGCTGGTGGAGCTGGCCGCCGTGATCCATGATCCCGTCACCACCACCGACGAGCTGATCCCCTCCGGCGAGACCTCCTCCTATCGCTCCAACCCCCTGCGTCTGGCGGAGTTCACCCTGTCCCGCCGGGTGCCGGAGTATGTGCCCCGGGCCAAGGATGTAGCCGCCCGGGAGGCCCAGCGCCGCAGCGGTCAGGTCCCCGCCTCCCTGCTGGAGACCCTGGGCCGCGTGGGCGACGCCCAGGCCCTGGCCCAGACCACCCAGTTCGGCTCCTGCGTGTTCGCCAACAAGCCCGGCGACGGCTCCGCCCGTGAGCAGGCCGCCTCCTGCCAGAAGGTGCTGGGCGGCTTCGCCAACATCTGCTATGAGTACGCCACCAAGCGCTATCGCAGCAACTGCATCAACTGGGGCATCCTGCCCTTTACCATCGACCAGGGCACGCCCTTCGATTATCAGCCCGGCGACTGCGTGTTTGTCCCCGGCATCCGCGCCGCCATCGAGGCCGGACGGGAGGATATCCCCGCCCAGGTCATCTGCCGCGACGGCAGCACCCATGACCTGCTGCTCCACGTCCGGGGCCTGACCCAGGACGAGAAGGAGATCATCCTGGACGGCTGCCTGATGAACTACTACGCCGCCAGAATGTAAGGCACTTTCGGACAAAATAAGGAGGAAATACGGCAATGGAAAAAATCAAGATGATCACCCCCCTGGTGGAGATGGACGGCGACGAAATGACCCGCATTCTGTGGGGGATGATCAAGGAACAGCTGATCCTGCCCTTCGTGGACCTGAAGACCGAGTATTATGACCTGGGCCTGCTGCACCGCAACGAGACCCAGGATCAGGTCACCGTGGACGCCGCCAATGCCACCCGCCGCCTGGGCGTGGCCGTGAAGTGCGCCACCATCACCCCCAACAAGCAGCGCATGGAGGAATATCCCCAGCTGACCCAGATGTGGAAAAGCCCCAACGGCACCATCCGCTCCATTCTGGACGGCACCGTGTTCCGGGCCCCCATCCTCATCGACAGCATCCACCCCGTGGTGAAGAACTGGAAAAAGCCCATCACCATCGCCCGTCATGCCTACGGCGACGTGTACAAGAGCGTGGACATGTACACCACCGAGCCCGGCGAGTGCACCATGACCTTCCGGGGCGAGAGCGGTGAGGAAAAGACCCTGCTGGTTCAGAAGGTGGACGGCCCCGCCGTGTGGCAGGGCGCCCACAACAAGGAAAAGAGCATCCGCTCCTTCGCCCGGGCCTGCTTCCAGTACGCCATCGACACCAAGCAGGACCTGTGGTTCTCCACCAAGGATACCATCGCCAAGGTTTACGACGGCGAGTTCAAGAAGGTGTTCGAGGAGGAGTTCGAGAGCTATAAGGCCAAGTTCGACGAGCTGGGCATCACCTATTTCTATACCCTGATCGACGACGCCGTGGCCCGGGTCATCCGCAGCCAGGGCGGCTTCATCTGGGCCTGCAAGAACTACGACGGCGACGTCATGAGCGACATGGTGTCCACCGCCTTCGGCAGCCTGGCCATGATGACCTCCGTGCTGGTCTCCCCCGACGGCACCACCGAATATGAGGCCGCCCACGGCACCGTCACCAAGCACTACTACAAGCACCTGAAGGGCGAGCAGACCTCCACCAACCCCATGGCCACCATCTTCGCCTGGTCCGGCGCTCTGCGCAAGCGGGGCCAGCTGGACGGCACCCCGGATCTGTCCGCCTTTGCCGACAAGCTGGAGGCCGCCTGCTTTGAGACCTTGGGCGCAGGCATCATGACCAAGGACCTGGTGGGCCTGGTGGACGAGGGCACCCCCGTCACCGCCGTCAACAGCAGCGAATTCATCGGCGCGATCCACGACCGTCTGGCCGCGAAGCTGTAAAGGGGGCAGACATATGAACCTGCTCATCACCGCCACCGCCGGCACCATGGAGTCCAACGACATCATGATCACCCTGGAGCCCGCCCAGTCCGGCGGCATCCAGATCAGCCTCACCAGCAACGTCCTGCAGCAGTTCGGCCGTCAGATCGAGGCCGTCATCCGTGACACGCTGGCTCACTACGGCATTGAGAACGCCGAGGTCACCGCCGTGGACAAGGGTGCTCTGGACTGCACCGTCCGCGCCCGGGTTACCACCGCCATCTTCCGCGCCGCCCAGTCCGATGCCTATGAATGGGAGGTCAAGTAACATGTATGTAAAAGACAGACTGCGCCGCAGTATGATGTTCGTGCCCGGCAACAACCCCGGCATGATCCGCGACGCCCATATCTACGGGGCCGACTCCATCATGTTCGACCTGGAGGACTCCGTGGCCTATACCGAGAAGGACTCCGCCCGTTTTCTGGTGTATAACGCCCTGAAGACCCTGCACTTCGGCACCAAGGAGACCGTGGTGCGCATCAACGACCTGTCCAGCGGCCTGGGCGTCCAGGATCTGGAGGCCGTGGTCCGGGCCGGGGTCCAGGTGGTCCGCCTGCCCAAGACCGACAGCGCCCAGGACGTTATCGACTGCGAGCGGGAGATTGAGCGCATCGAGCGCCAGGCCGGTATTCCCGTGGGCACCACCGGCATGATGGCCGCCATTGAAAGCGCCAACGGCGTGCTCCACGCCGCCGAGATTGCCCACGCCAGCGACCGCCTCATCGGCATCGCCCTGGGAGCCGAGGACTATGTCACCGATCTGAAAACCACCCGCTCCGACGGCATCGAGCTGCTGTTCGCCCGCTGCATGATCCTCAACGCCGCCCGGTCCGCCGGCATTGCCGCCCTGGACACGGTGTATTCCGACGTCAACAACGAGGAGGGCTTCATCGCTGAGGCCACCCTCATCAAAAAGCTGGGCTTCGACGGCAAGTCCGTGATCAATCCCCGCCAGATCGAGCCGCTGCACCATGTGTTCATGCCCAGCGAGAAGGACCTGAACAAGGCCCGGGCCATTATGGACGCCATTGCCGAGGCCAACGCCCGGGGCAGCGGCGTGGCCAGCCTCAAGGGCAAGATGATCGACAAGCCCGTGGTCACCCGGGCCCGCCGCCTGCTGGACCTGTACGAGGCCGGCTGCAAGATCGACGAAGTGGAGGAGATTTGACATGATCGAGCTTGAAAACATCCCGCATATCGGTGAGATCAGCAACCACGGGCTGTATCACGGTGCCCGCCAGAAGAACACCGCCACATTCCAGGCCCGGTCCACCCGGCAGAACAAGCTGGTGCCCTCCCTGGAGGAGGCCATCCGACGCACCGGCCTTCGGGACGGCATGACTATCAGCTTCCACCACCACTTCCGCAACGGCGACCATATCATCAACACCGTGGTGGATAAGCTGGCGGAAATGGGCTTTAAGAACCTGACCCTGGCCGCCAGCTCCCTAGCCGCCGTCCACGCCCCCCTGATCCGCCATATCCAGAATGGCGTCATCACCCATATCGAAACCTCCGGTATGCGCGGCGAGCTGGCCGAGCAGGTGTCCCGGGGCCTCATCGACTGTCCGGTGGTATTCCGGTCCCACGGCGGCCGGGCCAGCGCCATCCGGTCCGGCGATCTGCACATCGACGTGGCTTTCCTGGGTGCGCCCTCCTGTGACCCCTACGGCAACGCCAACGGCTACAGCCGGGACGACGAGGACGGCATCGCCTGCGGCTCCCTGGGCTATGCCCGGCCCGACGCCACCTATGCCGACAACGTCATCGTCATTACCAACCACCTGGTGGCCTATCCCAACGCCCCCTGGGCCATCCCCGAGTTTGAGGTGGACTATGTGGTCATGACCGACGACATCGGCGACCCCAAGGGCATCATGTCCGGGGCCACCCGCTATACCAAGGACCCCAAGGAGCTGCTGATCGCCAAAACCGCCGCCAACGTCATCGAGGCCGCCGGTTATCTGTACGACGGCTTCTCCATGCAGATGGGCTCCGGCGGCGCGTCCCTGGCCACCGCCCGGTTCCTGCGCCAGAAGATGATCGACCAGAACATTCACTGCCGCTTCGCCCTGGGCGGCATCACCGGCCAGATCGCCGCCATGCACGAGGAGGGCCTCATCGACCGCATCCTGGACGTGCAGAGCTTCGACCTGGACGCCGCCAAGAGCCTGAAAAACAACCACTTCCACCATCAGATCGGCGCCAGCTACTACGCCAGCCATCTGGTGGCCGCCGCCGTGGACCAGCTGGACTTCGTGATCCTCTCCGCCCTGGAGATCGACACCGACTTCAACGTCAACGTCCTCACCGGCTCCGACGGCGTCATCCGCGGCGCCATCGGCGGCCATCCCGACACGGCGGAGGGTGCCAGCCTCTCCGTGGTGGTGGCTCCCCTGACCCGGGGCCGCATTCCTACCATCGTCAAGCGCGTCAACACCGTGGTCACCCCCGGCGACGTGGTGGACGTGGTGGTCACCGACCAGGGCATTGCCGTGAATCCCCGCCGCCCCGACGTGAAGGAAAAGCTGGAAAAGGCCGGGCTGCATGTGTTCACCATCCAGCAGCTCCAGCAGCGAGCCGAAAAAATCGTGGGTGTGCCCGACCCCATCCGCTATAAGGACCGTATTGTGGGCGTGGTCATGTACCGTGACAACACCATCATCGATGTGGTCCGTCAGATCGACGAGGATGAATGATCTGCGCATCGTAACGGCGCTTCCGCTGTCCCTGCGCCCGGCGTATGAGGCCTTTCTGGCCTCCGCCGGGCTCCGGGACGAGGGGGACGCCGACTGTACGGCCCTGCTGCTCTCCGGCGGCGGGGCCATACTGGCCTGCGGGTCTCTCAGCGGACGGGTCCTCAAGCAGATCGCCGTGGCCCCCCAGGCCGAGGGTGACGGAGCCTGCGCCCAGATCGTCACCGCCCTGCTGCGCCAGTCCGCCCAGCGGGGCGCAGCCCATCCGTTTCTGTACACCAAGCCGAAAAATGCCCGCCTGTTCCGCAGCCTGGGCTTCTTCCCCGTGGCGGAAACGGCGGACATGCTGATGATGGAGCACCGCCGGGGAGGCGTGGAGCGCTATCTTGCCTCCCTCCCGGCGTATGACGGCGAAAGCGGGGCCGCGGTGTGCCACGCCAACCCCTTCACCCGGGGCCACCGGCATCTGGTGGAGTACGCCGCCGCCCGCTGCCCCCATCTGTACGTATTTGTTCTCAGCGAGGAGACCGGTGACTTTCCGGCGGCAGACCGGCTGGAGCTGGTGCGCCGGGGCACGGAGGACCTGCCCAACGTGGATGTGGTCCCCGGCGGAGACTATATCATCTCCCGGGCCACCTTCCCTGCGTATTTTTTACAGGGCGACCCGGAGCAGGCCCGCTGCGACCTGGAGCTGACCCTGTTCGGCAAGCGCATCGCCCCGGCCCTGGGCATCACCCGGCGCTTTGTGGGCCAGGAGCCCTACTCCCCGGTAACGGCCCGGTATAACCGCCGGATGCAGGCCCTGCTGCCCCGGTGGGGCATCTCCGTCACTGAAATTCCCCGGCTGGAGGGCATCAGCGCCAGCCGGGTCCGGCAGCTGCTGCGCCAGGGCCGCCTGGCCGATATCCAACCTCTGGTACCGGAGACAACCTATGCATACTGTAGAGATCACTTTGGAGCAGGTGCTCCTTGCCCGTGACTGCCGGTGCAGCGCCAGCAGGCGCTGCACCGGCAGTACGGCGGCACGCTGCTGTCCTTCACCATGTATATTATTCTTAATAATAGCTATACAATAAAAACAACTCTGTGTACCTCTGTGGTGAAATAATACAGAAAACCTGTTTTTTTCCAGAAAAAACGCTATCTTTGTTTCGAAAAACAAACAAACAGACACATAAAAACGAAATGAAGTATGGCAACAGAACATGTGAAATGCCTGATTATCGGGTCAGGCCCATGCCGGCTATACGGCAGCTATCTATACCAGCCGCGCCAATATCGCGCCGGTGCTTTACGAAGGCCTCCAGCCGGGCGGCAGCTCACCATCACCACCGCAAGTGGAGAACTTTCCCGGCTATCCCGAAGGGGTTACAGGACCAGTGCTGATGGACGACCTGCGCAAGCAAGCCGCACGCTTCGGAGCCGACATCCGTCCGGGCATCATCGTCAAAGCCGACCTGAGCAAAGCTCCTTATACCTTCGAGACCGATGAAGGCAAGGAAATCAGCGCCGATACCGTCATTATCTCGACCGGCGCCACCGCCAAATACCTGGGGCTGGAAGACGAAAAGAAATACGCCGGCATGGGCGTGAGCGCGTGCGCCACCTGCGACGGGTTCTTCTACCGGAAGAAAACCGTAGCCGTTGTGGGCGGAGGCGACACGGCGTGCGAGGAAGCCATCTATCTGGCGGGACTGGCAAAGCAAGTCTACTTAGTGGTGCGCAAGCCCTACCTGCGCGCCTCGAAAATCATGCAGGAACGGGTGTTAAGCCATCCCCACATCCAGGTGCTCTTCGAACACAATGCCGTAGGGCTGTACGGCGAAAACGGCGTGGAAGGAATGCACGTGGTGAAACGCATGGGCGAGCCCGATGAGGAGCGTTACGACGTGCCTGTCGACGGTTTCTTCCTCGCTATCGGACACAAGCCGAACTCGGACATCTTCAAGCCGTGGGTAAAGACCGACGAGACGGGTTATATCCTGACCGAAGCCGGAACGCCCCGTACGGGCATACCGGGCGTGTTTGCTGCCGGAGACGTGGCCGACCCGCATTACCGCCAGGCGATTACCGCCGCCGGAAGCGGATGCCAGGCGGCTATCGAAGCCGAACGCTACCTCTCGGCAAACGGGATGTTATGATTCGGATAGTTGAAACACAGATTTCCGCAGATTAACGCAGATTTTTATTGAACACAGAGACACGGAGACACGGAGAAATAAATATATGAATGTCCGCATTTTACCAATAAACTGTAGGGGCAGGGTTTGCCAGCCCGAAAACATCCACCTGGACGCATACGGGCGGGCGAACCCCGCCCCTACATTGGCTAATGGCGGACATTCATTAAAAATAAAACTCTGTGTCTTTGTGCCTCTGTGTTCAATAAATTCACAAGGGTATCTGATACCTTTGAATAAATAGATTTATAAACAAAGATTTTTATGTTGTGAAATGAGAAAATGGCGTATTGAAGATTCAGAAGAACTCTACAACATTACGGGGTGGGGTGATTTCGTACTTTAGTATCAATGACAAAGGTCATGTAGTGGTGACTCCGCGTAAAAATGGAGTGGCGGTCGACTTGAAAGAACTGGTCGATGAACTGCAGCTCCGGGACGTGACGGCTCCCATGCTGGTGCGGTTTTCCGGATATATTGGACAACCGCATCGAGAAAATCTCCAATTGTTTCCAGCAGGCGGCGGAGGAATATGGCTACAACGCGCAGAACTTCATCATCTATCCCATCAAGGTGAACCAGATGCGTCCGGTGGTAGAGGAAATCATCAGCCACGGGAAGAAGTTCAATCTGGGGCTGGAGGCAGGTTCGAAACCCGAACTGCATGCCGTGATTGCCATTAATACAGACTCCGATTCGCTAATCATCTGCAACGGGTACAAGGATGAAAGCTATATCGAGCTGGCTCTGCTGGCGCAGAAGATGGGCAAGCGCATCTTCCTGGTGGTAGAGAAGCAGAACGAGCTGCGGCTGATAGCCAAGATAGCCAAGCAGCTGAACGTGCGCCCCAATATCGGCATCCGCATCAAGCTGGCTTCTTCGGGAAGCGGGAAGTGGGAGGAGAGCGGAGGCGACGCCAGCAAGTTCGGCCTGACCTCCAGCGAGCTGCTCGAAGCGCTCGACTTCATCAAGGAAAAGAAAATGGAGGATTGCCTGAAGCTCATTCATTTCCATATCGGCAGCCAGGTGACCAAGATACGCCGCATCAAGAATGCTTTGCGTGAAGCTTCGCAATTCTTTGTGCAGCTGAACAAGATGGGCTTCAACATCGAATTCGTGGATACTGGTGGCGGTATGGGAGTTGATTATGACGGTACACGCTCTTCAAGTAGCGAAAGCTCCGTCAACTATTCCATCCAGGAATATGTCAACGATGTGGTGTCGACTTTCGTCGATGTTGCCGACAAACACGGGTTCCCCCCATCCCAATATCATTACCGAGACGGGACGCAGCCTGACTGCCCATCACTCCGTGCTTATCTTCGAAGTGCTGGAAACGGCTTCCCTGCCCGAAATGGACGACGACTGGGAACCGGGAGAGGATGCTCACGAACTGGTGAAGGAACTGTATGACATCTGGGATAATCTGAGCCAGCGCAGTATGCTGGAACCTTGGCACGATGCGCAGCAGATACGCGAAGAGGCACTCGACCTTTTCAGCCATGGCATCGTCGACCTGAATACGCGTGCACAAATAGAGAAACTCTACTGGAGTATCTGCCGCGAAATCAACTCCATTGCCAGCGGCATGAAGCACTGCCCCGAGGAATTCCGCAAGTTGAGCAAGCTGCTTGCCGACAAGTATTTCTGTAACTTCTCGCTGTTCCAGTCATTGCCCGATTCCTGGGCTATCGACCAGATGTTCCCCATCATGCCCATACAACGGCTGGATGAAAGACCCGACCGCGAGGCTACCTTGCAGGATATGACATGCGACTCGGACGGCAAAATTGCCAATTTCGTCAGCTCGCGTGCCGATACGACCACCCTGCCGCTGCACTCGTTGCGCGACAAGGAACACTACTATCTGGCGGTTTTTCTGGTCGGAGCTTATCAAGAGATTCTGGGAGATATGCACAATCTGTTTGGTGATACGAATGCCGTGCATGTGTCTGTCAATTCCAAAGGCTACACCATCGACCAACTGATTGACGGCGAGACGGTGGCTGAGGTGTTGGACTACGTGCAATATAATCCTAAAAAACTGGTACGTACGCTGGAAACTTGGGTGACGCAGTCCGTCAAGGAAGGGCGTATCTCTGTGGAAGAAGGGAAGGAATTCTTGTCTAATTACCGTTCCGGACTGTACGGATATACTTATTTGGAATAAAATGGAGAAACTGACTGTAATAAAGGTGGGTGGCAAGATTGTAGAAGAGGAAGCCACCCTCTATAAGTTATTGGATGACTTTGCAGCCATCGAAGGCTACAAGGTCTTGGTACACGGAGGCGGACGCTCGGCCACGAAGCTCGCTGCCCAACTGGGTATTGAAAGTAAAATGGTGAATGGCCGCCGCATCACTGATACCGAAACGCTGAAGGTGGTGACCATGGTGTATGGCGGACTGGTGAATAAGAATATCGTTGCCGGCTTGCAGGCGCGTGGTGTCAATGCACTGGGCTTGACGGGAGCCG
>ENA-OQCL01000301-OQCL01000301.1-human-gut-metagenome-genome-assembly--contig:-NODE-301-length-25403-cov-6.616435_pt1 | contig 25403 bp, 24 predicted proteins | sample MGYA00242502_ERZ504586 | MGnify/ENA primary metagenome ERZ504586 (study PRJEB26092, sample SAMD00036316) | human gut metagenome | host: Homo sapiens | study: EMG produced TPA metagenomics assembly of... | reverse complement strand
AGATTCGCGCCAGCGAACGAAGATTTTATCAAAAAATCACAGATATTTATGCAGAATGCAGTTATGATTATGATCCGCAAAGTGCAACCACAACCAACTTCTTTAAAACAGTGCAGAACAAGCTTTATTCGCGTATTACAGGCCATACCGCTCCAGAGATTGTGGCTGCGCGTGCAAACGCCAGTAAAGAGAACATGGGACTGACAACTTGGAAAAACGCCCCCGATGGAAAGATCCTGCGTACGGACGTTACCGTGTCCAAAAACTACTTATCTCAAAAAGAAATGAGCGGCCTGAACGATATCGTTACTATGTATCTGGATTATGCTGAGAACCAAGCAAAACGGGAACGTCTGATGTCGATGGATGACTGGGCAAAAAAGCTGGATGCATTCCTTCAATTTAACGAATATGAACTTTTGCATCATAAAGGGAAGGTAGAAAGAAAGGTTGCTGATGCGCTCGCCCAGCAGGAATATGAAAAATTTCGAGTCATTCAGGATAAGCAATACATATCTGATTTTGACCGTGCTACAAAAAAGATATTGAAGAAATAAAAAAACCGCCCTCCGGCGTTAGCAGCACCAGAGGGCGGCCACCACCAGCAGGGCCGGCGGTGCGACATGAATCGCAACCATATTGTACCAAAGCCCGGCTGAGAAATCAAGTCCGGCACTTTGCGCCTACATAAGTTGGAAGTGATGAAATGCCACGAAAGCAAAATAAGCGCCGCGCAGACGGCCGGATCGCCGTGCAGGTCTATCTTGGTAAGGTAGACGGAAAAACGTCGCTATAAAACCGTATACGGTAACACGCAGAAGGAAGCTGACGAGGCTGCCTTGCAGGTTAAGCTCGCTCTGCGCAAGGGGATAGATGTGACTGCGGAGCGGGACACGTTTGGCGACTGGGCACAGCGGTGGCTAGGCTTGAAAAAAGGGAATGTATCTGCTAAGCATTACGCCTCCCTTGAATCTGAAATTAATCACCTGCAGCCGATCGCGCATCTTCCAATCAGCAAAATACGCACATCTGACATACAGGATATTTTGCAGAATTTAAGCATAGAGAACCCCTCCACCGGACGGCCGACGTCAAAAAAGACACTGAACGATATTAAAAAACGCAGCTTCAAGGCGCTTTTCGGCTTGCAATCATGAATCGGGTGACGGATTTCAACCCAGCAGAATATGCGGAAGTGCCCCAGGGAGCTCCCAGAAGCGGCCGCAGAGCTTTGACAGATGAGGAACAGGGTTGGATTATCGATACGCCGCACAGGGCGCAGACAGCCGCCATGATTATGCTTTTTGCTGGCCTGAGAAGAGGAGAGGTGATTCCTCTTACTTGGTCTGATGTGGATTTAAAAGCGCGAACAATTACGGTAAATAAAGCTGTGGAATTCGTTGGATCCCGTGCGGAGCTGAAGGCACATACAAAAACAGATGCCGGTATGCGGGTGATCGACCTCCCGCAAATTCTGGTTGATTTCCTTGCAGGTAAAAAGAGAGATAATTTCCTCGTCTGTCCGGCAGCATCCGGCGGTATGATGTCAGATACCGCCTGCGCCGGATGTGGGAAAGCTATCTCTCCGATCTAAATCTAAAATATGGAAATGCGGTTGTTAAACGGAACAAATTTGACCCGCGTGGCAATCTCATGGTGATTGACCGTTTCACCGCGCATAACCTTCGGCACACCTATGCGACGATGCTGTATAAAGCAGGCGTGGACGTACTTACGGCAAAGGAGCAGCTCGGCCACGCCGATATCAAAACTACGCTCAATATCTACACGCATCTAGACCGGGAGTATAAACGCCGCACGATGGATAAGTTGGATCAATATCTGGATGCAAGTCAAATGCAAGTCAGCACTTTGATAAATAACGTAGATATAAGTCGCGTTAGCAATTTTATGGTGGCTTCCGATTCTGAGGCCGGGGGTTCGAATCCCTCCGGGCGGGCCACAACCAAAATCCTGTCGATTTATGTCGGCGGGAATTTGGGTTTTTTTGGTTCACTAGGCGATACCATCAGGCGCCCAAACACTGCAAGTAGAACGATTTCACCGTTGCCTGCGTTTCTGTTCCTGGAAAAAGTTGCCGGCGGGAATACGCAATGTTTTCAAGGCTTCTCAAAAAAACGTGTTGTTCCCTACCGGTATCGCCTAACGGATTTTTGAAATTAATAACGAGTGGTGAGCTATGGGCTCGAATGAATAACGCAGAAAAATTTGAGAGAAATTAGGCAGCTCGATTGTGCACGATAAGAGAAACGGAGAGCGGCAACAAAGGGCGCGTTGCATCATGCATAAATAAACGCAGAATTAAGGGGGACTATTGCAAAATATTTCATTTTGCAATAGTCCCCCTTTTCTTTTGTGCTCTATTCAGCCACAGACGATGCGATGATACCGTGTTACTACTCAACGGACGGCAATTCAGACGTGCAATGTGGGCACCTGGAGGCATCTACGGCTATTTCACTTTTGCAAAATGGGCACACTTTTGTTGTCGGTGCAGATGGCGCCTCCTTTGTTCTTTTGCCGAGCGACATCATTTTATTTACAGCCTTAACAATGATGAAGATGATAAAGGCCATGATAACAAAATGAATCACGGCGGAAAGGAACGCACCGTAGTCTATGTAGTTGTCGCCGATCAGGTGGAGCTTTCCCTGAACCTGGCTGCCGCCGATGCAGTTGATAATCGGTTTGATAATGTTATCGGTAAAGGAAGTAACGATTGAAGCAAAAAGCACCGCCGATAATAACGCCAACAGCCAGATTCAGCACATTTCCTCTTGAGATAAACTCTTTGAATTCCTCGAAAAAAACATTTTTCAATTTCATTTCCCTCGTTTCAAATTGGTTTTTTAAATGAAGCAAAGCATCAATGTGCAGGGGGAACATGGCCATCAGGGCGTGCCCAAACGCATGCTGCCTGCGTTCTCGGGCTCGACTGACGACAGCTAGGCGTCGCCCTGCGACCTTATCATCCGGCGTCTGGGACGCCTTGACGGTTCTTTGAAGTGTTCAGCCTGTGGCCGTGCTTCTGGCAAGGCAGACGACGCAGCTTTTCCTTGCCGGAAAGCAAGGAGGATAATGCAGCCACAGTGCTAAAAACCGATGTGTACCCCTGTACACTGATGTAAGAATACGGCGATTACATTCTATGGATGCAGGTCTTATCCTTTGTCCATAAGCCCTGCTGACATGATGTTCCCCGGTTACTTAATTGCCGAAAAAAGCGGCAGCCTCTTTTAGCCACATCATCAGCTCATCGTCTAGTTCTTCCACTTTAGCAACCAGCATATGATGCGTCCATCGATTGGGATATGGCTCGGTTATAACGTCAAATCCGCTCGGATTCAACCCTACGGTTTAGGCCGAAGGTGATCACGATGTAGGCGGGCGGGCAAATCTTGCTTTTTGCGCACCTTGGCGAAAAGAAAACACAGGCGAACATACACCGGTTATAAAAAGGAAATCTGCGATTTCTGCACTTTGAGCCTGGTGTTTGCAATCTTGGCCAAAAATTCTCTTTTCCAAACTGCTCATACAAGGGCAAGCGCCTCCATATGCCCCTGAAAGAAAAAGCAGCACATCTGCGCGCATGGCAATTCTCCTCCCGTGTTCCCCATGAACTTTTATATTTAGGCAAAACCGGCGATACCAAATCCACGATTTTTCAAACCACTATCGAAATTAATTCATATAGAACTTTATATAAATAATAGCACAAACAATTGCTTGTTTCAATGGATTTGGCCAGGCGTGCAAAAATTGGTGAAAGCGCAAAAGGAAGAGCAGTAAGTGCCCATTTTTCATAACGGATTTGATAGAATTTTGACGCTTGCTGTTTTGCCTTGCTGCCAGTTCATGCAATCTTTCTTCACGCAAACAAAAGCCTTCTGAAAGATTTTTGTAACTTTTTTGTAAGTTGAAGCCCTTATGATAGGGGCAAGATCAAAAACAGGAGGCTTTTCTTATGAAAATGAATATATTGGTAACGCTCAATTCCGGCTACATCCAACCGCTGACTGTGATGCTCAACTCGCTGCTTTCCTCAAACTCCAACCGTGATTTTCGCGTGTTTGTGGCGCATTCCTCGTTAACGCGGGAGGATTTTCGCTATCTCGAGGAGCATGTGCCGATGGATCGATGTGAGCTTGTGAACATTCAGGTTCCGCATACAATGTTTGCAGATGCACCCGTTCTGGAGCGCCTCCCGAAGGAGACCTATTACCGCCTGTTTGCAGCACAGCTTCTGCCGCGGGAGGTAAACCGAGTGTTGTATCTTGATCCGGACCTGGTAGTCGTCCATTCCATCGATCAGCTCTACCGGCTGGATTTCAAGGGGAATCTGTTTGCGGCAGCGTCCCATCAGTTCGGCCCGATGCAATGGCTCAACCGCACACGGCTTCAAATGCCGGAGGGCAGCAAGTATATCAACGCGGGCGTCATGCTGATGAACCTTCAGCTGCTGCGCGAGGTGCAGGATGTGCAAGCCGTTTTTGATTACATCCGTGAAAATCGGGAGAAGCTTTATTTGCTTGATCAGGATATCCTGAATGGGATGTATGGCGGCAGCACGCTTGCTATAGACGCGTTGCTCTATAATTTAGACGATCGTTATCTGCTCAATCACAACTTGCTGACTCGCCCGAGCCGACATGTTGACATGGATTGGGTAAAAGAAAACGTGGTGATTGTGCACTACTGTGGCAAGAGTAAGCCATGGAAGGCGGATTATAAGGGCAGGCTGGGCTTTTTCTATGAGCGTTACAGCGGATGCCTGGGTGAGGCAACAATGCCCGGCCTCACCCATCAAACGGCGGTACAGATTGCATAAGCAAGAAGAATGGCCGAAGAGTGGAGTGAAAAAAGCTGGAGAACTTTTTCTCCAGCTTTTTTCTGGTTTTCAAATAAAAAAGTTCAATTTGTACCTTTTGTCTAAATAATATCATTTTTATTAGAGAAATACTAGACTATTTGCTTTATTTATTATATAATCCTTCCGTAATGCTTTGACGATGATCGGATTCGATGCAAAGTGTTTCAGATTGTTCACAGAAAAGAGGGAGTTTATGAAAACAGGGAAAAAATTGTTCAGCCTAGTGCTGGCGGGTGCTCTTTTCCTACAGGTGGGGTTGCCCGCGGCGCAGGCGGCAGGCGAGCAGAGCCAAGCGCAGCAATATGCACAGCAGGTTGCCTACCAAACGGAGGCTGAGGGAATTGTTTTGCTAAAGAATAAAAACAATTGCCTGCCGCTGGAGGGGAAGCAGGTGAACGTGTTTGGAGCGGCATCTGTCAAGCCGTACTATGGCGGCGGAGGCTCTGGGCAAATCGATAGCAGCGATGTGACAGATTTTTATACGGCGCTGGAGCAGGCGGGCGTGGCTTATAATACCGAGCTGAAATCCGCCTATACACGCTGGAGCCAGATGCATTCGCTCAACTTGAAAGAAATACTCGGCGCGAAAGACTTTTTCTCCTTTGGGACAAAGCTTCTCTTCGGCAGCGTTGCAAAGGTGGAGATGCCGGTGAACCGCATGACCGCAAAGGTGAAGCGGAATGCGAAAAAGTACTCGGATACGGCAATCTTTTACTATGGCCGTTCCGGCTCTGAAGGCGCGGATCTGACAGAGGAGAACCTGCGCCTGACGAAGGAAGAGCGGGCAGTGCTTGATTATGTAACGCGGGAATACCGGCACGTTATCGTGGTGTTCAACGTGGCCAATATGCCGGAGATGGGCTGGCTGGAGGAGTATGATACGATTGACGCAGCTCTGATGATCGGCATCCCGGGCACCGTTGGCATGCAGGCTGTGGCTGATGTGCTTGCAGGCAAGGTGAACCCCTCCGGCAGGCTGACCGATACGATTGCATACCAGGTGGAGGATCATCCTTCCAGCGCTAATTTTGGCAACTACCGCTATCCGGGCACCCTGAAAACCTATATCGAATATCAAGAAAGCATCTATGTCGGCTACCGCTATTTTGAAACCTTTGCGCCGGAAAAAGTGCAGTATCCATTTGGATATGGCCTTTCCTACACGGATTTCCGCTGGGACGTCCACTCGATCTCCACAGATGGAGAAACGGTGAAGGCAGAGGTGCAGGTGACCAACTGCGGCCAGCGCGCAGGCAAGGATGTGGTGCAGGTATACTTTTCCGCGCCATACCAGAAGGGCGGCTTGGAAAAGAGCGCGATCTGCCTGGCGGGTTACGCCAAAACGGAGCTGCTTGCACCCGGCGCCTCTCAAACGGTAACTGTCCAATTCGACTTTTCTGATATGGCCTCCTATGGGGAGAAGGAGCAGGCTTGGGTGCTGGAAGCGGGAGATTATACCGTGAGCGTCCGGCGCAATGTGCGCCAGAGCGTGGCGGAGGAACAGCTCCCTCTGGCCGAGCGGAAGGTTTTGCGCTACGATGATAAAACCGGCGCGCCGATTCAAAACCTCTTCTCCGACGTCAATGGGGAGATCACCTATTTTTCCCGCAGCAATCCGGAGGCGACTTATCCGCAAGGCCCCATGACCAAGCTAACCGACGCCGTGCGCAACGCGGATACGGAGCCCGCGCCGAAAACGGAGGGCACCGTGCCCACCACGGGCGCGGTATATGAAACCGGCACGATTACCCTTCAGGATGTTTACCGCGACGAATCCCTATGGGATGCGTTTTTGGATCAGTTCACGTTGGATGAGATGATCAATTTGGTTGGAGACTGCGGCTACCATACGCGGGCAATCGACCGCTTGGGCATCCCTGCCACAGTTGATAACGATGGCCCCGCCAGCATCAAGGGGAAGAACGGGTTCTTCGCCTCAGAGGAGAGCATCGCCTTCCCGACGGAAACGATCATTGCCTGCACTTATAACGACAGCCTCGCCCAACAGATGGGCGTGGCAATCGGCAAATCCGCCGCAGAGCTCGGCACGCACGTTTGGTATGCGCCGGCGGCCAACCTGCACCGCAACCCCTTGGGCGGGCGGAACTTTGAATATTATTCCGAGGATCCGCTGCTCTCCGGCAAAATGGCCGCGGCGGTAACGCGCGGCGCACAGAGTGAAAACGTGGTCGTTACCATCAAGCACTTTGCGCTCAACGATCAGGAAACTAACCGCTTCGGCGTATTTACCTGGTGCAATGAGCAGGCAATGCGGGAGCTCTACCTCAAGCCCTTTGAGATCGCGGTCAAGGAGGGTGAGGCATATGGCATTATGTCCAGCCTCAACCGCATTGGCGCGCAGTGGTGCGGCGGAAGCTACGCATTGCTTACTCAGCTTCTCCGGGAAGAGTGGGGCTTTGACGGCATGGTCATCACAGACGCTTATATGAACCTTACCGGCACGGGCTATATGAACCCGAACCTTGCCGTGTATGCAGGCAACGACGAGCTGCTGTGCATGGTGTGGCCGCTGCGGAAGCTGCCGCTGGTGGCTTCCATGAAACGGGCCTATCGAAACGACCCGATTGGGTACGGAGAGGCGCTGCGCAAATGCGTCAAAAATATCTGTGTGGCCAAGATGCGGACGAATGCGTTCCTTACCACCATTGGACAATAGTTGAAGCGATCTGCTATCCATCAGCAGGCGGGACGTGGAAGATTCCACGCCCCGCCTTTTTTGAGGGAAACGCTTATTTTTGTGTGGCAGAGGAGCTCTCCTGAGCCGGTATCTGCGCGATGCTTCCGTTGGGAAGCATCCGTTTGCTGAAATAGCGGTATACGAAGGAGATCAGGAGCATTAACGCGCCAAAGACGAAGAAGGAGACAATCCGCCTCCCCTCCGAGAGGCCGGCCAGGTCAAGCAGGAAGAGCTTTGCCAGCGCCAGGAAGGAGAGGCACAGGCCAAACCTGCGCATAGAGCCGTATCTGCGCCAGAAGCCGCAGAGGACCCAGCCGAGCGCCGTTGCCAGATACAGGGCGCTGATGAGCGGGTTGGAAAAGGCAAGCCGGAACTGGCCGAGCAGTAGCTCGGTGAGCAGCACGGTAAAGGCGGCGGATACGGTGAGCGGATAAATCTCGGCAGGGGCGCGGAAGCGTTTGACAAGTGTTCGGGTGAAGTCCGCCGCCGCCAAAACGGAGGCGATGTTGGAGGCGATTTGGAGTAGGACCAGCCCGATCTGCACAGCCTGTGGAAAGAAATTCGCCTGCCGGAAATACGCGCAGTTGACAATATGCACCATCAGGAAGGAACAGGCATAGATCAGCAGGCCGATCACCGCTGTCACATCATCCCGCAAGCGGGGCAGCCGGACCGCGAGACAGCCGACGGCGCAGCCTAGAAGAATGGTCAGGCTCAACAGGAAGAGGTCCGTATGCAGCGCGTTTATATGAGCGGGGATCAGAGCGGGCAGGAAATATTGTGTAGCAAAGATGACATAGAGCCACAGGTTGAGCAGAAACCCGTATGGATACACGCTTTGTATACCGCCCGTTGGTTTTCCTCTGTGTAGAATGACCGCCATGGGGAACAGACTGGCCGCTGTGACGCAGGTGTACGCAGCAGCGCAGGAGGGGAGGAATGCAAGCTTTGGAAGGGAGAGTTGCAGCATGGGGTACGCGATGAGCAGCGAGAGAATTGCCGCCGCGCCGACCAGCCAGCCCGCAAGCTCCAGGGGGCGGCGTTTTCCCTGCAAACCGGGCAGCAGGAAAAGCAGGGCTTCTGCCGTCCAGGCATAGACCGCGTAGGCATAGCTGAAGTAGAGCGGAATAAGCAGAGAAAAAAGGATCGCAGCGCCCGCCGCTGCATACAGGCCTGTGCGTTCCTTCGGAACCCGTTTCCAAAGATACCCTGCTGTGCCCGCGAGGAGCAGGGTGAAGCAAAGCGGCTGTAGAAATGCATAGTTCGTGCTGGGGAACCTACCGGTCAGAAGGGAGAGCGCCACATAGCTCGCCATCAGGTTACAGCCTTGCAGAAGAAAGTCGTGGATTTTCAGTGCAGCCTGCGTACGCCGGGCATAGAAGAGCGGACCCGCCAGAAAAGCGAGGCAGGAGAAGGCGACCAGCAGGCAGGGCGTTAGCCTACAGAGCCAGCCGAGGCCTGTTGTTTCGAGCGGATAGAAGTTCGTTCGCTCACGAAAAAGGACTGCGAGAATAGAAAACGCGGCCGTGTTGAGCGCAAAGCCGACAAATTGCGCTGCGATCCATTTTTTACGGCACGCCGTCAGCAGAGAGAACAAGCACAGCCCTGCAAAATACAGCGCGCTGATCAGGAGAAGCGGCAGCGGTATCCCCGGCTGAAAAAAGAACACAAGAGCGGGCAAATAGCCGCCGATCATGGCAAAAGCCGCAATAACCTGTGCGTTGTGCCGTTGGGAGAGAAAAAAGGCCAGCGCAGTGATCAGCACGATTAGAGCGAAGGCCGCATAGGGTTGCAGCAGATGCAGCCAGAAAAAACAGGTGACCACGCTGACATAGAGCAGTGCGACCCCGCCTGCGGATAGGCCGAGTGAAAACAGATCCCGCCGCCTGCCGCCGCGCCCCATCCATTCCCCCACGCCCAAGAAGAGGAATGCCAGCAGAAACAGCATGCCGCCCTTGAAAGAATCCGGCAGCTTTGTGTAGGTGAAGCGTGCGGCGGCGACTGATCCAATTACGATGAGAAGAACGCCGATTTTGTTGAAGACGCTCAGGCCGATCAGCGCTTCAAAACGGCGGCCGCGCAGGGCGGCGCGGGCCTCCTGCCCGGTGAGCGGTTCGTTTTGCAATGCGCTGAAGGCCGGGGCCGCCCCCTCCTGCAAGGCGGCGGCGTTTGCCTCCCGCTCGCTGCGCAGGCGCGTGATGCGCTCGTCGAGCAGGGCGCGCAGCCGGTCAAATTCGGCGGATAGTTCGCTGAAGAGGGCTTCGTCTTCCTCTTTGGCCTGCCGCTGCAACAATTCGATGCGCTTACGCATCGTTTTTTCAAAGGCAACTAATCGGTTTTCTTCCGCGGCATCCTGCGCCTGATAGTAGGCGGAGAGCCGCTTTGAGGCGAGCCGCAGCGCGAGCTGCTTTTCGCTGTAAAGCTTGGCGTGCAGCGCTTCCTGCACAGCTTCCAGCTCCTTTTTCAGTGTGTCACGGGTTTGCTCCGCCTGGCGGCAGCGGTTTGCTGTATGCGCCAGTTCCGCTTTGAGGCGATCGTTTTCCGTGAGGAAATCTTTGGCGCTGAGTGAGGCAATCTCTGCTTCCAGCTCCCACAGGGTTTGCTTTTGCGCATGCAGGAGAGCGGATAGATGCTCTGTTGCTTTCATGTGGTACACTTCCTTTCCCAAAATAATGCTATAAAAGTAGCCCTAAACTCCTCGCCTTAGGGGAAATGGAGCATTCCTTTCATCGATGAGCGGTTGGTACACCGCGGGTAAGCATTCTTCTGTAATAAAAAGCGCGTGCCATCCTTACGGTTACAGGATAGCACGCGTGGGGGCGAAACATCACAGCATGTCATTTTTGGCCTTGCCCGTGTCATTTTTGGCATAGGGTCAAAATGATTCAAAAATTGAATTTTATCACAATTGTAAATACCTGATCTTCACAGCGGGTTATTAGCTCGCCATGATATTTTTTAAGCGTGGTACGGATGCTGCGCAAGCCAAAGCCGTGGCGCTCACGGTCGGCTTTTTCTGTCCGGTAAAGGCTGCCGAATTTGCGCGGCGGGGCTACGACGGGGTTTGCAACAGAGAGCACGAGGAAATTTTCCTCCTGCTGGATTCTCAAGCGAAGGTAGCGGCCGGTTGGGTCCGGTATCTTTTCGCAGGCTTCGATGGCGTTATCGAGCGCGTTGCTCAGGGCGATGCATAAGTCCATTGGCTGCACCTTTGTGCTGTGCAGATCGCATACGTCAAAGGAGGTGTTGATTTGCTGCTTTTGAGCGGCAATTAGTTTTTCATTGAGAATGGCGTCCACTGCGGAATTGCCGCTGATTGCCACATAAGACCGCTCCTCTACCGTGGCCGTCATCGCTTTGAGGTATTGCTTGAGCGCTTCGTATTCGCCCTGCTCAATCAGCGTGTTCATGCACAGCAGGTGATTATTCAAATCGTGGCGCAACTCGCGCATGTGGGTGTAAGCCTCCTCCATCCTGCGGATGGATTCCTTTTGCAGCGCCATCTGCTGCTCCAGAAGCTCATATTGGCCTCGCATTTCAAGCTGACTTTGCAGCCTTGCAAATAGGGTGAAAACCATGATGTTGATAAAGACAAGGCCGATGATTGCAACAAAAATATACTCCTGCATATAGGCTTCTCCGGGGAGCTTAGCCGAATAATATTGAAATACGGTCAGCGTAACGATCGTCGTTAGGGGGACGGAGGTGAGCATTACCCAATAGCGCAGAGAAATATTCTTTTTTGCCGGGAAATAAAAACCATGAGCAGCATCACAAACAGAAACAGGATCATCTTAGGCAAAACGATCTCTAAAAGCCGATGCAGGATATCCCCAGTCGGGAACAAAAACAACTCCTGCGGCAGGAAGGAGAGAGCAAAGGCAGACAATAGGTCGGAAAGAAACAAAACAGTGGAAAAAATCAGGTTATAAAAAACCTTGATGCTCAACCGGCCTCGGAAAACCAACAGGGAGACGAGAAATACGAGCAGGATTTCCACTGCTGTTTTTACACTGATCACTGTGAGCCGCGCGCTGCTGGAAAACACCGCCGCAAGCAGCAGGATATAGCTGAGGCGCAGCGGCCATTTGCTGGCGTATTTGGGCTCAAACATGGCATTGAGCAGAGCGAAGGCAAGCGTGATTTCAAACACGGTGGCGAGCGCTCGAACAATTTGAAATAATACCGCTTCCATGGATGACAGCCTCCTTTCGCGCTACCGGAGAGACCAGAGAAAGGCCTCGTTGGTTTCCCGGTAGCGCCGTTTGCTCACGGGGATGGTTTCTCCGGTTTTTAAGGTGAGGGCAGTGGCTCCCACCTTTTGAATTCCGTGCGCGTTGACGAGAAAGCTCTGGTGGCAGCGCACAAAATCCTTTTTTTTGCAGGGCCTGCTCTACCTCATCGAGCTTGCGGTAGGTTTTATAGGCCTGCTGCGCCGTGTGGATCAGCAGAATCCGGCGGTCGCTTTCAAAATACCGAATGTCACACAGCGGGAGAGCGATGGTTTCACCGTCAAACTGAAAGCAGAAGCGCTCCTCCTGCTTATGCAGGAGCTCCTCGAGAACCTCGCGGAACACTAGCGGAAAGCTGTGGGAAAGCTCCGGCTTTAAAATATAGCGGAAGGCGCGCACCTCATAGCCGTGAAACACATATTCCGCCGACGATGTGATAAAAACGATCAGGGCTTTGCTGTTGCACGCGCGGATGCGTTTTGCAGCAGCCATGCCGTCAATTCCATCCATTTTGATATCCAATAGGATTAGGTCAAAGGGCGTTCCCTCTTCGCAGGACCGGCAGAGCGACTCCCCATCCGCAAAAAGCAGGATCTGCGCATCCTCCCCGGCCTGGGCAAGCAGGTCGCGGCTCATGGAAAACAAGGCGTCGCGCATAAACTTTTCATCATCACAAATGGCAATCTGCAACAAGAGGCCCCCTCCCTTCCCGACTATTTATTATAGAATGCCCCCGTGCAAAAATGGCGTTGCCGCTCTGCGGTAGGAGGCGTTTCACGCCGACAGGCATTTTTCCAATGCTTCAAAGCCATAAGCTTTGAAGCTGTTTTACCATACGCAGATAGGCTAACCTCTGCGAAAAATGGCGTTGCCGCTCTGCGGTAGGAGGCGTTTCGCGCCGACAGGCATTTTTCCAATGCTTCAAAGCCATAAGCTTTGAAGCTATTTTACCATACAGCAAAGTCTTTTAAAAGGCAATCCCTATGATACAAAAAGTGGAATGAGACTAAATGGGGCGTTTTCTTCCCTCTGTTCTGCCCAAGATGCAACAAGCCCGCCCGGTTAATCCGGGCGGGCTTGTTGACACAGCGATAGAAGGCTGGGCGTGCTGTTTGTTAGGAAACGGTGATTTGTATTTCTCCGGAATACCCGATGAGGATAATCTCAACGCTGCTGCTGCCTACAGGGAGCGTGAGCGTGTTCGTACATGTGCCATTATCTTTGAGTAGAACCTTGGGTGCGTTGCTGCCGGAGCAGAAAAGAAGTTTTGCCCGCCCTCCTGTGCTGCTTAGCATACAGGAAACAGTGATCGTATCGCCCGCCGGGCGCTTCAGTGCCGTGCCGCCGAAGAGAATCTCCCTGCCGCTGAAGTTTTGGTAAGCGGCCGTATAAGAGCCCGTATAGCTATCCCCTCCAGGAACTCGGATCCCTTGTAGGGCGGCGTCCGGCGTGCGGGCGAGCGCACCGCCTACCTGGAGCGCGTTGTCGTAATGCCGGAGGATCGTATCCTTATCACAGGCCGGTATACCGGAGAGGATACAGCATATGGCGAGCAGGGCGGCCGCCAACGACAGGATGCGAATGAGGAAATAATGCATGATTGTTGCAGCTCCTTTCGAAGCAGCCCTGCCTTAGGGCTCTTTTGAACGGATCATTTTCCTGCTGCCCAGGAAGGTGGCTAGGAAGTAGCCTCCGTAGATGATTAAAAACAGCAGCGCCGCCATGAGGATATTGGGAAGAGCGTTTAAATGGCCAAACTGGGCGATCGCGTTGTTGACCACGGAAATACCCACAACGGAATGGATAACCGCTAGCCCCAGCGGGAGCATGAAGTAAGAGAGGATTTGAGTGAACAGCGCCCGGTCGATCATGCGGCCTGAAGTGCCGAGCCTGCGCAGCAGCCGGTAGCGCTCCGTATTGTCGGAGGCTTCCGAAAGCTGTTGCAGAGCGAGGATGGCTGCGCAGGTGATGAGAAACACGATGCCTACATAGATGACGAAATAGGAAATCATGAGCTTCATGCCGCCGCTTTGCATATAGAGCTCATAATGGGAGAGCGCATTTGTGTAGGGACGCGGCGCTTCCTCCCCCTTACCATAGAGCGCTGCGATTTCTGCGGCAAAGGCATTTTCACCCGTTTCGCCGGGCTTTGTGTAATTGGCGTTGAGCAAAGCGGCCATAGGCTCGCAACTCTCCGCAAGAGTATCCGGCACAACCAGCGTGCCGGTCTCCATGGCCATCATACCGTTTTGCAAAGGGTATTGCTGAATTTCCAGGCTTGAGGGGCGCAGTTCAACGCCGTTGATCGAAAAGGTCCGCCCTTGCTCCACATAGGCCTTTAAAATTTGATGCATTTCTTTTACGTTGCAGACCACGGCATATTCATCCGCAGCAAGGGAGATGGGCGCCTCCCCGCGCAGGGCGAGCAGCTTGTTATAATCGGAAAGGCGAATCAGGGGGATTGAATAGGAAGCATCCCGCTCTTCAATATAGGTGGCGCCCATGGTTTCTACCGCAAAATCATAGAGTGGGCGGAAGGTCAAATCACCTGTGTTGAAGAGCCAAATCTGCGTATATCCGCTGAATTGCTTCGCAAAATCAAAGCCGTGCGACTTGAGATCCGCCTCAATATCCTGCGGGCCAATTTTTCGAGCTCTGGCTTTTCAGGGTAATATCAAATGGGGGCGGCGTCATCCACCTGGCCCGCCATCACATCCACCGCGCCCAGGCCACAGGAGAAGGTGCCGATGGTGACCAGCAGCATAATGCAGATGATGGACATGGAAATGAAATTGGTGTTAAATTTTGCTGTTGAGCTGGCGTAGGACAAACATGTTCAGCCCCTTATAGTAGAGGCGTTTATTCCCTTTTGCGATCCGTAGCAAAAAGCCGGAAAAGGGAGAGGAAAAACAACACCGTGCCAATGGAGCCGAGGATCAGCGAGCCGAAAAACTGGCGATCCAGAAGAAACAGGCCGTTGTCAATGATCATATAATAGGCCGCGCCAAGACAGGCAACGGAGAGCAGGAAAATCACCACGCAGACCCAGAGCTTTTTGATACGCAATGTCTCATTCTTGCGGCCGCCATGGATGAGATCGATGAGCTTATATTTGGAAACCGTGCGGATATTGAAGAGCATAACCACGAGGAAGATCACACCAAAATAGAGGATTGTTTTGAGCAGGGAATCTTTAGAAAAGGAAAACGCGAAATCCTTGATCGGCACGTTCATCAGTTTTGCCGTCAAAACGCTCATGCCCTGTGATGCGGCAATGCCGATTAAAAGGCCCACGCCAAGGGAGAATAGGCCGATCACAAAGGTTTCTGCCGTGAGGATGCGAGAGATTTTGCCCCGATCCATCCCGAGCGTCATATACAGGCCAAGCTCGCGCTTGCGCCGCTTGATGAGAAAGTTATTGGCATAGAGAATAAGGCCCGCCAGCACGAAGGAGATGAATACGGAGAGGTAGCCAAGCATAGCCGTGCCGGTTTGGAGCAGGGCGTGCTGCTGCTCTGAAAGGAGGAGCATGGTTTGCTGGGCTTCCACAGCGTTGAATACGTAGAAGAGGCATACGCCGAAGGAGAGCGTTAGGAAGTAGATCACATAGTCGCTCAGGCTCTTTTTTACGTTTTTAAAAGCAAGCTTATAAAACATCGCCGTTGTCACCTCCCAGAAGGGTTACAACCTCGATGATCTTTTCAAAGAAGGCCTTGCGCGTATCCGCGCCACGCAGCAGCTCGTTAAAGATTTTTCCATCTTTGATGAAAAGGATGCGTTTGCAGTAACTCGCCGTAAACGCGTCATGCGTGACCATGAGGATTGTGGCGCCGAGCTCGCGGTTGAGCGTTTCAAAGCTCTCGAGCAGCATGCGGGCGGATTTGGAATCGAGGGCCCCGGTTGGCTCATCCGCAAGGATCAGGGAGGGGTTGGTAATCATCGCCCGTGCGCTCGCAACGCGCTGCTGCTGGCCTCCGGAGAGCTGGTAGGGATATTTCCCCAGGATACTATCAATTTCAAGCCGTTTTGCGACGTTGTGCACACGGCCGTCAATCTCCTTAGCGGGAGTGCCGATCACGGTCAGCGCCAGGGCGATGTTTTCAAAAGCAGTGAGCGTGTCGAGCAGATTGAATTCCTGGAAGATGAAGCCGAGCTGCTCACGGCGGAAGCGGGAGAGCTCCTTTGCCTTGAGCTGCGTCACATCCTGCCCGCGGATAAAAATATGCCCTGCGGTGGCGGAATCGATCGTAGAGATGCAGTTTAAAAGCGTTGTTTTACCGCTGCCGGATGCCCCCATGATGCCGATATACTCGCCTTGCGTTACGGTAAAGCTGATGTCGTCAACCGCTTTGGTAACATTTCCGCGGTTGCCATAATATTTTTCGAGATGTTCCACCTTTAAAATGGATTCCATATGAACGACCTCCTGTAATCTATGATGCCTCCATTTTAACAGCGGCGCGTAATGGCTGCCATCGGGGAAGCTTACCGCCGCCGAACAATTTTGTAAGGTTAAGAAGGCGCGTCTCCGTTTTTGGGCCGTATTGAAACAATAAATGCAGGCCGTCGGCCTGCATTTGTCATTTACTTCGCGCCTTATGTGTCTTTTGAAAGATCATGCATCGTGCCGCTTGGAAAAACCAGGCGAATTGTAGTGCCCTCCCCCTCAACGGACGCAAGGGAGAGGCCGATCCCCAATTTGTCGCACATCCGCTTGCTCAGATAAAGGCCCAGCCCGGTCGCCTTTGAAAATTTGCGCCCGGTTTCGCCGGTAAAGCCGCGCTCAAAAACGCGCGGCAAATCCGCTGCGCGAATGCCGATGCCGTTATCCGCAATTGTGAGGGCAACGCTATTTTTCTCCTGCTGGGCGTAAATATGAATAGAGGGGGAAGCGCTGCGGTATTTGATAGCGTTCACAAGGATTTGATTGAGAATAAAATCCACCCATTTCATATCGGTGAGCACAGTGTAATCAAGGGGCTCCAGCTGAAGCTTGATCCGGCTTGCAATCATATCCTTCGCATTACGGCGCACAGCGGTATTCACAAGCTCGCGCAGGGAGGCGGGGCGGATCAGATAATCCTTTTCTACGCTGTTGCTCCGCGCGTAAAAGAGGGCCTGTTCCAGATCGTCTTCAATCCTGCGGAGATCTTCGGATACGCTCGCTGGAACAGCTCCAGGGGCGTTTTCCAACGTGAGCTTGGCCGCGGCAAGCGGCGTTTTTACCTCGTGCATCCAGGCTTCAATATATTCGCGGTATTCCTCCTCCTGGCGGCGGTAAAAGGCAATCTCGTCGTTCATAGACTTATTGCAGACCATCAGCGTTTGATAGAGAATCCGCCCTTCTAGGAAATCGGGCTCGTCAAGCACCTCGCATAGCAGGACTTTGCGGTCGAGCGCGTCGAGGCTGCGCAGAAGGCGGCTGTAATAGGAGCGCTTGCGCGCATATTCCACCGCAACCGGCAAAAGTACGGCGAGCGCCTCTAGGATCAGGATCGATACGATCGTAGCGGCGGATTGCCGCAAAACGCTGAGCAGGGCCCAGGTGAAGCCCATGCAGGCGGCGCTCATCAAAAGGTATAGGAGCTTGGATCGGAGAAAAACGAAGAACTTCATGATTGGCACCCTTTCTGCGCAAGCCGGTAGGTCAGACGGTGTAGCCCTGCCCGCGTTTCGTCACAATATAATCTGGCGCGCCGATTTCTGCAAGCTTTTTGCGCAGGCGGTTGATGTTGACGGTGAGCGTATTGTCGTCGACAAATTCGTTCGATTGCCAAAGCTCGTTCATGATTACATCGCGGCTGACAATTGTATCTCGGTTGCGGATGAGCACGTGCAGGATGCGCGTTTCGTTTTTGCTCAGCTCTGTCTCTCGGTCCCCACAGCGGGCGGCGCTGCGGGAAAGGCTGAGCGACACGCCGTTCCAGGAGAGCTCCGCCGATTCCTCTGGGCTCCGATAGGCACGCTTGAGCACAGAGGCAATATGGGCGAGAAGAATTTGTGTGTTGTAGGGTTTGGTGATAAAGTCATCTGCGCCCAGGTTCATGCTCATCAGCTCATCTGTTTCGCTGTCGCGGCTCGTTACGATGATGATCGGCACAGCGGAGGCTTTTCGCACCTCCCGGCAGATATAATAGCCGTCAAAAAGCGGCAGGTTAATATCAAGCAGGATCAGATCCGCTCCCTCCTGCAAGATGGCCTCCACAATATGGTCAAAGCTGCTCGGCGCGCAGGTTTCATACCCATAGCGGCGCAGCAGAGCGGAGAGCTCCTCCCGAATTTTAGGGTGATCTTCCACAATCATGATTTTCATAGGACAATCCTTTCTTCCGGTGCGCGGGCGAAACGCAGCATTTATAGAGCGCACAGCAACTGGATAAATGCCGATCCAGCTTGGGATCCGGCGGGGTCACGCAAAACTGATTTTTGATCCATAGCTTATGGGAGGGGAGATTATCCGGCGCATAATAGGCGATTACCTGATAGCTTTCCGCCGCGACAGCCTGTTCTTTTATATGCCCAACGAGCGCGCTGGCGATCCCCTTGCAGCGCTCTGCTGGGCTGAATACTTCAATCACCAGGATTAAATCCTCCGTCAAACGCGGCTCAGTGGCAATCTTCCTGCGCTGCACAAATGCAAAACCAAGCAGCCGCCCGGCTTTGGCCGCAACAGATAAGATCCCCTTGCGCTTGAGAAACGATTTCGTGTGCGGATGCTGCCGGATGATTTGCCTCTTTTCCGAAAAAGAGGCTTCCCGAATCTCCATACAGCCGCCCCTTTCATTCATCTTCTTCCTGCTGGGCCTTCCATTTGGCGAGTTGATCCGCAAGCGCGGAATTGCCGCGGGAGGCCTGTTCCTTTTGTTGCCGCTCCAGATATTTTCGAACGTCGCTCTTGTTTGCGCCCGCCGCCTTTTTGCGCTTTTCAAAATCGCTGAGCCGTTCCCGGTAACCGCAGATGCAGGTGAACATTTTTTGCTCCCCTTCGCCGCGAAGCTCCAGCTTTTTGTGGCAATTGGGGCAACGGGCGTTCGTTTGAACAGAGAGGCTCCTACGGTAGCCGCATTCCCGATCCGGGCAAACCAGCATCCGGCCCCGTTTGCCGTTAACGTCGAGCAGGAATTTGCCGCAATCCGGGCATTTTTCGCGGGTGACGTTATCGTGGACGTAGGCCGCGTTGCTTGCGATCACCTGCCTAACGAGGCTGGTTGCGTATTTTCGCATTTCTATGAGGAAGGCGGGCAGACTTTCCTGCCCTTTGCTGATGCGCTGAAGCCGCTGCTCCCACTGGGCAGTGAGCGCCGCGCTCTTCAGATCGGGCGGGACGAGCCCGATGAGCTGCCGCCCCTTGGAGGTGGGGCGGATTTCCTTGCCCTGCCGCTCGATGCAAAAGGCGTCGAACAGCTTCTCGATGATGTCCGCCCGCGTGGCAGGCGTGCCGAGGCCGCTTGTCTCCTCCAGCGTACGGCGCAGCTTTTGGTCTTGCACTTGACCGCCCGGGTGCTCCATGGCCGTTAGAAGCGTTGCCTCCGTGTAGCGCGCGGGGGGCTTGGTCTGGCCGGGGGAGAGACAGACCTGCCTGACGGCAAGCTTCGCGCCCTGGGTAAGAACGGGGAAGGACTGACTTTCCGTCTCCTCTTCTGCTTCTGGTTCCTCCAGGGCTGCTTGCGCACCGTAAACAGTTTGCCAGCCAGGATTTGTGACGGTCTTCCCCTTAGCATAAAACGTGTGCTTTCCGATGGTGAGTGCCAGATCCACTTCCTCATAGCCGCAGGGAGAGGAGAGCACCGCGAGGAAGCGCCGCACCACGAGGTCATAGACGTTGCGTTCCTCCGGAGAGAGGGCAGAGAGATCGGCCGGCTCCTCTGTGGGGATGATAGCATGGTGGTCGGTCACCTTTTGATTGTTGACGATCGCCTTCGTGGGGATCGGCTTTGCGCGCAGGATGGCACGGGCATAGGCCGCATAGGGGCCGGTCATGATCCCACGCAGCCGCTCCGGGAGGGTAGGCACGACGTCGTCGGAAATATAGCGGGAATCCGTGCGCGGATAGGTCAAAAGCTTGTGGGTTTCATAGAGCCGCTGCATGATCGAGAGCGTCTGCTTGGCGGAATAGGCGTATTTTTTGTTGGCGTCCCGCTGGAGCTCCGTCAGGTCGTAGGCGGCGGGTGGCGGCAGCTTTTTTTAATTCCTTATGCAGGCGGGCGACCACCGCGGCCTGCCCGGCGCAGGAGGAAACGATGCGCTCCGCCCGCGCGCGGTCGAAAAAGCGGGATTGGCCCTTTTCATCCCGGTAGAGAGCACGAAAGCCGTCGAACTGCGCCTGTACGGAGAAATATTCCTTTGGGCGGAAGGCGCGGATTTCCTCTTCGCGCTGCACGATCAGCGCGAGCGTAGGCGTTTGCACGCGCCCAGCGGAGAGCTGTGCGTTGTGCTTGCAGGTGAGCGCGCGGGTCACATTGAGGCCCACGAGCCAATCCGCCTCCGCGCGGCCCTGAGCGGCGCGATAAAGGCTGTCGTATTCTGCGGCAGGCCTGAGATGGGCAAACCCCTCCCGAATGGCTTTATCCGTCTGGGAGGAGACCCAGAGCCGTTTTGTTTTTCCCTTCCAACCTGCCTTCTGCATGATCCAGCGGGCGACCAGCTCTCCCTCGCGGCCGGCGTCCGTCGCGATGATGAGCTCAGTGACATCCTGCCGATGCATGAGGTGAGACACCGCGTGAAATTGCTTGGCGGTCTGTTTGATGACGACGAGCTGCATCTTTTCCGGCAGCATGGGCAGATCCTCTAGCCTCCAGGATTGGTATTGCTTGCTGTAGGCCTCCGGGTCTGCCAGAGTGACCAGATGGCCGAGCGCCCAGGTCACGATATATTGGCCGCCTAGGAGGCAGCCGTCGCCCTTCTGTTTGCAGCCAAGCACACGGGCAAGCTCCCGCGCGACGCTGGGCTTTTCAGCGAGCACCAATGTTTTTCCCATATGAATCCTTTCCGTCATCCCAGCCAGGGAAGCTCCAGAAGCGTGAAGAGGATGACATCCAATATAAAGTTTACGCCTGCATATCCATAAGCGCCTATGCGCAACCGCCGGACGGCCTTTGTCTGCGGGAGCGTGCAATAAAGTAGACCTATGGCGGCGAGTAGCAAAATGTCCGTATAGAAGAAAACGCGCTGCCCAGAGGAATAGATGGTTGGAGAAAGGCTGATGGTCATCGCGCTGGCATAGGCAGCCAGAATGCACAATAACACGCCCGCATGGGCAGCATCCCGCCGCCTGAGCCACAAAAACAGGCTGAGCGCAAAATCCGCGAGCAGGCACAGCAAACCGAGCGCAAGCGCCAGGCAGGCGGCCCAATCGAAAGCGCGCTCGGCGAAGGCCGCGTTGAGCCATTGAAAACCACCGCGCGTTGCAGCTAGGAGGATATTGAAGGGCACGCAGAGGAAGAACTGAACGCCATTGAGCGCAGCAAGCAAAATTTTCAGCCATTTTTTCGGGGCAAGCTGGAGGGCGGCAATGCTTAAAAAGGCGAGCAGAAGAATAGCAATCAATTGGATATAGAAAAATTGGTGCGCCAAGAGGTTCACCAATCCGCCGCACAGCTTTTGTAAGAGCGAAAGCTGTGGAAAATTCGGATAGGCGGCAGCCGCCTCAGCCGCCGTGCGGGCGCTGCCGCCGGGCGAGAGGAGCACCCACGCTGTTTCCGCAGCGAGAATCAAAAGCTGTAAAAGAAAGATGGGCCGGAAATGCTTCTCCCGCATCCACAAAGCGGCAAGTAGGAGGAGGAAAAAGGTGAGCGTCAGCGCACAGGATTGCTCTTGGGAGGCAGCGAGCACTGCCGCGAGGCACCAGAGCGGTAAACAGCGCCAGCGCACTTTTTGGCCGAACAGCAGCGCAACAAGCGGGGAAAGCGTGTAAAGCATTGCCGCTGCCGGCCATACATAGAAAAACGTGGCGGAAAACCAAAAAGCAGGCGAATTGAGGGATAAAAAGAAAATCATCCAGAGGGATGCGCTACCAAACAAAATTCGTTCACGCGCCGGGAGCGGGCCCTCCGCCCATGTAAACAACCGGCATAGGAAATAGGAGATATAGAATAGCAGGCCAAAATTGACAAGCTTCCAGCAAACCAGCGGCGCGCGCAGGAAGAGCATGAGAAGCGCTTCCCCCACCGTGCGGCCAGACCATGTGAGATATCGCTGCGACAGAAATCCATAGAGGGAGAAATCCGGGCTGAGCAAAATTCCGGTGAAATTGCCGTCGTCTGTTTTGAAAAACAGACGGGTACAAAAAAGACAAAAGGCCAGTAATATCGCGCCGTATCCTACTAGGGGGAACCACGGAGATTGTCGCAGGGAAGAGATACGCTGCTTTTCTTGCTTCATCTAACCGCCCCTCGAGCTGATAGGGGCTTCCCTGCGTGCCGTTGCCGCACGCCTTCACATTTTGCGTTTTGAGCAGGGCGGCAGGGCATACGCCGGTGTGGCCGTCGTATGCCGGGTCTTTATAAAAGCTGCCGTTGGTGGTCACTGTCGCCACGCCTGTGCGGGTGGAATTGGCCGGGGTAGAGGTCCAATACCACTCCGGGCTCATGGGGAGATTCAGATAAGGCGAGCGGTCGCTTACACTCGCGGTGTGGGTCAACCGCTTCGCCCGTTTTGCTGCGGGAACCCACCCGCTGATTTCCTTTTGACTGAGCAGAAAAATCAGATCTCCTTTGCGCTCTGCCAAAAGCGAGCATTCCTGCGCGGTAAACCCGGCCAGAAAGCCGGGCTCGTCCGCATATGGGTTCAGCCCGTCCAGCACATTCTGTGCGGCAGGCGGGCAGTGCGACCAGGGCACCTCCTGCTCCGCACAGTTGAGCCATTGCCGCAGAGAACTATCCGCCCAACGATTTGATCCCTGGGCGGCAAAGTCCGCGCCCCTGTGAAGGGCTGCATCCTCCCCGGCTGCATCAAAGGCCTTAAAGCAGAGAATCCGGCTGCTCCAAAGCAGAGGCTTGCCCTCCTGGATACGCAGCACCTGCCAAAGGATCGGCTCACCCTGATAGGAGCCGAATAACACATAGTCGTTTGCTTGAAGCGTGATATTCCGCGCCTTCGCCTTTGAATGGCGCTCAGCGGGCGCAGGGGCGATCAGGGGCTGGATAATAGCTTTTGCGGCTTTGCCGCCGAACAGCAGGAAAAGCATAAGAAAAAGCCCCAAAGCAATGTATAAAATTTGTTTCTTTTGCATGATGCCCTCTTTTCTCTCTCGAATCGGCAGGTCAAATATCCTCCTCGCGGAAGTTGAGCGTCAACTCCTCGTGCAGGCCGGTGAGCTTCGTATAGGCGACTCCCGCCGCTTCAAACATCCGCTTGGAGGCGCGCACGGCGACGGAATCCGCATATTTATCGGAGATGTAGATCACTTCTTTGATGCCGCACTGGATGATTGCCTTTGCGCATTCGTTGCAGGGGAAAAGCGCTACATAGATTTTGCAGCCATCGAGCGGCCGACCGGCGTTGTTGAGGATCGCGTTCAATTCCGCATGGCATACATAGGGGTATTTTGTGTTGAAATCATCCCCCTCACGCTCCCAGGGGAACAGGTCGTCGTCGCAACCGAGCGGGAGCCCGTTGTAACCGACGGACATGATCTTGTTCTGCGCGTTGACGATACACGCCCCCACCTGTGTGGAAGGGTCTTTGCTGCGCATGGCGGATAGCAGGGCAATCCCCATAAAGTATTCATCCCAGGAAATATAGTCGCTGCGTTTCGGCATTGCTGTCACGTCCTTTCCAAAATAACCTCTAAACCTTTATGTGTATCGTATCATAGTTTCTTTTCTGAATCAACCGCAAGTGTCGGCGCAATGCGGCTTCAAGCGATAGGCTCTGCACAAAAAGAGGGATTGGCCCGAAATCGGGTGGTCGGATACAAAGCAAAAATTCATTTTGCTGGATTTGTTATAAAATCCTTGAAATAGGGAAGAGAATCAGATAAAATAAATCCCATTAGAAATGGATATTGGAGTGATGGTCCTCAATGGACAGTAGCAGTATCATCTTGCTGGTTGTTCTGTTATGCTTGATTTTAATGTCCGGCTTCTTTTCCTCAACAGAAACGGCGTTTTCCTGCATTAATAAAATTCGCCTGAAGAACAGAGAGGCGGCGGGCAGCAAGCGCGCGGGGCTGGTGTTGCGCATGGCGGAGGATTACGATAGGCTTCTTTCGACCATCTTGATCGGCAACAATATTGTGAACCTATCCGCTGCTTCGATTGCAACAGTGCTTTTCACCCGGTGGATGGGGGAGAGGGGCGTGCCGGTATCCACCATTGTGCTGACGGTGGTGGTTCTCATTTTCGGCGAGATTTCCCCAAAAAGCCTGGCAAAGGAGAGGCCGGAGCGAATAGCAATGGCATTCGCCCCGCTGCTGCGCTTTTTCATTATGCTCCTCAAGCCGGTCAATTTCCTCTTTGCCCAATGGAAAAAGCTGCTGCTGCGCCTGTTTCATGGCGGTGACGATCCGGGTATCACGGAGGAAGAGCTGATGACCCTCGTCGGCGAGGCGGAGAATGATGGCGGCATTGATGCGCATGAGGGCAGACTAATCCGCTCCGCGATCGAATTCCACGATCTTAACGCGGAGGATATTCTCACGCCCCGCGTGGATATCGTGGCGGTCGAGGATACGGATAGCCCGGAGGAGATTGCGGCTATCTTTAAAGGAAATCATTTTTCCAGACTACCGGTCTATCATGAAAATTTGGACGATATCCGCGGCGTAATCCACGAAAAGGATTTCTATTCCTATTGCTGGGACGAGGGGCGGCCGGTGGCCGAGATGATGCAGGAAGTGATCTGGGTGCCGGAAAATATGCCGATTTCCCGTCTACTCAATCAGATGCAGCATGCGGCCACTCACATGGCTGTGGTGGTGGATGAATTCGGCGGCACAGCAGGCATTGTAACGCTGGAGGATGTGCTGGAGGAACTGGTGGGCGAAATCTGGGATGAGCACGATGAGGTGAATGAGGAGTTCCGCCTCAATCCGGATGGAAGCTATACGATCGATTGCAGCGCAAATCTGGAGGATATGTTTGATTTGTTTTCCATTGACGAAGAACGCGATTATGTCAGCGTCAGCGGTTGGGTGATGGAAGAGCTGGGGCGGATTCCGGTGGAAGGCGACCGTTTTACGGATGGCCGCCTCCATGTGACAGTAACGAAAACGGACGGCCGGCGCGTGATGGAGATCCGCGTTGTGCAAGAATTGTCCCAGAGAGAGGATAATAGGCAGGAATAAGGGTTTGCGGTATGGTGAGATGCACAAATGACGCTGCTGGAGGGCAAGGGGAATTTGTTGCCTCCGCTGAAAAAACAGCAAAAATTAAAAATTGCTATTTTTTAATTGACAGGCCGCCGTGCGGCGCATATAATAAATTAGCATTAGAGCAAAGGCGCTCCGGATGGAATGCTTTTGCTCTTTTTATTTTTTTAGAAAAGGGGCATTGTCATGGGAAAGTATACGAAAGAAGATATCCTCCGCATTGCACAGGAAGAAAACGTGAAGTTTGTCCGCCTTCAGTTTACGGATATTCTT
>ENA-OQCL01000300-OQCL01000300.1-human-gut-metagenome-genome-assembly--contig:-NODE-300-length-25403-cov-7.385306_pt1 | contig 25403 bp, 22 predicted proteins | sample MGYA00242502_ERZ504586 | MGnify/ENA primary metagenome ERZ504586 (study PRJEB26092, sample SAMD00036316) | human gut metagenome | host: Homo sapiens | study: EMG produced TPA metagenomics assembly of... | reverse complement strand
ACCAGGACAATGGCTACCGAATATGCGGCCGTAGCTCATCTGGTAGAGCGCCACCTTGCCAAGGTGGAGGTAGCGAGTTCGAGCCTCGTCGGCCGCTCCATTGGAGTGGTATTCATCACTCCCTTATATGGTGACGTGGCCAAGTGGTAAGGCAAGGGTCTGCAAAACCCTCATCCACCAGTTCAAATCTGGTCGTCACCTCCAAAAGATTCCCGGAAGCTTCGGCTTCCGGGATTTTTTTGTTTTGCACTGTCCCCTGCCGGGGGCAAGGCCTGTGACTGTTCAAAACGCCCTTATAAAACTCTATTACTACTATGGACTTTTGAACAACTAGAACTTTTTAGCTTATCTACGTTTATTCCTAGTTGTTCAAGATGAACAACTAGAGCAAAAAGCACCGTTTTTGTTCGGTTAGCGTTTCTAGTTGTTCAAAACCCCTCTGCTTTTTGAACAACTAGAGATACAACGTATATACGCCATTTATTTTTCTCAAGGCTGAAAAGTCGCCGAAAGCTACGCTTTTCTGCGCATTAATTTTTTAGTTGTTCAAAACCCCCTGTGTATCATAGAGACTTTTGAACAGTCGCCCTTGCCGGGAAGTGGGACGATTTAAAATGTGCTCCGCTATCGGGTTGCGGCACCCAGCATCCGCATCGTGCCTTGGGCGGCACTTGCGTCTTGCTGGCCGCTGCCCCAACAACTCCTCCATGTTTCCGCCACTGGCGGCGGTCGTCGTCGTTGCACTCTAGCCATCTTCAGCGGAATGATTATTTTTATTTCGCGTTTGGAGCGACCGCGTTTGCGCAGCAATGAAAGCCCCAGTGGGGCTTTTAAGCGGCAGAGCGGTCTGCGTTAGCAGATGGAGGGGCTTTGCCCCGACAAGCTCTGCGGAGCGCTCCAAACGCTATTTTCACAGAAGGGCTGCAATGATTAAAGTGCGGTCTGAATTGCAAATGCCGTTTTCCTCCACGACCCCTCCCGTGAAAAGGGGATTCAGAAAAGCCCGCAGGCTTTTCTGAATCCCGAATAAAAAAACTAATTCCGCTATTTATGCGCAGAGCGCACGCGGCGCGCATTCCAAACCGTTCTCTCAGAACCGCAGCCGCATCTGATACCACACCACCCCGCCGTGGGTGGAAGCGGAAACGCCCTCGTTCACAAAGCCGAACTTTGCATAGTAGTGCAAAAGCTTCTCCTTGCAGGTCAGTACCAGCCCCTTGCGCCCCTGTGCGCGGGCATCTGCAATGGCTCTTTGCAGCAGCAGTCCGGCATAGCCCCGGCAGCGGCAGCGCGGGAGGGTGTTCACCCCAAAGATCATCTGCCATGCACCGTTTTCATCATGCAGGGCGGCGTCCGCGTACATCTCATCTGTCAGGTCGGGTGTGTCGGTGCAAAAGCCATCCACAAAGGCCACCAGCTCCCCCTGCTCAAGCAGCAGCCAGAAATGACCGGCATAGTGTGCCAGCCGCCCGGCAAATTCCTCTGCCGTGGCAGCCTCTGCTGCCGGGAAACAGGCCGCCTCCACGGCGGCAATGGCCTGTAAATCGTCCATAGTTGCGTTGCGTATCTCCACAGTATCTCTCCTCCCTTTTGTAATGTCAGTATACCACAGCTGCCGCGCAAGGGCAAAATATTTGCATCTGTTCCCCGTCCGTGTTACAATGGCTATACTACGCTTGGAAGGGAGTTGAAACGCCATGCCCACCGAAAACCGCACTACCTTAACGCCGGACACCCCGGTGCGCTACCTGAAAGGGGTGGGGCCCAAGACCGCAGAGCGATTCGAGAAGCTGGGCATCGTGACGCTGGCAGACCTGCTGTGCCACTACCCCCGGCGCTACATCGACTTTTCCAAGCCCTACTCCATTGCGGAGGCCCCTGCCGACACTGAATGCGTGGTAAAGGCCGAGGTATTCGCAAAGCCCGGCGGGCGCATTTTGCCGGGTGGGCGGCGGATGGAGCGCATCACCGCCGGGGACGATGTAGCCAGTCTGGAGATCACATGGTTCAATAACCCCTACGCCACCCAGAAATTGCAGCTGGGGCAGGAATACTATTTTCAGGGCATCGTCACCGGCGGGATGCTGCGCCGCCAGATGGTCAACCCGCAGGTGCGCACCGCCGAGCAGATCCAAGCCGCGCCCTTTGAGGCCGTTTACCCCCAGACCGAGGGGCTTACCAGCAGCGCCATCTCCCGCTGCATCCGGCAGCTTTTGCCCCACGCGGAGCTGCTGCCCGACCCGCTGCCGCCGGAGATGCTGCAAAAATACCGTTTGCTGCCCAAGGCCGAGGCGGTACGCGCCATCCACTGCCCTGCCACCGAGGAACAGGCCGCAGCGGCGCGGCGGCGGCTCATCTACGAGGAGCTTTTGGTGCTGCAATTGGGCATCGGGCGGATGCGCAGCCGGGGCGCTGCCGTCACCGGCGCTCCCATGCGCCGCGCCGATCCATCCCCTTTCTGGCAGAGTCTGCCCTTTGCCCCCACCGGGGCGCAGCGCCGTGCAGTGGAAGAGATTTTAAACGATATGGCGGGCGATACCGCCATGAACCGCCTGTTGCAGGGCGATGTAGGCAGCGGCAAAACGCTGGTGGCTGCTGCCGCCATCTGGGCGTGCATCCGGGCGGGGTATCAGGCTGCGCTGCTTGCCCCTACCGAAATTCTGGCCGCGCAGCACGCCGAGGGGCTCAACCGGCTGCTTGCCCCCTTCGGGATGCGGGTGGCCCTGCTGACCGGCGGCATGAAGGCCGCCGCCCGCCGCACCACGCTGGCTGCCATCCGCAAGGACGAAGCCGACCTTGTGGTGGGCACCCACGCCCTGATGAGCGAAGGGGTGGAGTTTGCCCGGCTGGGTCTGGCGGTCATCGACGAGCAGCACCGCTTTGGGGTGCGTCAGCGCGGCGCATTGGCCGAAAAGGCCGCGAACCCGCACCTGCTGGTCATGAGCGCCACCCCTATCCCCCGCACGCTGGGGCTGCTGATCTACGGCGACTTGGATATCTCCATTCTGGACGAGCTGCCCCCCGGGCGCACCCCGGTCAAGACCCGGTGCATCACCGGCAAACGGCGGCGAGACCTGTACCGCTTTCTGGATAGCGAGATCGACAAAGGGCGGCAGGTGTATCTGGTCTGCCCCGCCATCGAGGATGTGCCGGACGGCGGGCTGAACGCCGTCAAGACCTACTACGAGGACATTGCCAAGACGCTGCTGCCCGACCGCCGGGTGGGGCTGATGCACGGCAAGCTGAAACCCAAGGAAAAAGCCGCCGTCATGGAGGATTTCAAGGCCGGGCGGTTGGACGCACTGGTGTCCACCACCGTCATCGAGGTGGGCGTGGACGTGCCCAACGCCAGCGTGATGGTGATTGAAAACGCCGAGCGCTACGGCCTGAGCGCCCTACACCAGCTGCGCGGGCGGGTGGGACGCGGCGCTGCCGAGAGCTGGTGCTTCCTTGTCAGCGACAACACCAGCGAGGCCGTGCAGAAGCGGCTGAAATTCCTCTGCTCCACCACCGACGGCTTTGCCGTGGCGCAGTACGATCTGGAGACCCGCGGCCCCGGCGACTTTTTCGGCAGCCGTCAGCACGGTCTGCCCACCTTACAGATCGCCGACCTGATGAATGACACCCGCACCCTGCACGCCGCCCGGAGCGAGGCCACTGCATTGCTTGCCGCCGACCCGCTGCTGGAAAGCCCTGCACACGCTTTGCTGGCCGCGCAGGTGCAGCAGATGTTCGACAAGGCCGGGCCGATGAACTAAAAAAGCGCTGTCGCACAAAAAACTCGTGCGACAGCGCTTTTCTTTACACTTCTTTGCTTCCAACAATGCTTTGCAGGATGCGGGCGGTCAGGGCGTCCAGCTTTGTTTCCAGTGCGGGCAGGTGCAGCAGGCGGTAGAGCCGCTGATACACGGCATCCACCGCGTAGCCCGCAGCGGCAACCAGCAGCACCGCACCAGTCAGATACGCCAGCGAGGGCAGCAGCGCCCCGCCGAACCGGGGCAGATCCACCAGCTGCCATAGCAGCGCCCGGGTAAAATCGCTGTCGTGCAGCAGATACACCCCAAAGGACAGCGGTGCCAGCCGAAAGACCCAGCGCCGCCAGTAGTCCGAGCGGATACGGATATTCTGGAACAGCAAAAACATTGCTGCCGAGGCGATGACCGTAGCCAGTGCCTGATAGCCGTTGACGGTATTCGCAAAGCCGTTCAGGTGCAGGGCGTTTTCCACCCGCAGCGCCAGCATCCGGTTGAACAGCCCCGCCGCCGAAGCTGCCAGATATGCCAGCAAACACAGCCCGCTGGGCACGGTCACCCGGTATTTGCGGAAATAAGCCGCAATAAAATACAGAGTGTAGAACCAGATAAAGCTGTACCCGTTATTCACAAAGGTTTCATCCGTTGCCCAGTAGAACAGCGTGCCCCACACGCTTTGCAGCAGCAGCGCCACCAGCAGCAGCGTTTTGTACTGCCGCCGGTCAAGGCTCTGCACCACCGCATTCAGCACCGGCACCGAGAGGTACATCAGAAAATAAGCCGAGGCAAACCAGTAGCCGTTGGAGGTAAGGGGTAAAAGTGCCCGGAGCAGCGAAATGGCTGAAAGCGGCACCGCACCCGCCTTGACTGCAACGCAGAAAGTGAGCATGGAGTAAAACCACACCTGTGCCCCGATGCGGAACAGCCGCCCGGCGCGGACAGCCCCCTTGCGCTCCGACAGATAATAGCCGGAAAGCATTACAAAACAGTTTGTGGATACACGCGCCAGAATAAACAGCAGCCAGTAGATCCAGAATGCTGCCGACCCCTGCGGTGCCGCACTGCCCAGCCCGCCGTGCCCGATGCCGTGCATCAGAACGATCATCACCATACTGAGAATGCGCATCATCTCAAAGCCGCTATGCCGTTTCTGCTCTTCCATACCCCGTTTTCCCCCTCACATTACATTTCCCCTGTTTCCAGCTGCCGCAAAGCCTGCCGCACCTGCTGCTCCGGCCGCAGCCACGCTTGATAGTACGCCGCATTGTGCTGCGCCATGGCTAAGATCGCCGCCGGGTCTGCCAGCAGCTGCCGCAGCTGCTCCTCACACTCTGCCGGGGACGTATACGTTTTATAGTTTTTGCCTTCTTCAAAGCCGCCCGGCAGGGTGTACCGCAGCGGCTCGGTGACAATAGCGCGTCCCGCCGCCACATACTCGGCCAGCTTCCAGCCGGTAGAGCCGTGCAGTCCGGTAGATGCCACACAAATTTCCGTGTGCTGCATCCGGTGCAGATAGGCGCGCTTGCCGGTCAGTTTATCCGGCACGATCAGTTCCGGGCACAGCCGCCGGGCGCAGGCGTTGTCGGACACGCCGCCGGTGAACTGCGCCGGAAAGGCACTTTGCAGCCGGTGCAGCAGCTCGATGCGGTCTGCGTTCACCTGCCGCCACTCTGCCTGTAAGTCCGGGTATTGCTGCACCGCCGGCTCCTCCGGGTCCCACAGACGGGTGAGGAAGAGGATGCGCGGCTTTTTGCGCACCCGGGTCAGCCGGGCTTCAAAGTCCTGCGGGTAGCAGCGGGTGGAAAGCGCCCACTGCTTCAGGCGGCTCTTTGCGCTGCGCTCCGCTTCCAGCGGCGAGCCCGGACAGGTAACGTAGTAGTTCAGCCCCAGCGGCCGCAGTTTTGCGGGGATATCGCCCGGGAACTGCCGGTTCTTCTCCTCCGAAAAGGAACGTTTGAACACCACATCCGCCCGGTGGAACAGTGCCAGCACCGCCGCCGGGTCGTTGTAGAAGTAGCCGTCCATCAGGTCAAACACCACCGTGCGGCCGTCGATCTCGGTTTCCAGCAGCGCTTCCCGGGCAAGGGGATTGCCCTGCCGCACGTCCTGCACCCGCAGGGTCAGTTTCCCGCGCTTTGCCAGCAGAGTAAAGCCCGCCAGAATGCCGCTGATGTGCGCCGCCCCCTCCCGGGAGGATAGTTTTACCGTGACCTGCATTTTGCCTCCTATCGGTGGAACAGCCCGGTGCGCCGCTCGCCCATGGGGATGACGTCACAGAACACACACCGGCTCTTGGTGGAAAGCTGCACATCCTTGTGATAGCAGCCGAAAAACCATTTTTCGTAGGTCAGCTTGAGCAAGATTTCGTCCAGAAACAGGTGCAGACGGTTGCTTTCGCCAAGGGCAAGGGCGGTAAAATCCAAAAATCTGCTTGGTGCATCGTGGGTCAGCACATAATCTACCTTGTAGTCTACTGCCTCTAAGTTGCGGCGGCAGGTGTCGTACTCCTCGTCACTGGGCATCTCCTGCTTCCACCAGTTCACGCCCGGCTCCCGGTCGTCCTTATCCTGACTTTCCGCGCCGCCGAAGCAGAGATAAGTCTTGCCCTCCAGCTCCAGCACACTGCCCCGGCACACATGATACACATTGCCGCCAAGGCTCTGCACCCTGCCGCCGAAAAGTTCCGTCTCCGGGTACTGTGCCAGCAGGTCGTAATTTTCGTGGCTGCCGTCCAGAAACAGAATCGTGTAGGGGCGCTTGCGCAGCCAGTCCAGCCGCTTGCGCTCTGCGGCGCTGCCGTCCCACACAAAGCCGAAATCCCCCAGCACCACCACGGTGTCCTTTTTGCCCAGCCAGCGCAGCTTGCCCTGCTTGAAGCGCTGGATATCGCCGTGGGTATCCCCTGTAAGATATACCATTCCTGCCCTCCCTGCCGGAGCGAAAGAACGGTGTAAAACACCGCAAGGCTCTTGTAACACCCCGGCAAACCTGTTATTATTATAGAACACAGCACGCTTGCTGCAAAATTGATCTTCCGGCGCGCCGCACAGCGCAGCCGTATCTTGTATATTTTATCGCTTTTTAAAGGAATTGTCCACATGAAACGTATTTTTGCACTGGTTCTTTCATTTGTATTTCTGCTCAGCTGCCTTGTGCTGCCCGCCGGGGCCATGTTCGACCCCAGCCCGGTGTATCAGGTGCAGGCTGCAAGCGCCTATATCGTGAACACCGATACCAACATTATCGTCTATGATAAGGACAGCACAAAGCAGGTATCTGCCGGCGGTCTGACCAAATATATGACCCTTGCCGTGTTGCTGACCAACTACGCCGACCAGCTGGACAACACCTTCCAGATGCCCTTTGCCATCTCGGACTATGTTTATAACACCAATAACGCAGATATGCGCTCCAACGAAACTTTCACCTACCGGGAAGCCATGTACGCCATGCTTACCCGCAATGCCAACGAGGCAGCCATGGGTGTGGCGTACACCCTTTCCGGCGGCGATCTGGACGGCTGGGTGGCGCAGATGAACACCCTGTCCCAGCGCATCGGCACCACCGCCAGCAGCTGGACGGACGCCTGCGGCATCGACAGCGGCAACACCACCTGCGCGGTGGATATGTACCTGATCCTGCGCTACCTGATGAGCTTTGACGCCTTTGTGGAAGTGTCCGGTGCGCCCAGCTTTACCATGCCCGCCAAGGAGAAGCACCGCTCTTCCTCGGTGCTGGTCAGCCAGAATGCCGCGCTGAGCAAAGCCAGCGGCGGCAGCTACTACCGCAGCGCCATGCAGGGCGGTATGTGCAGCGTGACCGCCTTTAAAAACGATACCGGCACCCAGAGCTATGTTTCGTGGGGTAACAAGGACGGTGCCACCTATATCTTCTGCGTGATGGACAGCCCCGACAGCTGCGATACCTTCGGCTACGCCAACCGCCGCCCTGCCCTGTTCGAGACGGTCAAACTGATGGACTGGGTATTCGACAGCTTTTCCATTCAGGCTGCGCTGGACACTGATTTGACCATTGCGGAGATCCCGGTCCGATATTCCTCCGACACCGACACCTTGCAGCTGTACCCCAACGACAGCATGATGACCCTGCTGCCCTCCACCAGCGACGGCACTGTCACCCAGAAATACTTCCACCTGCCAGACTACGTCTGCGCCCCCATCCAGCAGGGCGACGTGGTGGGCACGGTGGAGCTGAAGCTGGCGGGCGAGACCATCGGCGTGGTGGATCTGATCGCCGGGCAGGACGTAGCCCGCAACCCGCTGCTGTTCGGGGTGGACAAGGTGAAGGAGTTCCTGACCAGCCTGTACCTGAAGGTGGTGCTGGTGCTCAGCCTGATCGCTGGCCTGATCTATGGGCTGTGGCTGCTGTGCTCCAACTGGAACCGCCGCAAGCCCACCAAAAAGATCCACCGCCGCTATTAAGTAAAGCAAAAGCCCCGCACCGGACACCGCCGTGCTCTGACCGTTCTGGTCAAAGACACAAAGCGCCTGTCCGATGCAGGGCTTTTTTCTGTATTGCGGCGCTTCAGGCGCGGTTTTTTAAAAGTTCCGTCAGGCTGCGGAAGGTTTGGCCGTGGTTGCCGGTAACCGTCTCGGCGTGGAGCAGGCTGCTGAGAACGCTTTCCTCCACGCACTCTGCCACCGCCCGGAACAAAGGGTTGATGGCATCATCGTGGAGCAGGGTCATGGGCAGCAGGGCTTTCTCTGAATAGTGCGGCACCCGGTTGGCGGTGGTGAAGGCGATGACGATCTCGCCGCTGCCGTTGCCGCAGTAGGAACCTGTGCAGGCAAAGCCCCACAGCGCCCGGCGGCACAGCCGCCGCAGCTGCCGCTCGCTCAGGGGGATATCCGTAGCCAGCACCGTGATGATGGAGCCTTTATCCTCGTGGGGCGGAATGCTGTCGCTCAGCAGGGTGTGGATAGGCGTGCCCGCCACGATGAGGTCATCGAACAGCGCATGGTTGGAGAGCACCAGTGCGCCCATGGTGTAGGTTTTCCGTCCAGTTCCACCACCCCGGAGGCGGAGCCGATGCCGCCTTTCAGGCCGTGGCAGCGCATCCCCGCCCGGCACCTACGGCACCCTCGGCAAAATCTGCCTTGCAGTCTGCCAGCGCGGCAAAGACGTGCTGCTCGGTCACATGAAGCCCCCGGATATCGTTCAGGCCGCAGTCGTTGCACTCGCAGACCACCGGGTTCACGCTGCCGGTGGTCTCGCAGATGTCGGGGTTTCTCTCCAGCATATATTTCACCAGCGCGGTCTGCGCCGTGCCCACGCTGAGGGTGTTGGTAAACAGGATGGGCGTTTCCAGCGTGCCCAGCTCGTCGATCTGCACAAGGCCGGTGGTCTTACCAAAGCCGTTGATGACATAGCTGGCCGCCAGCACTTTTTCGTGGAAAATATCTCCTTGGTGCGGCAGCAGCGCCGTTACGCCCGTCTGCACCACGCCGTCTGCCAAGGTGCAGTGCCCTACCGTCACCCCCGGCACATCGCTGATCTTATCCCGCGCACCTTTAGGCAGTGTGCCCACCTGAAAACCCCATTCGTTCCCTGCAATGCCCATCGTAGCTCCTCCTTGCCTTTTTCTATGGATATCATAGCATTTCCGCTGCCAAAAGTAAACCGCTGTAACAAGCCGGGGCGGGCGCAGAAAAAAGGCTCCCGCGCTGCACAAAATCATTGAGGTGCCGCTGCATTTTCCGTCGGCCACGATCTTCTGAGCGCCGCATAGGAGACCAGAAAGTTTGCAAGCCACCCTGCCGGGACGGCAAGCCAGACAAAGGCAATACCAAAGCGCGGTGCGCAGATCAGGGCAACGGACAGGCGGATGGCAAGGTTTACCATGTTGGCAATGAGGAACGGGCGCATGATGCCAAGCCCGCGCAGCACGCCATCGGTCGCCATCTTGATGCCCATGAAGATGAAGAAGTAACCCAGCCACCGCATATAATCACCGGACACCTGATAGGCCAGCGCCGTTCCGTCCTTGCCCAGAAACAGCGAGGAGATCTGGGTGTGCAGGGTTTCAATGACCGCAAAGGCAATGACCGCAAAGCACAGGTCCAACACCAGCGCAGCGTGGTAGCCTTTTTTGAGGCGGTCGATCTTCTTTGCACCAAGATTCTGGGAGATATAGGGCGAGACCGCATTGCCGATGGAGACAAAGATCAGCGAGAAAACATTTTCTACCCGCATCGTTGCTGCATATCCGGCAAGCGCCTGTGTGCCAAAGGGGTTTACCACCGCCTGCACGATCATCATGCCGATGGACACGGTGGACTGCTGCAAGACCGACGGCACCGCAATGCGGAGCATGGAATACAGCTCCTGCCGATCGAATTTATTAAAGGGGCTTTTATATTGCCGCATCCGGTGCAGGAAGATCAAAAACGAAAACACCGCAGAAATGCCCTGTGCGATCAACGTGGCAAGGGCTGCGCCAAACACGCCCAAGCCAAGCCCCGCCACCATCCAGAGATCCATAAAAATATTCAGGATGGAGGAAAAGATCAGCAGACCCAGCGGGATCCGGGATTCCCCAATGGAGGTGAACATGGTGGAAAGAATGTTGTACATGAACAAAAACGGGAAGCCCACAAAATAGACCCGCAGATACAGCACCGCATCCTCCAGAATGTCGGCGGGGGTCTGTAAGCCGCTCATCATAGCACGGGAAAAGCTAAAGCCAAAAACGCCAAGGACAACGCTCAAAACCAGAAAGCTGAGCAGGGACGTTGACACAATGGTTTTCATTTTGCCATAGTTTTTAGCGCCAAAATAGCGGCTTACCAGCACACCGGCACCCACACCGGCACCCAGCGCCACACAGATAAAAACATTGGTCAGCGCAGCACAGGCACCGACAGCCGCCAGTGCCGAGGAGCCGACAAACTGACCGACTATGATGGAATCCGCCATATTATAGACTTGCTGAAAAAAGCTGCCCAGGATCATTGGCATTGCAAAAACCGTCAGCGCTTTCAGCGGCGCATCTGTGATCAGATATTCATCTTTCGACATGATCTATTTCCTTTCAAGCTGTGTTTCTCTCAATTTTTTTAAATTTGCTCTGGCCAAGTATACCACGCTTTTTCCCTACTGAAAAGCTCCCGCTTGCATTCTCGCAAACTGCTTTTATAACGTCCCGTTTCCCTTTCTCTCGTCTTGACAAGCCCTTTTCTTCCGATTACAATACCAAAAAGAGCCGGCGGGCGGTCTTTTTGCTGCCTGCTGCCACAATCTTCCGGGAAAGGAACTTTTTCATGGAACCAAAAACAAAACAATCTCTGCTCGTTACCGTGGTAGGGGTAACGCTTTTTGTAGCGCTGCTGCGGCTTTCTGACGTTCTGGCCTTTGCCGCAAAGCTGATAGATCTGGTACTGCCCATTCTGGCGGGCGGCATTCTGGCGCTTTTTATCAACGTGCCCATGACCGGTCTGGAAAAGCGGCTGAACCGCCTGTTCGGCAAGGCCAAAAAGCAGCCCTCGGCGAAAGCCATCCACCTTCTCAGCTTTTTCATCACCCTGCTGGGCGTTGTGCTGGTGCTGGTATTGGCGCTGACCCTGCTGATCCCGGAGCTGGTGCAGTCCTTCCACAGCCTGTATGTGCAGATCGAGGCCAATATTCCCCGCTGGACTGCCTATCTCAACGCACAGGATGCTGACATGGGCTGGCTGATGAACTGGCTGGAGGGCATCAACTGGGAGCAGCTGCTGCACAAGGTCACCGCAAGCATCGACACGGTGCTGGTCAATGCGGTAGGGGCTGTCTCTGCCACGGTAAATATCGCGATCACCGCCTCGTTTGCGCTGATCATCTCCGTCTATATGTCCCTTAGTACGGAGAGCCTCGGCCACCAAGCCCGCACGCTGGTGTGCGCCTACCTGAAGCCTGCCCACGCCGCCGGGGTGCTGAAGTTCTGCCGGCTGTTCCGGCAGTCCTTTGCAAACTTTTTAACGGGACAATGCAGCGAGGCAGTGATCCTTGGCGTTCTGATGGCTCTTGCATTTTCCGTTTTCAAGATCCCCTACGGCAGTCTGGTGGGCGTGCTCACCGCCATCTGCGCCATCATCCCCTATGTGGGTGCACTGATCTCCTGCGTGGTCAGTGTGTTCCTTGTGCTGTTGGTAGACCCTGTGCTGGCGGTGCGCTGCCTGATCGTGTACCTTGCCGTGCAGTTTGTTGAAAACCAGTTCATTTATCCCCGTGTGGTGGGAAAATCCGTGGGGCTTTCGCCGCTGTACACCCTTATTGCCGCCATGATCGGCGGAAAGCTTTTTGGCATCATCGGCATTATCTTCTTTATCCCCCTGACAGCGGTGGTCATCGAGCTTGTAAAAGAGGACACCTTTCGGCGTCTGCGCGCAAAAGAGCCCCTGCAATAAAACAGCGTGCCCGGAATACCATACCCCCTGATATCCTTCCCTGGTGTCAGGGGTATTTTTATGCCGTGCAGCTGCAAAGCACGCGGTTGTTCGCCCTTTTCCATGCAAAATCCTTCAAAAAACAGCTTGAAACACTTTTGTTACAATGATACAATATGATTGTTATTTTATGGGAAAATCGGCGTATGCCCCGTGCGGACAGGCCGCGAGCGTAGGGGTTCCTGTGGGGTGTGTAAGAATCGCTAAGGTAGCACTGCGCTCCTGCACTTGCGCAGTACTGCCTTCCGAAAATGTGAGGAAAGTATATTTATATGATAAAAAAGATCTCCCGCCGCTCCTTTTTGCAGGCTTGCAGCGTTGCAGCTGCCACGGCAGCGCTGACCGCCTGCGGCGGTGGCAAGGCTGAAAGCAAAACAGCAGATGCGCACGAAGCCGTCACCTTTATGGCACCTTATAAGGAGATAGAAGCCTTTATTGAGCAGGTGCACAGCGTTTACCCGGAAGTGAACATCGAGGTCGTGCCATACAGCGGCGATAACACCACCACCTGTTTGCAGAATATGTTTGCGGCAGGCGACCTGCCGGACGTCTGCACCTTGACCTACTACGACCCCCAGATCGATCTGGTCTCCGACAAACTGCTGGACCTTTCCGGCTACGATTTTACGGATAACTATGTGGAGTCCCGTCTGCAGGACGTGTTCGACAACGGTGCCATCTATCTGCTGCCCTCGGTTTACAACTGCTACGGCATCACCTACAACAAGACCCTGCTGCGGGAACACGGCTGGGAGCTGCCCAATTCTTTCGCTGAGCTGGAAGTGCTGGCTGCAAAAGCCAAGGAAGCCGGGGTCGATCTCTGCCTGTCGCAGATCCAGTACCCGGGCTACGGTTTCCAGTATCTGTGCAACATTGCAGATGCCGATTTCCTTGGCACGCTGGACGGCAGACTGTGGCAGAAGGATTATCTTTCCGGCAAGGCAAACGTCAGCAACACCCCCGGCATGATGCAGGCAATGGCGTATGTCAAAAAGTGGAAGGACATCGGGATGCTGAACGACTCCGGCGATGCTCTTGACGACAATGTGACCCTGCAGAGGATGGCCGAGGGGAATACCCTGTTTTTGATCGGAAACACCAACGGCATTGTGGAGGCAGACGGCAACGCCGATAAATTCGGCCTGATGCCCTATCTTTCCGAGGACGGCACCCAGAACGTTTTTTGTGCTGAATGTGAACCGCTTCTACGGTCTGAATAAAAAGCTGAAACAGAACCCCCAAAAGCTGGAAGATGCGCTCAAGGTGATGCGTGTGCTTTCCACCGTTGCAGGCACCAGCGCTCTGCAGCCCGCAACGGCGCTGAAAAGCAGCCTGTTGCCCTTCAAGGGTGCAAAGGCAGACGGCACCTACTATGCCGACATCGCCGATACCCTGAACGCAGGCAACACCGCGCCCTTTATCTATTCCGGCTGGGAAAACACCTTCGTGACCACCGGCCTTAAAATGCTGGACTTCATGAAGGGCAACGCCACCATGGAGGATGTCATCCGTCAGCTGGACGAGGATCAGGACAGTGTGGTGAACAACACCCCGGATGTCATCACTACCGTTACGGAGGAGCTTTCGCAGCAGGACTGCGCCATGCTGGTAGGCCGCTGCTTTGCACAGGCTACCGGCAGCGACCTTGCGCTGGTCTCGCTGAGCACATGGATCCCCGGCAACCCCACCGAGCAGAACCACCACGGCGTAGCCGCCAAGCTGTACGCCAAGGGCATTACGGATTACGACCTTTCGGTCATCCTGCCCACCGGCTGGAACCGCACCATCCAGACCGTCACCCTGACCGGGCAGCAGATCAGCGACCTGCTGGCTTCTGGCTACGATGCCTACGGCAACGGCAAGGGCTACCCCTATGTGCTGGTAAGCCCGGTGCAGCCGGAGGCGGGCAAGACCTATCAGGTTGCCATCTGCGGTGTGAGCGACCAGCTGGCTGCCGAAGCAACGGTGACAGACAGCGGCGTGGTGGGCATGGATGCCGCAAAAACCTTCTTTGGTGCTTACACCACCATCAGCCGGGCAGACACCGCATGGAGTTGAATAAAACGGACAGGAGATACTGGATGTGAACAACAAAATCTATAAAAAGCTGTTTGTGGGCTTCGGCTTTGTCAGCATCGTGTTGATCCTGACCCTTTTTGTCATGAGCCAGACCTACATCCAAAACCTTGTCTACCACGAGCGGCTGAGCCAGATGGAAGAGGTCACCCACCAGATGTTCCACAGCCTGGAGGATTTGATCGACAACCACTGGGACGAGGTGGATGTGCAGTGTAATTATTTATACTACACCCCGCTGGAGACTGATACCGATCTCTACCGCTATCTGAAAAAGCTGTCGGAGCTTTCCAATTACCATGAAAAACAGATTGAACTGATCGCCGTGGATGCTGCCGGGCGTTATTATACCGAGTATGGCCACACGGGTCTGCTGCGGGAAATGAACTATCTGGAAAACGCGCCGCAGCGGGTCAGCTATGTTTCCAATTCGCTGACCGTGGACGACTCCCGGATGGTGTTTCTGGAACAGCTCTCCACCCCCATCACACTGCAAAGCGGAGAGAAAGAGATCACCCTGCGCTACTTTGGTATCGCCCAGAGTATGACCCAGCTGAACGATAATTTCCGCTGCGACGCCTACGAAAATAACAACAGCGTCTATGTGCTGGACAACAACGGCTTCAAGCTGTTCAACGCCAATGACACTGAGCTGCTGAAGGGGCATAACGTATACACCGTGCTCTCCCAGATGTCCTATCTGCACGGTTCTTCCTTTGCAGCAGCAAAGGAGCGGCTTACCCGCACAGGCTCCTGTTATTCCAACGCCGTGCTGGACGGGACTGAGTATTACTACGCCCTGAAGCAGATGGAAAACGCCCAGTGGACGCTGGCGTTCCTTGTTCCGGCAGAATATGTGGCCGTGAATACGCAGAAGCTGGTCAATATCGTCATGGCCGTTATTGTAGGCTTTGCAACGGTGTTTTCGATCATGGCAGTCATTGCTGGCTGGTTCCTTTTGCGGGAAAAGCAGCAGCGGGAGCTGCAGGCTGAAAAAAAGACAAACCTCCGTCTGGAGCAGTATAACGTCCAGCTGACGCAGGCCAACGACGAGATGCGGCGGGCGCAGGATGCTGCCGCCGAGGCGTTACAGTCCGCCGAGCGTGCCAGCAAAGCCAAGACGGACTTCCTTTCCAACATGAGCCACGATATCCGCACCCCCATGAACGCCATCATCGGCATCACCGCCCTGATGAAAAACGAGCTGCACGAGCCGGAAAAGCTTGCCGAGCATCTGGGCAAGCTGGAAAGCTCCGGTCAGCTGCTGCTGGGCATCATCAACAATATTCTGGATATGAGCCGCATCGAGAGCGGCAAGACCACCCTGCATGTGGAAAAAATGAATCTGCCCCAGCAGATCAGTCAGCTGGACAGCATCATCCGGCAGCAGGCAGGTCAGCGCAGTCAGAGCTTTACGGTAAGCACCAATTTGCAGCACGAAAACGTGCTGGCAGACCCCAACCGTCTGAATCAGGTGCTGATGAACATCCTCTCCAACGCGGTCAAGTATACGCCCACCGGTGGGCACATCCGTTTGGAGGTGGAAGAGCTGCCCCGGAACGAGCACTACGCCCGGTACCGCTTTGTGGTGCAGGATGACGGCATCGGCATGAGCGCGGACTACCAAAAGACCCTTTTCGACCCCTTTACCCGGGAGGAGCGCTCCGGCACCAACAAGGTGCAGGGCACGGGTCTGGGTATGGCGATTACCAAAAGCGTCATAGACCTGATGGGCGGCTCCATCAGCGTAGAGAGTGCCACCGGTAAGGGCACCCGCTTTGAGGTGGTGCTGGAATTTCCCATTGACACCGAAGCGGACACGGTGCAAAAGGCGCAGGCGCTCCCGGAGGAAGAAGAGACCACTTCTCCCCTGTCCGGCATGAAGTTCCTTTGCGCCGAGGATAACGCCATCAACGCCGAGATTCTGCAAATGCTGCTGGAAACAAAAGGCGCAAGCTGCACCATCTGCCCCAACGGTCAGGAGATCGTGGATGCCTTTGCCAGCGTCAAGCCCGGCGATTACGACATGATTTTGATGGACGTGCAGATGCCGGTGATGGACGGCCTGGAAGCCACCCGCCGCATCCGCAGCGGCGAAAACCCGCTGGGACGCACCATCCCCATCCTTGCCATGACCGCCAACGCCTTCCTTGAGGATATGCAAAAGAGCAAGGAAGCCGGCATGGACGAACATCTGTCCAAGCCTGTAGACATCAGCGCACTGGAACAGGTGGTAAAGCGCTTCCGCGTTACCCCCCCCCCCGAAAATAAATAGCGGTCTGCAGCGTTTTTGCCGCAAACCACCGCATGACCTTGCATAAAAAATCTGCTGCCCCTTTGCCCGGATATTCTTGCATCCGGTACGGGGCAGCAGTTTTTTGCGTTATAGAAGGAGCTTTACCCTCAGATGGGCATGGTCTGGTAGAACCAGTCCGAAATGGCCTTGCGAGTGTCGGCGAAGAACTTTTTCACCGGGCAGGCGGCATCCCGTGCTTCCTGTTCCAGATCCGTGCCTGCGGGGAAGTTGCGGATGACGGTATACGCCACCGACTGCGGCGGCAGCGACATCATCACAGCCGGGTCGTGCACCACGCAGATCTGCTCGCCTACCGCAAGGGTAGCGGGGTCGGAGGTGGTCTTTTCGTCATGGTCCTGCCAGACGGTGCTGTCGGTAACGATCATCTGATAGGTCTCCTGCTCTTCCGCAGTCACCAGAATAGACTCCACCTTGCCCTCCACGGTGCGGCTGACGCCCTCTACTACACCATAATAGTAGAGCTTCTTGGAAAACAGCGCCGAAGCAGAGGGCAGCACGCTGACGCTGAGCAGCAGCACCGCAAGCAGACAAAAGAGCGAGCGATAGGTCTTTTTCATAGAAAACCTCCATTTTTGATGTTGCAGCGGAGCGCCCGGCGCTCCCGGATGCCTTATTTTACCATAACTACCGTCGGATTTCTATATCCGGGCTTAACCGGCCACGGAAAATCAACTTTTACACAAAAAGGACTGCCGTGCAAAACAGCGCACAGCAGTCCTTTTTATGCTTTTATCCGTTTACTTGCTGATGGAAAGGGTGCCGAAAGCAGTCTCTTCAAAGTGGCTGCTGTACAGCTCCTGCATCAGTTTGATGAGCGAGAGGGTATCCTCTGCGCCGGCGGTCTCGTAGCAGGAGTGCATCGCCAGCTGGGGCAGGCCGATGTCCACGCAGTTCATGGACACCTGTGCCATCGCCAGATTGCCCAGCGTGCTGCCGCCCACCTTATCGGAGCGGTTTGCAAAGTACTGCAGCGGCACACCGGCGCGGGCAGCCAGCTCCCGGGCAGCGGCAACGCTCATGCCGTCGCTGGTGTACTTCTGACCTGCGTGGGTCTTGATGACCACGCCCTTGTTCATGTAGGTGCAGTTGTTCACATCGGTGTGCTCCGGGTGGTTGGGGTGCACAGCGTGGGCGTTGTCGGCGCTGACCATAAAGCTGGAAGCCACCGCGCGGTGGAAGTCCTCGTCGTTGCCGCCAAGGCTCTGGGCAATGCGGTGCAGCACATCGTACAGGAAGGTGGAAGCTGCGCCCTGCTTGGTGCCGGAGCCGACTTCCTCGTTATCAAAGAAGGCCGCCACGCCGATGGAGCGGGCGTTCTTGGCGGTCAGCAGACCTTTCAGGATGCCGTAAACGCACTGCTGGTCGTCCAGACGGCCGCAGGAGATGAATTCCTCGTTGCAGCCCCAGACGGTGGCCTTTTCCCGCACATAGAGGAACAGGTCGCTGCCAAGGATCTGCTCCTCGGACACCTGCAGCTCCTCTGCGATCAGCTTTTTCAGCGCGCCCTCCTCGCAGGCACCGCCCAGCACAGGCAGCATATCCACCTGCTTGTTGAAAGAAGCCTTATCGTTGACCTCGCGGTTCATGTGGATGGCAACGCTGGGGATCATCAACAGGTCGCGGTCCAGTGCCACCAGACGGGATACGATAGCGCCGTTCTCCTGCACCAGCACACGGCCCGCCACAGACAGCGGACGATCCATCCATGTGGCGCAGATCATACCGCCGTAGCCCTCGGTGTTCAGCTTGGTGTAGTTCTGCCCCATGTGGATTTCGGCGTTCTCCTTGATGCGGAAACAGGGAGAATCCGTATGGGCGGCGGCAACGTTGAAGCTGTAATTTTCCAGCTGGTCGCCCATGCGGAAGGCGATGATGCTGGAACCGTTGCGGCAGACAAAGTAGTCCTTGCCGGGTTCCAGCGCCCACTTGCGGCTTTCCAGCAGCTCGGCAAAGCCTGCCTTCAACAGGATATCCCGCACAGCGGCGGTGGTGTGGTATGCGGTGGGGTTGCCGTCGATGAAGGACAGCATTTCACGGACTTCGGATGCGATCATAAAAATAAACCTCCTTGGGTGTATCTGAAAAGAGCCGGTCAGTGCTGACCGGCCCTTTTTAAGCATATTCAGGTTACTTTTTTGCAGCAGTCTGCTCGCGCTTTGCTAGGGCGGGCAGAATGAATCCCAGTACGGTCAGCACCACGGGGGTGATGACGTTCAGTGCAAAGGTGAAGGGGTCCTTATCATACATACCCAGTACGCAGCACACGGCGGTAACGGCAAAACACCAGCCGCCGAAGAACTTGGCCACGGCCTGATTCTTGACAAAGCGGTACTCGGCGGGGATGGTATCGTAGGCGTTGCGCAGGGCGATGTAGGCGGCAAACACCCACAGATAGCGCATAGGCATACACACAGAGTTCAGCTTGGTCAGCTGGCGCAGAACGGCAGCAGCACCGGGCACGAAGGACTGTGCCAGAATGATGGAGCCGGACAGCACCGCCACCATCTTGATGCCGTTGCTGTGCACGCCGTGGGCGTTGACCTTGTGCAGAGCCTGCGGGATGAACTGCTTGGTGTGCTCGTTATCCAGCAGCATACGCAGCGGTGCGTCGATGCTCAAGATCAGCACGGCGAGCTGGCTGATGACGTTGCACAGGGCGTAGATGATCATGAACAGATCGCCCACATGGTAGTACTGACCCAGCTTCTGGAAAGCCCAGTAGGAACTGTTGGCGACATAGGCGTTGAAGCTCTCTGCGCTGGCGTTGATGACGGCGGGGTCGAACATACGGCTCATGGCCAGCGTGCCCAGAATGGCGCAGGTGACCACCATGACGGCCAGCGCGATCATGCCGCGGGGGAAGCCCTTGCTGGGGTTCTCGACCTTATTGACGTAGGGAGAGATCTTCTCGCAGCCACCCACAGCGAACACCAGAATGGACAGAGACGTGAAGTAGGTGACGTTGAAGTTGGGAATGAGGCTGCTGAAGCTCAGGTTTGCGTGGACGTACTCTGCCGTGGGGTTGATGGCCGGGGCAGCGAACATCATCACGATGTACAGCAGGGACATGACGAAGGTGCAGGTGCCTGCGGCAGTCAGCAGCTTTTTCAGAGGGTTCAGACCCAAGCTTGCAATGTAGCAGCCCAGCAGCAGGATGCAGAAGGTAGCCAGCTGGATGTAGCGGGTGGGGAAGGAATCGTAAGTCTCCGCATTGCGGAAAATTGCCCAGCTCAGCGCCTTCAAAAAGCCGCTGCCCTTGCTGGCAATGTAGGTGATGTGGCAGGCCCAGTAGGTCCAACCGGCGTAGTAGGCCAGCTTTGCGTTGGTGGTCTGGTGCAGCCAGGAGCTGACGCCGCCGCCCTCGTTTTTAAAGGCAGAGCCCAGCTCACCCACCATCAGCGCATAGGGGATGAAGTACAGGACAAACATGAAGATCCAGCTGAAGATGACCTGCGGACCGTTAAAGTACACAAAGCCGTTGGTAATGTTGCCGAAGCCCCAGACCGTAGAAAAGGCCATGAAGGCAAGGGTAAGCCACGAGATCTTTGTGGCTTTTTCTTTGTTAGACATGCGGACAATTCCTCTCTTTCTTTTCCACACAGGGCGGAAGTTCCTGTAAGAAGGCCAAGGTTCCGCATATACTTTGCAATTTTACTAAAATACAGCAGTACTCGACCGATCACTTTGATAGTATAGCATAATTGCAGATTGTAGACAATCTGCAATTTCCATAAAATGATTGGTCAAAATTTAGACGGTCAGCCAAATTCCCCTTATTTTGCTGCTTCGTCCGCTGCCTGTACGGCGCTGTTCGCGCTGCGCATCCGCTCCATGGGCTCCATGTAGTGGGCGTAGACGGCGCGGCAGGCAACCTCGGTGTCGCCGCTTGCCAGCGCCTCGTACAGCTTGGTGTGGATGCCGTTCTGCCGCTGTGCCAGCGTCTCGTGGTTGGAGCCGCTGTTCGCCCCAACAAGCAGGTTGCCGTAGTTCAGGTCGTCCCAGAATTTCAGCAGTCTGGGCAGCCCTGCCCGCTGCACGATGACCGCATGAAAGCGGTTGTCGTTCTCCACGATCTGCGAAAGATCCCCCGGCCGGACATTGCGCATCTCCTCTAAGATGCCGCGCAGGGTGCGCAGATCCTCCTCCGGGAATTCGCAATCAAAATAGCGCAGCGCCGTCATTTCCAGATTTGCCCGCAGCAGGTAGATCTCGTAGGCGTCCTCCGGCTTTACCCGGCGCACCGAGCAGCCTACATTGCGCGAATACTCGACCATGCCCTCCTGTTCCAGCTGCCGCAGCGCCTCCCGGATGGGTGCCCGGCTGGAGCCGAACTCCTCGGCCAGTTTCTGCTCGGCCAGCTTTGTGCCCGGCTGTAATTCCCCGGTAAGGATCTTGCTCCTGATGGCAGAGGTGATACTTTCCCGTAAAGTCTGAAAGGCAAATTCGCCCATGACTTTTATCCCCCTTTTCTCTTCTATACGTTCTTTTTTTGCCGCACGCAGTCCGCAGCCGCTGCCAGTGCAGCCGCAGGCCTGTATTGCGTGCGCCTTATAAGGATACCACGAAACGGTGGAAAAATAAAGTTTTCTGGCAAAAACAGGTACTTTCTCACCTCTCCGTCGTCGAAAGCCTGAACACAAAAAATGCCCCCGGAGGGCTTATTGCAACTCTCCGGGGGCATCCTATATACGTTATGCCTTGGCGCACACGGTCGGCATTTACTCGATCTCGATCAGATTCGGGTTCTCAGGCAGAGCCTTTGTCTGCTGAGGAGCGGGCAGCTGGATGTGCAGGACACCATCCTCGAACTTTGCGTGGATGTCCTCCTTCTTCACATCGCCCACGTAGAAACTGCGTGCGCAACTGCCGGAGAAGGTCTCGCGCCGCACGTAGCGGCCCTTGTTGTCCTTTTCGTCATTGCTGTGGCTGCGCACTGCCTGAATGGTCAGATAGCCGTCGCTCAGATCCATCTGAACGTCTTCCTTCTTGCAGCCCGGCAGGTCAACGTCCACTTCGTAGCCGTTGTCCGTCTGCTTGACATCGGTCTTCATCATGTTTGCACCGCGCTTACCAAAGGTGTCGCGGGCTTCGCGGTTCATCGCACGCTCCAGTGCACCCTCGTTCCAGAACGGATCAAAGAGATCATCGAACAGGTTCTCATGAAAAACAGTCGGCATAAACATAAAACATACCTCCAATCCCGGCGTTCGGGTCGGGGCAAAAACTTTGAAGCGTCCATTCGGAAAGGCTTTCCGGGGAACCTTGCGGCTCTCCTTTTGCCCTTCCTCCTGAGCACGCCACTGTTATAGCATAATTATTTAGCACTGTCAAGCGTAGAGTGCTAAAATTCATAAAAGTATAATACTTTTGTCACAGCTTCTGCGATTTCTTCAAAAATACCGCGCAGCAACGCGTTCATTATATTGCAAGCGGAACAAGCAGCCCTTGGATATACCCCGCAAAATACGCAATGCCTGTGCTTACAGCAATGCAGACGCCCCACAAGACCCATGCGGCAAGCATTTTTGCCGGTCAGCCTGTAAATGGCGTTCCAATACTCCATATTGCACCATACAAGCGCCGCCGAGAACAAGACCGAAAACCACTGCGCACGGAAGGACAGTTCCATGCTGATAAGCAGATAATTCGTCAGCGTATAAAACAGGCTTCTGCCCACGATCTCCGGCACGCTTGAATGCTTTTGCTGCATATCAGTCACCCGTCTTTCCGTTCAAACCCCAGATAACGCGTGCCCTGAAAGCTCAGCTTTCCGGTATCGCCCTCGACAAGCATTCCGTAATCCGAACCATCTACTTCCAGTTCCATGCGGTCACCGCTTTCTACCTGAAAGGTGGCATAATAGGTAGTGAACGTATGCGACATCGTATTGTCCGTATGATGGCGGGAAACGTTCGTCCGCTTGGCCACCACAGTAGCCGGGACGGTAAGGCGCGGGGACGCATTATTTTTGCCCCATGTGCGCAGGTTGCTCACCACGGTAAACAGGATCATGCCCAGCACCACCAGAAATACCAGCGGGAACAGGATGCTGAAAAGCGCGTCAAACCCACTATAAAACATATTACCCCTCCAAAATTTCTTCCAGCAGCTGCTTTACGTCCTCCAGAAACGCGTCCTCGCCAAGGGTGTTCATTTTAAAGAACACCGCCTGACTGCCGCCCGCTGTAATGGCCGACAGCCGGATGGGCGTGTCCCCGTTCTGGAACAAGGTCAGCGTCAGGCTGAGACGGTTACCGCCCACCATGCTGTACCGCTCAAACACCCGCACGCTGCACCGGGCGCTGCCCTCCTTGAAATCGCTGCCGGCTTCCAGCTCTGCCGACCAGCTGCTGTCCGGGATGGCGTGTTCCAGCTTGCGGAGCAGGGTATCGAAGTTCTGGTTGCGGATGGTCTTTTCAAAAATAGCCATAGCTTCCTCCTTTTGCAAAATGCAGTCCCTTTACCCTGAATACGAATAAAAGCAGGCAACGATTGCAGCGCCCGCCCTTATTTTGCTGCGGTCAAGCTTTCTTTTTGCGCAGCTTGGGTGCAGTGGCATTGTAGCTCATGTCCAGCACCAGACGGAGCTTATCCTCCGGGGCGCTGCCGTCCAATGCGGCGGTGATCCAGTTTTCCTTGTTCATGTGGTAGGCCGGGTAAAAGCCCGGTTCTGCCCGCAGAGAACCGATAAGGATGGGGTCACATTTCAGGTTCACGATATCCACCGGCTGCTGCCCGGGCAGACCCAGCTTGCTTTTGGGCACGGTGGTGACCAGTGCAAACCACTTGCGGTTTGCTGCATGGCGGAACACCGCCGACTCCGGGGTGTCCATCCACGGATAGTCCGGCTCTACGCTGTAAGTATCAAAAATGAGCTGTTCCAAGCCCTTGCGGTCCATGGGCTCTCCCCCCCTTTTACGGCTGCTGTGCCAACAGCTGCGCCAGCACATCCTCCGGGCGGGGGGTGTGGTTTTGGTATTTTGCCCGCAGCGGAGCGGCGGCGTTGTCCATGATGTAGGGCACGCCCACCACGTCCAGCATGGTCTCGTCGTTGTAGTTATCGCCAAAAGCCATGACCTGTGCGGGGTCGATGCCAAGGATGCTGCACACGCACTGCACCCCGATGCCCTTGTTGGCAAAGGTGGTATCGATCCAGTACGGACCCGCCACGGCGCAGTTGGCCTGCTTCCAGCGGGGCACAAAGCGCTCCACATAGTTTTCCACGCCCTCGTGCAGGTACACCGACACCTTGGTGATGTCCTCCGGCACCTCGGCGGGGCTGTGGATGATCTGGTAGTGGTTGCCCACGAACTGCACCCGCTGCAGCATGCCAAGACCGCGCTCCATCAGGTAGGCGGTGTTCTGGCCGGAGAGCATCACCTCGCCCTGCCCCTCGCTGCGGGTCCACATATCGTTGGCAATTTCCTCTGCCAGCGCCCGCGGCATGGGATTTTTGGCGATGCACTGTTCTTCTTTAAAGATGGTGCCGCCGTTTTCGCAGATAAACACGCAGCAGTCTGCCACCGGTGCAAAGAGTTTGCGCAGGCTGGTATACTGCCGCCCGGAGGCCGGGCAGAACCAGATGCCCCGCTGATGCAGCGCCCGGATCTGTTTGAATATTTCGCCCTCCAGCTCCTTTTTGCCGTATTGCAGCAGCGTACCGTCAATATCGCTGCAAACCAGTCTGATGTCCATGGCTGTTATTCCCTTTCCGTTTTTTCTTATTTTACCACGGTTTTCCGCTGCGGAAAAGCCCCGGCACGGCTTTTGCGCCCTTTATCCTGTACCGCTCAGCGCTTGGGCTGGTAGTGCATACTGGACACATTATAAATCGTAACAAAGGCCTTTGGGTCCTCGCGGTTGATAAAGTTCATCAGCTTCTGATACTCGTTTTTGTCCACGATGGTAATGATCTCGTTGTGCTTTTCAAAGTTATATGCACCGATGGCCTCGTACATGGTGGCACCGCTGTGCAGGTCGTTGATGATGAACTGCCGCAGCGCCTCCTCCTTCTCGGTAATGATGCACACCCGGCGCTTGATGCTGTTATCGAAGATGAAATGGTCCAGCACGATGCCGTTGAAATAGGTGCCAAGAATGCTCAGCACCACGGTCTTTTTATCGTAGACAAGGGCGGCAGAGAGTGCCACGCACATGCCCGAAAGGGACATTGCCTTGCCCAGCTCCATGTGCAGGTACTTGTTCATGATCTTTGCCACGATATCCAGCCCGCCGGAGGATGCGTTGCGGTTGAACAGAATGCTCAGACCCACGCTGACCACCAGAATATAGCACAGCACATCCAGTTCCTGACTATCGGTCATGGAGCCAAAATCCGGGAACAGCCGCTCGAAAAGCCCCAGAAACACCGGCAGCATCACGCTGGTATACACGGTTTTTGCGCCAAACTCCCTGCCGCAGGTAAAAAACCCGATGATGAGCAGCACGATGTTCAGCACCATAGTAATAGCCGAAAGCGGCAGCGGCACAAAATTAGAAAGCACGATGCCAAGGCCGGAAATACTGCTGACGGATGTATGGCTGGGCACCAGAAAAAAATAGACCGCCGCCGCAATAATGGCAACGGCCCCGGTCAGGATGGCCATCTCCTTGGCAATTGCAGGGTAGTTCAGCTTCTTGTTTGTCATTGTTGCTCCTCCAAGCTTTTGTTTTCAGCATTCAGTATACCATGCTTTGCGCTTGCAGGAAAGCACCGGGCGCAAAATAACAAGGCCGCCGCACAAAACGCTGTGCAACGGCCTTGCCACCTTATCAAAATTCGTCTTCCGGGTCGCCGCGCTCCGGCATGGTGCGCAT